>OBJQ01000066.1_pt1 | contig 108187 bp, 117 predicted proteins | sample 1519921 | NCBI WGS metagenome assembly OBJQ01 (sample SAMN04209244, study PRJEB22552) | human gut metagenome | biome: gut; material: feces | host: Homo sapiens | place: USA: Oklahoma
ATTTTTTCAAATAAATTTCTATATTAAAAAGTGACATTTTCATAAGTTATTGACATCCCGAGATAGGGGAGCACATTATCATATATGTCCCGAAGCACCGGGGCAGCGATCGTTCCGCCGTAATAAATTCCCTGAGGATCATGGATGATGACCATTCCGAGAATCTGAGGATCGTCCGCCGGAGCAAATCCTATAAACGAAGAAATATATTTTCCGGCGCTTCTTGGAAGCGTTTGAGACGTCGCCGTCTTTCCCCCGATAGAATATCCTTCAAGATACGCGTTTTTTCCCGATCCTTCGGAAACAACTTTCTCCAGAAGTTCTTGCATTGTCTCCGATGTTTTCTCCGAAACAATCCCTTCTTTTTCCCCATACTTAAACGTCTTGACCGTTTTCCCTTTCTTATCTAAGACCGACACGCCAAGATGCGGCGTTACACGCCTGCCGCCATTTACCATCGAACTGACCGTCACCGCCATCTGGATCGGCGTAATCTGAAATGATTGACCAAACGTCATTGTGGCCAGTTCTACCGCTTTAATATCTTCTCTTTTATGCATAATCGTCCCCGCTTCTCCGGGAAGATCGATGTTCGTCAGGCTCATCAGACCAAACTGTTCAAAATAGTCGCAAAACCTCTCTGATCCCAGTCTAAGTCCGATATCCATAAATACCGGATTACACGAATTTTCAATCCCTTGCACAAAAGTTTCCGTTCCATGCCCTCCTACTTTATGACACCGGATTTTCCTGTCTTCTACGATCCGATACCCCGGGCAGGAGAAAGTATCGTCTAAAGAGACGACGCCTTCTTCAAGACAAGCCGCCGACGTAATGATCTTAAAAGTAGATCCCGGCTCATACGTATCGTTAATGCAGCGGTTTCTCCACATCTGATTCAGTCTGTTCTGACGTTCTTCATCTGTCATCTGATCTTCCGTTTTGTCATTCAAACGATAAGGTTCATTCAAATTAAATTCAGGCACATTTACCATAGCATAAATTTCTCCGTTCTGCGGATTCATCAGCAAGACCGATACCCCTTCTGCCTGCTTTTCCTCCAGCACCTTTTCGGCCGCCTGCTCACAATACGACTGGATATTGTAATCAAGACTTGTTTTTAATGTATTTCCGGCAACCGGTTCAATCCGGTCCTCCGCAACCCCTTCCAACTCTATTCCTCTGGCATCTGTAACCGTCAGTATCTTCCCATTTGTTCCTTTTAATACGTCTTCATATTTCACCTCAAGACCGATGATCCCCTGATTGTCGCTCCCTGTAAATCCAAGCACTCTTGACGCAAGCCGGTCATATGGGTAGTATCTTTTGAAATCTTCATCCACTTTTACTCCCGGCAGATTATACTCACGGATACGGTCGCCTGTCTTTTTGTCAACATTCGTCTTTATTTTTTCCATAGAAGATACTTTCTCTACCTTTTTCAAAACATCCTCCCTGTCAAGTTCCAACTCTTTACTGAGCATGTCTGCCGTCTGCTGCGGATCTTTTATCTGACTGTGAATAACCGAAATCGTACACACCGTCCTGTTTGTCGCAAGAACAACTCCGTTTCTGTCTACGATCTCCCCTCTGGCCGCTTTGATCTCCCTCTCCCTTTCATGCAGTTCCTCCGCCATGTTCTGATAATACTCCGCATCAAATATCATAAGATAAACAAGTCTGCCTATCAGACAAAAAAGCACGAAAGCCGCACATAAAAAAACGACAAGTACTTTTCTCTTATTATAAGTTTTATTTTTTATTCTTTCCTCTATTTTGTTTCTCATAACAAAAAATCCCCACAGAAGATATTTTTACAGTTTATTATATCTTCTGCAGGGTTATTCCTCTACTCTGAAACGTCAGACGACGCCCAATCATCTAAATCAGGTGTATAGTTTTCATCCACATACGATCCGTCTGCATTTCCGTATGTATCCTCATAATTTTCATCATAATCCGTATATTCTGTATTGCCGAAATTCTGACCTTGCGCCTGAGCGTTTTGCCCGCTTTGTGCAATAGTCGTAATGCCAAGATACGGGAATGCCTCAGACATGATCTTCTGACTTAATCCCAGAACAAGGGAGCTGTCATCCTGTACAGCCGTATTAGGCTCATCGATCACAACATAAACTACGACTTCCGGATTGTTCTGCGGCGCATAACCGATATAAGATAACAGATACTTTCCGTTTCCCCTCGGAAGTTTTTCCGCTGTTCCCGTTTTAGCGCCGATATCATACCCTTCCACCTTTGCCCTCGTTCCTGTTCCGTAATCCATCGTCGCTTTCAAATACTGTCTCAACATCTTAGACGTTTCGGAAGACACTGTCTTTCTCAAAAGAACCGGATCTTTCGTCTCTATTACATTGCCGTCTTCATCCTGAATCTGTTTTACAACATGGGGTTCATAATAATATCCTCCGTTCACAAGAGAAGAAAATGCAGAAACCATCTGTGTCATCGTTACATTAAAATTCTGTCCGAATGAATTGGTAGCCAGATCGATCTCTCCCATCGTATCCGCCGTATAAAGCAGTCCTGACGTTTCCGCCTCTCCCGGAAGATCAATCCCTGTATACTCTCCAAACCCAAAAATATGCTGATATTTTGTAAAATTTTCCGGACCGATCACCGCTGCCATATCCATAAGAGCTACATTACATGAATTTGCAATGGCATCCTGTATCGTTTCCTGTCCGTGTCCCGACTTATAGTGACAGCTGATCTTCGTTCCGAGAACGTCTTTAGAACCTCCGCAGTAATAGCTTTCGTTTCCGGTCAATGTTCCTGTTTCCAAGCCGGCCGCCACAGTAAACGGTTTCGCAGTAGACCCCGGCTCATAAGCGTCACTTACGCAGAAATTTCTCCAAAGATCATTCATCGCTTCGACCTGATCTTCTTCACTCATCGCATCCCACTGCTCTTTTGTATAAAGCAAAGATAGATTTCTCGGATCATTCAAATCAAAATTAGGGTACGATGCTTCCGCCAGTATTTCTCCTGTGTTCGGATTCATAATGATAACGGCTGTGTTTTTACTGCCGGGATTTCCATCTGCGGCATGCGCACTGTTAAACTCTAAAATGCATTTTTCCACAATATTTTGCAATGTCACATCAATGGTAGACACGACCGTATTTCCGTTCTTCGCAGGTTTGACAGTACGCTCTACCGAAGAATCGGAGTCAAAATACCCATACTCTCTTCCATCCGTTCCGTTGAGAATTGAATTATACGCGCTTTCGATTCCAAGCGCCCCTTGATTTCCTCCATATACAAATCCAAGCACATCACTCGCCATAGAACCGTATGGATAACTCCTCAAATAGTCTTCTTCCAGCCAGATTCCTTTCACATTCGGATATTTTTTATCATCTTCATCAATCTTCTTAAACTTCTGAGCAGTCGCATAATCCACATCTGACACAAGCACTTCATAACGACTGTCCGGAGACTCTTTGATCAATTTATCAACAACGTCCCCCTCTACATTGAAACATTCTTTCAATACTTCCTTTGTCGGTTCGATATACTCCTTTTTGTCCATCATAACCGCCACGTCAAGGATCACGTTATATACGCGCTCACTTGTCGCCATCTTTGTTCCGTTACGATCGACAATATCGCCCCTTTTAAAAGCGATCACCCTGCTGTCATAGTTTTGCTGATCTAAAACAACTTTTGTATATTTGCTTCCCTTCGTTACATTTATATAGGTTATTCTTCCTATAAGAACAACAAAAGCCAGTACTACTGCCATAAATAGCATTACCAGCTTCCGTTGCATTCTGAGCGGGAATTTTCTTGTCAAAAATTCAAATCTACTCTTTTTTCTTTTCTTTACAGCCATAATTTTTTCCTTACTTTAATACATCGCTGGACTTTGCGAGCATACCGCTTTCCGGAATATCGTTATACTGCTTTACATAATCCCCTTCCGGACTATCGTATTCTACGATTGTTCCCTGAGCAGCATAAACCATCCCCATTTCATTCATCGCTCTGTCCCGCACCGTCTCGAGATTCACCGAGTCTGCCGCCGAATTATATGCAGTATTATTTGCCTCCGTCAGATCTGCAAGTTGTTCCTGCATTGCCGTAACATTTTCCGATCTGCTTACGACCTCCGACTGAAGATTTAAGTATAAAACGCAAATCAATACCGCACAGACTGCCGCTGCCGTAAGAAATACAGCATAAGCCAGACTAATACTCATCGCGCGGTTTCGGTTCTTAACAACCCGGCTGCTTGTCCGTTTCGTCTGCTCCCTCTGCTGCGAATACGGACTCTTCGTTTTTCTCGGAAGAGTTTCTGCCTGACGTACAGTATTTCCATATACATAAAATCCACTTTTGTCTCTTTCACTTAGACTTGTCGTTCTGTATTTGGATGTACGATAGTTTGCTGCCATGACAAATGCCCCTTCCTTTTTTGTATTTTCCTAAGGGTTCTCCCCTCCCCTCGGAAATTCGTTTCTATATGATACACTCCCAATTTATGCCCGTTCAAATATTCTGAGTTTCGCACTTTTTGAACGGCTGTTTGATTCCGTTTCTGCCTCCGACGGCAAAATTGGTTTTCTCGTGATCACTTTCCCTTTTGAAATCTTCCCACAGACACATACAGGAAAATGACTCGGACAAGTGCATGGATTTTCGTTTTTCCTAAATGCACTTTTCACAATGCGGTCTTCTAACGAATGAAATGTAATAATGCATATCCTTCCACCCGGATTCAGCATCTCGATCATGTCATCCAACGACTCCCTCAAAACATCCAGTTCGTGATTCAACTCGATCCGAATCGCCTGAAATGTCCTTTTCGACGGATGACCTGACGTCTTACGAAACTTCATCGGTATCGCATGACTGATAATTTCATTCAGTTGTCCCGTTGTTTCAATCGGATTTTTCCTACGCTCCTCCACAATATGCTTTGCAATATTCTTAGCAAATTTATCTTCCCCATAGTCGCGGATCACACGGTAAAGTTCCGACTCACTGTATTCGTTGACAATGTCTCTCGCCGTCATTTTCTGTCTCTGATCCATTCTCATATCAAGCGGCGCATCCACCCGATAAGAAAATCCGCGTTCGGCGGTATCAAGCTGGTATGATGAAACTCCCAGATCGATCACAATACCATCTACTTTGTCAACACCTATATTCTGGAGCTGCGGCTTCATATCACGATAATTGCTCCGAATTATCGTAACCTTCTCCCCGAAGCCTTTCAGGCGTTCTCCCGCTGCTTTAATTGCATCGGCATCCTGATCTATTCCTATAAATCTCCCCTTACTGCCAAGCCTTCTGCACACTTCATAGGCATGTCCGCCTCCGCCAAGCGTAGCGTCTACATAAACCCCATCCGGTTTGACGTTCAACCCGTCTACTGTTTCGTTCAGTAGAACAGACACATGTTCAAATGCCATTGTCTTCTCCTTATCAAATACGAATTCCTATGGATTCCATACGCTCTGCAATCGCGTCCAGATCTTCCTCGCTGATCTGACTGCGTTCCTCCCAAAGAGCCTTATCCCATATCTCGATGCGATCCTGAACTCCCACTAAGACTACATCTTTTTCTAATCCGGCTGCTTTGCGGAGCGACGGCGGGACAAGAACTCTCCCCTGCTTGTCGAAACTGCCCTCCGAAGCGCTTCCGAAAAAATAACGCTTGAAAATTCTGGCATCCTTACTCATGCGTGGCAAAGTCTCAAGTTCAGCAACGAATTTATTCCATTCTTCCTGAGAGTAAACAAAGAGGCAGCCTTCCAGTCCGTTACAAATAACGAAACTGTCACCAAGATCATCCCGCAGTTTTGCCGGAATGATGAGTCTTCCCTTTTCATCAATACTATGGTTAAACTCTCCTAATAACATCTGGAATCCTTTCTCTTAATGTGAGCTCCACATCGCCCCTACTTTACTCCACTAGCCTCCACTCTTTACCACTTGACTCCATTCTAAACCACCACTCCCCCTTTTTCAACCCTTTTTTGAGATTTTTTTGTGTCCTTTTTTCGGCTAAAAACGAATCAAAAAACAGGATTTTTCGCAAAAAAAGAACATGTATGGCATTGATGTTCCAAATACCCTACATGTTGTGTTTTTAATGAATTTATTCACTTTAAAGTTTTAAAAAAAATTTGGGTGCAAGGGTGTGCGCTCTTCAAATTCGGCGCTCACTCCCCACACCACACCATTTACTCAGCAGAACCTTCTGCATTCAGTCCGTTCAAATAATCAGATACGGCGTCATAATTCACCTCTGAGACAGTTCTCTCTTTTCCCGACTCATAGATATCATAAGCAGAATAACCAAGCCATCCGATCAATGCCAGAGCTACCACCACAAGCACCCCTTTACGCATATTATTCATCAACTTCTGCTTACGCATGATCTGTTTTCTGTTTACTTTTTCCTGTTTATAACGGTCAACCTTTTCCTGACTCATCCCGTATTACTCCTTTCAGATAAGATACTACGCATGAGGACATTTTATCACAAACACTTCTACAGTACAACTATTATTCCACCGTCATTTGCATACATTGTGCTGATTCCGCCTGTCTCTACTATAAAACTGTCTTTTACTTTTATCTTATCGAGAATCATACGCTCTATCTCTCTTGCTCTTTCCGGGCAGTTGCAGTGAGCGATCGCCAACACTTTATTCTCTGTATTTTTGCCATCTGCCACAATATGCTCTGCCATCTTCGCAATCGCTTTCTTAACTCCTCTCGCCTGACCAAGCTGACAAATCGTTCCCTCCGGAGTTGACCCCATCACCGGTTTGATATTAAGAGCGCTTGCCATCAACGACTTAATTCCTGTAAGCCTTCCGTTCTTCCGAAGTGTATCCAGATTTTCAAGAACAAAATATGTGTGCTGTTCTTCGATATATGCTTCCACATGCTCTATCACTTCTTCAAAAGAATACCCTTTTTCTTCACACTCTTGTATTTTCAATGCGATCAAACTTTCACCTACCGATGCCGAACGCGAATTAAATACATAGATTTGTTTATCCCCGTCTTCGTTTTCTTCCTTCCACAGCTCTTTTCCAAGCTGAGCGCTATTATACGATCCGCTTAATTCCGCTGACAAGGTCACCACATAAACCCTCTTCTCCGCTCCGCCGTAAAGTTCCATATATGCATCCGGCGAAGGACAGGAAGACTTCGGACATTCCGGACTCACCGCTACTCTTTTCAGAAAATCTTTCCGGTCAAAACTTTCATCATCCAAGATCGTATCTCCGTCAACGAGCATACTCAAAACCGCCGTATGGTAAATCCCGCTCTCCTTCATCTTATATGTCAATTCTCCGCAACTATCCAAAACAATTTTATAATCCATAACACTTCCTCCTGAAACGCAAAATATATTTTACGCTTCTATTGTATGTAGTTTTTAATACCACATATAAATATATCACACATCTCATAAGAAAGGAAGCTTTTTCTATTCTAATCTTATTTTCCGTGAAATTCCAAGCGCAATTCCCATTTCCGCCATCAAAAATACGATTGCAGTTCCGCCGTAACTGATAAAAGGCAACGTAATACCCGTTGTCGGAAGAAGTCCCGTCACGACAGCAATGTTCAAAATAACCTGTAATGCGATATGCGCAAATATCCCAGTCGCGATCAGCGAACCGAAAAGATCGGGCGCATTTTTCGCAATAAAGATCAGTCTGTATAACAACAATGCAAACAGGACCAAAATAACAACCGCGCCAAATACGCCAAGCTCCTCACAAATAACGACAAGGATCATGTCATTTTGCGCTTCGGGAATCACGCCCAATTTCTGTGTACTGTTTCCCAGTCCTTTTCCGAACAGTCCTCCGCTTCCGATCGCATAAAGTCCCTGCATGACCTGAAAACTTCCCGTATCGGCCGTAGCTTCCGGGTTCAGCCACGAGATCACTCGCTGGAGACGGAAATTATCACTGTTCGCCACAGTTACCGAAAGAATTGCGATCCCGACTGCCGCTACCGCAATCCCGATCCCGATTATTACAAGAAACGGCTTCGTCTTCGGATGGCTTACAAAAATCAAAATACATGTAATCCCCGCCACGATGATCGCCGTACTCAGGTTATCTGTCAAAAACAAAACGCCTGCCGATGCCACTGCGCCAAATGCAAGTATCTGTGCAATTCCTTTCGGCGAATATGCCCTTTTCCCAAGACGGCATAACTCATAAGATATAAATAGAATCACTGCTATTTTTGTAATCTCGGCAGGCTGCAGCGAAAGGTTGCCGGGAAGTCCGATCCAACGTCTCGCGCCATTGACAGTCACGCCAAGCGGAGTCTGTACAAGCGCCATCAAAAACATCGAAATTACATAGATTTCAAATGCAAACGCTCCATACAGATGATAATCTAACTTTGACACAAGATACATGCCGATAAATCCGCCCACACCGATCAACGCCTGTTTTGAAAAATAGTACATGTCATTTCCGAAATCAGCCTGCGCTTCATAGAAACTGACACTATAAAGCATAACAAGACCAAAACACATCAGAAAAATAATCACAAAAAGAAGGTCATAGTCAAAATATTGTTCTTTTCCCGCTGCACTTCTTTGTCTTGCGATCAGCGCCGATAAACTATTTCTGTTTTCATAACGAGTTCTGCCTGACGTACGTTCCTTTTTCCCTTTGCGGGAATTCACACGTCGAGAAACCGGACGCTCCGTCCGTATCACTTCACGCCTACGGTCAATCGTTCTGCGGTATCCCTCATACCCGCTTCTGATATTCATCGGACGCATCGGCGCCGTATCGTACACATCTTCTCTGACGGGACGCATCGGCATCGTATCTCCGAGGTTTCTTTTCTTTTGCTTCTTTACATTTTTCCTGCCCTGTTCGCGTCTCTTGATCGGACGCACAGTCCTGCTTCTCATATCATCACACCCATCATCAATCTTATTTACCTGCTGTCATGGAAGGATGCACCGGTTTCCCATGTTCAAAAAAGCGGTCATACCATACAAGGAAAATATATACCGTCCAGATTTTGCGGCTGTCATCTGCTTTTTCATTCGTATTCTTTCCGTCTCTGTGATCTTCCAGCATCTTCATAAGCAGATCGGTATTAAAGAATTTTTTCGCCATAGAAGATGCAAACATCGCTCTCACACGATTATAATATTTTTCCTCTTTCAGCCAAACCCGAATCGGGATCGGAAAACCAAGTTTCTTTTTCTCTGCCGTCTTGTTTCTGATACTGCGTTCCGCCGCTGCCCGGAGAGCAACTTTCGTGCGCGGTGCCTGCACTTTATATTGAAGAGGAAGGCTTTCCGCAAGTTCCAGAACATTCCGGTCAAGAAACGGCACTCTGACTTCCAAAGAATTCGCCATGCCCATCTTATCCCCTTTCATAAGGATATCGTGAACAAGCCAAAGATGCAAGTCCACATACTGCATTTTTGTCACCGCATCCTTATCTTTCACCCGGTTATACAAAGGTTTTGTCACATCCTGAATTTCCGGTCTGCATCCCTTTTTCAAAATTTTAGCAGCCTCACGCTCTGTAAATATATTCGTAGCATTGGCAAAATACCGTTCTTCCAGCGTCTTTCCATGACGCATAAGAAATCCACGGCCTTTCATCCCCCTCGGCAGACAGTATTCTGCAAATTTTCCCATAAAGCGCCGGATCGGCATCGGGATTTTATTAAAAGCAGTATGTTCAAGAGGTTCACAGTAAATATTATATCCTCCGAACAATTCATCCGATCCTTCACCCGAAAGCACAACTTTTACTTTCTTTGCCGCTTCTTTACTCAAAAAATACAGTGCAACCGCCGCAGGATCCGCCACAGGCTCATCCATATAATATTGAATATCCGAAAGACTGTCCCAGTATTCATCCGGCGTGATCACCTTCGCATCATTCTTCATATGAATACTTTCGGCAAAATCTTTTGCATCCTGAATCTCACTGTATTCTCCCTCGTCAAATCCGACTGTAAACGTATGATCGACTTGTCCCAGATAAGTCAGGTAACTGGAATCCACTCCGCTTGATAAATAAGACGCAACCTCCACATCGCTAATCTTATGCTTCTCTACCGACTCCTTCATGACTTTTTCCACTTCAGCCGCAGCTTCATCGAATGTTTTTTCATATTTTCCTGTAAAATTCGGTTCAAAATACCGCGATATTTCCATTTTCCCATCTTCATAAATAAAGTAATGACCGGGCTGAAGACAAAATACTCCTTTGAAAAAGGTTTCGTTAGTCGGTACGAACTGAAAGGAAAGATAATTTCCCAAAGCATCTTCATTAAAAATCTTATCAAATTTCGGATGTTCCATAAATGCTTTGATCTCAGACGCAAACAAAAAGGTCTGATTCATCTGCGCATAGTAAAAAGGCTTGATTCCAAAAATATCCCTTGCACCGAAAAGTCTTTTTTTCTTTGTATCCCAAATCACAAACGCGTACATTCCCCGGAGACGATCGACAAGTTTCTCTCCCCACTGCTCATATCCGTGTATCAGAGTTTCCGAATCTGTATTAGAGACAAATACATGTCCAGCCTCGATCAATTCTTTTCGCAGTTCCTGATAGTTATAGATTTCCCCATTGAAAACAAGCACCATGCTTTTATCTTCATTATAAAGGGGCTGATCTCCGACTGAAGACAGGTCGATAATGCTCAAACGCCGAAATCCAAGAGCCGCATCCTCATCAACATATTTCCCTGCACTGTCCGGTCCTCTGTGTATGATTGTATCCATCATATTTACAAGAACAGTTTCCCGATCTTCTACTTTACCGACAAAACCTGCAAAACCACACATTTTTCTTCTTCCTTTCCATAATATCCGAAATAATAGATAAGGAATCAGTTTCCGGTAAGCCATTTACCTGATCTGATCCCTCATTGATCTCTCGTATATGATATCTTCTTCAAAACAAAAATATACTTCTGCAATCACCGGAAGTGCCAAAAAGCACGCTCCGAAATCGCAAGCGTCCGCCAAAATCTCGGGCAAGCCCGAACTTCGGCTCGCCGCCGCAATAGATCAGTCGGGGTGACAGGATTCGAACCTGCGACCTCACGGCCCCCAGCCGTGCGCTCTAACCAAACTGAGCCACACCCCGATGACTTACCTATTATATATAATTTAATGGCAGTTGTAAAGGATTTTTCCATATATCATTCGCAAATAAAAATGTCAACATTAAATTCGACATTTTTTCATGTTTTTATCGTTTTGCCGTTTTGCACAATACGTAGCCTGTTTTATTGTATATTTTCACTTTTAGGCAGCGCAATAGTAAGGCTGCCACTGCTGCCAGCCTCTCACGCTCCCTATTTTCGTTCTTATGCAAGCTGCTTTACCTCTTCCTCGAATAGTTCCCCTGCTGAATGATAGCCATGTATTTTGCGTGGGTATCCGTTTATCCAGTTCTCTATACTCTCTACCTCTTCCTCTGTCCTGTCGTCAAAATTTGTGCCTTTCGGTATCTTCCGACGTATCATCTTATTTGTTACCTCATTTGTGCCACGCTCCCAACTGCTGTACGGGTGGCAGTAATATACCTTTGTCCGCTTTTCTCCCTCGTTGATAATAGAACGCTGTAAGCCCTCTGCATCTGCAAACTCGCTGCCGTTGTCTACTGTGATTGTCTTAAATACCCGCTTAAACATATCAGCGCCCCATTTTCTTTCTAATCTATCCAGTGCCGCTACTACTGCCTCGTCTGTATGGTCTGGCAGTTTAAATATAATCTCGTTTCTGGTTTTCCGCTCCGTCAGTACCAGCAACGTATTTTTTGACTTTCCCCGCTTACCTAAAACGCTGTCCATTTCCCAGTTGCCGAACTCTTCCCGTGTATCTATCTCTTTCGGGCGTTTGTCTATACTCTCTCCTGCTGCCGCCCTTTTCTGTTGCCTCTGTACTTTCTTATAATTTCTCTTCTTATTCTTCTTTACTGGCAAATTCTTATTAGACAACTTAAGGAAAATACCCTTATCAATGTAGCTGTATAAGGTCGTTACGCATACTGTTACGGAAAAGTCCCCCTCTTTCCCCTGTGCTTTCAATTCTCCCAGTACCGCAGCTGGGCTGTAATCTTCATTTACTATTTTATCCTCTATATAATTTGCGTATGCAATATCGTTCCCTATTTTAAGTTGTGTACCCCTTGCCTTTAAATTTTCCTCTGCTTTCATTTGTGCCTTGTTTGGGCTATAACTTAATGTTTCTGTATAGTCGCTATTTCTGTGCATATATTCCCCTCGCTTAAGCTCATTGTATATAGTGCTGCGGTGTACGCCCAGCTGTTCTGCTATCTCTATCACGCTATGCCCTGCTTTTTTCAATGCCTCAATACTTATACGGTCTGTCCATGTCAGCTGTCGGCTGCCTTTCTTATTCGCCATTTCTGCTACCTCTCTTTCGTTCCTGTTCTTTCCCCATATACGACGAAAAGCCGCAAACTCTTTTACAAGTCTGCGGCTTATGCCTTTACCTATTTACAACACTTTTTACAAGCGGTGTATTTCTTCTTTGCTTGGCTTAGCGGTATGCTCTTTGGGTTTTTCATTCCCGAACAGTTAGGCTTACTATGGTATTTTTTGTTGCTACGGTCTACATATACTGTAGTTTCTCCCGTATGCTGGCTTACGCTGGGCGTTGCGTCCTCGATTACGTCAAGCTCTATATTGCACCCGAACGTCTGTACCCCCCCCCAGAAATTTCCAGTATTTCTGCGGTGTAGCGGGCTTTCGGGTACTTTCTCGCTAAGTCCCCCGCCAGTTCTGCCGATAGATTGCCTATTACCTTATCGCCCCACTTTACGTATGCGGCAGGCTCTCCGTTGTATGTGTACTTTTCTACTGTAATATCTTCACTACCGGACATTTTGCTTAAAATATCCTGCCTGTTTTCTCCGTCCTCATTATTGAACGTCACGCCTACTACTTTCGTTCTGATTGTATCTAAAACCCTGCTACCAGATGCGGCGGCAGGCGCTGGTGTTCTGTTTCCGTTCTCTTTTCCTGCGCTTTTCTTTTTCAGTCCAAAATAGGCGCATACTGCCGCAATCACAATACAACCCACCCCACCTGTTATATTTCCAGACGGCAGCGCCGTTAAACCGCTTACTGCAAATAATGCAGCCACTACCAATAAAATTACCTTTTTCTTTGTCATAGTAAGCCCTCGCTTTCGTTTCTACTTCAATTCTAAAATTTCATCAGCAGAGGCGTTAAGCTCTCTGCAAATTTTCGCAAGTGTTATTGCGTTTGGCGTAAGCTCGTTGTTTTCCCAGCGGCTTATATCTTTCTGGTATACTTGCAGGCGCTCTGCAAGTTCCTTTTGCGTCACGCCTGCCGCTTTTCGTGCTTTTTTAATGTTTTCGCCTAAATTCATGCCTTACCTCTCTTTTCTCTTGCCCTCAAAATGAAAGCAACCAGCAGCTTTACCAGTCCTACTGCTACTAAAAATACTCCTAATTTTAAAAGCATACTCTTTACTCGGCTTTGGGTTTGTGTTATATTTCTTATAGGCGGCGGGCTTATCGCCCGCCTGTTGGTTAGGGCTTTCGCCCTAACCTATGTACTTACCAATTATGATAAGTATTGTTCCTATGATTAAGTCTATCACTGCACTGATTGCCAATTCTTGCCAGTTGATAGGCTTTTTCTTTTGTTTCTTTTTCTTACCCATTGTGCCGTTTCTCCTTTCCAGTGGCTTTGCCTCTTATTTGTTCTTATCTCCTTTCCATGATTTTATTATATACCTTTTTCGGTATATTGTCAACACTTTTGTATAGATTTCTAAGAAAATCGCAAAAAAATAGAGGGCAGACAGCGAACCGCCCACCCTCGAAAACTTAAGCTAATCTTGTGGCATAATCTAAGCTAATCCAGCCTGCGCCACTCTTCAAGCGTCCCCAGCCAGCACTTGCGCCCTGTCCGGCTTTCACTTCCACAATGGTAAATACTCCCTTTCCTGTGGTTTCTCCCGTCTTTGCATAGTTCGTGCCTGCTCCTGTTCTGATATTAAGGTCTAAAATATCTACCTGTACGCTAAACGGAACGCCTGCGCTTGTCTGCTGCCCCGCTGCGGTATATACCGCCTTGCCGTTATCATCATATACAGTATAACCCGCCTTGCAAGCGCTCTTTGCATTTTCCAGCGACGTAAACGCCCCCAGCTGGCTTGCTGCGTCCGTCCAGCTCTTGCGCACTCTGTAATACTTTGTACCGTTTCCTGCTGCATACTTTTTATAGTATCCCTCGCCGTACTCTGCGCGCTTTTTCTTTACTGTTTCGCTCTGGTCTGCTGGCTTTTCATATCCAGTAAGAACGGCATCAGATGCAGCACGCACACTGCCCGCCTTTTTCAGTGCGTCCATTACTGCTGTGTATCCCTGCAATTCTTCCCATAAAAAGCCCAGCTGCATATTAAGGTCTGCAATGGATACGCCCACCTGTTTTGCATGATTAAGCAACGCCTGCTTTCTGCTCCAATACGTCCACTGCGCCAGCCCATAGCCTGCACTGTCCTTTACAAAATTGCCATAGCTGCCATTATCCACCGCTGCTGTATATTCTGCGTCCGTCTTACCCAGCTTATTGTTATAGGTGTTCTGTAAGTTGTTCGGCATAAGCCCGCTTTCAGCATACAGATTACCCATAATACCAGCCACGGCATAAGCATTTAAGCCCTTTCCTGTAAGAAAATTCCAGATTGTTTTTTCATTGCCGCCCTGCGGTGTTTCTGCCTGTCCGCTGATTTTACGCTTAAACTCGTCCCATGTGTGGGCGCTGGTGTTATATACATACGGGTTAGGGCAAATCTTGCCCGTTACGTCGTAATGTCTGATTACATGAGATGCAGGCACGCCGTATTTATTCATAAGGTAACGGGTAAGCTCTGCCGCTGCCTCTACTGTTGCGTCCTCAAAATACCAGTCTTTATCTGTTGCGCCCATGCTCTTTGTGTTTTTCTTCCTTACGCACATTTCAATACCGATACCTGTGTTGCTGGTGGCGCTCCATGCGTTTGTATTTGCGTTATCCAGTCCGGCAGGGCTGCCAAAAGCATAAGCGCAAAATTCTGCATAGTTCGGCAGACGCTTACCGCTCTTTGCCAGACGTTCTACAAAGTTGTACCAGTTCATGCTTTCTGTACCCGTCATAGGTGCGCAGCCATACTCTGATTTCAAGCCCTTTGCCCCGTCGTCAGAATTAAGGTAAATATCTACCCATGTGCCGCCGCCTAAATATACCATACCCTCTGGGCTGCATTTCGGGCGGTGTCCCAGTGTCCATACAGAACGTGGTACAATGCCGTTACTTACTGCACTTTCCCAGCCTGTGCCAAAAATAACACTGCTGCCATTAAGCGGCTGTAAATTGCTGTCCACCTTGCGGCAGCGTCCATAATGAAAGCCGCCGATTTTACGGCTGTTTGTAGCGTTCCAGCCTGTCGGGTATGTAGAATTAAGGGAAATTACGTATTTCTCGTCTGCGCTGTCAATTCTGCTGTCGCAGATATATACGTAATAGTCCTTACCTGCCGCAAAAGCGCTGCCTGCGTCCAGATTAGCAGCCGTAAGAATTGTATTTGCTGTCTTGAAAATTCCAGCGCCGCCCACGGCAATTACGCAACCCTCTACTACGGTCAGCTCATTTGCTCCGCTGGCGTAAATGTACTCATTGCTCGGTGCTACAATATCGCTGATTGTAGCCATTTTATTTACGTTCAAAAGCGCCCTTGCGTCGGTCTTTGTAACGTCGTCCACTAATAATCTACTCATACTGCTTTAATACTCCTTTCAGTGCTGCAATGTCGTCTGTTGTCATTCCTGCCACGGTGTCTGTGCGTTCCAGCGCAATTACCTTGCAGCCCGCTTTTACCGCTTTGGAAAGTGTAAGGGCTGTTCTGTCGTTTCCCGCCTCTCCTGCTGCCGCTGCCTCGTCGGTCTGGATATGTGTTACTCCCTGCACCGTTCCGGATACGTCGCCTTCCGCATACAAGATCCCGTCACTAGCTACATAAGCGTGAGCAAATCCGTTTTCTAACGGATGCGTTTGCAGCCATTTTCTGTAAAACGCTGCATTTGCATTTTGTGATCCTGCATCGTTGTGAATAAAAATTCCTCTCGGATTTCCACCTCTAAGTCCTGCTGCTCCTCTACAAATACTCATGTTCTTCTCCTCTCTCCGGCATTTGCGCCAGCGCAAAAAAAGAGAGCCTGCCTCCAAGCTCTCTAAATTATTCTATCTTCCTATATTTAGTTTCAGCATCAGCGCTTCCTGCAATACCTGTGAAAAATTAACTCCTCTGGCAACCGCTTCTTCGTTCAGCCATTCCGGAATACTAAGCGTCTTCTTGATTGCACGTGAATTGTGTTTCTTCTGATATTCCATCATATCAAACTCTACGACAGCTAAAATTCCGTCTTCCGCATCTACTTTATTTATTTCTGTCGGTTTTGGAATCGGTTCGCCTTCTGCTTTCCTGCTTGTAAGAGAGAGTCCCAGCGCATCTACTGCCATCTCATAAGCCTGCTGCATATCATCTCCCTCTGTTAAGCATTCCGGCAAATCCGGAAAGGATACCCAAAAACCGCCTTCTTCCGCCTCGTGAAAAATTGCAGGATAAAATAATTTTTCCATACGTAATACCTCCGCTTTCTTTTTCAGGCGCAGGGCTATTTAAGCCCCGCTTGTTTTAATATCGCCTGCTCCAGCCCCTTTTTCATGGCTTTGGAGTGATAAGGAACAATAACTGTTATCCCTGTCGTCTGATTCTTGAGTTTTACATGAGAACCATTTTGACTGATTTCCTCAAACCCGTTTTTCTTGAGATGTTTTATCATCTCTCTCGGTGTCATTGGCATCTTTTGTATCTCCTTTCCTTATCATGATTGTATTATATCACGTATCATTACGTATGTCAATCTTTTTTTCACGTATCTTTACGTATTATTTATGTTTATTAAATTTCGTCCGCTGCCAAATCTCCGCAACGCGTTCCCAGCCGCCGGTCGCTACTAAATACACAATAAACGATGCAATTACCGCCGCTACGATATAGTACCAAAGCAATGTGATATTATAGTAGATGCATGCGATCACTACTGCCAGTGCGGTTAGGATTAACGCAGTTACAAACGCAACTACATTTGTTTGGATGTTCCTCAGTCCGGGCATCTCTTTAATTACTTGTGTAATCAGAGCTGTCAAAAATGCCAGCACACCGACTGCCATCAGTGCAAATGTTGCATACTGCATTAAAAGTTCCATACTCATAATTATTCCTCCATGTCATGCGCCTGTTTGTTCAAGTGCTTTTCGATTTTATTGATTGCTTCTGTTACCGGGCCGTTACACCCCTGTTCTTTCAAGCCTTTCAGGCATGCCAACAATCCGTAAGTGGCAAGACACTGTTCCTCGTTTATTTTCCTGATATCTTCATCATGCGTTTTTTGTAAGTTTTCTAGTTTTTTCTCTAGTTTTGCTGGTTTTTGATAAAATTTATATATCGCGACTATTGTCCCTCCGATTACGCCGAGCGCGCCGATTAGCGTTGCCGCGGTTATAATCGTGTCTGTTGTAATATACATCGGTCTATCCTCCTGTTTTGTTTTATGCATAAAAATAAAGACCTGTTACGGTCTTGCTCTGATTTCTATGTGGTCATGTCTCTTATGATACATTTATACTACCGCCATTCTCACTCTCCTGCCAGGTCGTTTGTAATCTCGATCACTACCGCCCGGAGATTAAACAGGTTTGGAACCTGATCGAATGTAAATACTCCGGAAACCACTAAACTTACCCAAGTTTTTACTAAAATACTGTTTTTTGTAAATGTCATGATTATTCTCCTTTCGTTCCATCAAGCACTTGATACACCACATCCCGAAGATTGCTTAAACCTGGGACCTGCTCCCTGGTATATGTACCGGCGAGGACAAGGCTTACCCACGTTTTTACAATAACGCTGTTTTCATTAAACATCTGCTTCACCCCCCCTCTATATTTTGCGGCGTCCCCGCTGCTGAAGTCGCAAGCGTAGCGATCACTGTTGTCAACTCCGCGATTGCCATTTGCAGATCTGTGTTTGTCTGGTTAACAGTATCCTCGACATTGGTGAGACGTTCCTCGGTCGTTGTCCCCTCCTTGTATAACACCACTCCATAGATCTGCCCTGTGTAGATTTCTGCATGGTCGTATGCCGTGTAACCTTTGTAGGTCGCAATCGTCTGCCCTCGCTCCTGTACAATCATGCGGGATGTCCGGCTAGAGTCAGTAAACAGCACCTTTAACTGTTCCGGAGTAATTCCAACCGTCAGAATTCGCAGGTAATCCCCGTGGGATTCAACCTGCTGAACAATAATCTCGGTTGCATCATTAAAAATAAGCTTCATAAATATCATTCCTTTCTGTGCATCTATTTGAATAATAAAGGTTTGTCAGAGTTATCAGATCGTGAAGATGTCACCCTTAAAACCGGCGTGCGTTTGACGCGCTACGGAAAACTCCGCGTGCTCAGTCTTGTTAACGCGAGCAGTCCTACAGCAGGCGATATCGTAAGACTACCATCGGAGGATATACCCTCTAATTATGTAATGTCGTCTGCCTTGGTTCGGGGGCAAACACGAGGAGATTATTTTGTTTCTATAACGCCTGCTGATGCCAATCCCCCGGGAAAAGTAGGAATTTTTATCGGAAATAATGAGGCACAAGTTGTAAGTGGGGGCTATATTGTAGCTTGCGTGACATAGTGTGTATAAGCGCTTAATCCGACATTTTTATGTACTCCATAACTACGATGGCGGAACATGGAAGTGATAAGTGTTATTTAATTTCCCACTCTGCATCAATAAAAATGTAATTATTTGTGGCTTTTGGGATGCAGAAAAACAGATTGCCGTTTGCTTTTGCTAAAGAGGTACAGGCAACTGGATTTTTATACGCTCCATCTGATGCAGTTACATTGACAGCAGTATCAATTAACGGTCGGTACTGTGACGGTATCGTAAAAGCATTGTTGTACACATTATTTGCAACAATTATAGCGGTTGTGTAGATTTCCATGTTTAGGTGTATCGTGTTACCGGTCTTGTAAGAGTTGTTTACTATTGTTTTCCAAATCCCAGTGTTCAATCCGAGATCAGTCGGTGTGAGCATCTTTTTATCGTGATACAACTGTAACTCTGACAAATATGTATTTAACATAGGGATTGTCGGGATGCTTTCGAACATCTTTTCTACTTTTGTGATGCTTAATCCTTCAATTTTCACTCGATAGAGCGGCATTTCTCTGATTTTTCCCGATTGGTACAGATCGTTTTGTGTTAGCGCCGGATCGGTTGCCGCCCCGGTTGTGGATGCGCCCTGTTTGACCTCTAATGTATAGGTGTCGATGCCGCCTGTTCCCGTGGTGACGAATTTTGCTATGATGATGTCGTTTCGGTTTCTTCCGGATTGCCCGTTGGCGATCTCGCAATCAATATAATCTCCGTACTGGATGCGGGCAAAATGTCCGCCTACTACGATAACTCCGTCTTTTACCCTGACTTTATTGTTACTGATTACTTGACTTTCACATTGCTGGCCGATCATCATGACCCCGTCTGATCCGACGATGCTCTGATAAATCGCTGCGTCGTCTTCCGCGCAAATATGTGCCTCCGCCGCTGGGTCGGTATTGATTGTAATTCCTTTCAACTTTCCCATTTAATCATCTCCTTTTACTTTATATTCTGTTGTTGTTTTTCCGTTTTTTATTTTTATGATTTTCCTGACGATCGGCTGTTGTAGTCTCGTCCCTGTAATTTCTTCATATCCGCCGACAATATCGCCGATTTCCAAGTCAATCCCTTCTACGTTGACGTTGATGCTTTTATAGTTTTGCAGCTCTTTCAGTCGCTTTGTTCCATCCTCTTCCAGCTTTTCTTTGTCCGCGCTCGAAAACTCATAAACCGCTTCGTTTTCTTCGAGTCCTGTGTAATACGGAGTCTTTCCGACGCTTCCGTCTTTTTGTACGTATAAATGCAGGATGATCCGCTCTTCGTTTTGTCCTTTTCCGGCGCAGATCAAGTGATTGACACCGCCTCTGTAATCTTTTATGGTAAACTGTACCTCTCCGTCTTGTGAGTATTCCAGTGTTTCCGAGTAGTCTTTGACTTGTACAGCTCTGATGGAAACATACCCGTAATCAAGGTTTTCCGGCTCAATATAGCTGATCTGCAGGCGATATCCTTGAGTGCTTAACATTTTATCGACTGCATCATATAACGTGACGTATCGGTCGATCTGCCAGCCTGTGACGGTGATCCCCGCCTTTTCTTCCGGTACAAAAAAAAGACCGTCGAATCGGTCTTTGATAAGTTCTCTCAAGATGTCGTTCAAGTCTCCGCTCACCGTCAGGTGGTCCTCTCCCTCCGGCGGTTCTATGATTTTTTGCTTTAACAGTCCTCTCCACGTTGTGCCGCACCACACAATTTCTTGCGTTTTGGTCATCACTTCGAGGCTGTTTAGGATTCCGCCGTATTCTGTTCCCGGTACAAAAATGCGATTTCCGTACCAGTACCATTCTTTTGTCCACTCTTCCTGCGGTAAGCGGATTTCAAAGTCGTCCGTATCTCCAAGATCCATGTCGATCGCAACGCTCTGATCTAAAAATCCCAGCTCTTCTCCGTTTTTTCGGGCAATGATAAATTCCAGTGGGAATAGGTCTGCGTTTCGCACGATCAAGTCTCGTGTCTCTTCTGTTACTCCGCCATTATCCCCAGTCGCGGTAATCATTACCTGGTAAACCGCTTCTTTCGCTTTCGTTGTCGGCGCGTTTAGTTTTCCTTGGTAGCGATCTTTTCCGATTCCCGGTAAATTCTGCGTGCTCCCATTTAGCGTTGCTTCCACCCGCTCCATCTTGGTTCGCTCCTTTCTTCGTAGATCACGAGATCCCAGTCAAATTTACCCGACCATACAACTTTTTGCCGTCCGGGTGGGATCTTTTTAAAAAATTTCTTTCCTTTTTCCCGGTTATGAAACGCGTTGACTTGCTCACCGTTTTTTGATATTTTTGTAACGGTTCTTGTGCGGCTGTCTATCTCCAACCGTTCTCCCTGCTCCAAAACAATATTAACTAAATAGCTTTTATCTCCGATGATGACTTGAGGGTTTACGACCGGCCCATAAATTACAAGTGTAAAATTTGCATCTGTAAAATGAGGGTTTTGGACATGTGTGTTGTTCATGCCATTCGCGTATCGGAACGGGTAACGCCCGGGGTAACGTTTATTATCAGATGACGATGCGCCGTAACTGTAAAACGTATACGGGTTTTCTTTTGTCCATATTGGACGTGGACAATACAATTTCACCTTATTTTGCGAATAATAGACTGCTATATCCGACGTTTTTGTTTCGGACGATGTTACAAACCCATCTATGTAATAATCCCCAAAATAAATTCTTCCCGGTCTCTCTAGTAAAACATCTGTTTCGAACGCATCCTGCATTTCATCCAAAAATGTTTTTCGATCTTCCAACGCTCCTCTAACCGTAAAAGTGATTTCGTACTCCGCCGCGTCTTTCTCAAAACCTTGTACAATTTCTCCTATTTTTCTTTTGCTCGTTTCCGGCGTCCAAGCGTGCTTGTGAAAATTTCCGCTTGTTGCTCTCACTCTTGCATCGTAAAATTTATATTCTTTTCCTTCTGAATTGATATATCGTATCATTTTTGCTTTACCTTTATACTTCCAACAAAGCTCTGCCTAATTCTCGTCTGTCTAGAAGCATTGTAACTTCTTGCTTTTTCCCTGCTATAGTAATCAGCACTTCTTCTAGTGCATCCAGTCTTTCTTCAATTCCGCGTCGCCCGTTTTCGTTCCCTATTTTTCCGATGTTTGTCGTATATGATAGATCTGTTGTCAATGGGTCATATGCAGCTTTTTTTACAAGGTTCGCGGAGTCTGTTACTAATTTCGCATCGCCCGAAATTCCGTTTGCAATTCCTTGATCGATCATATTACCTACGTATTCTCCCCAGCGCGAAGGCGAATGAATCCCGAAGAAGCCTAATATGTTGTCTTTAAAGTCTCCCAGCGCACTTTTTACCGCGTCCCACAATGCGCCTGCTGCATTTGCTAATCCGTTCGCGATTCCTTTTATGATATTTAACCCGATTTTTCCCCAGTCCACGGATAAAAACTCATTTTTTATGTTCGTTATGATCGTTGGTATTTGTGCGATCAATTTCGGTATTGCCTGTATTAATCCCGCAGCTAATTTCCCGATGATTTCGATTCCGCTTTGTAATACAGACGGCAGGTTTCTCCCTATTGCTGCTACATATTGTATAATTGCACTTCCTGCCGCTGATGCAATCTGCGGCAAATTCGTTATAATACCGTTGACAAGATTTAAAATAAGCTCCGCTCCCTTTTGCATTATCGTCGGAAGCATCGACTGCATTCCGCTAACAAAACTTACTATTGCTTCGCCTGCCATCGTAATTAATTGTGGGAGCGATTCTAGTATTCCGTTCGCAATTTTCGTCACCATCTCGACGCCTTTGTTTAAGAATTCCGGTAATTTCTCCGATATTCCCGTCATGATCGTGTCTACTATATTTGTATCTGTTCCCAGTGTTTCAACCGCCGCTGTCTCCAATCCCGTTTTTAATCCCGTTATCAGATTTTGTGCAACAAGCAGCCAATCCATCGTTAAAATCGCATTTGCAAAAGATGCTACCAAGTTCAGCGCCGCCTCCGCAAGGTACGGAAGCGCTGTTATAATTCCTGTTACAAGCGACGTCACGAACGAAACTCCTGATTCCAATATTTGATCGCTGTTCTCTGCGATCATGTTCAGCCCTGCCGCTGCAAAATCCTTTCCGAGCAAATCAGGAATTGACGCCAGTACATTTCCGATCATCGGTATTAAGTTACCTGTCAAGAATGTAACGACCGTTTCTCCGACCTGTTTCAATTCATCTGTAACGTCCTCTCCTATCGCAATATTCCCGAGCAGATTTTTAAACGCCGCTTTCATGGATGCCAAAGACCCCGACAGTGTTGTTGCCGCTTCTTTCGCCGTTGTTCCTGTAATTCCAAGCTCTCCTTGTATTACATGAATCGCCGAGTATACGTCTGATAAATTATTGATATCATACTTTACTCCTGTGATTTTTTCCGCATCCGCAAGCAGCCGCTCCATTTCCGTTTTTGTGCCGCCGTATCCTAGTTTTAGGTTGTCCAGCATTGTGTAGTTTTGCTTTGCAAAGCCTTGATATGCGTTTTTGATATCCTCCATGTTCGATCCCATTTTGTTCATGTTATCGGACATGTCTGTCATTGCCATATCTGCCACATCTGCCGCTTTAGCTGTATCATTTCCTAAACTTTGTAACAGACTCGCGGAGAAGCTTGTTGTTAACTGCATGTATTCGTTTGCGCTCATCCCAGCCGTCTTGTAGGCGTTCGCAGCGTTTTGTTTTACTTTCTCTGCACTGTCTTTAAATAGTGTTTCGATTCCGCCTATGCTTTGCTCTAGTTCTGCACCTTCGCTGATTGACGCAGAAATGGCTTTTCCGATCCCCGCCGCGATTACAGCGACTTTGATCGCTCCGCCGATTCTGCCTCCGAGCGATTTTCCTGCCGCATCCGTTTCTCCGCCTACTTCGTTTTGCAGCATTCCGCCTATCCCTTTTGCGGACGGTATAATTTGCACATACGCCTTCGCAAGTTCTGTCTTTTCCACTATTTCACCCCTTTTCTGTCAGCCGTTTCCATTCTTTCTCAAACTCTTCCCCAGTTTCAAACGATATGATTTTTCGTTCTTCTTCGCCAAGTAGTCTCGGTAATATCGTTTTGGGTCTGTTTCTTCCTTTACGCGCATCTTCTGTTTGCATCCATGTCAGCAATTTTGTATGATCTGCGATAGATGCCAATAGCATATCTTCCAGCGTAACTTTAACGCCTGCCAATTTCATTTTTATTCTCGCGTTTTCTTTTAAACCTTTTGCATATATCGCCGCCATTTTACACGGTATCTCTTTATAGTTATAAATCCGATACGTTTCCGCAAAATCGCATACGAGCGCCTCCTCGTCTGTGTTTAGCATACAAACGAGGATCAAGAGTTTTTTCCCTCTTGGTTTCCTCTTAAAATCTCCCCGATTTCATCAAACATTCGTTTTATCGACACTCTTCCCGCTTCGTCTCTCACATGTTCTTTTAATTGTTCCTTTTGTTCTGGTCCAATGATTTTTTCTATTGCGTCTACTACCAGACTTGTGTTTCCTTTGTCTATTTCCCGTAATTCTTCAAGCAGTTCGTAATCGTCTAATGCTTCTTCTTGTACTGTATAGTCAAACCCGCTTTTTGTTGTTCCTTTAATCATTTTTCATTACCTCCGATCCTGCTTTTTTAATATATTCGTAGTGTGTATTTCCCGTCTTGTCTGCGACTGCTGCGATTGTCAATTCGTATCCCGTTGCCTCGTTGTCTTTGTATACAATATCCCCTAGCTCTGAGATGCTTGCTTGCGGAATTACAATTCTTTTCACCGCTCCTTTTAGTATCATGTCAAATACCCAAGATACTTGTTCTGTCTCACTGTTGTTTGCTTTAATTGTTATTCCGTCTTCTATCGTTCCCGTTACGTTGTTTTCCCCGTACACTGTTTTTAATACATCTACATTCAGCACTTCCAAGAGCTTTAATTTAAACGTATCTGCTTTGCTTGCCTGCATGTTCAGCACTGTATCTCCGCCCCATGCCTTTTGTTCTTCCGTTTCCGGGCTGTTTGTGTTTGTTATCCCATCGTCAGAGCAATATCCAAGTCCCTTAAAAGCCGCGTTAAGTTGTGTCGTTACATCTTTCGGCAGCTCTGTTCCAATCGGCGCTACGAAGGCTGCTCCTCCTATTTTGGGTTTTCCTGCACTTACATTGTTCACATCTGACATTTTTCTTTCTCCTTTCAGTAGTACGCTATGTTAAATACAGCTTGATATCTGTATTTTTTTCTTTTTGTATCCGTGTAATTGTAGTCACTGTTTAGTTCGCACCTGCAAACGTCATCTCTTTCTGCGATTCGTTTCATTGCTTTCTTTACTTCTTCGTTTAATTCAGCCGCGGAGTAGAGCGGTGTAGAAAAAGACTGGATTGCCAGCGTTGCGTGTTTAATATAATCCGCTTCGCTTCCTCCAGTCTTTTCGATCAAGATATATTTCTTTTCCTCGTTTTCCTCTTCCATTAACACCGGTACGTCCAGAATCGTTTTTAGGTGTTCTCTTACGATTTCTTCGATCATTTTCCCACCGCCTTTAATAAGCTGTTGTTTCCGTCGTCTCCTGTTACTTCCGCAACCGCCCTTGTTTGCGCTACATATGTCTCGACTGTTCCGCCGGATGCTCCGGCAATTTGTTCCGCGTGTTTTTGTATGTTTGCGCGCATCTCTTCCGATCGCAATAGTGCTGTGATTCCTTTTCTGTTCAAAACAATTTTTACTTTCTTACCCATATCGCTCTACCATCCACTTTTGATTCCATTCCAGCGGTATATTGTGTTCAATCCCCTGCTGTGGAAGCCCTATCACTTTCCAAGTTTCTCCGAAAAATTCTACTTTGTTGTCTTCCCACACGTGTTCATCCCCTTTGGGTATTGCGATCGTGTAGACTGCCTTTTTCCCTGTTAAGTTCAGCGTATCCAAAATTTCTGATGTGTTCGTGGGGGCTACAAGTACATTTTTGACTTTTATCGGCGTTTCTTTGTAGATCGGCTTTCCGAAGGCGTCTTCGTTTATTTTTTCTTTTTCATAGAGCGTTACTGTGATCCCTTTTATCATCGTCATATAGATCGATCACTCCTATTCTTTGTCGCTTTAGTCCGAGCCTTGCTAACTCACTTTTTTTAATAAATAAGCCTCCTCCCGGTACTAAGTATGTCCCCGAAACAGAATAGCCCAGAGCCGATTCCGACCGCTGCGTCATCGGCTCTGTGTCCGTTGACGTCATAAGTGTGCGCGCTACCACATCTACAACTACAGACTTTGCAACATTTTCTAAATATGGTTTTTCTTCTATTATTCGATCAAGGTTTTTTCCCACCTTATCAGCTTCCATTCTCAAGCTATCCTCTACTATTGGCAGTAAGTTTTTTGCGCGCTCTTTTTCGTCTTCTGTCAGTGATCTCCACAGTTTTTCAACGTCTTCGATCTTGGCAAAGTTATTCATCTTTTTTCACCGTCTTTCTCTTTTTAGGGGCGGATCCGGGCGGCTTTTCCGCCTCCCAGTCTCCACCCTTCAGTTCGCACTGTGTTTCGATCACATTCCCTGTCCGTTTGTTTCTGTATATCAAGTTTCGTCTACCACCCTTGCAAAATATTCCGGCACAAGAATTCCCCATCCGAGATAGACTTCTGCGCGGATGTAAACCTGGTTGTAACCTTTTAAGTCTTTTCCTGTGTTGTCCGGATCGCCATATTTAATGATCTCCAATGGAATTTCTTTCGAGAACCCCCACTTGAAAGCGCTGGAAAAATCGCCCACGATTGCGTGATCTTTCACAGTGTCGTTGTATACAGTCTTGTTTACACTTGTTTTCATTCCTCCAAGAGATTCCGGCGATGCTCCAAACCGAAATTCCGGGTACTGTCTGACTCCGTTTTCCTTTACCGTTGCCATGTCTGCCCCGAATGCATTTGACAGCGCCATTCCTGTAACATCTCCGTCTGATCCTTGTACCATCGCAATCGCCACGTCTAAATTTGTATCCGGCGTTCCTTTTGTATATTTGACTTTTTGTGTTACTTTACTGTCAAAATGATTCGTGCCCACAACTGTTGATGCTTCACCCGTCCGTGGGTTGATACCGTGAAACGCTGCCAGATCAAAACCTTTCGCTGCTTTTGCCGCAAAACCATTGTTAAACGCTGTTAAAGTATCAAGCTGTTCCTCTTCTGTCGCGTACAAAAATTCATCTGAAACTCTCGCTCCGTACTCGAATTTAATCGGTACGATTTTTACCGGATCTACAGTAATTCCGCCCTCTGACTTTTTCCCGTTTTCTGCTACAATATCGATCTCATTGTCCATCGAAAAAATAAATTCTTTCAGTCCGTTGAATGGGATCGGCGTCTGTCCCGATAAAACCGCTAAAGATGATCTTCCCTTCACTTTGTTCATAAGATCTTTTACAAGTACCGCGTCAAATAAATTTTCTCTTCCTGTTGCCATGTTCTTATTCTCCTTTCAAATTGTTTAACATTTTTTTCGTTGCTTCTCTGATCGAGTCGTCTTTATTGTCTGTGTCTCGTGTAAAGTTCGGGTATGTGGTTTTTCCCTTCAAAAATTTAGAAAAAGCTTCCGCGTCTTTCTTCATTTCGTCTTCTGTTTCCCCTGACAACTTCCCTGCAAGTTCGTATGGAATTCCGTTTTCCATTGCTACTTTTACCCTTTTCGATTCTTTTTCGTACTTTGCGATCGCGGCGTCTTTGTTCGCCGCATCTTCCGGGGATAAATACCCTTTGTACTTCTCTTCTGCATCTTTCGGTGATAAGTACTCTTTGTACTTCTCTTCCACAGCTTCCGGTGATAAGTATCCGCTAAATTCCCTTCTTACCGTTTCTCTTTCCTGTTCCAGCCGATCTTTCACAGCCTCCTCGAACTGTTCTCGCGTTTCAATAGCTTCAAAATCACTCATTTTTTTGTTCTCCTTTCCCCGCTTAATCCGGTGGTTTTGGTATTTTTGTATATTAAAAAAGCGCTGTTTCCAGCGTCTTTTTAATATCTTGCTATCTGTTTTTTTCGTTCCTTTGTTTCTGTGCATTTCCAGTATGCAAGGATCACACTGTCAAGCAGCGCGATTTCAACCCCTTCTTTTAATGATCTGTATCCGAATCCTCCGTTTGATCCTATCGCCCTTTTTTCGCTGTTGCTTACAGACTGTGTTAACGATGCTTGGTTGGAATGACAGATATTTCCTTTAAACAGTCCTTGTTCAAAAGTCGCGTTTGCTCCTATAATTTCTTTTACAGTTGGCAGGGTTGGTGCTTTCATTTTTGCATCTTTCATGTCTTTTTCGAGTATATGCTGCCCGTTCGCTCCGTCTACAACTACCGTTTTGGGTTTCATTTCCGCAATGTATGACAGTATCCAGTCGTTCCCTTCGCGGATTGTTCTGCAGTCGAGTGCTTCGACGAAAATTTTTCCTTCATTCGTTTTTGATGCTACCGACATCGCAACATGCTGTCCGTCATGTCCATATTTAACCCCAACAAAAAGTTCTCCTTTTAATTTTGGTTTTGATGCGATCGCCAGTGATTCCCACTCTGTTTTACTAATCGCCGATTTTTGATTATATTTTAACCACAGTCCCAGTCTTTGGATGTTAAAATCTATATCATCCGTTGTAATTTCTGCCCGGATCTTCCTTTCTGTCAGTATTGTTCCTAACGACGGGTTTGTTTCGTACCACGCCTCAACATCGTTCGCGGGTGTCAAGTTTTCAACCGACCATTCCGCCCATCCGGAATCGAATCCACGACCGGCAAGTACTGTCTCCCTATATTTTGTAAAAACTGTTCCGGCCGATACCGCCGTTGGCGGCGTTCCAAGCATGATTGTTTGCGGGTTCTCGCTGTCTGATACGATATATTTCAAAGACGTCTCCTGTGCTTCCGTGTATTCTTGTGCCTCATCTATAATTAACACGTCGTATCCTTCGCCGAGTCCGCCCGATGATGTTCTTGTGCGGAATTCTACTACACCCCCGTCGCTTGTGTATAAGTGTTCTTTTCCAAACGCCTTAAATGATGATGATATCTTGATTCCTGCTTTTTCGCACATTCGATCCAGCCGCTCCCACACTGCGTGTGATGTTGTTGCCCTGTGTGCCGTGTACAGAATTCTTTCGCCGTTTTTCAGTCCCCATAGGCAGCGCGCTAACACATTTTCCGACTTTCCATTTCGTCTCGGCACTGAATAGCCATATTTTTGATGCATCCATAAACCATCATCGTTTACGGCCATAATGTCGCATTGTAGCAACTGCTGCCATTCAAGCAGCTCGTTCCCTGTCTTTGCGTACAGTTCCGCAGCTTCTTGTCCTCGTGTTTTTGAATAAGGAATCGTTACGGATTGAGTCGGCGTCTGACGTCCTAACCTCGTTTCCGTCATGACTTTCCTCCTGTCTTTTAACTATATCTTTCACGAGCAATATCACCCCATTGCCCGAAGGGACATTTTTTTCAAATTGCATTAAAAAAACGCGCTTTTCGCGCGCTTAGATAAATGGAGTTATTTCTTTTATATCTTTCAAAAATTCTTTCGCTTTCTCTATTAAGGAGTTGTTGCACACATACGCAATCCCTTCCGGTGTGATCTCTGCCGTTTTTAAATCATAAATCAATTCTTTGCCCCACACTTTTTCTGTTTCGCATGTTATATATCCGTCTTCAATTAAATTTCTCATGATATAATCCCAGTATTTCCGGTTGATCTGCAGTAGTTGACTGTCGTGAGTAATCATGTTCGGGTTTGTATCTTCTCCCGATTTCAATTTTACATACAAGTACGATAGTATCTTGTATACAATTACAAAATAATCGTCCTTTGCCATTTCGCCTCACCCTTCGATCTCTTCTATCATTTTTTCAAACATTTCTTTTTCATTCATTTCTTCCATGTAGAACAGCTTTCCATCCTCAAACATGTTTTTTTCCACTTCTGTTTTTGAGAATGCGTGTTCTAATACGATCGCGTTTGCCCAACTCAGCCCCGATACAATAAAAAACTCGTCCTCTCTTACAGCAAAGCACTTTTTCCCTCGCACTTCTGTTTCTTTCTTGTATCTTCTTTCAAATTCTTTTTCTAACGCCTTGCATCTTTCGTTAATCTTCTTTTTCTTTTCCGTTGATATCATATCTTTTCACACCTCCTTTCCCCGTGGAAATTTTATAGTATTCGCCTCCGTGATGACTTCTTTCTCCCGGGTGATACATTAACAATCCATCTCCCCCAAAGTTTACCCTGTATCCTCCACCCTCTTCAAATGGAATATCTCTGTAATTTTTCCCTTTTAAAGGTTTTGTCTCATATCCCGCATTCTGTAGTGCATGGTATAGACCTCTTGGAGTGTATGCACCTAACATTTTTGGGTGTCCTGATATTCTCGAAGCAAGATCCAGCCCGTTTTCCTCTTTGATCCTTTTTTCTTTTTCCTTTGGTGTTTCTTTTATTTTACCACTTTTTTGTTTATTAGACCATTCTTTCGCATTTTCAATTCTTCTTTTTGTATCTTTCTTATCTGTCGTTTTCTTCGTGTGTACATTTGTTACTTTTCCGTCTCCAGCGTCATACTCTACGATACACCTACAGTGCTTGTGTCTCCTGAACACATCATTTCCGGTGTCTGATACAGCTTCGTAATCATATATCCCCGTAAGTCTGTCGCACCATTCGCAACATTTTCCCGTTGATGTTCTTCTAATTTTGGGTCTTAACCCTGCTTTTGAGTGAAAATCTGCATTTTCTTTTACCGCTGCATCTATTACAGACTGCGTAAAGTTTACGACTGCTTCTCCTAGTATGTACGCGACATCCTCGTATTTTCCTCCTGATACAATATTAATAATTCCTCGAACCCTATCTTCGTTCATTTCCGGTTTTATGGCTTTGATTCCGATTCCTGCTTTTTCGTTTAATATCTTTTGAACTTCTACTGCTGCCTCCGCTGTAATATCATAATTATGTTCCAGTCGTTCCCTTATTATCCTGTCAGCGATATTGTAATACATTTTGCCATCCGGTAATATTTCTTTTGATAGGTTGCTTTGAAATGCATCCGTCAGCAGTTCCCCCGCTTCGATCGCGAAATCATTTGCATCTTTATATGTCGCTGTTTTTTTCTTAACCTTTTCCCGAAACGCTTTGATCGTCTCACTTTTTTCAAGTTTCTTTTCAAAATCTTTTTTTATTTTTTCCAGTAACTCCGGTGCGATATCTTCCATTTATCTCCCCTATATCCCTGTGAAATCTCTCATTTTATCCTGCGTAATATATCCCGGGATTGCCTGATTGATTTTTATAGCTCCGTCTCCATAACTACTCAACGCGGCCGCATCCGGTTCAAAGACCGGTTCCCATTTTGGTTTTGTTAAATAAAACTGCCTCCGCTCGTACGGGTAGTTATCCCTCAAGCACGCCGCGATGTACCCCGCGTTTAAAAAACCTGTGCCAAACGTCCTCTGCGCTTTCCTTGCGATTAGTCTAAGATTTTCGTGACTTGCCTTGATTGCTTCCGCACTGCTTGGATTGTCTGTTACAAACCCTAGATCGTCCAGCGTTAAACCTGTCTCTCCGGCAAATAATCCGGCGAACATTTTTAGCTGATCGTTGTGAGGTGACATGCTTTGCTGCGCAAATTGCCCTAGCTGTGGTTTGTCGCCGCCCTCGTCTTTCGTAAACTCCAACAAGCTCGACATTGTAGCCTTCCATTTGTTAATCGGTTCTAGATCGGGGTCAGTTCCAACTACATATTTTTGTGGGAACGAGTAAAACTCTGCCGCGATTTCTGACCGTTTTACTGTCCTCATTGCACTGTTGACAATATCCATACACGCTCGACTGATCCTGCTATGGCCAAACGGTCTTACCGCGTCCGGCCGGAATACGATCGGGACAAGAAGCGGGTGTGGTGCGTTGTTTTTAATTCTCTCCGGCGTCTCGTCTCCTTTTCTGTATATCCATGTGTCGCCTTTTGTAAAATATGCTTCTGTTTTCGGGTTTTTGTTTTTGTCTCGTTCGAGTACGGCATAACCTTCCACCAGCAGACCTGTGCTATCGTCTATGATTCCTGTTGCATTCGCGCCGTCTATTACTTGCAATTTCGGAAATCCTGTTTTGTCTACTGATATATAAACAAAACAACATGAAGAAATAAGTGCTGACAGTACGGCGCTGTCAAAAAATGTATCCGGGTTGTTCATCAAAAAAATTTCTCCGATGTCAAAATTATCATTTGCGAATTCTCTGAATACAATCCTGTCTGCAAGGTTATCCACTGCTTTCCCACACCATCCGAGAACCGACTGTACGTTTCTCAATTCTGGCGGTGTCGATATCTGAAAATCCTTCACCCTGTTCTTCATTTCATAGTATTTGTAACGCATTTTCACTCGTTCGCTCTTTATCTGTAAGCGTCTTCGTAAATAATTTACCCCTCTGTAATCTGCCATATTAGCTTCCTTTCTTTTAGCGTGTGTTTTTTTTCACAGTCAGCGTGAAGTAGATTCGTACCCGTGTATAGGGGTGATATGCCCTCCTTATTTCCTATCTACTGTGTCTCATATTTTTCCAATCAAACGTATGCGGCAACACTCTGTTACTTATAACTTCATCCTTTTCTTTGTCTCTCCGCTTTATCAGCTTGTCACTCTTTTGCCTGTTGCACGTCCAGTGTGCAAGCTGAAGATTGTTTATGTCTGACGGATGTCCCCCTTTTGCTATCGGAATAATATGATCTATGCACGGCGACAACGGATGCGGATATTTTAATCCGAAGTCAACCGGCTTCCCGCATATCCCGCACACCGTCTGTGTTGCATATATTTTTTTCTTATTCCGTTCAAACGCTCCTCGGTGCGATCCATCTCGATCCGGTCTGTATACCATGCCTTCATCTTCTTTCTTTGATCGTGAAAAAAGCAGCCGACTTTCGCCTGCTGCCCTTTGTATTTCTCTGTTTACTTTTCTTCGATTCTTTTATTTGTTTCCGCTGTTCTTTATTTCCCCAGCTCTTCTGCTAACTCTCGGAATACTTCCGATAATTCTTTGCACTCTTCTTTGGTTAAATCATGCCCGAAACAATAGTCACAGCATTCCATCAGTGTGATGTTTTCTCCGTTCCATTCCAGCGAAAATACTCTGTCTTTTTCTCCTAGTTGTTTTAAAAGTTGCTCATGCTTTTTAACTACCTCTTTATCTTTGTATTGATCGTAATTGCAAAACATGTCATCACTCTCTTTCAAAATAGTTTTCAAAAAAAGGACGCCCTTTCGGATGTCCTTGCGCGTGGTTATGAGAGGGTTATTTCCCTCTTTGTCTTTTAATTCAGTTTATACTATATCACATTTTGAACTCTCATTCACTCTCATTTTCTAAAATTTTTATAAAATTTCAAAGTTTTCTAGGGCTCTATCATATATCCTGTATAATTTCGCCTCGCTTACCCCCATCTTATTTTTTATTTCTTTCCACTTTTCTCTGAGTATGTAATATCTTGTAAGCGCTTCTTTTTCTTGTTCATCATTCATTTTGTTTATTGCTTTTCTGATGCGTTCGTACCGGATCACGCTTTCAACCCATTCTTTTTTTAACTCCTCCATGAGGCTTTCGATCTTTGCCGTGTAATCTGATAGATCCTTTTGACTGCTGCCCCGTGGCATCCCATCGCCTTGCAACGCCGGAAACATCGTGTCAAGTCTTAGTTGTTGTATTTGGTCTTTTATCAACGCTTCTCTATTCTTTGCTTTTATGTATCCCTTGAGGTATTCTTTTTTCTGTTCGATTTCTTCCCATTTCTGCATTATTATTACCTCTCGTCCTTCTCCAGTATTCCAGTACGGTTTCCTTTCTTAACTGCTGCCCCTGCGCTCGGATCAGCGCGGCAGCACTTGGTTCATTTGTGTTGATCAATGTATCATCTCCTACTCTACTTTCATAAATCTGCTCATAATGTGTTCCTTGCATGACGACTTCTCTTTCTTAGGTTGTCTGTACGGCTTTGGAAGTGACTGCCATGCGATCACATCCGGATTTTTCCATTCTGGATAGTTATCTAACATCCACCCTTCTTCTTTTTCGTAAAGTGCAAATTCAAAAGCGTTATCAAATAATATGTTATCTGCTGGTTTTCCGCTTACTTGTACCAACACTATTTCTTCACAATCTTCCGGCAATCTCTCTTCTACCGGAATCCAACCATCATTGCTAGGGACATTTGTGTCCTTACCGACATTAACAACTATCTTAGACTCTCCGCAAAATTCAAAGCAATTATTAAGCCAATCAATAACATAGTCTAAATAATACGAGCTATACCCCACTGTGTAATGATCTTCACCCACTTTTTTGTGCTTGATCCCATAATATGGTTTCCCGTCAGTCTTACGCGATATTATTTCCGCGCTTGTTACTTTTTCTTTTTCATTCATGTGTGAACGAATGATATCTTTTACCCTACTCGCCCGCACATACCCATCCACCTCCATATTACCTATATAAATAGGCGCATCTTCTTGAAATGTCGCTTCTTCAATCTCTTCCAGAATCTTCTCTAGTACATTCATCGCTATTCTCCTTTTTCGGTCTGCCACGTTTCCGCATCCCTTTTAATCCATATGCTTTTACTCCAGCTATGACCGTTGCTACTGATATGTCTAACAAATATGCTATTTCTACGTTCGACTTTCCTTCGTTCACATATTTTTTCAGTTTCTCTACGTCGTAACACTTTTTGTACATTCGTTTCCGTGATCCGTCTTTTCCCGCATCGCTTTCCATTTTTACCTCTCCATTAAAATCAACTTAATTCAACCGATCTAACGGACATTTACCGCTCTCTCGTTGCATATCACACTCGCCGTAGCTGTCTATTGTGTTTCTGTACTCACAGTAGTGCTCGCATATGTCCTCGCACACCTCTTCAATGATCGTTACTGTGCTTTTTGTTTCATCTTCCATCGATTCACCTCTTTCTAAGAAAATCATTCAGTTCCTTTGTGCACTCCCTGCACAATCCATAATCACAGTATGAATAATCATATCCGCTTGGATTCCCATTTAAAATGCTTAATATACCAATCTTTTTTAACTTAGAGGTCCATCCGATATAATGAATCTGTTTTCCACATCTATCGCATACTTTTTTACATATCGTTGCCATTAAATCCACTCCAATCTAATCTTTGTCCGCAATCATCACAGTATTCTTGCCCGTATACATCTATTGATCCGCAAGAAGGACATTCGTACATGGGTGCAAATTTTGTTATGTGTTCAATCGGCTTCTTTTCTGTGCTTCGTTCTTTCAATTTGCGAATTTGTTCCGGGGTGAGCCCTGTATCCTCGTACTCAGCCAACCGATTTGCTAATTCATATACCCCATCTTCCATGAAATCGCACGAATGATATGTATATCCTGCTTCTGTCAATCTTTTCATTCCTACTCTCCTTTCGATCAAAAACCTTTATCGTTTCACTCCCAAATCAAAAATACTTAACTGGTTTTCTACTTCCTTAAGTCTTTTTCTTGCTTTTTGATACATTTTCTCGTTTATTTCAAATCCGACATACCTGATTCCTGCTTCATGGTACGCGATCAGGCTGCTTGCGCTGCCGGTGTGAGTATCAAGCACATTCCATCCCGGTTTGATGTACTCTCTTGCAATCCACCTATACAGATCTATCGGTTTCTGTGTCGGATGGATCCGGTGCTCGTTCGTTTTTTTGTTGCCTTTTTGAATCCACCCTTCGTCTACGCTTTTGCCTTGCATCATACCATCCCACATGTATCGGAATGTTTTTACCGTATCATGTAAACTGCAATACGCTATCTCCGCATCAGAAAATGTCATGTTGCTTCTGCATTTATCCCATACAATCCGTCCGGATCCGAAATGATAATCAAAATAATTGCATCCCCATACAATTTGATGGCGTGACACTCTTATGAGTTCGTCAAAATACTCCATTCCAGGTACATCCCATGTATCAATTATGTCGTATTCCCTGCACTTAATCAGTGTTGTACTCTCAGACCTACCATAATATCTGCGCTTGTTTGGTCCTGCAAAATACGGCGGATCTACAACAGCGATGTCAAAAAACTTGTCTGGGAACTCTCTCATACCGTCCATGCAATTCATGTTGTAAAATCCATAATTTAGCATTTTAATCACCTCATCTCAACCGCGTACTGGTTTCTTTACTTGTTCGCTCTAATCCCCAACTCAATCCCTAGTTCTTCTTTGATCATTTTTATATAATCATTCCAACTTGCCATATCGTCCATGATGCACTCCGCTTTTTTGTTAAATCGCTTGATAAATCGGTCGCATCTTTGTGTTCCAAAGCCGAACTCGTCATGTAAGGTCGCTACGGAAAGGATTTTTACTGTATCTACTGTCTGTTCTTTGATCTTGATTGTCGCTCTGTTAATGTCTTTTTTTGCTAAGGCGGTGCGGATTCCGGTGATATTCCTGAATTCAATTTCTTTTTCAAGTGCTTCGACACCCTCGTTTTTGACGATTTCGAGTGCCATTAATAACCCGTCTTCCCGTCCTGTTATGTAATCGTTTCTTTTCGCCATTGTTTTTCCTCTTTTTTATCCTTTTTTTCGAGATGTCAAAATCCCACTTTCAAACAGTAATTACTGTTTGTAGTGGGTTTTTGATTGATCCTTTTTTCTATCCTTTTATACTATAATTTCTTCGGCGCTTATGCAGTATTTGTGATGCAACCCTTTTTCTGTCCTGTAATAAAGATCGCCTGTTTCGGCGCTCCATCCCCAATCAGTCACATCATAAACGGTCTTGATGCCTGTTTTTGTTTTAATTTTTAAAATTCTCACGTTTTCCTCCTTTCTCCCGCCGCATAAAACGGCGGGGAAACCTGTATTTACTGGTTGCGCGTGACATTTTATGTATCATCGCCATACGGCGGAGGTACTAAAGGTAATTCTTTCTTGCGATCTGTTCCCATTCTTCCCGGGTGTGGGCCTTCTCAAATTCCGTTTGTGCGATTTTACAGAGCAGCTCCCTCATTTCTCGGCTGTTGTGTACTGCCTGCTGCCCCGTCCGGTGATGTTCAATGCATAGGTCTACTTTTAACCCGTTTTCTTCGGATATTGCTCTTTGTCCTGCCCCGAACAGGATATGATGCTCTTCCGTCTGCTTTACGGAATAGTCACCATTTAACCGGGCGCATAAGTAGCAGATGCCCTTTTGACTGTTTAAAATGCTTTTTTTGTGGATTTTCCGTTTTTTCTTCTTTCCCGGCTTCGGGAAAGCCATGTCCGAATAGTCAATGCTCATCTTCCGTCTCCTGTGTGTATAACTCATGAGTCCCGTTTAGGATCTTTAGTTCTTCCAGTGATCGAAATGAGAACCCCATCTGCTGAAGTAATCTATAGAAGTCTCTTAGGCATTTCATCCCTTTTTCGTAGTGTCCGTAATAGTCAGTTGCTTCGTACGGCTCTGCCGTCCGGGTCAAGAGGATCAGCATTTGCTTTTCTTGGCTTATTTCTGCAAATTCTTTTTCGATCCGTTCTTTTTCCTCTTCTTTCGCTTCGTACGCGTTTTCGATCCCGTAAAATCCATACACCGCGTTCATGTGTGCTACGCTTCCGCCGTCCGTTATCCGGTTTATCATGATCTTCCAGCCTGTTTCTTTTACATCAACTTCTTTCGGTATTGTGATTTTTCCCGACACAAGTTCTTTAATAAAATCGTTCCTTTCCCTTCTCATCCTTTTCAGGATTTCCGTTATTTTTCTTTTGTTTTCCTTGATTTTCTCCGTTTTCTTTTCCTGTTCCGTTTTTTCCCGCTCTTTTTGTATTACTTTTTTTACTACATAGATCCTATCGTAGTATTGATAATAATAGAGCTGATCTTTTGTGTCTTGCAGATCGATTTTTGTTTGATCCTCCCACTGTGATAGATCAATATTTGTTATCTCTTTCCATTTTCCGGTCCATCTTTCTTCTTTCGCTCTTTTCGGCGCGGCTTTTACTCCTTTTTCTTCCAGTATTTCAAACACTATTTGAGCGTTTTTCTTTATTTTTTCTTCTTTCACGGCCTGTTTTGCTTTCCATGCGATTTCGCGTGACGATACTGCAGTCTTAAGGATTTCATTCCTTTTTTTTGATGTCTTGTACCTTCTCCAGCTCGTAAAGGTCCGTTAATGTGAGTTGGAAGTCCTTATTTTCTTCGCGCCTCGTAAGTGTTTCTTGATCCAGTTTTGCAAGATTTAACCTATGTCGTACTGTACTTCTGCTAAATCCGGTCTTTTCCGCGATTGTTGTTTCTGTTTCTCCCAAATCCAACATGAGCTGGAATCCTTGTGCTTGCTCGCTTACTGATAGATCGCTGCGCTGCATGTTTTCCAACAACATCGTTGATATTTGCTCTTTTTCCGTCATTTCCACAACGGAACAGGGCATTGTTTTCAATCCCGCTTTTCTCGCTGCCGTCAGTCTTCGGTTTCCGATCACTACAAGATAGTGGTCTTTTTTGTCCGGGTTTGGTACTACAGTCAAATTTTGCATTACGCCACGAGCTTTTATGCTTTCCGCCAGCTCGTCAATGTCGGTGTATACCTTCCGCACGTTCTGCGGGTGTATGTCTAACTGTTCGATTGCAATATCTTGTATCATATCTGCTCTCCTTTCAGTAATTTTTCCACTTCCCACCAGGTAAACGATCTTTTGATCCCGTAAGGGTTTTCAAAAAGTGCGTGATACGGGAATGCCTTTAAAAAGTGCATCCGTTTCTTGATGACAGTGTGTCTTTCACTTCTTTCCGCCTGCTGCCGGAAAATCAACGTATATACCTTTCCTTCAACGAGTCCTAATCGGTTGCCGATATATTCTCTTGCTTTTTTCGCGCATTTTTCTTCCTTCGAAGCTCTCATTTTCCTTCGATTTCCTCCTTTAATAAGCCTTGATATTCACTACTTTCACAAAAACGGAATTCTATTTCATGTTTCTCCGCTTCTTCGACGTATAACTTCCATAATTCTTTATTCTGTACTTCCGCTCCGGTAGCTTTTTTCCATTCAGACCTTCGCCATTTCTCCGGCGCGCCTTGTTCTGAAATATTTTTGATGTAAGCGTTATCCGTGTGAATTACAACATGGCACCGTTCTTTCAGCTTTTGCAGAGATCTGATCATTGCAATTAATGTCAGTCTATTGTAGGTCGAATCGCACTCTTCCCCACTCACGATCCGGTATGCATTTTCTCCGTTTGCCTTAGTAAATACTAGGGCGGACGCATATTTCCCATCTTTTACAGTTGGCGCTTTTATGGTTGTTTCTATGTAGATATTTACTGTTTTCATTTTAAATCCTCCTGTGGATTCTGATTAGTGTGTATCTGCGGTATCTCATCCCCGTAGCCGGGTTGATCCCCTCGTAACTGTTTGCAATGTAGTATCCTTTTTTGGGTTTTACTTCTTTTTGCCAGCGTACAAGTTTTTGGGATTTCGGTTCGGGTAACGGCATATTCCGGGTATGGCCGTAGCTTGCTTCTTTCAATCTCGGTTTTCCTTTGCTTCCGTCCGATCTCTTTTCTCTTGTCTTTTCGTTTTTTGTTATATAATTCGCTAGTTTTGTAAAATCCTCATCGTAAAACCGGCTTTTTTTGATCTGCGTAATATAGACCGCTCCGTGTTCCCACGCGTCTTCGATCCAATCTGCTGCCCCCGATGTCTTTTTAATGACTAGATGTATGTGCCATGCACCCTTTGTGCCCCGCTCTATGTTTCTGATCCAGCAAAACGGAGTGTTTGCCTTTTTATATTTCGGACGGAGCTTTCGGATTGCTTTTTGTAAGTCTTTTAGTGCCGCGGCCATGTCTTTTGGTCTTTGCTCAACTTTGTAGGTGTATGTTACAAAGTAGTCTCCCGTGTCAAAATATTCGATCAGTAATCGTCTGCATATCTTTGCTCGGTTGGCTTGGTTGACTGCCGCCATCTGTTCCGGCGTCGGCTTCTTCTTCTTTTGCCGTACCTTCCCTTCTGCTCCATATCTTCCGTCTGGGTATTCTTCTACGTCGTAGACGTCTCCGCCCCGTAATTTGTACGTTTTTCTCCGTGTTGCCATCTTTTATCTGTCCTAACTTTAATATCTTTATCGAGGTTTAAAAGCGGGAGTTCCCGCGTGTATTGCTTGACTTCCCGCCTCTTATTTGATACAATATATTTGTCCTAACAAGAGGCGGGAACGCCATCTTTTAAGCGCATCAGTTGCTGTGATGCGCTTTTTTTAATTGATTACATATGTACCGCCGCGCTTTTTTTGCTTTTCGCGCGCATACGCTTCGACTTCCGATCTGGTCATTGTCTTGCACTCTAATGCGTACGGATCTCCCCAGCGGATGATCCACAAAATAAGCTCTTCTTTCATTTCACGAGGTGTTCCGCTATTTTTCTTGCTATTTCTCGCACTGCTTTTTCCGTTTCTGCTTCTATTTCTTCCCGTGTCATTGTGGATAATTCAAATATTTTTTGCATTGATCTTTCTGTGTGTTCCTTTCCATACTCTTCTTCGATAGCGTTCCTTATCCTTTTAAGTATCACGACTGTTTCTGTTTCTAATAACGTTAAATTTCCTTTTGTTTTCACATTTCCTTTATCGCATGTAATCATCTTTACAAATTCCTTTCGTTAAAATGTTTTTTAGTTTTTGAATCTGATCTCCATCAAGTCCGCTAACATTAAATATTCTTGTGCTTTCTTTGTCTCTCCATGCGTTTCGCAGACCTTATCTCTGAACTGCGCAAGCGTTCCGTAGAAACATCCACAGCGTACGCCTACATCTCCATCTTTAAGCCGGAAGAATGTGGTTGTGCGATTACAAGATCCGAAACCGTGAGCATATGCATAATCCTTATCGCCGGAAACCCGTGCATCGCCGAAAACCTGTGCATCGCCGGAAACCCGTGCATTGCCGGAAACCCGTGCATTGCCGGAAACCTGTGCATCGCCGAAAACCCGTGCATTGCCGGAAACCCATGCATTGCCGAAAACCCGTGCATTGCCGGAAACCCGTGCATTGCCGGAAACCCGTGCATTGCCGAAAACCCATGCATTGCCGAAAACCCATGCATTGCCGAAAACCCATGCATCGCCGAAAACCTGTGCATCGCCGAAAACCTGTGCATCGCCGAAAACCTGTGCATCGCCGGAAACCTGTGCATTGCCGGAAACCCGTGCATTGCCGAAAACCCATGCATCGCCGAAAACCTGTGCATCGCCGAAAACCTGTGCATTGCCGAAAACCTGTGCATTGCCGGAGATCCGTGCATCGTCGGAAACCCATGCATCGCCCATATGACTCAGGTTTTCTTCTTTTTCTATGTATCCTCCCAAATCCCCGGCTTTTACATTGCCAAACTCAATTAACGCTTTAATGCGAAACAGTTTCACGCCGGAAATATCTACAATAAATTCGCTTGTTAGTTTAAACTTCTTCACTTTTCTCATCCTTTCTGTTACAATAATCTTGGTTGTTTAGTTATGCGTCCTAGAGGCTGCCGCCTCTTATGGGCGCTTTTTTGTTCTGTAAACGTCAAAGTCTTCTTGGTTGCCTACGCTTCCCCACGATGTGATCTGATCATTTTTTACAAGTACGACCGTATTTACATAATCCTGATCGTATTTCAGACACCAATCTTCGAGCAGATCCAAGATGCAGTTCATTTCTTCTTCGGCGTCTTTCTTTATTTCTTCGTCCATTTCTTTGTTCACCTCCTTAGATTGGGCCTGCCTGCAAGATATAAATGATTACAGCCATCACCGCGTTTAACATCATGCTGGCAACCGTTACTGCGATCAGACCTCTTGCAGCGCTGTCTCTTTCTTTTCTTTTGTGCTGAATTTTCTCCTGCTTGTGATCCTCTTCCGGAAAATTTCTCCGCTCGATCGGGATCAGCTCCAGCTCCGGCACTGTCGGTAATTTAATCTCTTCCATGCTTGTCTTTCCTTTCTACCGCTTACGCGGTTTTCTCTTTTCGTATTAATGCTTCTCTGATAATCCGACTGCATGCGTCTATACTGCTTTGGATCTCTTCTTTTGTACGGTTTACATAACTGTCGTCATGCACTCGGATTGTTGCACCTCTTATGCGGATTTCTTCAACAATCACGTTCTTCACCTCCTGTTTATGTTTATGTTTTAATGTTTGTACTTGTTGCGTTGTCCCTAAAAATCTCCTATACTTTAAATACAGGCACCGGCATGCCGAGTATTAAGAAGGGAGTAGCTACTATATGTATGATATTTATTTTTCATATTTCGATGGAAATGATCACTTGTGCACGAATGTAGATAAAATCGAAATTCCTACTTCATCCGGAATAAGAACATATTCGGGCGATGAAATTGCATCTCAGCATTTTAGGATTCATTCAGAGATTTACCTGTATAGTTCTAGTACAAGCTACACAATTTCTACAACTGGGTTAAAAGCCATCGAAATCAGAAAGAAATAATCTTTCTATACTAGAACCTCTATACTAATTTCTGTATGGGGGTGCTCTTTCTTTAATTCTTCTGCTTTCTTCAAAACATCACTAACATCGTCCATCCTTGTTATGTGAAAAATTATTTTTATTCTCATTATTACCTTCACCTCCTCTTCTGGTTCAAAGTCCTTTTTATCGGACACCTTTCCTGTTACACTACTCTAGGAAGTATTCGATAGATACACCGAAGTAGTCTGCAACTTTTTTTAATGTGTCAACTCTAGGCGCTGACTCGTCCCATTTTTTAACGGTCGCATTTCCTATATTGCAATCTTTTTCGAGTCGCGATATTGATACGCCCTTTTTCTTACACAGTGCTTCGACCCTTTTTAAAATCAATGTCTAACCTCCTTTCTTATAGGTAAAAATCTAATTATTTATTGACATTTTATAGAGAATAATCTAAAATAAAAGTACCACCAATTACGAGATTATCCTCTATATATGCCCTTTTGAATTAGGCTTTCGCCTAAATCTTAGGTTCATTATATAGGGTATTCTCTAATTTGTCAACCTATTTTTTAGGCTTTCGCCTATTTTTGATCGGAGGATACTATGAACAGCGTAGAAAGAGTAAAAGAGATATGCAAAGAGCGAAAAATCCCAATATCTAAAGTTGAGCGTGATCTCGGCTATGCAAATGGTTATATTGGTCAATTAAAAAAGGGAGTATTTCCTGCAGATAGATTACTAGATATTGCAGAATATTTAGGTGTAACATCTGAATATTTACTAACAGGAGATAGCAAAGAAGGTGATGAGGCAAGATATTACTTGAATAATGAAACCGCTGAGATGGCACAAAAACTATTTGAAAACAAAGATTTGCGTGTACTTTTCGATGCTGCAAAAGATGCTACTCCCGAAGATTTAGAAACAACATATAATATGCTTATGGCATTAAAGAAAAAGGAACGTGATAATAATGAGTTTTGATTATCAAATTTTTTTCATGGACGGAATGACCGTTAATGAAGTAATAACCGAGAATGAAGATAATTCATTCACTATTTTTATAAACGCAAATTTATGTGAAAGCAAACGGTTAAAGGCAATTAACCATGCGATTAGGCATATAAAGGAGCGTGATTTTGAGAAAATAGATGTACAGAAAATCGAAATGTCTGCGCATAAATAAGGTATAACCGCTACGGCGATTATATAAAGTGGTGTTAAAGGAACAGGGGACAAAAGAAAGAGAGGGAAGTAAAAACGCTATGAAACAAAAAGAAAAATATTTTTTCGATAAAAATGAGGTCATCGGAAATAAAAAAAGAGCTATAAAAACCCTTAATGAGCTGCTTGAAGCACACATTAAAAAAGCACCTGAAGACAGCACAACAGAAAACGATTCCCATCTCAAAAAGTAAATCTGCTTTCGTATTGGATCAATACATATTGTAGATTTATTAAAAAAGAAAAAACATTTGATGCTTCAAAAAATAAAGTATACAAAAGAGGTGAAATTATTCAAGTTGACCTAGGCTTTCGTATTGGTCATGAAGAAGGCGGATTGCATTATGCGGTTGTTTTAAATAAAAAAGACTCCCCTTATTCCGATATATTAACCGTACTTCCTCTTTCATCTAAAAAAGAATATACCACACCTAATAAATTCACTATTGATTTGGGAAACGAAATATATGATAAGCTCCATCAAAAGTATATGCAAAAATTCAATAATTCAATTCAAGATGTGAAAGTATCGCCAAATCCGGTGTATGCCGGAGAGAAAATAACGATAGCTTTTACAGTAGATACAACGGAAGCCGATAAGGTGCAAAAAGAAATTGATTTAATGAAAACTGGAAGCATTGGCTTAGTTTCTCAAATCACAACAATTAGCAAAATACGAATAACAAAACCTTTGCATTATTCCGATGCTTTTGCAGGTATAAAATTAAGCGATGAAAGTTTAAATATAATAGATAAAAAAATCTGCGAATTATATATTGGTAAATAATTATAGTATAAAGTATTGACTTTTGGGGCATACCAACATATAATGTTATAGAACAAAACACCTTAGCGTGTATAACATTAGGACAATGCAGTTTACCTGCACAACTTAGACCCCGTAGTAATACGGGGTCTTTTACGTTATACGAAATATACCCGACACTCCCAAAGTCGCCGGAGCATATACGAAGGAAAATGTATTTACCAGGGTAGCCGGAGGACGAGCTTCCACCCATTCCGAGAATCCTGTGGAGGGGGGGTGGTAATTATGAGTACATATGAAGAACTCAGTTTGATCATAAGCATTGCGCTTTTGGTTGTAGCCATTCTGAATTATACGCATAAAAAATAGCCGTCCTGCCCTGACAAAGCTGACGACTATTTCTTATAGTTTTTTAAGTTGCACCGGAGCGGGTGAGGTGCAGTCACCTTCCGGCTATCCTGTTAAGTACATTATAGCAAATGTACCATAAATGTCAACTATCTAGATTTTCCAAATAGTTAGAAAGAGGGTGTGATAAATGGATGATTTTGAAAACAAATTAACTGAATTACATGATCGTGTTCTTAGTAAGGCTCTTACCGAGGATGAACAGAACAGCTATACCGAATCTTTATTTGAATCCATTAAACATATCAATGAATATGGAGAGGAGTTTTGGTACGCAAGAGAACTTCAGCGTGCTCTAGAATATACTGAGTGGCGCAACTTTTCTAGAGTTATTGATAGAGCTGTAACCGCTTGTGAAAATAGCGGAAATGATGTCTTTCATCATTTTGTTGAAGTCAACAAAACGATAGATATGCCTAAATCTGCAACAAAAGAAATTACAGATTACGCACTCTCCCGCTATGCATGTTATTTAATTGTACAGAATGGCGATTCCCGGAAAAAGGTGATTGCTCTCGGTCAGACATACTTCGCCGTAAAGACAAGACAACAAGAATTAATAGATAATTTTAACGAATTAAATGAAGACCAAAAGAGATTAGCTATCAGACGTGAAATGGCAGAGCATAATAAATTATTAGTAGAAGCCGCAAAAAATGCAGGAGTTGAAACAAACCTTGATTACGCTATCTTTCAAAATTATGGGTATCGTGGTTTATACGGTGGTATGGATGCAAAGGCTATCCATCACCATAAGGGATTGAAACCATCTCAAAAAATCCTTGACCATATGGGATATGAAGAACTTGCCGCTAATTTATTTCGCGCCACACAAACAGAGGCTAAAATTAAACGTGATAATATACAAGGGAAAGAAAATGCCAACCAGACGCACTATAACGTCGGTAAAGAAGTTCGTGATACTATTTCACGATTAGGGGGAACGATGCCAGAGGATCTCCCCACCCCAACTAAAAGCATTAAGCAGATCGAACGCGAGCAAAAGAAACTGGAAGATAGATAGAAAAACCGCCCCTGCGTCAACAGGAGCGGTCAACACGCCCTCTCCGCACAGCAGAGATAGGACGGCTTAACTATAACATCTCCGGAGATGCTACAGCATTCCAACCAAAAAATATTGTATCATCTTCGGTCAGCTATCGCAATCAGAACATCTGTTTTTGATAGCTGTTATTTTTATACCTTTTTACATATAATTACATAGGAGTGTGATGCAATGTCTTATTTTATTTATGCTCGTAAATCAAGGAAGGATGCTGATCTCGAAGCGTTGGGAATCGATGTGCTCGAGCGCCATATCACCACTTTGCTGGAGCTTGCCAAAACGCTGTCGCTTCCGATCGGGGCAATTTATCGCGAAGTCGTCTCCGGCGACAGTATTGATTCCCGCCCGGTGATGTCTCAAGTGATGGCCGAAGTAGAGTCTTGTATGTGGGACGGATGTCTTGTTATGGACGTTGACCGCCTCGCCCGCGGAGATACGATCGATCAAGGGCGGGTACAGCGTGCATTTTTCTACTCAAACACAAAGATCGTTACTCCTAACAAGACGTATGATCCGGCAAACGAGTACGATAACGAATACTTTGAATTTAGTCTGTTTATGAGTCGCAGAGAATACGCAACAATTAAGCGCAGGATGCAGCGTGGCAGAGAACGAAGCAGCTCTGACGGATATTATGTCGGAAATATACCGCCCTACGGATGGCGTCGCGTTATCGCTCCTGATGGTAAGCACTTCTCTCTTGCTCCCGATCCAACCGAATCCCCCGTGCTCGATCTGATGTATGATCTATGCGGCAATAAACAATACGGTTATCAAAAAGCATGTACTCATATGGCCGAAATGGGAATTTTATCAAGAAGCGGACGCCCGTTTACGCCGTCCACGCTAAAAGGAATTATATCTAATCCGGCAAATATCGGAAAAGTTCGCTGGGGACATCGGAAAACGGTTCGTACGGTCAAAGATGGGAAAATTTCTCGTTCTCGCCCGCACTCGTCAGATTATATTCTTGCCGATGCAGTTTGGCCGCCCCGGATCAGCGCGGACCTTTTCCAGCGTGCCAACCAGCCAAAAGGGAGCTGCTCCGCTCCGGTGCGTGATGACAGACCGATTCAGAATATTTTTGCCGGTCTTGTCCGGTGTTCCCAGTGTGGCCGGCTGATGGTTCGTAAAAAAGCGCATACTAAAACGCCTTATGACATTCTGATTTGTCAATATACTGAATGCCCTACAGTCGGTATCCGAATTGATGAGTTAGAGCTCGCCTTGTTGGAATGGCTGCGGAATTACATAGATAAATACGAGCTCACTGACGCGTTGCCCGAAGACGTGGAGAACGTCGCTGCAAAAGAAGCGATTGTTAAGAATTTTGAAAAAGAACATGAAACACTTTTAAAGCAACGTGAATCCCTTTTTGATTTTCTCGAGCAGGGTATCTATACGAAGGAAATTTTTATCGAGCGGTCAAACGCTCTTGAGCGACGCGTAAAAGAATGTATGGAGCACATTATCTCCGCGCAGAACGACCTTCACGCCACACTCGCACTACAGGCAAACCGTAAAAATTTCGTTCCGCGCTGTAAGAATTTGCTCGGCGAATGGGGTAGACTTACAATTCCCGAAAAGAACAGCGCTTTAAAGGTTTTAATTGAAAAAATCATGTTCACAAAGACAAAACGAAACAAAAAGGGGCAGGATCGTTCTGATTTTGAAATTGATGTGTTTCCAAAAGTGCCGAAATAGCGGCGTTTTTCATTCGTTGCATCTTCTACGAGCGAAAGAACTCGCTCACATGGAAATGGTATGCGCCATCGTTTATCAGCTCACCAAGGACCTTTCTCCGGAGGAAATCGAACGCTCCGGATTTGCTCCTTATTATGTAGATCACACACTTGCTCTCTGGCCACAGGCAGCAAGCGGCGCCCCATGGACAGCAACTTATTTCCAATCAAAAGGAGATCCCATCACCGATCTTCATGAAGATCTTGCGGCAGAGCAGAAAGCGCGTACAACGTACGATAATATTCTTCGTCTCGTAAAAGATCCTGAAGTATGCGATCCGATCCGTTTCTTAAGACAACGTGAAATCGTCCACTACCAACGTTTCGGTGAAAGTTTACGCATTGTACAGGAAAAACTCGACAGCAAAAACTTCTATGCTGTCAATCCCGAGTTTGATAAATAATCACTGCAACACAAACTTCCCCTCCCGTTTCAGAGTTTTCTCTCTCCGGGAGGGGAAATAATTTTTCATTTATATATTTTCAGAAAAAGGATTTCTCTTTCACACTTACTGCAGCGTCACTTCTATAGTCTGCTCTTTATACTCTCCGTTTGTCTGAGGAATCTGGATTTTTAACGTCACAGTTGTACCTTTCTCATAGTATTGCAGCTGCTCCTGAAGAGCCTCCATGCTGTCTACTGTTATGTCATCAATAGCTGTGATAATGCACCCTTTTGTCATTCCTGCTTTTTCTGCACCGCCGCCTTTTGCAATTTCTGTTACATATACTCCTGCCGGCATCTCAATCTGCTGTGAAAAGGCATCCGAAACACTGATTCCGGTTATGCCGATAAGGCCTCTTTTATCTTCCGCAACTTTTGTTTTTGTTTCTCTGTTCATAAGGTTTTCAATCAAATCACCGACATCACTGATCGGAATTGCATATCCGATTCCTTCCACACTGTCACCTACAAGTTTTGAAGAGTTAATGCCGATCACTTCCCCATTTACATTGACAAGAGCGCCTCCGCTGTTTCCTTCGTTGATCGCCGCATCCGTCTGGATCAATTTCACACCGCTTTCCTGTGTATCTCCAGTCTCTTCATTTGTCATAGAAACAGAACGGTTCAATGCACTGATAACGCCTGTTGTCACAGACTGTCCGTATCCAAGTGCATTTCCGATGGCGATCGCAGGTTCGCCGACTTTCAGGCTCGTGGAATCACCCAGAGTGGCAACTGAGATTGCATCCAGTGTATCATCCGAAATATTCTCAATAGGCACTGCAATAACTGCAACATCATACTGGGCATCTGTACCCTTAATGTTTGCTTCTACAGTTGATTCATCCGTAAAGGCAACTGTAAGAGTATCGCTTCCCGCAACAACATGATTGTTCGTCACGATCAATAACTCTGTGTCTGTTTTTCCGATAATAATTCCGGTACCTGCGCCTTTTGACTGCTGTTCATAAGTTCCGCCGAAAAAGCTGCGGACTTCTTCTACCGACATACTTGTGATAGAAACAATAGACGGCATCACCTGATCCACAACTTCAGATACATCAGATGTCACTACGCTGGATGATTTTGAAAGAGGAGTCCCTTTACTTACCTTATCAGAAGATGCGGTTGTAGATTTTGAAGAGTCAAGCAACCCAAACACCCGGTTTCCAACCACCGTTGTTGTAAGGAAAATCCCACTTGAAACAACACCGAATAAAATAGCAAAACCTACGACTGCAACCGTCCGCATCAAATTCTTATGCGGCTTTTTTTCCTTTTTCAAATGATCGCCGCCCGGCTGCCACTGTGGGGTATTTCCCTTTTGTTCTCCGTTTTGGCTGCCTTCGCTCTGAGAATTCATTCTCTGCCGATCTTCGTTATTTGAATTTTCATTTGGATTATAATAATTATATTGATTGTCCATAACACTACCCGCTTTCTTTCTTTTTTTCTATGGTCTTATCATAGCGGATTAATGTGATGAATTTGTGTTTATTCATTTAACAAATATTGAATTGAAAACACAAAAAAAGACCGGACTTAGAAAATGATTGAAAATTTCATCTTTTCTATCCGGTCTTTCATTTTATAAATCTACTTATAAATCTACAAAATCAATATCAAAGCCATCTTTTTTTGAAGATGTTCTATTGCTTCTGCCTACTGCCTGTTTTTCCTCAGGCTCATCAAACGCTTCATCGTCGTATTCATTCTCATAATCGTCATCATATCCGACTTCAAAATCATCGTCAAACCCATATTCGTCCGACTCATCGTCCAGATAACCTTCTTCCTCATAGTCATCGTCGTACTCGTCGTCATATTCATCTTCATACTCGTCGGCATATTCATCTTCATATTCATCCGAATACTCAGCATACTCTTCTGACTCATCCGATTCATCATCAAAGTCATCATCGTAATCATCTTTTGCTTTTCCTTTTTTAGCGGACTTTGCACTCAACTTTTTCTCTTCTTCCTCGAATGGAATGTCGTACTCATCATACAGATCATCTAATTCCTGATTTCGATGGACAAGTTTTACCGCAAATACGATTGCCAAAATCAAGAGAAGCAAAAACAATGCTGCCGCCGCTACAAGAACAACCATTGTATTTTCCGCTACAAATTCGCCCAGCTTCGCAACTATGCCGCTCTCACTGTCTTTCTTTTTCGTCTCCTCTTTCGGAGCCTCAAAATACTGATATGTTCCGTCTTCTGTATCGTACTGATAGAAAGATTTTTCACCTGTCCTTGTATTCAATGCATAAATAACATAATATCTGGAATTGGACGGATCAGACCATGCCGGGAAGTTTTCTTCCTGAACTGTCATGTCCACTTCCTGATAACTGCTCGGAAGTTTTGCCGACTTCGGTGCATCAACAACGATCAAAGATGTTGTATCCGATATTGCAATTTGTGCGAAAGGAGCAAATGTTGCATCCTCTGTATTAAACAGGAAAAATTTTCCTTTTCCTGCGTCATCCATTAAAAATCCAAGATAAACTCCCGCGTCATTTGCTACAAATTTTCTCTCTTCTCCGTTAAATGTCATCTTTGTCTCAGAATAACCTTCCGGAATATCTGTTGTCGTAAACGCCTCCGAAAAATGATAATCATTTCCGTCTACAGTCACAACAATATCTGTACTTTCACCTGCCGGTGAATTAGGAGCCGATGTCGGTTCTACACTTGTTGTTCCATCGTCTGCCGCTGCAATCGAAATTGCGGAAGATCCATTGTTCAAATTTAATGTATCTCCGGAAGAAATCGTAGCTGAGCTGCTGCTTACAGAAATCTGCGTATTCGCAACCGTAAGAGCTCTGAAAACTACCGCCGTTCTCAGCTCTGTTCCGCCGCCTGTACCTTTATAAGTCAGCGTACCCGCACCGTCTGCCGTAAATCCATCGCCGCTGACAAATTCAAGCGCCTTCGGATCATAACTCATTGTAACATCCACACTTCCGATCGTACCGCCTGAACTTTGAACAACAAAATCAACGCTCACATTCTCTCCGACTTTCGTTGACGGATCAGAAAACATCAATACGCCATCCGCCGCAAATACCACCGTACTCAACACCGGAATCATCAAACATACCGCAATAATAATGCTTGCAAATTTCTTTAATACTTTCATATACTTAACCTCTTTCTGTTTTTTATCTTCCCCTGTTCCGGTTGGATATTATTGAACTGTACCTTCCGGAGGTGCTTCGGTCTGTCCGCCGCCGCTGTCTGTTCCGCCATCCGGCACAACCGGAGGTTCTACAGTTGTACCGCCTGTATTATCCCCGGTACTGCCATTTCCTCCGACGCCGCCTGTTTCTCCCGAATTTCCGGTATTACCACTGTTTCCGCTCATGCTTCCGTCATCATAATTTCCGCCGGTGTTTCCGCCTTCGTAGTTACCGCTGTTATCGGTATATCCACTGTCATTATAAGATTCACCGCTATCATATGACGACTGCGATCCTGTTCCCGAAGACTTCTTTGCACTTGCAGTATACGAAATATTAGAACCGACCGTCTGCACTGTAGACGATGGAACATATCCTGTAATGCCAAACAGGAATTCATGAAGCTTTGTTACATTCGATACAAGATTATCCGGCACGACAACGCTTCCGATCTCTGAAAGCATATCTGTATACTTATCTTCCGGGAATCCCATATTTCCTACCAGTTTATATTCACTGTAAGCTGAAGCATATTTCAAAATCTCCGGCAGCGTAAAACTTGTTGAAACTTGCGGGAACACTTTATCGATGATCTTGTTTAACGTTCCGATATCCGCTCCCTTCGCCTTTTCAAACATTTTTTCTATTACAAGGCGCTGACGCTCCGTACGAGTAAAATCTCCGCCTGCCGTAGAACGAATTCTGGCATAAGTTGTCGCCTGCGTTCCGTCTAATTTCTGAAGGCCTGCACTTTGAAGAAGATTTGCCGCCTTTCCCGCCGAATTTGCCGTTTCAGGAATATATTGATTAATATACGGAAGTTCTTCCTCTGTAACTTCAATCTCTATGCCGCCCAACAGATCTACCGCATCTGCGATCGCGCCAAAATCAACCGTCACATAATCCTGAATATCAAGATCAAGATTCATGTTCAACATATTGATAGCAAGTACGGGACCTCCGTAGCTATATGCCGCATTACACTTCTGATAAGTTCCTTCTGAAAGATCAAGCAGCGTGTCTCTGTACACTGACACCATCTTGATTTCCTTTGTCTTATTATTCAAGCTTGCAACGATAATACAATCCGTACGATTTCCTTCTCCCAAGTCACCGTCTCTTGAATCCACGCCAAACAGTGCAACATTCGTATAACCGTCTCCAAGATCTACATTTTTATTTTTCTTCACTTCTTCATTGATAATGATGTCGTCCGCTTTAATTGATTTCGTATCAATCTTACTCCACTTCGCATAAACATACATTAATCCGAATGCTAAAAGCGCTGCGATGAAAGCTCCTACGCAGATTAATGCGATCTGCCATGGCTTCATCTTATGAACACGTCTCTTTTTGCGCTTCTTTCCTTTTCCTGAAGCGGAAAAATCTTTCCTGCGGGTAACCGGTTTCTTTGGCTTAGTTGACGTCTCTTTCCCCCTGTGCATTGCTTGCGTTCTGCGGGATGAATTACGCTTCACCTTGTTCTTTGACATATTTTCTCACCTATTTTAGTATATACTTAATCTACATCATACCATGATACAACAAATCTCTACATTATTCAATCATTTCCCCTGAAAAGATTAAATAAAAATCCCCAAAGTTCCCCGGGGATTTTTATCTGCATATTGAGGCTATTTCGCACAATATACTTATTCATATTTTTTTAATTGTTCAAGAATCGTTCTCGCCTTTTCTTCCCATGTATTCTCTAAAGCCTCTTTATCCAATAACGCCTTATATGTTTCATCTGTTTTCAGCAATATTGCCTTATCTAACTGCTCTAAAAATTCTTTATGGTCATGTCCGATCAACACCGATTCATATTTCCTGCATTCGTCCATATCCGTTGTCACGATCGGTTTATTAAGCGCCATATACTCAAATAATTTAACCGGAGAAGTCGCTTTCGTAATGTCGTTGATCAAAAACGGAATCGTTAAAACATCCATACGGGCGGCATAATTCTGAAGGATCTCATATGGACGCGACCCGCAAAAATGAACGTTTTTCCATTGATCTGCTCCCGATTTATCATAAGAATCATCATATTTGATTCCAAAAAGTACAACTTGATATTTATTTTCCTGATCAATTTTTTTCAACAGATCATAATCAAACCATTTTGCCAGCGCCCCATAATATCCGATAACCGGCTGCCCCTTTTTCAAGATAGACTCAAACTCTTCATCACACTTAAAATTCGGATCGCACCCATCATGAAAGTGAGCATAATCCACGCCATTACTTGAAAAAGCAAGCCGAACATCTCCTCGCTTTTCAATGACATCTTTCTTCAGCGCCTCGGCAGTTACAACAACAAAAATATTTTTATCTGTCATAGCCAGATCATACTTTTCTTTTACGTTCACGGGAAGTTCGTCTGTTCCCGCAAGATGCGGATTCAGGTCGTCAATATACTCATAAACGATTTTATATCCCTGCTGCATATACTCTTTAATCTTTGCCGCAGGCAAAGTCCAGTCTGTTGAATAGAACTGAACATATTTCGGAGCTTTGCATTTTTCAAGTTCCTGAAAAAGCAGCTTTGAAAATGCTGTATTCGCATAGTTGACCAGATATAAATTATCCGCCTGTTTTTTGATCCGCTTCACATCATCCGTAAAACGTGTCACTTCATAAAAGACAAGCGTTCTTTGCTTCGCAAAATTGCTGAAAATATGCTGAGGTCTTTGGTACAAAGGCACATCCCATCCAAATGAACTTCTCCAGATCACAATCCGATCGTAAGAATTTTTTGAAAGAATCCGGTCGATTCCCTCGATAAATTTCTTTTTATTAACAGCGACATAAATTCTTTCTTTTACAGAAAGCTTTACAAGATAATTAGAATAAATATATCCTGCCGCCTTTTTTATCGTTCCTGCCAACCCATATTTTTTTACAAGATTTTTCAATTTACTGATCTTATCTTTCATTTTTCTCCCATTCTCCCATATACGCTTTCAATTCTGCCGCTTTCACAGACCAGTCATTTTCCCACGCACACTTTTTCAGGAGCTCCTTCCGTTTTTCATCCTTGCAGTCGTCCTTACATTCTTCAACCAATGAAACAAATTCCTGTACATTTTGGGCGATTTTTACCGCAGTATATTTTAAACATTCCGGAAGCGCTGTTGAAACAACCGGTTTCTCCATCGCCATATATTCAAATAATTTAACAGGAGAAGTTGCTTTTGTAATATCATTGATCAAAAACGGGATAATGCATACATCCCAAAAATGTACATATCCTGCCAATGACTCATAAGGTTTTTTTCCAAAATACTTCACATTTTTATAATCAAGCAGCCCGCTCTTTTTCAGCGAATCATCATGCTCAATCCCGATCAGGATCAACTGGATCTTCTCATTATCTGCCAGTCTTTTCAAAAGATCATAGTCAACCCAAGCCGCCAATGCCCCGTAATATCCGACATGCAGCATATCTTCTTTAAGCCACTGTCTGTAGACTTGATCTTCCGTCACGCTCTCCGGTACAAACTTGTCACACTCTGCCCCATTGGAAATTTGAACGATCCTCGTCTTTTTATTATTCGACTTTGCCTCTTTATACAGTTTATCCGCAGTCGCTACAGTCAACACATTTTTTGCTCTTAACAAATATTGATGTCTCGATCGGATCTGCGCGATTTTTTTTCTTGAAATAAGTTCCTCATTAATATCATCTACATACTCATAAATAATCCGAAATCCAAGTTCTGAATATTGTTTTATTCTGCTTACCGGAACGGTATCAGTAGAATATACCATGACGTATTTCTTTTCTATCTGCTTCAATGCATTTAATAAATACTTCCTATAATAATACAGATCCAATACATATACATGACGCGCAATCGGCGTGATACGCCGTCTATCCTTAAAATCTATATCATAATACGAATTGTATAAAATGAGCGTCTCCTCATCCCCCATATTTCTAAGCATATGCTGAGGACGCTGCATCATTATGTTGTGATATCCAAAGTGATTCTCATAAATAACAATCCTGGAATAACCTCTTCTTAAAATCCGATCTATAAGATCTTTCCTCACCCGACTGATCGGCGGATTCCATAAGTCACGCTCTGTTTTCTTCCACTTTACGGCAATCATCTTGATTGTTCCGCATATGCCCTTTTTTCTGATTTTATTTATGAGTTCTTTTCCCGCCATGACTTTCCTTTCTCAATTCAAACAAAAACTTCACATTGCTGTTCCAAAAACGTTTTATACGCTTCGGTTCTTTCGTAATCCTATACAGCCACTCCAAATTATGACGTATAAAAAATGAAGGAGCACGCTGTTTCTTACCGCTTAAAACATCAAAACTCCCACCGACGCCAATATAAATTCCTTTTCTGTCAGAACGGAAATATTTATGAATCAAAAGTTCCTGCTGAGGAGCGCCTAATGCGACAAACACCAAATCCGGATCAAGCTCCGTTATCTGCCGCATTACCTTTTCTTTATCCTCTACATATCCATCTGTATATCCGGAAATAATGACATTCTTGTACTCTTTCTCAATCCGTCTGACAAAAGAATCCAAAACCTCTCTTTTTGCTCCGAACAAATAAATCGAGCACTTTTTTTCATTTGCATATTTAAGCAGTTCCTCACACAATTCCACTCCCGGTATCCTTTCTTTAAAACGGAATCCCAACTGCTCTCCACCCTTTACAATGCCGATACCGTCTGCAGCAATCACTGTATTTTTATCCATAAGAACCCGATTCATCTCCGGCATCTTCTTTCCGAGCATAAAAATCTCCGGATTGGCTGTCACAACAAAACAGCCTTTCTTTTCATCAATCCTTTTCTGCAAAAAATCTAAAAATCTATTTTTACTTCCTCTATATGTTCTCCCATAATATGCTTTTATAGATGCCATCACTTCTTTTCCTCGAACCCTTCCGTACTCTCTTTTACAAAAAGTATTTTTCCTGTCATAATGATCAATTTCAAATCGAGCAGAATCGAATAATTCTGTATATACATCAGGTCAAGCTTCAGCTTATCATACGCTGTCGTATTATATTTTCCGTAAATCTGAGCATATCCTGTAAGTCCGCCCTTGACTTTTAGTCTGTAAGAAAATTCCGGCACTTCCGCCGTATACTGCTCTACATGCTCCACCCTCTCCGGACGAGGACCTACAACGCTCATATCTCCTTTTAAAATATCAATAAACTGCGGCAATTCATCAATTCTGGTCTTTCTTATAAATTTTCCGACAGGGGTGATCCTTTCGTCATCTTCTTTTGCCGGTATGACTTCCCCCTCTTTTTCCGCATCTACGATCATACTTCGGAATTTATGAATTTCAAATACTTTTCCCCCGATCGTACATCTTTTCTGCCTGAAAAAGACAGGACCTCCATCATACAATTTGATCGCGATTCCGGTAATAAGCATAATTGGAGATGTTATCACCAGCATAAAAACAGAAATAATAATATCCAATGTTCTCTTTACAAACTTTTGTTCAAAAGTAAACCCATTATTACGCGACAGCAATAATGGAGTGTCAAAAAAATGAATATTTTCGGAGCTGCGAATAATAATGTCCGAAATTTTCGGTGTAATATACGACCGGATTCCTTCTGCATAACAAAACTTTACTAATTTATTACGCAAAGGAGAATGTATATCACAGAGAAATACCGCGTCAAACTTCTTCATTTCTTCTGTGATACGATCCCAGCCTTCTTCTACATTCATGGATTCTTTTATATTATATCGATCTTTTCTTGAATTTACTTTTCTCAAAAAGGATGTCGGATCGTATTCTTCATATAACAGTAGAATATCTCTGGGCGGAAATAGTTTTCTGAAAATCCAATTTACAACTAATGTCCACACTAAAATAACCCCGACATCAATAAATGTCAGAACGATCATAGCTTCAACAGGAATGAATTTCGCCGACAAAAGAACTGTCTCCAAATAAATCAGCACATTTGATGCCAACAAAGCAAGCGTCTGCGACAACATTAAACTGCTGCTTTTTAAATATCCGATCTTCATTCCGCCTAAAATATAAGAAAAAACCGTAAAAAAGAACGCGTAAAACGCAGCCATCATCAGATAGCCTTTATAATAAAACGGAAAAACAATTCCATCGTTATAGTTTTCATCCCATATATGAATGAAAAAGAATATCAATATCGCCAATAATAATATATTAAATCCAAAACGTATCAGCCTCTTATACTGTTCCAGCTTCCCAGTATGCATCGCTATATACTCCTCTTTTCTTCTGCATTGTTCTATATCTGTTAGATTATAGTATATCTTGTACCTTTTTTCAAGGTTTCATCATTTTCTACATTTTTATTTAAGAAAAAAGACATCCTTCTTTAAGATGCCTTTTTATTCTATATATTTTTCACAAAATTCTGCAATTTAAAACTACTTTTTCTCGAGAAAAATCTTTCTTGTTATAAAGTTGTAGACCATAACGATCACAGTGGCAATGATCTTTGACAACATATAGTAAATATGCATCATGTCAACAAACAGCCACATAAACAACTGATTTATTCCCAAACCGATCACGCTTAACACAATAAACACAATAAATTCCTGTGTCTTATTCGCATCCTTTTTCGCATCAAATACCCATTTTACACTTAAAATGTAATTGTATATCACTGATGCCGTAAAAGAAATCATTCCCGAAATCAAATAATGAATCCCGCAAAATTCCGTCAGTAAAAACAATAATCCTGCATCAATAACAAAAGCTGTTCCGCCTACAAACCCGAATTTTATAATCTGGGAAAATAATTTCTTTGTATTACTCATGGGCTTTGTTTCCTTTTTCCATACTGATCATCTGCAGTTTAAACTCAAAGTCCTGACGATCTTTTTCCACGATCGTTGTCAAAATCAATCCTGCAAAGAAAGATTGAATCGCTGCCAGCGCAACAAATCCGCTGACGATCAATGTCGGGAAATTAGGTACTAATCCGGTCTTTAAATATGTCACAAAGACAGGAATGAATAAGATTGCCGCAATTAGAACCAGCAGCGCTGACAACATTCCGAAAAATCCTAACGGCTTATAATTCTTATACAATCTGCCGATTGTCTTGAGCACTTTAAATCCATCGGAATAAGTATTCAGCTTTGATTCGCTTCCGTCAGGACGGTCGCGGTATTCAATGATTACATTTTCAACAAGCATGTTTTTATGCACAGCATGAATACTCATTTCTGTTTCAATCTCAAACCCCTTTGACAGAACCGGAAACGTCTTTACAAACTGATAGCTGAACGCCCGATATCCCGTCATAATATCACGAATATTACTCTTAAACAGATGGTTGATCGTTCCTCTTACGAGACTGTTTCCGAAATTATGGAACGGACGTTTATTTTCTTCAAAATAAGTGGATGACAAACGATCTCCTACTACCATATCCACATTTCTTTCCAATACTTTTGTAACCATTTCCCGTCCAAATTCCGCCGGATACGTATCATCTCCATCGATCATAATATAACATTCCGCGTCTATTTCACGAAACATGCGACGGATCACGTTTCCCTTTCCCTGCTGATATTCATAACGAACAACAGCTCCGGCTTCTCTTGCGATTGCAGCCGTGTTATCCGAAGAATTGTTGTCGTACACATAAATTGTAGCTTCCGGCAACTCTTTTTTCCAATCTTCCACTACTTTTTTAATCGTCTGACTCTCATTATAACAAGGAATCAAAACTGCTATTTTATCCATTTTTTGTATTTTTCCTTTCTCTTTTCCATGATAACAACCCTTTTTGAGTAATTAAACTTAACATAAGCGGTAAGCACATAATCACAGGGTATGCATAACGAACGAGTGCTACAGGGGAGATCAACAACGTGAACCAGTATGCCCCCCAAAAGCCAAACACAAATAATTGCTTATAATTTTTTCTATAAAAACTAACACTTATTCCAAACAATAATACAATAAAATATGTGCCCGGAACAAAAAAGTTGGAAACTATCGGAATTTTTTTCCATACAGCACTTTGAAAAAACGGTCTTAATATCTCTTCGTACTGCGGGAACAAACTCATTCGCTCTAAATAAATATAATCTCCTTTAAACAAATTCGGATCTGCCATATCAAATTCAGTATACGGATGAAACATTCTTTCATCCGGATATGATTTATTCGGATACCAAAACCCACAACTATTCTGCAAAAAAGCTTCTATATATTTTCTCGGACTTTTCAATCCAATACTTACATATAACTTTCCATATTTGGGCAGATCACTTTTCAAAACTTCTGAATTTAAATAATTCTTCGTTGCATCTGAAATCATCGGTCTATATTGATAATCCATAATATTTTTTTCCGGTATCAATTCCAATAGAGCTTCTTTTTCCTCATCCGTATACGCTTCCGGAGTTTCAACATACACTTTTGCCAACTGCTGGCATGGTATACTCATCATTTCACGAATGTTGCCGGATTTAACGCCTAGACTTGGAAGCAAAATATTCTGATATGATACATAGATTAACATTGATAACATAAACAAAATAATAGTTGCCTTTCTTCTCTCTTTAAAACAAAAAAAGCAAATCGGTATGAGCAAGATCAATGCATATAATCCATTATTCCGAAACATACACATTAATACTACATATAAAACAAACTTGACTAAATTCCACCGATTATCCCAAAATCCTGATGTGCGATCCGCCATCTCGATCAAACTTAAACTAACTAAAACAAAAAAACCTGCAAAGATACTGTCCTTTGTATCCCACACACTCATAATATAATGCAATGGGAAGCACAAATAAAAGCACATCGTAAACCAAAAAAGTCGATTATAACCTTTTTGCAACAAAAACCATGCAACTTTCATCGCCGCATATGCCAAAAACAATACCTGTAAAAGTGTAAATATCCCTAACCCAATTTCATAACTATGAAAAACAACATATCCGATTTTCATAAAACCGGACAATAATAATGAATGTAAAACCGGATGGTGGCCACTCACGTTCCCTGTAACCAAAAATTGCAATGTTTGATCTATTGAATCATAATCATAAATTCCCGGAAACATAGCAAGATAAGCAATGCCCCATATAACAATAATCGCTAAGAATATTTTCCATTTTGATATATTTTTCACACAAGATTCCGCAGCTTTAAATCTACAATCATCTAAAATGTAAATCAATAATACAAAAAGTGGAAATAAAAAAATTGCCAAACAGAGAACTTTTATCCATGTAATCCATAACCAATTAATTGCTCTTAAATACTCTATCTGAGCACCTATAATACAGATACATGCAAATAATAACGAAAGAATTCCTGCAAAAACCGCTTTCTTCTTTGTGATAACTTTACAGCAATAATACACTGAAAAAGCAGATGCCGCATAAATAAAATAATAGATTATATTATTTGCATAATTGGGAGATACATCCATTCCCGTTCCTATCTTAATATAATAAACGACACCGATCGTCCCCACAAAAGCCCATATTAAAGAAATTATTACACTTTGCTTTTTTAATTTTTCACTCATTATATCCTACTCCCGATTTAGCCCTGACACAAACTCATTGCTAAATCTCTGGCAGCAATCATGCAATCTTCCATTGAACAGTATGTCCACGCTCCATATCTGCCAATCGTATAGATTCCATTTTTTTCTTCTTCCGCTTTAAATTGCTGAACCATTTTCTCTGTCTCAGTATTGATATGCACGTAAGCCGGATCCATGATAATAGTCGAATGTTCTTCTAATTTTGTATCATCATCAATAATTCCCAACTTATGCAAATTTTCAAGAGTTAATTTTAACTGCATTTCTACATCTTGTTCTGTAATCTCATCTTCTTTTCCATATCCGATCTCAATATACATACTAAGTTTGTCTGCATCCAAAATATTATCGTAAAATCCAATTCTATAAAAATTCACTGCTTTATCCGGAATATACATCCAATGCTCTTCTGTGAATTTTGATTTTTTGTTGAACCCAAGATTAAATACGAGAACTTTATTATATGACAATCGGTTCTTCAAAGCAGAAAACTTTTCACCTTCAAAATATCCTAAAAAGTGATTTAACGGAGAAGTATTGATCAAATATTCATAATTTATTTTGCTGCCGTCATCCAATTGCGCAACTTTATGTTCATTATCAATTTTAACAACTTCATGTTCCATCAAAATTTTAGAACTATCCAATGCATCATACAGAATCTGGATAAAGGAACCCGCTCCGTTTCTTGGATAAAGAAAGCTATTGTTATATGAAGTGCTGTCTTTATTTGCTTTCATATTATCTATGATTGCCGGAATGTCTGCATACGGAAAAAATCTGCCCATTGCATCTTTATCCAATGTCTTTAAATCAACCGCATACAACTTTTCATTATATGGTTTTAAGAACTTTTCAACGATTGACTTTCCAAATTTCCCATAGAGCATATCCAAAAAGCTGTCATAATCTTCCTTTTCTTCTTTATGGAATAAATCATAGAGACAATCTATAAACTCTTCTTTCTCTAATTGATGAATATTTGTCTGAAACGGATAATCCACCAATTCTCCCTTATAAATAATTTTTGTATTTTTATCTTTATATTTAATATCTTCCGGATTCACGCTATCAAGAAATTTCTTTTTGAATTCATCTGTACTAAAATGGAAGAAATGCCCTGCATAATCCCAAACATAATCTTTCTTCTTAATAGTACGGCAATATCCACCCACTTCTTTTTCTTTTTCGATAATTAAATAATCACCGTCTGCGTAGTTTGCAAAAGTAAGTCCGGATATTCCAGCGCCAATAATCAAATATTTTACATTTCTATCCATCTGCTTTTCTCCTTTACTTCAAAAGATCACCAAATTTTTCTATAATCGCATCTGCGATACGTTCACTTGCATGCCCGTCTCCGTATGGATTACTTGCATGACTCATCGCATGATATGCTTCTTCATCTGTTAATAGTTTCTTTGCCTCTTGATAAATGACTTCTTCATCCGTACCTGTAAGTTTTAGCGTTCCTGCCTTTATTCCTTCAGGCCGCTCCGTTGTATCACGTAATACGAGAACCGGTTTTCCGAGAGACGGTGCCTCTTCCTGTATTCCTCCACTGTCTGTCATAATCAAATAACTTTTGTTTTGGAAATTATGAAAATCAAACACTTCCAATGGTTCAATCAAACGCACTTTATCACAATCTTGAAATACATCGTTAGCCACCTGTCTTACACGAGGATTCAGATGAATAGGATATACGACTTTCACATCATCAAATTCATCTACAAGTCTCTTAATCGCCCGGAAAATATGATACATCGGCTCCCCTAGATTCTCTCTTCTATGAGCAGTTAAAAGAATCATTCGGTTATCGCCCACCCACTCAAAAATCGGGTGCTGATAATTTTCATCAACAGTAGTTGCCATCGCATCAATGGCTGTATTTCCTGTAATATATATCTTAGACTTGTCTTTTCCTTCATTCAACAAGTTTTGAGCGCTCACCTCTGTCGGAGAAAAATGCATATCGGCGAGACATCCTACCATTTGACGATTCATTTCTTCAGGATATGGGGAATATTTATTCCATGTACGGAGTCCGGCCTCAACATGTCCGATTGCAATTTGACTATGAAACGCTGCCAATGCTCCTGCAAAAGTAGTTGTAGTATCACCATGAACTAATACGATATCCGGTTTTTCTTTTTCCAAAACTTCACTAATGCTTCCTAACACTCTCTGAACTACATCATTCAATGTCTGACCTTGTTTCATAATATCCAAATCATATTCCGGCTTAATTTGAAAAGTTTCCAAAACCTGATCCAACATCTGTCTATGCTGTGCCGTAACACATGTAATCTGTTCAATCTCTTCTCGCGACTGTAATTCTTTCACTAACGGTGCCATTTTAATTGCTTCCGGTCTCGTTCCAAAAACCGTCATCACTTTAATTTTTCTCATGTTGCTACCTCTCACCATCATAAGTTAATGTAAAATCTTATTTTCAACAAAATCATCAAATTTCTTTGCCACATTTACTGCATCATATTTTTTGCGGTTTTCTTCGTTTACTTCAATTTGATATCCTTCGTATAAAATCAAATATAAATAATTTTTGATCTCATCTACTGTATAGGAAACCGTAAGTCCATTCACATCGCGTACCACATCAGCCCCCGCTCCATCAAACATCGTAATTCCAAAAATCGGTCTGTCCGCGCCAATATAATCAGCTAATTTAGCAGCGAAGAAAATGTTCTCATCTAACACACCGCTCAAATTTGCATCAATATGAATCAGCCAGTCACTATTCTTCATAAGGGATAAGCTCGTTTTATAGTCCACAGGTTTCTTGATCTGAACAATATCTAACAATTCATTATCTAAAAGATATACTTTTTCTTTTACAGACATATTTCCATAAAAGAAAACTTCTAATTTCTCCGCCAAGTCCGAATGTTCTTTTTTCATACTAGCTATAGCTTTAAGAAACAAATGCGGCGTTCTGATATCATCAAGATGTCCAATATATACCATCCGTATCTTTCCACTATTTTCTGCATCAATCTCTTTATCATACAAAGAATAATCAAAACTATGCGGAAGAACGATTGCTTTCGCTTTTATAGCGTCTGAGTATTTGCCGGTCATATATTGCTTTTGATATGGATTATTCATAATAATATAATCAGATTTTGTTATAATGGCATCTTCTAATTCTTGCTCCTTTTTATACGGAATCTGCTCTTTTTTCATTCGTTTCTTCCATATCTCGTTCTTAATCATTCTCTTAGGTGATATAATTTCCCGAATTCCCATCGGTCTGATATATCTATTCTGTAATGAATACGGAGAAATCTTTTTTATAGTTTTTAATACAAAAGGATTATTTGCGATTGGATCTCCAAACGATGCAATCCACTTAATTTCCGGTTTAATTTCTTTTATTTTCAATCCGATCTCATGTGATTCCGGAGGCATGGAACGAGTCATAATAATGTCATACTCTTTTTTATGAGCGTTAAAATACTCTATTGTTTTGTTTTTCCATATCTCCAAAGTGTCTGCCTGAATTGGAATTTTCCGAACATTTTCGCATTCCGGCAGATATTCTTTATTTCCATATGACCAAGATGCATTACTTTCCTGCATACAAACATCATATTGCAATTTAGAATTTCTGAGAAGTTTATATGTCACTAATCCTTCTGATGAATTTATCGGCGGATAAAACCAACTTATAACTAATATTTTCTTCATTAGAATTTTCCTTTCAATCTTCTTGCCATTTTCATTGCAGTGTTCCATTTTCTACCATTCAATCTGACAAATTTAAACTTTGTCTTTCGATTATATCTTATATATGCCATACAATTTATCCGTTCATATAAAGCCTTATTCACCTTCAATAAATACTGATCAAAGTCCACTATTTCTTTATATGCTCTTGCATGATCCTTATCATATTCACAATAGATAGAATAATGTGTATTTAACGTATATGTGAGAATAATTTCTATATATTCTCTTTTATTTGACGACAACTTTGAAGAAATATGTGTATAATATTCTATCAGCCATTTTATCATTTTTTTATGGTGTTCTTGATTTCGGACAAAATTATCCATATTCATGCTTTGTTCTTTTCTTCCGATAAAATAACGATAAATATCCAGATGATAATACGTAAAAGTCTCAACTTTCGTCATAGGAACAACATTATACTGCATGTCTACATAAAATGTTTTTTCTAACATTTTAAGACCGGACGTTCTTAAAATTTCTGTCTTATACGTAGATGTTGCCATAACAAAATATTCACCTTCAAGAATTTTCAGATCAATATCATCAAAGCAATAACATTTTCTATCTTCTAAATTCTTATATACAAAATATTCCGATTTACTATTGTACGTATGTTCCTTTCGATAATCACACACAACTAAATCTGCATCTTCCGATTTTAATCTATTCACAAATTTCACAAAATCAGTAGAGTTAAACCAATCATCACTATCTAAAACTCGAAAATATTTTCCCTTTGCTTCCTTGATGCCTGCGTTTATTGTAGAGCCATGCCCTCCATTTTCTTTATCAATCAGTCTGACTGTCTCCGGATAACTATCCACATACTTTTGAATAATTTCAACGGAATGATCTTTTCCTCCGTCATTTACTACAAGTATTTCTATATCATCCATTATTTCAGAAACAATCAACGAATCTAAACATCTTTTTATATATTTTTCTGTATTATATACCGGAATTAATATTGTTAATGCTTTCATGCGTTCTTCAGGATTAAAAATCCATTTTCTCCTTTCTTTCTTTCTGTTTTTTTATAATCGACTGTACAATCTGAGTATATGATGTATTATCAAAATCTACCGAATTAATTACCACATCATTCTTAACCGGTAAGGCTTCGACGAGCTCCTCCACACTAAAAAACAAATCTTGTACGCACTCAAATTTCTCATATAAATCCATCATTTTATTATAATAGTGTGGGTGCTGTGTGTATAACAGCGAGAAAGTTCTGCAGCCATTCATGAGTCCCAGTAAAGCGCCATGATAACGCATACTGATAACCACGTCACATTCTCGTACTTTTTGACAAATATTTTCAAAACTATATGCCATAGATTCTATAGAAAAATTAAATTCACTTTTCTTTTCACAAAATTCATTATAAAATTTGTAATCGCAATCGTGATAATTATAAAACGGAATAAAATGAATTTCTGTTTTTTCTATATCGTACGTACTCTGAATATGTTCAACTAACTTTTCTAAAGATCCCAGTAAATCCGCCTGACAAATCCAAATGATTCCTATCTTATATTTTTCACCTTTTTCTTTCATTACCTTTGGATATTCATTTGTTAAAACAATATCATTTATCATAGTTATTTCGTGTCCGCAAGCAGACTCTATGAGTCTTTTACTGTACTTATCTCTCACGCTAAAATTAACACTTCCGTCAATAATTCTTTTTAACTTTTCCTGATACTCCTCATTGACTATTTTTTCATTTGTACTCAACCCGATGGCATGCACTTCCTTATTCTTTTCTATAAATGATAATGCCAATTCAATGAATATTTTCCCTAAATCATATTTAAAGCTTTCTTCTTGAAGATATCCGCTATCATCTAAAATTGCTCCACCTCCAAAAATAACACTATCAAATATATCGGCCAAATGATTAAAATCAAATTTTGTTTTAGGATAATGAATAATATTCATGCCGGGATAGCGAAAAGCATCTAAATTTTCATTGTCACACATCATCACATAAATGTCATTTTTAATGACATTCAGGTCTCTGTACAATTTTTGCAGCATCAATTCATCACCCAGATTAACCGCTCCATAAAAACCAACCAATAATACTTTCGGGGATTTATCAGATGGAACTTTAAAATACTCCAAATTCACATAATCATTAACTTTTCCTAATACTGCTCTTTCGGAAAACTGCTCAAATAATCGATCTGCACATTGTTCTGTAAATTGTTTCATCTGATCTACAGAAACAATCACTTTTTCAACTCTTTGCTCTAAATTTTTTTCTAAAAGTTCTTCTTTTTCAACTAACAAAGACTGTTTTTTATCAATCTCTAAAATTTTCCGATTAAGATATTTTAGTTTTTCTATCATGCCTTGCACTCTATCCAACATTTAATTCTCAATCCCCTTTTCTACATAAATGAGTAATCATTTTCCTATTTGACTCTCATAATATGCGGCACATACTTTTTCCGCTGTACCTACTTGAATTACTTTTCCATGTTCTAACCAAACCACTTTATCACACAAACTTTTAATAGATTCTATAGAATGCGATACATAAAGAACTGTTGTACCTCCTGAAATCAAACTCCGCATTTTATTTTCACTTTTTTTCTGGAAATTCAAATCTCCCACTGAAAGAATCTCGTCCACGATCAATATTTCAGGCTCTACAATCGTTGCAACTGAAAATGCCAAACGAGCAATCATTCCTGACGAGAAATTTCTTACAGGCACTTCTAAAAAGTCATGTAATTCAGAGAAATCTACGATTTCTTGATATTTGCTGTCAATAAAATCTTTTGAATATCCCATAACAGCACCGTTAAGATATATATTTTCCCGTGCATTTAAGTCAAGGTCAAAACCTGCCCCCAATTCAATCATCGGGCAAATATTTCCTCCTACGAGAACTTTTCCTTTTGTCGGCTTCATAACTCCGGCAACCACTTTTAAAAGTGTAGATTTCCCTGCTCCATTTGATCCGACAAATCCAACCACCTGACCTTTTTCCACTTTAAAACTAACATCTTGCAATGCCCAAAACTCATTTTCTTTTTTGTGCATTTTTCGTTTTTCTCTTGCACTTTTACTGAACAAATCTACTGCCATCTGTTTTAAAGAGTTATTTTTTTCAATTCCTAAATTAAAACGCATCGATACGTTTTGAACATCTATCATAACAGCCTCCTAGATCCTACATATAATAAATAAACTTATCCTGATTTTTCTTAAATACAATCATCCCAATAACTAATGTAATTAAACATGATGCTCCGCATATAATAAAGCTTTTTACTGACGGCATTTGATCATATAAAATAATCGTTCTCGCAAACGTAATGTAATGATACAACGGATTAAATTTCAACACTTGTTGTATCCATGGATCCAGCATATTAATGTCGTACATTATAGGCGTAAAATAAGTCAAGATTGTCAGTACAATTCCATAAATATAGAACATATCCCGTAAAAATACGGATATCGTGGATAAAATGAATCCAACCCCTACTGTAAAAAGCAATAAACACAAATATGAATAGGGCAAAAGAAGATGTAATGCCGTAATATGACATTTCGTTTCACCACTGCCCGACAACAAAATCACACCATATAAAGGAATTAATGTTAACAAAAAATTAATTCCCACAAATAAGCATTTTGACAAAGGGAAAATATATTTAGGAATATATATTTTGTTCAACAAAGAGAAATTTGCCACTACAGCACTCATGGATGAATTTGATGCTTCACTATAATAATTAAAAAATGTTAGTCCCGTCATTAAATAAACAAGATAGTTTACTCCCGGTACGGAAAACTTAAAGACATTAGAAAACACAGCAGCCATAACCGCCATCATCAAAACCGGATATAATAAACTCCATAAAACACCTAGTACAGAGCGCTTATATTTCACTTTGAAATCTCTGCTGACTAATTGTCTCAATAAAAATGAATACTTTTTAAAATTATCTATGATATTTTTAATATACATTCCTTTCACCTTTCCTTTTTCTACATTCTGTACTAGTATACGCTATCCCTTTTAAAATTTCAAGCATTTCACAAGCATAGAAAGGAAAGATCCAATTTAAAAGAGCATTCCATTTTTTCTCCGATTTGGAATGCTCTGATTTCATCAATATTTCTTCATTGGAAGAATATATAGTTTTACAATATTATTTCCATAATTTTTAGCTGTCGCCCATCCATATCCATTTGGATTTTCTTTTTGTCCCAACCACTGCACATATTCTGCGCTTCCACGTTTCACATATTGAAAACGTGGATCTACAACAGGCTGTTTCAATGCTTCTTTTGAAGCATATGCCTTCAGATGCTGAACATGAGCTCTGATTCCAATCCGAATAGAATCAAATTTTGCTCCTGATGATCCCCCGCCAATAGCTCCTATCCCAGCAAAATTATATTGATCTTTCTTAACATCTCCACCGAACTTCAAAAACCCAGTTTCCATCATTGCCTGTGCAAAAGCGACCTCTGCTTTTACGCCTTCTACTTCACTTTCCTCCTTATATATCTGACAGAACTTCTCTATTGTAGGCGCTTCGCTCACATTACTGTATGGATATGATACCGTCGCCTTATTTTTATAAAACTTAACCATTTGAGAAACAGACACATTTGTTTTACCCATAATAGAGTACAACGTTTTTTCTGTTTCTAAAAGTGTCCATTTTTGGGCTGTCGATTGATTAAAAGTATAAGTTTGAACATTTGTCCCTGCTGCTGCAGATGCAGATGTAACATCTAATACAGTACCCAATTTTGACTGTATATAATATTTACCATCTCCCGCATCCACAAATCTCCAAAGCTGAGCATCGGAGCCGTTCCACGAATACTGCCATACATTTGCACCTGCTGTTCTTGATCCATTTGCCACATCCAATACTTTTCCGGATAATTTTGACTCTATCTTATAATATCCGTCAGACACTTTCTCAATCTCAAATTCTTGTGCCTCCGTGTTATTTATATTATAGATCCAAATATTTCCAAAATTTGCTTTAGAACCATTGGCGATATCTAAAGTTTTCGATGAACTTAACGCTGTCTGAATCGTATATATTCCTTCCGGAACTTCGATCGAATCATATTCTTTTTCCAAATGCCATTTCTGTGCCAAACTACCGTTTGCTGTATACGTCCAAATATTTGTATATGGTGCATACACAGCGCTCCAAATATCAAGAACTGTACCTGTTTTGGATCGAATATAATACCCCTCGCTTGTACTCACAAATTTCCAAAGCTGTGTATCTGAATTTGCAACCCATTTTTTTTGCACTACATTCACACCCGCTTTTCGCGTATCATTTTCTACTGTCAGTGCTTTTCCCGAATGCTCGGCAATAATTTTATAATATCCTTTTCCCACATAGGAAATATTAAACCGCTGTGGCTTCGTGCCATTATAATAATACAACCATACATTCGCACCATCCACTTTAGAAGCATTCGCTACATCTATAGTGTATTCAGATTCTTTAGAACTTCTTAATGTATATTTTCCATCTTTCACCGGCTGATAAGTAGATGCTTCAAATTTCCATTGTTGTCTTTTACCGCTCTCCAGATAACTCATCTGTACATTCATCCCTGATGAAGCTGTATTTCCACTAATGGAAAGAAATGTTCCCAGTTTCGACTGTAAATAATATCCACCGTCTTCCGCCTCGATAATCCTCCAAAGTTGTGCTTCTGATCCATTCCATGAATACTGCCATACATTCGCACCCTGCTTCTTAGATCCGTTTGCTACATCTAAGGACTTTCCGGACTTTTCAGAAAGAATCTGATAATATCCATTTCCCACATAATATAGTTCAAATCTCTGTGCTGATGTATTATTGGAGGCATACATCTGGATATTTGCATAATCTGTTTCCACCGCAGACGCTATATCTAAAACCTGCTTACTGTTTGTTGCATTTGATATCGTATATGTTCCGTTCTCAAGAGGTCTTTCATCAATCCCCTCTTTTCCCGATTCCAGTTTCCATTTTTGCGCGTCACTTCCATTCGCCGTATACATTTGAATATTTGTTCCTTCGGCGATAATTCCACTAAAAATATCTACAACTGTTCCCAATTTTGATTTTATGTAATAACTTCCATCCGAATTAACGATAAACTTCCAAAGTTGAGCGTTACTTCCGTTCCATGAATATTCCCACAAATTTGCGCCTGGTTCACTCGATGCATTTGCCACATCCAAAGATTTTCCTGATTGAACCGATAAAATTTGATAATATCCGGCTCCCATATACTTTATATCGAACATCTGATTTTTCGCACCCACATATGTTCCAAGCGTAGCATTTTGTCCGTTAATCGAAATTACATTCTCAGAAAATTTTGCATTTGAAATAACATACCTTCCATTTGCAACAGGTGCATTCTCCGCTTTTTTCAGCACCCATTTCTGGATATTATTTCCATTCACCTGATCCATACATACATTCGTTCCCGAAACCACATTCGATGTTGCTAACCCTATTGTTGTTCCTAATTTTGATCTTATATAATATGTTCCGTTATCTGCTTTTACAAATTTCCAAAGTTGAGCATCACTGCTATTCCATGCATATTGCTGCAAATTCGCATTTTTCTTCTCAGATCCATTTAAAATATCTAAGCTTTTTCCCGAGTGTTCTGCCACGATCTTATAATATCCGTTTCCGACATATTCCACTTCAAATCTCTGTGCCGAAATATTTTTCAGACTATCTAATTCAACATTGGCGAAATTATCTGATGATTCTTTTGATACTGTAAGAACTTGATTTTTATTTACACTATTTGCAATCGTATATGTACCGTTTTCTATCGTTTTATTATCAGCTTTAGTCAATTTCCACTTTTGAGCATTGCTTTGATTACAAGTATATGTCCATACTGTATTCCCATCGCTTGTCACTCCCGAGTGTATATCTATACAAGTATTCAACGCTGACATAATATAATATGTTCCGTTTCCCGCATCAATAAAACACCATTTTTGTGCTTCTAAAGCACTATTTCTCTCTCTTTGTTCTATATACGCGTAACCTGCTTTTCCATCTCCAACTGCTTGCAACGCTTTTCCCGAATGCTCAGCAATGATATTATAATAACCATTTCCGATACTAACTATTTCAAATCGTTGTGAAGAAATATTTTCTTTTTTTGTGGATAAAACTGTTCCCGCTCCTGAAGTGAAAAGATCATTGCTTATTTTAATACCTTTTCCTGATGCCAATACACTATCCAAGGTGTACGTTCCCTCCGGAACATTAACTCTTACTCCCATTTTTTGCAATCCGAGATATCTTGCAATCCCTGTAGCGTCTGCAACTCCAAGCTTTTTAAGTCCTGATTCCGTTTTCAAAAAATTATTTACATCACTACCATTTGAAAGGAATGCATGTTCTACAATAAGTCCCGGAATTCCATGTTCTTTACAATGAATCTGAACAGAAAAATAGTCTGAAATAGAACCATCCGGATATTTTTCATTAATTGTAGTATCTTTACTGTATACAGACCGTCTTCCTAATCCGATTGCCACAAGCTCATCTAAAATTGCTTCTCCTAATTTACGACCTGCCGCACCCACTTCTGCTTTCCAACTATTATTAGGCACAATTACTTCTGCTCCACTTGCAGCTGACGATACAGAAGAATTAAGATGAAAGCTAACAAATATTTTAGCTCCTGCATTTACAGCCGCTTTTACGCGATCTTCCATACACGTAATTCCCGGCTTATTGTAAGGACACGCAGCACCTGTGCGTGTCATATATACTGTAACACCTGCATATTGCTCAAGTTCCTGTTTACAGTAATTGGCAATCTTTAATGTTAAGTCTTCTTCCCTTAATCCATACCCTTGTGCTCCCGCATCATTTGCATCATGCCCCGGGTCTAACGCGACCACAACATTTCCCGATTTTGCATCAGAAGCGTTCCCATAAGTACTTACCGTATTCATTCGATCTGCACTGACCACCTCCAATGCTTCTGCTATATTATCTTGTGCTTCTGCAACTCCATTTTCATCTATTGTTACAACCGAAGTTTCTACACTCGACTCTTCTTCAGAAAATTGACCTTCAACCGGTTTTAATTCTTCAATCCCTTCATATTCGGTATCCACACCAAATTCAGCTTTGACCCCGATATCATCAAGTGCAATTTTCTTTTCTTCTGCACTACTTTTTATAAGAAGATTTGTTGCTTTATAAATTCCCGCTGATACACCCTGCGCATATTCTTTTTCAAACAGATATAATGTTCCCGACTGTTTTGCGAGATTCCATTCCTCTTGATTACCTTCTTCATCCTCGATCATTAAGGCTATTGTTTCTGCCCCTGTAATTTCTTTATCAAATGAAAACACAATTCTTTGTGTACCGGGAGTTTGTACATAGGGACTTTCAATATACACAAAGTTCACTTTCCCATAAGTAATCCCTATTTTTCCACTTTCTACTTCTTGCTCTGTTCCTTCAGTGGCATCTGTATTAACAGAAGACTGATCTTCATTTAGTCCATCTTCTGTTTTATTCTGATTTTGATTCTGTGTATTATCCTCTTCAGTAAATTGTTTACCCCCATCTTCTATATTCGCTGACTGATTTTCTTCTATTCTATCTCCATAGTTTTCCGTTCCGTAAACAACATTCATCGAAACATTTCCTGTAAGCATACTGGCAAACAAGATTCCTGCAATTATCTTTTTTATTTTTCTCTTCATACTTCTCTTGTATATCTCCTTACTCGCTTTTCTTCTTATACTATTTCTTTAATCTCAATTTCAAAATGACATTATTCCGCTATAACCGTCATAATTAGCTCCATGTGATGTTTGCAAAACTTTTCCTTCTTCAGTCAGTTTTATTCCATCACAGTCATATGTCTCAAGATATGTATTAATAATGCATCCTATAATCTGTATTTCACCGGTTGTTCCCATACTTCGTATGTATTCTCCGGTTGCAGCATTAAAATCCAGATCGATCAGATGTGTTTCTTCATTTACTTTAAAACTTAACAGCTGACAACCTTCCGTCAAAATTCCGTTTCCCTGAAGAGCCTTCCATATATCATATTCCGTTTTAACTGTAATGGTTTTTCCCATTATCTCTCCGGTTATGTCATCAACATAATAAACTCTGGCTTCCCTTGAATTTTCGTCTTCATCCTCATCTTCTTCAACCTTTTTATTCTCATCTGCTTCTTCATCTTTTTTATTGAAATCTTCTGCATCTTCTTTTTTATCTAGATTTTGTTCTATTTTCGTATCGTCTTTATCTTCATTGTCTTTATTTGCACAACCTGCCATAATAAAACAAGATATTCCAAGCAATAAACTTATTATCACTACCGATAAGCATCTTTTCTTCTTCATATTGTCGCACTCCTCTTATTCACCTTATTAAATACTACTTACTAATAATAACAAAAACAAAGTTTCTTTACAATTACAAGTTTTTCCATTGCAAAAAGGATTCCTCCATTTAAGGAAGAATCCCCTTGTAGCTTCTTATTCTACTTTACATTCAGTACTTCCTATTACATATTCTACATCTGTAAATTCTACTGCCCGAACATCAATATAATATTTTCCTTTTGCATTATTGAATAAATCCATTTTTATACTTACTTCATATTGATTATCACTAATTTTTTCAGCCTCTATCCACTGTAAGTCTCTTTGACCTTCTTCTGTCCACACCGCCAAAACAATCGTCTTTAACTTTTCTTTTATTGCAGGATTTATTTCTTCTATATTTACTTTTATAGAATCTGATCCTACTTCTGCTTCAATACAAGCTCCTTCCATTTTTCCTCCTCTAATTAGTACAGTTTCATTATTTTTATCTATTCCTGAAACTTTTTGTAAAAATTCAGATTTCTTTTTCAGCTCTGCTTTTAACTCCTCTTCTCCAACGCTTTCCATTAATGTCAACTCTTCTGAAAATAAATTCGTTCCAAGTCCTAATCTGTTTCCTTCTATTTTGACGCCCATTGCAGCCAGTGTTGTAGGAAAATTATCCATTGTTGTATATGTTCTCTTCATATTATTTACCGGATTAACAGCAGAATTAATATACGCCGTATATGTTCTTCGATCATACTTTCCTTCTTCATCTACTTTTACACAAAAGTCACTGTCCATTGTCAAGTGATCCCCCGATAATACGATTGTCGTATTATCATAAAACGGCTGTTGTTTTACCCACTCAATAAACTCATAAACTTGTTTACTTGAACACGCCATAACATTTGCATACTGATCCCCATAATCATTCGGACATTTTTCACACATATATCCATCTTCAAAATGTGTATCTACCGTAAGCATTGTAAGATTAAAAGGTTCTTCTTGCCGGGAAAGCTCCGTGCATTTTTCTTTTGCAAACTCAAACAACTTTTCATCTTCATATCCCCACCAGACTTTATAATCAGAAGGTATCTTAGAATTTTCTATTGCATAATCATAGTCATCCAGAAAATAATCTCCATGCTCTGAAAAATATACTTTTCTCCCGCCAAATTCAGCTTTTGATCCGATAAGCAGTGTTTGAGAATACCCCTGTTCTTTTAATATATCTCCCAAAGTCGTAATACCCGGGAAGAAATGTTCCTGCGTATCCATATCATTCGCATCTATGCTTGTTTTTAACGGAAGTCCCGAAGTCTGTGCAAACATTCCTGCCATTGTCCACGTAGTTCCTTCTACTGTATGGCCACCGTTAAGATCTGTTGTTTCTCCCGAGAAGTCTTCATTTTCTTGTGCAAGCTTCGTCAACTCCGGAATATAATTTTCCGTAAACGCACCGCCGTTGTTTTCATCTGCATATGTTGTTTCCATAGATTCCAAATAAATATAAATAAGATTTCTTTTTTGCTCAGGAAATTCTAAATCTATATTTTTCGGATCTGCATAATTTTCTTCTATAAAATTAGATTTTGCAAATTGATTATATAAGTATTCTCCTATTCCTGCTTTTTCCCATGCTATATACAAAGAAACCACAATCGCACCCATTGAAAAGAATATTCCCGTTATAACAAAACAAACATAATACTTTGTTTTTCTTTTAAAAAATAAAAGCACAGAAAACAAAATTAAAGCAAGAAGCATTGGTACAATACACTGTACTATATATTCTATAATCATATCCTGATTGGCACCACTTAAAGGTTCCGTGAGATGGAATACCAATTCATCTACTGCCAAATTAGGCCATGTTTTAAACATCCACCGAACGCTAAATCCTAATAATATCGCTAATCCTACCATTACAACGGATATAGCTGTTCCTAAATATTTAATCATTTTTTGAAACTTCTGCATTTTTGCACCTCTAAAATATGTATATTATTAATTTTTCTTTAATTTTCTTTTAAATTCTTTATCAGTTTAACTTTTTGTAAAATCAATGTCAACTGATTTTTACATATATAGATACAACCACTACCACCACTTTTTAGCGCCATACTATTTACATATCATTTCATAATTTCTTTCCACGTACTCAAGATAACAAAAAACAGAGCTTTCTACAGTTATCTATTCCACGCCTGTAAACAGCTCTGCTTTTCATCTATTTCTTTTATAATTCAAATATAACAGTAACGTTATTTCTATGCATTCTTTATAATCAGTATTAATTCAACGCCTCTCCGCTTTCAAGACTTCCGCCTTCTTCCACGATATTCGCCAATTCAACAATACTGTTCACAACTTCTTCATCAGGATAGAGCACATATAAAGGCATGTCCGGCACAGAGTAGCAATAATCCTCCCCATCTGTTCCGCTTGCCGCCACAGACTGAATTGTCCATTTTGCCCCTGACTTAAGCTGGCTTTTCACAAGAGAATTCAGCTGTCCCTGTGAAATGTTTGTCTCTACATCCTGACTCACTTGATTAATGATCGAATTTGCTTTCAAAAGCATCGTCGGTGAAAGCACTTTTTTAAGCATAGCTGTTATAACAGCCTGTTGGTTCTTACCTCTTTGATTGTCTCCGCCTTCCAATGCATGCCGTTCCCTGCTGAAAGCAAGCGCTTGTTTTCCGTCAAAATGATTTATTCCTTGCTGTACTTCCATCTCATAACCGGATTCCCATCCTGTCGTAAATGCATATTCCGAGTAAACATCTACTCCTCCTAAGATATCTACAATCTCAATAAGGGAACTGAAGTTTAATCTTACATAATAGTTAATATCCGTTTCATACAACGCACCGAGCGTTTCCATGGACACATCTATTCCATATGTTCCGGCATGTGTCAGCTTATCGTTCATTCCATCGGATATTCCGGGTATCGGAATATAATAATCTCGCGGTGTCGTAATCAGCAAAATCTGATGCGTCGTCGGATTTACGACTGCAATGATATTCACATCACTTCGTATGGAATCACGGTCATCGTCCGCATCGTCTCCGTATGTATCAATTCCGCTAATATACACAGTAAATGGCTTTTTAGTCAAACTGTCGTCTTTTGCCGAACCTCCGAAATCAAACTTCGTTTCAATCTCGTGCTTATAAATGATCCGGATCTGATCGTTGTAGCCTTCAACAGCATTTTCCATCAATTCTGTATAAGACTGATTGTATATAATTGCGTCCACTTCTCCCGAAATAAGCGCCTCTGCCTGTTCCTGAACAGACTTGTATTCTGTTGTGGATATATCTCCGATCTGATCCTGAATATCCATAACAGCAGCTTTCATGTTCTCAGCTCCGGTATTAAATTGAACTCCGAACTCGTAATCGGATGTATCCTCCAATGTTTCTGCCGGATCATCTTTTAAAACAGCCACTACCATCTTATCAACTTTTGAACCGCCGCTTGTAATTGCCGCGATCATATCATTTGTCTTTGCAATGTAATATGTGCCCACAGCTAAAACAGCAATCAGAAGAATACTGTATACTTTTCCCGTCACTCCTTTTTTCTTTCTAACTGCCTGTGTCGTAAATGTAATGCACCACAAAAAGAAAAGGATCAGCGCGGCAAGCGCCAAATATTTCAAAGGAAGCATATCAAGCAGTACGAGTACTCCCATAAATGCCGCACTCATAATAGCCTGCAAAATCAGACAGAATTTTCCGAAACCATTTTTTCTGGATCTCTCCGCATATTTTCCCTTAATTTGATTTTTTCGTCCGGTATTTCCGGTCGGTTTTTGTTTCTTTGACATTTCAGCAATTCCTTTTTCCGTTTTTCAAATGTACGGTTTTTTATGTGTACCCTGTTCAGCCTTACAGCTTGTCCGGATAAATTCCTTTATCTATCAGACTTTTCACGGCTTCCACAACCGTTTCACGGTCTTCTTTGTATGTCACTCCAAACCATTGATCTTCAGACTTCAACACTTTTACGCTCACAGTTCCTTCTTTCAGCAGTTCGCCTATAATCGTCGGAAGTAAGTATTCAGCTTTCAAATCTTCCATATCTGTTTTATTTAAAAACTGTTCAAATCCGTTCTTTAATATTGCAAAAAATTCCGGCGTCAATCCCCACATATTCATAGATACCGGAGAGTCTGCATCGTACTCTGTTTCAATATCGCCTTCCCGAACAACCGCTTTATCTCCGTCTTTTTCTATATTATGTGTTTCAATGATCTCCTGAAGCATTCCGTTTTCATCAACACGACAAATTCCTCTTGTCACACCGCCGTTTTCACTTAAGGTATTTTTCAATACAAATCCAACCATACAAACCTGTATTTTATCAGCAGAGGGAATACTTGTCAAATAAGAGTACGCTTCTTTAAAAGCGCTCTTGCCGTAATAATCATCCGCATTAATTACAAGAAACGGTTCAGAAACAACATCTTTACAACACAAAATTGCCTGACCTGTTCCCCACGGTTTTGTTCTTCCTACAAACTTTTCGGCATATTCTGCCGGAATATCCGAAACTTCCTGATAGGCATACGCAACTTCAACCTTCTGTGCGATCCGATTTCCGATTACTTCTTTAAAATCTTTCTCCAGATCTTTCCTTATAACAAACACAACTTTATCAAATCCGGCCTCTATCGCGTCATAAACGGAGTAATCCATTATGATCTCTCCGTTCGGTCCTATAGGGGCAAGCTGTTTAATTCCCCCTCCGAATCTGCTCCCTATTCCTGCCGCCATTATAACCAATGTCGCTCTGCTCATCTTTTTCTCCTCTTTCTTCAATCACACGATATTATATTCAAATAAGTTCATTTTCTACAACTCGGATCATCTCCTGTAAAGCTTCTTCTTCATCTTCGCCTTCACAGATGATTTCTATTTCATCTCGATCTTTAATACACGCCCCAAGTACGCTGAGTACACTCTTGGCATTTGCAGTTACATTTTCATTTTTTGTAATTTTCTGAACTGTGATTTTGCTCTCGAACTGAATCGCAGCTTTACAGAATGTTCCTGCAGGTCTCAAATGCAGTCCTGTAGGATTATCGATCACTATTTTTTTTCTTACCATTATTCCGTCTCCCTTTATGCTGCTGCTTTTTCTCTGTTTTCGCCTACTTTCCATTCATAACAGCCATCTTCCGTTCCAAAAGCAGCTTACTGTCCTTTTTGTTCTGTATTCGTATCGCTTTCGTTGCCGCCTTCCTGCTCTTTCTCCGCAACAGTAAGCTGAACTGTCACTTTCTTCATCAATGTAATTCCTTCCGGAATATCCACATCTACATGCACATCATATACTCCCGGCACTACATATGCAGACATATCCACAGAAACCGCATTGCTGATATCCAGCATTTCCAATGCTTTCTGATCACCGCTAAAACGAAGCGCTATCTCCGCATCCGGCTCATAAGATACTTGCAGACCCTCTGCCAGATTATTGATCTGGATCGAACTTACCATAAAATTGATCGTTCGCGTTCCTTCTTCTTCCACCATTGCAGTAACTGTTATATTGGCAGTTTTCTCATCTACCAGCTGAACTCCTTCCGGCAGATATTCTGAGATATTGACAGATTTCTGAATCGGTTGTGAAGCTCCGCTGACATCAATAACAGGAACATCTATTTCCTCAATTTTATCGACCACATCTTTTTCCCCGTAAATCTGAACAGTTTCCGGTTCACTGCTGTACCCTGTATACTTATAGCCTTCTGCCGGAGTTCCCGAAACACTGAGTGAAATCGGAACGCTCTTGATCTTTAACACTTCAACAGACACAGTAATGCCGCCCTCGCCAAGATTATTTCCCAGCCGTGTCTGACTGATCGGGTTGCCGCTGATATCATACAACCCAAGTTTTGCTGTCTCCTCGCTGTCCTTTGCCAATCCCTCTACATCAATAAGAGCAACCGCCCGATCAATCTGGTCAAGGATCGACTCCGGTCCTGTGATCGTCACTTTATCCGGATTAACCGTCATATCACCTAAAATATACCCATCTCTTACTTTAGAATCCCCTGTGCTTACCGTAAGGGAAAGGACTTTCTTTCCCGATTTTTCTCTCTGTATCTGAAGATTTCTCGGCGCCGCCTCCGCAGATTCATATTTTCCGGCATAATTCGGTATGGAAATCTTGATCGGAACAAGTCCTGTACTTGTATCCATCTCCTTTATATCCGCTGTCGCGACAATATCTTCTTTTGTCAGTTTCTGCCGCACTTGTCTTGTCGCCGATACAACAACACTTACTTTTTCTTCCCCAAGCACCTGATAGGTATCGCCTGCCGATAAAATAATATCCTCATTTATAATCGTTACCGGAACCTCGCTGAAAGTCTGTGTACTTACGGGATTATCAAGATTCACAACAATAAGCCATAAGAACGCCGCAAAAATAACCGCTATGATCTTTAATCCCAAATTATCCGTAAACTTATATTTTTTCATTTTCTGCGCCATCCTTTCCGCAAGAAAAACCGCTTTGACTCGGCATTTCTATACTGAATCTGACTAAGACGCTTTCTCAATTCTTCCCTTGTAATCCCTCTGTCAAGCTGACCGCCCATAGCTACGGAAACAAGACCTGTTTCCTCCGACACCGCGATTACAAGAGCATCACATACCTCACTCATTCCCAAAGCCGCCCTGTGCCTCGTTCCGAGATCTTTGCTGATGCGCATATTATCAGAAAGAGGAAGGTAACATGTAGCCGAAGTAATCCGGTCTCCTCGTATAATAATCGCTCCGTCATGAAGCGGTGTATTATGTTCAAATATATTGATCAAAACCTGAGGTGACACCTTACAGTCCAATTCAATTCCGGTCATTTCATATTCTGTAAGCTGAATCGCCTGCTCTACTACGATCAAGGCTCCTGTACATACTTTTCCCATTTCAAAACATGCCGTCACTATACCTTCTGCTGTCTGATCAGAAAAACGTTCATTCTCTCTGTTTTTATCAAACGGATTAATATTGCTAAGCAGGTTTTTCTCTCCGAGTTTTTCAAGCGCACGACGCAGTTCCGGCTGAAACACCACTACAGCCGCAATAGCCAGTACGTTGATCGACTGCGCCGCCAAATACAAAATCGTATGCATCTGAAAAATCCATGCCAAAAGAATAAATACCCCCAGCATAATAATTCCTCTAAGAAGCATCCACGCTTTTGTATTCTTGATCCAAAGCATGATCTCATACACGATTACGGCAACGATCAGTATTTCGATCACATCTTTAATATGGATGTTAGGAAAATACATTCCATTTGTATAATTGTCTAAAATACTTTTTATCCAATCTAACATACCGTAATCACCACCTTACCGTTTACTTCGATTTACTCCGGTCTTTGTTTTTCCAAACCGAGTTCTTTACTCAAACTTCTTGTCAAAAGAATATCATCCGCATCATTCTCTGTATTTATATTGTTCAAATCCGCATCTTCTCTGATCACCGTCGTTTCCTGAGGCTGGTTTTCAGTAATCCGTTTTACCTTCTTTTCCGGAACGGCTACTCCAACTTTAGGAACGGCTTTTACATAATAATAGTATTCATCATCCTCAAACTGGATATTCTCCGTACGAGAATAATCTACGGAAAAGAAAAGAAGTTCCAGCACAAGTCCTGTCACCGCGCCAAGAACCGCGCTCAATATAATTTCTATATAAGATATATTTGTACTTAATACAATATTACCTGCCGCTGAAACAACAACCGTTACTGCCGCTCCCGCTGCCGACGCAATTTTCCAAGAATGATCCACACCTCTTGTACGGACAAAATTCACAACAAGAATTCCTATCGTCACTGCCATGACCATAAGCCACATTTCTTTACTTGCAAGCACTTGCTTTGTAAAACTCATCAAATTAGCCGCTATACCGGATGCATCTGCCTCCTTTAGCGCTGCCGCGGATACTTTCACATAATCTGTCATATAATAGGTGATAATTCCGCATGATGCAGGAACAATCCACACCGGCGATCCAAGCAGACCGAATGCAATCGGGATTACAAACGGGATTTTCAAACTAAACGCAAGTCCCGAAATCAACACAAGCCATGCTTTTTTCGGGGTAAAACGAAAATAGAAAATATACATTAAAATAAAAATGACGAGCGCCACAAGCGCAATCGGAAGCGACAACGCATAAAAATGTGCGAGTATCAATGCTGTCGCCGCTAAAACGGTAATTGTCATCGGAAGAAATGTACAGATCACTGCCAATCCCAATGTGCAAAAAACTGAAGATGCCGGCTTCATAAAACCTATGTTAGAGTTGATAACCCAAAACAAAACCAGCCCTGTCACAAACTGCAGCCCTTTTTGAATATAAATTGAATATAACGCATATATTCTCTGCAGCTTTTCTCTCCAAACAAGCAATGTACTCATGATTAATTTATCTCCTTCTTATTGTTGATCTTCTCGATTCTGGAAAGGTCTCTCAGATACTTTTTCACTCTCTGTTTTGCCTTGATATGCTTATTTTTATAAAAGCTTCCCGCACCGATTCCATATGCTATCAGCAGCGACACATAAGCGCCTATCGCCACCGCGGCAAAAACAAATAACTTTGCAAGCGTGATGCCTTCCATCGCAGCCTCTCCCCAACCGAGAAACAGCACTGCAACGGCCAATCCATAACCGACTGTGATCCAAATAAGCGTGACCCATGTATTTAAACTCGAATAATCTTTCTTATAATAGCTGCTGATCTTAAAATCTTCTTCTCCATAGTTTTTTTCATAAATAGCAGCCCGAGTCATCAAACGTATTTTCCTCTTATCTAACATGACGTCTTCCCGTCCTCCTATGTATTTTCCGAAATCCATATACTATATTCCAAATACGGTAAATAATTACATATGTATGATTATTATATCATATATTTAAATACCTTGTCCAATGCTTATAGTCAAAAAGTACACATTTTGCGCCCCTGCCTTTTTTAATATTTTTGCTGCCTGCTCTACTGTCGCTCCCGTTGTATAAATATCGTCGATCAGAAGCACATTCGCCACAGGTTTCCATCTTTCTGACAAAGCAAATGCATCCCTTAGATTTTCCATTCGTTCCTGCCTGTCCAACTTTTTCTGCGCCGTCGTTTTTTTCACTCGAAACAAAGCATCTGACACTAGAGGCACTCCTGTCTTTTCCGACAAACATTTTGCTATAATCTCCGCCTGATTATACCCTCTTTTTCTCTTTCGAGATTTGTGCAGAGGAATGGGGATAATTTCCTCAATTCCCCATTTTATAACTTGATCTTTATAAGCTTGTGCCATTTCTGCCGCAAACAATTCTCCCCAACTGCGCTTATTATTATATTTGAATTTATATATCGCCGTTGATACCGGTTCTTTATGAAGCCACAAACTTCGCCCCTGGGTAATATGCGATGTTCTTTTTGCACAATCCGAACAATATTCTTTATATTCATCTTTTATCGGCTTCCCACATCTCATACATCTTGGCTGTCTGACGTATATAATCTTCTTTTTACACTCCGCGCAAACCCCTTCCGGCGAAATTTCCCCGCAGAAAGGGCATACTTTCGGATATAGCAGATTTAAAATTCTTGTATACGTTCCGCCAAACTTGTATACCGCGCCTGTTCGTTTTTGTTTTGTATCATTTCCTGAAATACTGCCTCACTCCCTACAATCGTCAAACATTTTTTTGCCCTTGTCACCGCAGTATACAACAGATTCCGGTTATAAAGAAGCTTCGGGCCCGGCAAAAGAGGAATGATAACTGCCGGATATTCGCTCCCCTGTGACTTATGTACGGTAATTGCATATGCCAGTTCCAGTTCTTCTGTCATATCAAACCCATATTTTACTTTTCGAGATTCGTCAAATTCTACCTCTATCGTTTCCGTATACTCGTTAATCTCTGTAATCACTCCCATATCTCCGTTAAACACACCGGTTCCTTTGTCTACCGTCAGACCGAATTTTGTAGATACTTCCCACTCGATTTGATAATTATTTTTAATCTGCATTACTTTATCGCCTTCTCTGAACAGCCTGCCGTTAATCTCACGCTGCGCCTTTTTCGGTTCTTCCGGATTCAAGTATTTCTGAAGGATTTCATTTAAACGTTCTACCCCAAGAAGTCCTTTTCTCGTCGGCGTCATAACTTGGATCTCGTTTTGATCTGCCCCTACATACTTCGGAAGCTTTTTCTGGATAAGCATGATCACAATACCTATGATCGTATCTGCATCCTGTCTTCGTAAGAAGAAAAAATCTCTGCTCTTATTATCGGGAATAACCGGCTCTCCTGCATTGATTTTATGTGCATTTACTATAATATCACTTTCTCCTGCCTGACGAAAAATACGAGTCAGTGTCACAACAGGAAACCGATGCGATGCAATGATATCTTTCAATACGCTTCCCGGTCCCACAGACGGAAGTTGGTCTACGTCTCCTACAAGTATCAGTCTTGTCCCCGGTATAACTGCAGACAAAAGCGCATGCATCAATGTCAGATCAACCATAGACATTTCATCAATAATAATCACATCCGCTTCAAGGGGATTCTGCCGATTTCTTAAAAATCCTCCCGAATTTTCCGCTTCTTCGGGATTTACATTCACTTCCAAAAGACGATGGATCGTCTGCGCCTCATATCCGGTAGCTTCTGTCATTCTCTTTGTCGCCCTTCCGGTTGGCGCTGCTAAAAGAATGCTCATCCCTTCGCTCTCAAAAAAACGGATCATTGTATTAATTGTCGTTGTTTTTCCCGTTCCCGGTCCTCCGGTCAACACAAGCAAACCGTGTTTGATCGACTCAATCACCGCTGTATGCTGCTTAGGATCCAATTTGATCTCTTCTGCCCGCTCCACTTTACAGAGCCGTCTTTCCATCATTTCCTCCGGCATATCACAATTTATATTCAAATCATGAAGCATTTTCGCCGTATTCAATTCCATATAATAATAATGTGCCGGGTAAATCCTGATTTCATTTTCATTTTTGTTTTCATTGACACATTCTTTCATAACCACTTTTTTCTCAATGCACAGATCCATCACATGCTTTTCTATATCGTCAATCTCCACTTCCAAAAGCGTTCTTGCACGACGTAAAAGTTCCTCCTGAGGAAGATAGATATGCCCTTCTCCTACTGCCTGCTGCAATGTATAAAACAGTCCGCTTTTAATCCGGTAATCGGAATCTGTATGGATTCCGATGCGTGCCGCAATCTCATCTGCGGTACGAAATCCGATCCCCTCAATATTATCCGCAAGTTCATACGGATTTTCTTCCATCACTTTGTATACACGCATACCATAATGATTATATATCTTTGCTGCCAATTTCGCAGAAATTCCATACTTTTGAAGATAGATCATTGCCTTTCGCAAATCCTTTTTATCTTCTAACTGTGATGAAATCTCTCTTGCTTTACGCTCGCTGATTCCTTTGATTTCGGCAAGACGCTCCGGTTCTTCTTCTATGATACGAAAAGTATCTTCTTTAAACTTCCTGACAATACGTCCCGCCAGAGCCGCCCCGATTCCTTTAACGGCTCCCGATCCAAGATACCGTTCTATGGATACGAGATCTTCCGGTTCTTTCACAACGTGAGACATTACCTTCAACTGATTTCCATACACACTATGAGTCACATACTCCCCCGTTATTTCCAACAGTTCCCCTTCTGTAATGTAATTAAAATTCCCCACACAGGTCACTTCTCCGTCATCATTTTCCAAATGAAACACTGTATATCCGTTTTCTGCATTCCGAAACACAATGTGACCTACATATCCCGTAACTTTTTCCACAGATCTTTCCTCTTTCCGTTATTGTTTTCCACAATATTTCGCTTTATATCCACATTATAACAGGGATGTGCCGTATTGCTCACATCCCTGCTCCTTCTCTCTCTTTGCCAAATCAGCTCTTCACGTCAGACTTCGCCCCGTCCGCTCATAAATTCAACAAATTGTCCTGTTCCGATCGCAACAACTTTCATCGGATCTTCCGCTGTCATCGTGTTAATGCCTGTCCTCTCCTCGATCAATTCCTCTAATCCGCGAAGCATAGAACCTCCGCCTGTCAAAACGATTCCACGGTCAAGTATATCTGCCGACAACTCCGGCGGAGTCTGCTCCAATACCGCTATCACAGCTTCAACAATCTGCCCGGTGGCTTCCCTCAAAGCCTCCTCTGTCTCCGAAGAAGTTACCGTAACAGTTTTCGGTAATCCTGTTACAAGGTTTCTTCCCCTAACCTCCATAGTCTCTTCCTCTACAAGAGGATATGTTGTTCCTATCTTTATCTTTATATCTTCCGCCGTTCTTTCACCGATCAGAAGATTATGTTTTTTACGCATATAACGGACGATTGCCTCATCAAAATCATCTCCCGCCACCTTAATCGATGTATTCACAACAGTGCCGCCCAGTGAGATTACCGCAATATCCGCAGTACCTCCGCCGATATCTACAATCATATTCCCACATGGCTTTGCAATATCAATTCCCGCGCCAATCGCGGCCGCTACAGGCTCTTCAATCAAGTGCACTTCCCGCGCACCTGCCGCATAAGTAGCCTCTTCTACCGCTTTCTTTTCCACTTCTGTGACACCACTGGGCACACAGATACTAATACGCGGTTTTTTGAATGTTCTCTTACCAAGCGACTTTCGGACAAAATATTTGATCATCTTTTCTGTCACTGTATAATCCGAAATCACGCCCTGCCTGAGAGGACGAACCGCAACGATATTCCCAGGCGTCCTTCCGAGCATCAGTCTCGCTTCTTCCCCGATCGCTTTGATTACATTCGTATCTCTGTCAAACGCGACAACTGATGGTTCTTTCAAAACGACTCCTTTGCCGCGGACATAGACAAGCACACTGGCTGTTCCCAGATCTATTCCGATATCTACCGACATATTCCATTCTCCCTTCTAAATCTTTATACTCTTTTCCCGCTGACATCTCCTCAAAAACGAAAATGTCTGTATCTCTCCCCAAACAGGTCTTATCATTCACATATTTCCAGACCGGATGATACCCCTGCATCCAATCTGCATTCTTTAGTATAATCGACTCAACAAAAAATGAAAACCCTTTTTTTTAATTACATGATACTTTTTACAACTTTTTTATAATTTTTATTGTAACAGTTCAGCCCTACAGTGTACGGAAAGCACAAAACATGCTCTCATGTTTTCGCTAACGGACATCTGTATGCGACAAGCGCACATTTATGAGCGAAACAGTGGCGCCGGCCACAATAAGCACACAGCGTGATTTTATGAATGGCGCAGACTGAACTGTTATTTTTTATAACTACAGTGTTTTCTACAGCATCTTCTTTATATACTTCCCTGTATAGGAATTTTCATTCTCTGCCACATCTTCCGGTGTTCCGTGTGCAACGACCGTACCACCGCGTTCTCCGCCTTCCGGACCGATATCAATAATGTAATCTGCTGTTTTTATAACATCCAGATTGTGTTCGATTACAATAACCGTATTTCCGTCATCTGTCAGACGCCGCAAGATCTCCGTCAATTTATGCACATCCGCAAAATGAAGTCCTGTCGTCGGCTCATCCAAAATATACACAGTTTTTCCTGTACTCCGTTTACTAAGTTCCGTTGCCAGCTTAATGCGCTGTGCTTCACCTCCGGACAATTCTGTAGAAGGCTGTCCGAGACGGATATAAGAAAGACCTACATCGTTCAATGTCTCTATCTTGCGCCTGATACTCGGAACATGAGCAAAAAATTCCAACGCCTCTTCCACTGTCATGTTGAGAATATCATAAATCGTTTTCCCTTTATATTTTACTTCCAAAGTCTCTCGATTATATCGCTTTCCCCCGCAAACTTCACACGGAACATATACATCAGGCAAAAAATGCATTTCGATTTTAAGAATGCCGTCTCCCGAGCACGCCTCGCAGCGTCCGCCTTTCACATTAAAACTAAACCGCCCTTTCTTATATCCGCGCGCTTTTGCATCCGGAGTTGCCGCAAACAAATCTCTTATCAGATCAAACACACCTGTATAGGTTGCCGGATTTGACCTTGGGGTTCGCCCGATCGGCGACTGATCGATATCAATCACCTTATCTACCTGATCTAACCCTTCTATTTTTTTATGTTTTCCCGGAATTGTTCTCGCGCGATTCAAATCACGTGCAAGCCTTTTATACAAAATTTCATTTACAAGAGAGCTTTTTCCCGAACCTGAAACTCCGGTAACACAAGTCATAACTCCAAGAGGAAATGACACATCGATATTTTTCAAGTTGTTTTCCCGGGCGCCGACCACCTTCAACCATCCCTTAGGCTGTCTGCGCTCTTGCGGAACCGGAATTTTGATCCTTCCCGATAAGTATGCGCCTGTAATCGAATTTTCATTTTTCATGATCTCTTTCGCATTTCCGACGGCAACAACCTCGCCTCCGTGTTCTCCCGCTCCCGGTCCTATATCTACAATATAATCCGCCTCCATCATTGTATCTTCGTCATGCTCTACGACTATCAGCGTATTTCCCAGATCACGAAGATGCTTTAATGTTGCAAGAAGCTTGTCATTATCCCGCTGATGAAGTCCTATACTTGGCTCATCCAAAATATATGCTACTCCCACAAGACCCGATCCGATCTGCGTTGCCAGACGTATTCTCTGCGCCTCACCGCCTGAAAGTGTTCCGGTAGCGCGGGCCAACGTCAAGTAATCAAGTCCCACATCCATAAGAAATTTGATCCGAGCTCTGATTTCTTTCAAAATCTGCCCTCCGATGAGCATCTGTGTTTCTCCTAATACAAGCTCTTCAAGAAAATTTTGCAATTTTCCGATAGACATCGACGTTACTTCTGCAATATTTTTTTCTCCGACGGTTACCGCCAAAGCTCCCGGTTTCAGACGTTGCCCGTGGCATGCCGAACACGGAGTTATGTTCATAAATGTCTCATATTCGGCTTTCATCGTCTCCGAACCGGTTTCTTTATATCTGCGCTCTACGTTTTTAATCAACCCTTCAAACGCAACATCATAAACGCCTTCGCCTCTCTGGCCTTTATAAAATACTTTCACCTCTTTCCCGTTTGTGCCATGAAGAATAATATCATGAATCTTCTTCGGATATTTTTCAAACGGTGTGTCCAGATCAAATTGATACTCTCTGCACAGCGCCTGAAGTATCGCATGAGTAAAACTTGATTTGTCTGTACAAGACTGCCACCCTAATACCGCTATTGCACCTTCATTAATCGACAATGACGGATCCGGAATCATCAAATCCTCTGAAAACTCCATCTTATATCCTAATCCATAACATGTCGGACATGCCCCAAAGGGATTATTAAATGAAAAACTTCTTGGTTCGATCTCTTCGATACTGATCCCACAATCCGGACAGGAAAAGCTCTGACTGAAATTCAACATCTCCCCGCCGATCACATCTACACTGAGCAAACCTTCCGATAAATGCAGAACACTTTCCACAGAATCTGTTAACCTCTTCTCAATCCCCTGTTTTACGATCAATCGGTCAACAATAATCTCAATATTATGTTTCAAGTTCTTGTCAAGAATAATCTCTTCCGTCAATTCGTACATATTTCCGTCTACACGTACACGCACATATCCGCTTTTCTTTGCTTTTTCCAATAATTTTGCATGTGTTCCTTTCCGGCCTCTTACGACCGGAGCAAGAAGCTGGATTTTCGTTCCTTCCGGCATTGACATAATTCGATCAACCATCTGATCGACTGTTTGCTTTGAAATTGCTTTTCCACATTTAGGACAATGAGGAATTCCGACTCTTGCATATAAAAGTCTGAAATAATCATAAATTTCAGTCACTGTTCCGACCGTAGATCTCGGATTGTGATTTGTCGACTTTTGATCAATGGAAATTGCAGGCGACAGTCCCTCTATGCTTTCCACATCCGGTTTCTCCATTTGCCCCAAAAACTGTCTTGCATAGGAAGATAATGATTCCATATATCTTCTCTGCCCTTCTGCATAAATCGTATCAAACGCGAGGGAAGATTTGCCCGAACCGCTCAATCCTGTAAGTACAACAAGTTCGTTCCGGGGAATGTCCACATCTATATTTTTAAGATTATTCTCATTCGCTCCCCTTATTTTGATATATTTCCGAACATCCATTTTCGTACTCATAATCCGTCTTTTTCCTCCCTGTAGTCATATTTTATTTTGTATTTTATCCTTCTATTTCATTCAACATTTTTTTCAATTCTGTCAACTTATCCCGCAATTCTGCCGCGCTTTCAAAATTCAGTTCTGCCGCCGCTTTCTTCATCTGTTTTGTAAGATCGGCAATCAGCTTTTTAAGTTCTTTTACGCTCATAGATTCCGGATCTTTTTCCAGTTTCAGCTCCTCTGCCGCAACTTTTTTAGAAATACTGATCAGGTCGCGTACTGATTTTTGAATCGTCTTTGGTGTGATACCATGCTCTTCATTATATTTCATCTGAATCTCACGACGCCGTTTTGTTTCATCGATCGCCAGCTGCATAGATTCCGTTATCTTATCCGCATACATAATAACATGCCCTTGTGCATTACGCGCCGCACGTCCTATTGTCTGTATCAATGACGTTTCCGAACGCAAAAATCCTTCCTTATCCGCATCCAATATCGCTACAAGCGTAATTTCCGGAATATCCAGACCTTCTCGCAAAAGATTGATTCCCACAAGCACATCAAATACATCTAAACGCATATCACGAATAATCTCTGTACGTTCCAGTGTATCCACATCCGAATGCAAATATTTCACACGAATTCCCACCTCACGCATATAATCCGTCAAATCTTCTGCCATCCGCTTTGTCAGAGTTGTTACGAGAACTTTATTCTTTTGGGAAATTTCTTTGTTTATTTCCCCGATCAGATCGTCTATCTGACCTTCTACAGGACGCACGACAACTTCCGGATCGAGCAGTCCGGTCGGACGAATCACCTGTTCCACACGGAGAAGCTCATGTTCTTCTTCATATACTCCCGGTGTTGCAGATACAAATAACGCCTGGTTGATCTTGCTCTCAAATTCTTCAAAGTTCAGCGGACGGTTATCCTTCGCAGACGGAAGACGAAATCCATAATCTACCAAGGTAGATTTTCTTGATTGATCTCCGTGATACATACCTCCGATCTGAGGAATGGTTTTATGCGATTCATCAATCATAATAATAAAATCATCCGGGAAATAATCTATCAATGTATATGGCGCCTGCCCGGGACTAAGTCCTGCCAAGTGCCGCGAATAGTTTTCGATTCCGGAACAAAATCCGGTTTCTTTCAACATTTCAATATCAAAATTTGTTCTCTCTGCAATTCTCTGCGCTTCCAAAAGTTTATCTGCATGTTTAAACTCCTTCACACGCTCATCCAGTTCTTTTTCTATATCATTTACAGCACGCTTTATGTTTTCTTTATCCACCACATAATGTGACGCCGGGAAAATCGCCACATGTGACAATTCGTCTTTGACCTCTCCTGTCAAAATATCAATTTCCGTAATCCGCTCAACTTCATCTCCGAAAAATTCGATACGAATCGCCACATCGCTCTCATACGCCGGTATGATCTCCACCACATCGCCGCGAACACGGAAAGTTCCGCGGTGAAAATCCATGTCATTACGGTCATACTGGATTTCTATCAATTTTGCCATAACCTCGTCTCTGTCTTTTGTCATGCCCGGGCGTAAAGAAATCACCATATTCTGATAATCTACAGGACTTCCCAAACCATAAATACACGATACACTGGCAACTATGATCACGTCCCGCCGTTCCGTCAATGCCATTGTGGCAGATAAGCGAAGCTTGTCAATCTCATCATTGATGGAAGAGTCTTTGGCAATGTATGTGTCCGAGGACGGAACATAAGCTTCCGGCTGGTAATAGTCGTAGTAGGATACAAAGTATTCTACCGCATTATTCGGGAAGAATTCTTTGAATTCTCCATATAGCTGCGCAGCCAGCGTTTTGTTGTGTGCGATTATGAGTGTTGGTTTATTTAATTGTTGTATGACGTTTGCCATTGTGAACGTCTTGCCAGAGCCTGTAACTCCCAGTAAAGTCTGGCATTGGTTTCCTTCTTGAAAGCCTTTTACAAGCTGGTCGATGGCCTGCGGCTGGTCGCCGGTCGGAGCATATTCTGATACTAATTCAAAATGATCCATAATTTCTCCTTTACTTTATTTCGAATTTCGATTTCAAATTCAATTCCTTTACAATTAAACTTATTCTCTTTCTCTATAGTTGCTGTAATAAAAATTGCCTTATTAATGAGCAAAACAAATAGCTTGCGGCTGATCGCCGGTAAGGGCGTATTCCGATACTAATCCAAAATGTTCCATAGTGAAATTTTCTCTTACTATGTCTAATATCAACCCAAAAATCCGTACATAACTTTGTGTACTTTTCCCCATCACTACTATTATCATGGTAACATGCTATCATAATTGCCGATATAAATCAAGAATATATCGAACATACATTCCCTTTGACATACATATTTTCTTTGTAAAAAAGATGCAGGACATCGCTTGCATCTTTTTCTCTCTATTTTATTATTTAATAATAATCTATCGCATAATTCAAATATTCTTATATAGCACATCTCTAAAAAACTCTCCTCTGAACATTAGTGCATAACTATAACCGATTAATCCTAATCTTGAAATCAATCGACTATGCATCAATCTTTATTCTTTATCATATCTTGCGTAATAGACTGCAATAGATTTTGTATTTATCTCTACTCATTTTGAATCGTCCACTAAGCAGGACCACGCTCACTATTTCTTTATCGTTTCCTATTTTATAATCATAATGATTACAAATTTAGGCAGGAAATCACCCATTTATAAAGTTTTCAAGAATTCAGATTTACTCATAATAGTTGCTAAGTCTTTTAAATCTCCTATCTCAAATCTAATATTTTTTCTTTCTTCTAATTCATCTACAATTAAATATCTATATTCATTTTGATACGAGAAAATTTCCTTTCTCTTTATAAATGACAAATCATCAAGACTATTTGTCATCAAATCCATAATTTTCATTTCATCTTTAATGCTCTCATCTCGATAATATAAAACGTCTCTGCTATAGAGCTGATATTTATTTTCTTTTGCCCCATTTTTTATTCTTTTATCAAATTCTAATTCATCCTCTATTTTTACAACATACTCTCCAAATTCAAACATCTCCTCTATTCTCGATGTACTATATTTGTTATTTAAATGATATAAACATAAGGCAAAATTCCTTTTCTGTTTATTAGCATCAATCGTAAAATTAACCCCTTTTCCTTGTGGCGTCTGATATTTTGTCGTATAATATTTACCTTCCATCTCATCATTTTTTCCAACACATTTTTTCTTTTCAATATACAAATATTCTTTTAGCCGTCCAAATTGTACTATTCCTGATATAAAAGAATCCGCACCTTTTTTATCTAATAAATTTTAAAAATGCCATTGTTCTACCTTTCTGTATTTCCGATCTCTTTCATCTTCTTTATAGTCCCAACTTAAAAAAAATCACAAATTCCATTTGTTCGTCTAATATCATCTAATTCATTCCATCCCATTTTGTCCGCAAAATCCGTACCAAATATAAAGTCCTCATTTGCTTTACATACAGACTTCTTTATGTTGTTAATCATATTCCTTAACATAGTTCCTCCCCTTCCACAAACACCATTTTTTTCAACAATCCTGCCGCAGTTTTTTCCCCTCCTGTAAGGCACTCTTTATCTCCAAAAACCAAAAACGAATCTTTTGCCCGAGACACCGCAACATTCATAAGATCCGGTGCTCTGTTAATAAAATAACACCCATCTTCACTTCCATACACACTGGAAAACAAAATGACTTTTCGCTCCGCCCCTTGAAACGTATGTACAGTTCCAACATCAATAAACTTTGAATACTCCGGAAGTCTACGTTTTATAAGATTCTTTATCAAAAAACTTTGGCTCTTAAAAGGCGTGATAATCCCCAATACTCCTCTCTCCTCAATGCCATCTTTGTCGCTGTAGCATAATAAAATTTTTTCATATTTTTTCTGCAGCCACATTATAATAGCCTCAGCTTCTTCTCTGTTTCGTCTGCTTCCTCCGTATTTCTCTGATTTTGCGGTGGTAACCTGTCTGAATCCCATTACCGGAAGAAGCCCTCTTAATTCATTGTACTCAGCTGCATAAAAGGAACCCCTCTTAGGTTCCAATTTCCCCTCATATACCAGTTTGTTACAATATGTAATTATTTCATTATAACACCGGCGATGTTCACTTAAAAATAGCCCTCTTTTATATTTATTAAATTCACAGGATAGTGCAGCCATTTTCATAATACTGGATTGAGAACAATTTAAACCATTTTCTTCAAGCATACCGTATTCACCTTTATTTGCAATTACACCATTACTGATTGCCATTGCAATATCAAGAGCTCTTGCAGTTCCCCATACGGGCGGTATTTGTTCTTCATCCCCTACAATAACTGCTTTTTTAGCTAAGGAAAACGATGCGGCAGCAATCTCCGGAGATGTCTGTCCCGCTTCATCTACGACTAATAAATCTATATAGTTACACATAAAATAGTTCTTTTTATCATTTCCGTCATATGCCCAAAACTGTTTTGGAAGCATAAAAAATGTCATAACCATACACGGTGATATCATAGCAATCCGATGATACATATCATCCAGTATATTTTTAAATGTTTTTCCTTTTTGCTTCTCACTGACCGGATTATCTTCCTTCAACCAACGACTCTCATAATAATGTACTGCCAGCCAAAATTCTGCATATCTTACCCGATCCAATACATCGTTCAATTTACACAAGTCGAATTCATTTAACACACTGTCCTCCGGAACTGCAACATTATATTTTTCAAAGTTTTGATATCCTTCTTTTAAATGTTCCATCTTTATATCTATTTCTTTTTTTTGACTTTTTAATTTTTCTATTTTATCGTCTATACAAAGCTTCTGTTCCTGCAACTGACTTTTTTGCAAATCATTATCACATATTTTCTGCATATAAACTTTTTCTATCTCATCTATTGACATATCACGTCTTAAAAAGGATAATTCCGCTTGATTTACAAAGGAAAATGACCATCTTTGTATCTTGCTTTTAAAACAGAAAAACTTTTTTAATAATCGTACATACCACGGAAATTGCTGATAAGCTTTTCGCCATTCCTGCATCCTATTTAAAAACCATTGTGTAGTTTCCTGAATTTTTTCTATTTGATTTTGCAAATCATTTCTAATCGCTTCTTCTTTCCGTATGTTCTGCATTATCCTTTCTACATATGCTCCATACGATTCCCTACCGAGAACGCTTTTTATATTATCTAACATAGAGATACAATTTATTCTGTCTTTATTTACTTTCTCCAATTCCTTCCACAATATTTCTTCACATAACGCAAAATCAATACTTGCTGTCTCTCTTCGAAAATATTGATGAAATTCTTGTTTAAATAACCTTCCTGAGGAACGTCTATTTTCTTTTGACTCAAGTTCATCTACAAATCCACCCCCGCGTACCGTCGTATACTGATATCGTTTTTGGGCAGCTTCCTTTACTTTCCCATTGGAGGGAAAATAAACTGCAAAGCTATCTGTTCCAGTAATCCACTTATGTTCTAAATTAGAAATCCCAATCTCTGAAATCTGTCCAAAAGAATCAATAATATTTGTAACCGCCTGATTATTAGTGGATGCTGCAACAATAATCGGTGCCCTTTCCCTCTTCAATGCAGATTTTACATACATGTCTGCCACTACAGACTGCAAAAAAGTAGTCTTTCCTGTTCCCGGAGGTCCACTGACTGCCAAAAGATTTCCTTCTTTTATTTCTCCAAAATGGTTCATTGCCTCACGCTGAGATGGTGACAATGGATATGCCCCTCCCATTTGTCCGACATGAGCTTTCATTTTACTTATATCAGTATTTTTTATCAGCGGTTTTGAGGGCTCTATCTTTCCATTCGTTATTTTATCATACAAGGAATTAACAGTTCCCTTTATCAACGCATTATACAACTGCAAAATATAAAAAGAAGCATTAACTGTCGAATCCTGAAACAAATAATATCTGCCATCTGCTTTAAACAGTTCATTTCCATTTCTAATGTAGTTACTTTTAAATGGTATCTCTGCAACAAATTCATAGAGTTTGATCGCATATGCTAAATAATCCTGCCACGAATCCAACTGATATCTTTCGTTCGTAGTATGCTCCAAAAATTCATCATATTTCTCACCATCTCCTACAGCAAGCAAAGGATCCTCCATAGGTCTTAAATACTCCCGCGGTATCCAAGGTATTTTCCCTTCAACCGGCATACATAACTTTCCGGTACGGGTTACGCATAACGGCAAAAAGAAAAATGAAGTCATCTCTTCTATATTGTCTTCCATCTTTCCGCCATCCCGGAATTCCGTTGCTAATGTCTTTAATGCAATAATTACATTTTTTATCTTTAATTTTTCTTCATCATTATCGCTCTCTGCATCATACTCCTTCTTCCATATATTAAAATTATTCTCTTCACTTAACTTTCCAGATAATAATTCCCCTTCTGTAACTACAAAAAAACGCTCTTTTTTATAGTTTACGGTTCCTTGCATACTTGCTGCCACAGCATTTCTGAAATATCGTGTAACACTTTTCATTTTGAATCTTCTCCTACTATAATTAATCCCTATTGGAGGGTTATCATCTTCCGTGTTTTCTTCAGTTGCAAAACACCCCAAATCTTACCTCTTCGTTCTACTTATCTTTCCTAATCTTTTGCCTATTATATCACTTTTTCCATGCTTACATAACTGTCATTGTGTAAAATGCGTATCATCTTTTTGCAGCTCCTGTTATATCTGTTCAGATTTTTTAAGTCATTTTTCTCCGTCATTTCATAATGTTTTCTCATTTTATCCAATAAATTACGTTTTGCCATGAACTACACATACGGGACTAGATTACTGCCAGAATCATGTATACAATCTGAGTGATAATCCAGATTTCCCACAAAAAACCGACTGGATTTATCCAATTGGCTATTTTACATAATATTTTATTCTGCCGCATAAATTGACAAGTTTTCTATTCCCATCTATAATGTTTATATTACAATCGTAAGATTTAAAAGGAGAGAACTTATGAGCACATTCCCGCAGATTTCCGAAGCAGAATTTGAGGTCATGAAGATCGTATGGAAATACGCACCTATCAACACAAATGAAATTACCGAAAAGTTATTGCCTACTACAAACTGGAGTCCTAAAACAATTCAAACTTTAATCAAACGCCTTGTGACCAAAGGCGCGCTCACATACGAAAAACAAAGTCGTGTATTTGTTTATACTCCTGCAGTAAAAGAAGATGAATACATCAGACAACAAAGTTCTTCTTTTCTGAACCGTTATTATGATGGCAATATTACAGCTATGGTATCTTCCTATATAGAAAATGACAAATTATCAAAATCGGAATTAGATACACTCCGAACTCTTCTTTCACAGAAACAGGAAAAAGGAGGAGAATAATATGTCTGATTTCATGATTCGCTTTCTTATCTGCAACATATTATTTTGCGGCATCATCAGTATCCTTTTGCTTATGAAACATATTTTAAAAAATTGTCTGTCAAGCCGGATGCAGTATAACTTATGGTTTCTGTTGCTTGGACTTTTAACAGTTCCATTCTTACCTTCTCATTTTTTCAAGTTTTCAGAACTATTTTTCGGTTTCACGAACTTAAAGTTTCTTCCTTCTGCCGCCACAAAAAACGCCTCGGCTCCACCACTTCACACGAACATCGCAGGCGCAAAAGATTGGATGGATGACTTTGCGCTCTCCGTAAACGAAGCATCCTCATCCGCAATCGGTTATCTGCTATTTACTCTTTGGATTTTGGGTATTATCATTATGATAATATTAGCAATCCGATCTGCTCTGTTCCTGCATTCATTAAAAAAATCTGCATCACCTCTTGAAGATCAGGATGTTCAAAAATTATATCGACGCTGCCTAAATGACACAAATATTACAAAAAGTATACCCGTATACAGCGCTGCTTATCTAAAATCTCCTGTTATTGCAGGATTTTGGAAACCGTGCATCTTTCTTCCCGTTCACCTGATATCGGATAAAAATGAAACAGATACCTTTCGGATATCATCCTCACTTCGTACTACCATCTGTGCCACACTCACAAGCGGACCGGTATAAGTAATCACCGTTCCACCACTTCCCGAACCGGAAGTCTGTGTATTCGCTCCCACTCTTGCATCTACATCAAAGTCTGTAGGAATGGCATTGTTAATATCCTTTGACACCTTATCCATTTCATCCGTAAAGCCCTCACCGAGACCTTTGGCCATGTTGTCACCAATTCCGGCAAACACACGGGATGGCGAGTGGATACCGAGCAGGCTCTTGATACCGCCAACGATATCCCCAACAAAACCGGAAATCTTGTTTTTTACCCACGAAATCATGGAAGAAACACCACTCCAAAGTCCTGTCACGATATTCTTTCCGACACTCACAATAGAGGTCGCAGCTTTTCCAATACCGGAAATAATGGCTGTCACGATTTGAGGTAAACTTGCTACCAACTGTGGTATCGCCTTAACCAACCCAACTGCCAGCTGAACCACCAATTTAACACCCATCTCAATAATCTTAGGCAGATTTGTGGTTATGAAATTGATGATGGACGAAATAATCTGAGGCAAAGCAGCCACCAATTTCGGCAGTGCATTCAGAAGTCCCTGGGCTAATCCGGTAACGATGGAAAAAGCGGCATCCAGAATTTTATCCATGTTGTTTAGCAAAGTGGTGCATATTAAAACTACCGCATCAACTATAGTTGGAATCAGCTGTGGCAATGCCTCTCCTATTCCGGTTGCCAGTGTGACAATCATCTGAATCGCAGCCTCGACCAACTGTGGCAAATTCGCAAGAATTCCGTTGACTAATGTCAGCACCAACTGCAAAGCTCCCTCGGTTATCTGAGGAAGGGCGGCTATCAGTGAATTCAGAATGGTCAGTACAATATTAGTCGCAGACTCAATCAAAATCGGCAGATTTTCCAGAATCGCACCTCCGATAGAGGTCACGATATTAAGTCCTAACTCAAGGAACATCGGCATCTGCTCTGTGATAATGGCTGCCACGTCTCCTATGGCTGTTCCGATTGCCACACTTATCTGACTGAAATCTCCATTTGCTTCATTGATTGCATTTCCCAATGTGGAAAATACATCTGTTATTCCTGCGGACATCTGGCTTACCGTTGGAAGGAACACACCCTCGATGGAGCGTTTCGTTCCCTCCAATGCAGAATCCAAATCCGCATATTTTATTTCATTGATTTGCGACAGGGCATCATAGCTTGCAGCCGCCCCATCTTTCATCCCGGCAAGCACGGGAAGTACATTTGCCTGTAAATCTTCAAACTGTGTGCCGAACAGATTAACCGCAGCCGTGTTCTTTGCTATCGGATCATCCATATTATTTAAGGCATTCACAACTTCGAAGAAGGCTTCCTCGGCACTCTCTCCTCCGGCAGCAAACCGTTTCGTCATTTCATCAGCGTTCATTCCAAGTGCCTGAAATGCTTCTATGGTTGTATTGCTTCCGTCCTTTGCCCTTAAGTTAAATTCCTTGACCGCATCACCGACTTTATCGATGGAAAACACACCCGCTTCCGCACCATTAATAAGTCCGGTAACGAACTGATCCGCTGACAATCCCAATGCGGAATACTGTGCAGAATATTCATTTAAGGTATCGAGCAAATCCCCGTTCTGGTCTGCACCATTCTGTGCGCCGACTGCAATGATGTTATATGCTTCCTCTGCTGTCACACCAAAGTTCTTCATCAGTGCATTGGCAGCACGAGCCGATTCCTGCAGATCATATCCGAAGGTATCACGCAAAGCAAAACCGGACTCTGTGGCTTTCTGTAACTCATCCCCCACAAGTCCGGTTGTTTTCTGCACAACGGATAATCCCTCTGCTACATCCTCAAGGCTGTCACCGAAATTATTGGTATAGACCTTCTGTGCGATTACACCAAGTTCTTCCAATTCCGTGCCTGTTGCTCCCGTGGATGCGGATATCTGATTGACCGCCTTATTATATTCATCACCCAGTTTTATCAGTTCCACACTTGCTACCACCACGGCAGCACCTATGGCAGCTGCCGCTGCTGCGATAGCCGTGCCGACTCCTGCGACAACAGAACCGACCTTTTCGAACTTACCGGATGAATCCTCTGCCATATCTCCGCTGTCTGAGAGTGATTCTGCAAAATCATCCGTCTGTTCCTCTGCTTATAATAGCCGTTCATTTTGGAAAAGTAGCGGATATATCCGGCGTAGCGGTCAAGGACAGCTTGTATCGCTATGGGGTCGCCCTCATGTGCCTTTATGATAGTGTCATAGGGGAGAAGTCGGTTACTCATGGGACAACACCTCCATTTCCTCTTTCAGCCGCTTCAAGGCAAGCTGAATATGCCGCCCGATTGTGCTGCGTGTCCAGCCGCTTTGTTCTCCGATTTCTTTCTGTGTCAAGTGCTGGAAGTAATACAAAAAGATTTCCTCCTGCGTCTGTTCCGGCAGTTCGGCAAGAGCCGCCGCAAGGGAACAGCTATCTAAAAGTATCGTCTGCCCTCGGACAGAAAACGGATAAGTTTCGCCATAGTCCGGTACTTGAAAATACTCGTCTGTGGTGCTTAGTGGGACAAACTTTTCTTCGGTCAAATATTCAAGGGAGATTTCCCGTTTCCACCTCGCCGCCAGCATACGGGCAGCGTCAAAGGACGCATGGCGAATAACAATCCGGCAATAGGTATCATGGGTATAGCGGATATGTTCTTGATAGGCTTCGCATTCAGTCATGGAAAATCCCCCTTTCTTCGATTATGGGAAAGGGCGGCAGCATTTTCTGCTGTCGCCCCTTGATTACCCACCAGCAAGGACAGGCGGGGCTGTCAACGGTGGGCGCAGCCCATTCATTTTACTGTTGACTGGCTCGTTTGGGTTTGCTATACATTTTAGCTGCGCATCTCTGCCATGAGTTCTCTAAATTCTATGCAGTCACGAACAAATGCGTATTCTTCTTTGGTGGCTAATTCGTCACAAAGTGTATCTGCCAGTCTACTTGAAAAAAGCGTAGATTCACTATCTTTTGCATTGCGGTATAGCTGACAATCCTGTACATTCCACTCTTTTTTCATAGCAGGCAACATTTTTTTGAGAATGGATAAACACTCGTCTTTGTTTTTCTTATCTATGGCAAGCAGCAAATGGGCATTGTAACGCATCCACTCTGGGAAACAAAATTGACGGGTAATAGTTTTGTACATATCCGCAAAAAATTCTGCGTTGTCGTTGCATTTTTCAAGCAAAGCTATTTCAAGCATATTTATTAAGGCGGTTTGTATATCTGTAACGCCTTTAAGCACTCTGTGCTCCCATATTTTTTCTGCGTCCTCATATTTTTTTTGCTTATGATAAAGAATTGCAAGCTGTTCTTCTCTATCTATCGTTGAGAACGGTAACATATTGATTAGTTCTTCTGCTTTTGAATATTCGCCCCTGTTTCTTGCATAGGAAATCAGCATACTAATTGCTGTATCTCTAATTTCGGGAATTTCATTTACAGACAGCCTTTTATAAAAAGTTTCAAAAGTTTCCCGGTATTGTTCTGGCTCTGGTACACTATAAAGGAATAATGCGCCGTCTAAATACAGCGTAGCGGAGTATAGCAGTTTATCACAAGTAGGATATTCATGTATTTTGTCGATTGCCATTTGAAAAGCTGACATATAGTTTTGCTCTTGAACAATCTCATCAAGTTCATTTACAAAATTTTCAATTTCTATATCTGTTAAATCTTCATTGAATGATAAAAGCGTATTCAAATCAATTTTTAACAGGCGGGCAAGAGCCGGTAAAAGAGTTATATCTGGATATGTGCTGCCATTTTCCCTTAGTTAAAGATATTGTTGGGTAAAAAAGATGTGTCAGTCGATTTTGCCTATAAAGCGATAGAAAATCTCTACTTCCTGCTCCCGGCTGCCGTCCTCGCCCTTAACCGCTTCATGCACAAAGATTTTTTCAATCAGCGTATTCAGCAGTTCGGCGGTCAGCTCCGTAGGGTTGACATACTGCCTCATCAGCCCTACCCACTTTTCAGCGTCAACGGCGGTCTGCGCAACGGCTTCCATCGCTTCGTGAAGCTGCTGGATTTTCTCGTCCAGCTCCTTTTGTTCGCCCTGATACTTCTCGGACAACATATTGAAGTTGTACTCTGTAATGCGTCCGGCAGCCCAGTCCTCGTACATCTTGGCAAACAGCCCGTCAACCTCTGCTTTTCGCTTCTCGGCTTTTTTCAGTTCGGATGCCTGTTTCTCCCTCGCAGAGCTGCGTTCCTTATCGCTGGCGTTGAGCAGCCTTTTCAGAAGTTTGTCCTCGTCCTGCTGGGCCTGCTGTGACCAGTATTGCAGGCGGGAGAGGACATAGGCGTAAAGCACATCATAGCGGATGTAGTGCATGGAGCATTGGCGCAGTCCCTGTCCGTTCTTGCTGCAATGATAGTAGCCATACGGGGTTTTGTTCTGCTTATTCTCGCCGTATGCCAGCGACCAGCCGCAGTCCGCACACTTTACCAGCCCTGAAAAAATCTGCGTTGTGCCGTCCTTTTGCCGTCTGCGTCTGCTGGCAATCTGCTCCTGCACCTGTCGGAACACATCTTCGGAGATAATCGCTTCGTGGGTATTCTCCACACGATACCATTCCTCTTTCGGCTTGCGTACCTTTTTCTTGTTCTTGAATGAAATGTTGCTCTGCTTATTGTGTACGCTGTGACCGATGTAGGTTTCCTCTTTCAAGATGCTTTTGACCTGCGCTATCGTCCACGCATAGGCTTTTTCCTCCGGCGCTCCGGCATAGATATTGGCGAAAGTGCCGTACCTCTGGAAGTTCAGCCATCCGGGGGTGGGTACTTTTGCTTCCACCAAAATCCGTGTGATGCTGGCCGCCCCTCTGCCATGAACGGCAAGGTCAAAGATCTTTTCGATAATCCACCTTGTTTCCGTGTCAACCAGAAGATGCCCGGTCTTATCCGGGTCTTTGATATAACCCAGCGGGGCGTAGGCTCCGTAGTGTGCGCCGTTTGCAAACCGTGTCCGCATGGCGGCCTTGACCTTTTTGCTGGTCTGGCGGGCGTGCATCTCGTTCAGGATATTCAGGAATGGGGCAAGCTCGCTTTCTCCGTTGAGGGTGTCCACATTGTCGTTGATCGCAATGTAGCGGACGCCTTTGCTTGGGAAGTAGATTTCTGTGTATTGGCCGGTCAGAATGTAGTTTCTGCCTAAGCGGGATAAGTCCTTTGTCACAACGCAGTTGATTTTCCCGTCCTCGATGTCGTCGATCATCCTCTGGAAGCTCGGCCTGTCGAAGTTCGTGCCGCTCCATCCATCGTCAATATACTCGTCTACTACGGTCAATCCATGCTCGGCGGCGTACTGCCGAAGCATCATGCGCTGTGTCTGGATGCTGCCGCTTTCGCCTTGCAGCTCATCGTCACGGCTCAATCTCAAATAAAGTGCGGTGTTATAAACCGTTGTATTGTATGGTTGTTTCATCAAAAATCCTCCTTAAAAAGAAACAACCCACGCTTATACAATACTTGCTGGTACAAGTATATCATAAGCGTGGGATGATTGACAGTCACAAATCTATCTTTTTTCAGGAAGCAGCGGCGGCGTGCTGGATTACATCTTCCAGCAGGCTGTTCAGCGGCTTCCCGTTCTCTGCAAAATGCTCCGATACCTTGATACGAATTTTCCCCATGACAAAATACTGGGTGCCGTCCGCAGCGGTAAGCATAGTGCCGCTGTTGTTGGTGTTATTTTCGCTCTTGGCTTTTACCATAGGCATTTACCTCCATAAATGAAATATGCCCGACAAGGCAATGTCAGGCTATGTGTGGCGTAGACTGCTCCAATGTCAACCAAACCGTGTCAACCGGCACAAAAGACTTTGAAAACAATCCTCAGGCGCTCTATTATTCTATTTTACTTTTTCTTTGATTTCTTGGTTGACATGGTTGACAAAGAGGAGAAGTGCCTGAAATATCAGACTTTTTCCTGTCAACTGAAACGTCAACCAAACTGTCAACCGGGGGCTTTTTCAGAATGGAAGCTCCATCTGCCGGGCTTCTTCCTCTGTGATTTCCCGAAAACCATCCTTGTCTGCTGGGGGCTGGTTGACACGCTCCCAGCCTTTTTGTGAACCGTACTTCTTATATCTCTTAGGGCTTTTGTAGGCTGTCCAGCCCTGTATGCTGCCGTTTGCAATGCCGGTATTCATAATCTCGCAGATTGCCCGTGTTTCCCACTCTGCCGGGGGATTGCAGTTTCCCAGCGCTTCCTCATAAAGCTGCTTGGAACATACCCTGTCGCCGGTGTAGTCCTCCAAATAGGCGTAAATCATACCGGCCTGCGTGTCCTCCTGCATAAAACCCTGCTGGTGGGCTTTCAGGTAAGCGTTCATTTCCGCGCTGAATGACAGCTTATACTTCCCGCTGCGGTAGATTGTCATGGCTTCCGCCCACATTTGGCTGATATATGTCCTCGCCGCCGCTTCATCGTCCAGTATGTGAACCTCCGCCCGTTCCGGGTACACGGTCACGGGAATAAAGCGCCGGTTGCCGGTGCGGTCACGGGGAAGAAAGTCCTGCCGGTTGGTGGTTCCTCCAAACACGCATTGACGGAGCCGGTCTGCCGGATGGGTTTCATACGGCACTTTATAGGTTTCTTTCTGGCGGCTTAGAAACGACTTGATTTCCTCAATACTTCTGGCGTTGGCGGTGGCGATCATCTCCGACATCTCCATAATCCAATGCCCTTGCAGCTTCCGATACACGTTTTCATCGTCCAGCTTTTTCAAATCGTCTGAAAACCACTCGTCCTTAACTGCAAGCAGTCGGAAAAAGGTGGATTTTCCGGCTCCCTGACCGCCTACCAGACAGAGCATGACTTCAAACTTGCTCCCCGGCTGAAATACCCGCCGGATGGCTCCCATCATAAACAGTTTCAGGGCTTCAAAGGTGTACTCGTCCGTGTCTGCTCCCAGAAAGTGATGCAGAGCATAGCGGATGCGCTCGGTTCCGTCCCATTGCAGACTGTTCAGATAATCCCTGACAGGATGGTAGCGGTTTTCATTGGCTACGATCTGGATTGCATTTTCTACTTTCTTTTCGCTGGTCAGTCCGTAGTGTTCTTCCAGATACAAAAGCAAATATTTCATATCCATATCGGTCAGAGTGGCGCTGGTCCGTTCCCATCCCAGCGGCTTCACAATATCCACCCTTTCGGAAAGAATGTTGTAGCTGACTGCTCCACGCAGCAGCGGGTCACGCTGGAACACTGTCAGACAGTTCTTGATGCTGTTCTTCACGCCGCCTTTCTGCGTCCCCTCCAGCATTTCCCGGATTTCTTCCTGCGTCTGCGCCGGTTCCATTGCGTCCATCGTCCGCATAACTGCTTCCTGCGCTGCTGGCGGTAAGTTCTGAAATTCGCTGCTCAAGCCGCACCACCTCCTTTCCCTGTTCGGCAATCAGCGCCGCTTTTTCTTCCATTTCTCCAAACAACAAAATATCCAGCAGATATTCTACATAGCTGTTTTTTTGCAATGCTTCCACGAAAAGAGGATGCCAGGCGGCATCCTGTGGCTGTGGAGCATATTCGATTTTCCAGCGTTCCAATAGATGCAGATAGTCACATAGCACTTTGAAGTAATGCTGTTCCGCCTGCCGTAACCTCTGCTCCGGCGTAGGCTTGGGCGGCGTTCTCTTTGCTGCCGGTGTGCGGATGGCTCCGTCATAGGGGATTGAAAAATCCTCTGCCAGTCTGACCGCCGCATCCCGTTTTCCCAAACCATGCAGGGAAGCGGCAAAGTCGATCACATCCCCGGAAGCGCCGCAGCCGAAGCAATAGTAGCGGCTGTCCACTTTCATGCTGGGCGTTCTGTCATTGTGAAATGGACAGCAGGCCATGCCATTTCTCCCTACCCGTATTCCATAGTAAGAAGCAGCCTGCCGGGTAGTGACGGACTGCTTCACCGCTTCAAACACATTCAAATGCTTCCTCCCGTAAATGTCATAGTTCTATATCCTGTTTCTTTTTCGGCGCTTCCTGTTCTGGCTGCCGCCGCTGCAATACCCGGTCAACGCAGTACTGTACTCGGCGCATTTTCATTAAATCCTCCCGAAGCGGCTTATACTGCGGGGACAGCTTGGCATACTCCGCTTGCAGCCGGTCATATTCCTGTTTCCATGCGGCCAGGGTGATGGGCTTCCTGTCCAGCTTCTCTTTCAAAATCCGGCGGGCCGTATAAAACAGCCGCAGATCAGCGTCATGGGCGGTTTCAAATTTCTCCCGCTGTTTTTTCCACTTGATACCGTTCAGCTCGTCATACACCGGCTTCAGCCGCTTGTAGTTCTCGGCCTGCCGTATCAACTCCTGCAATTCTTTCATCCGGGCTGACTTCGCTTTCATGGTGTCGCTCAATGTGTCAAACTCTGTGCTGACAGCAGACAGGCGGGATTCCAACGCTTCCAGCGTCAGCAGCTTGTTTTCCATCAGGTAGTTGACCGCTTCCGCAAATTCTTTCAGGTTCTTGCCCTTAGCTTTCTGGCTCCATGCCCCGGCGTTTCTGTCCTGATAATAGGAGATCAGCAGGTCGGCAAGGCTCGGTGTCTTAGGCTTGGAAAGTTCCTCTTTGACTTCTGAAATCCAGCCGAACAGGGATTTAATTTTCTTTTTTATGTCCAGCATCAGCCGGTTAGTCGCCTTAATCCAGCGGTTCAGTTCGCCCTTGTCGGTACGGATGCCCTTTGCTTCCATCTGCCGGACAGTCGGCCCCTCATGGACGGTGGGGATCAAGTCAATCCCCTGCCGCACATAGGAGCGGTGGTCAATACGAACATCCAGCCCCTTTTTCGCAAACTTTTCATTGACCATCCGGCACCATGCTTCCCGCCATTCTTCCAGCGTTTCCGGGCTGCCCCAGTCGGTAGTGGGTACGGCGTTGAACATGGGCTTGCCGTTCCTATCCAGCACCCGGTTTCCCTCATCATCCAGCACATATTCCCGGCGCTGCTTCTGTCCCCATGTGCCGTCTGGATTGATGGGGCGCATGGTCGTCATCACATGGAAGTGCGGGTTGGGGATGCCTCCGTCCTCCTTGTCCGGGGCATGGACGGCAAAATCGGCAACCATTCCTTTGTCCACCAGACAGCGCTGCACAAACTCCCTCGCCAGCGCAATGTTTTCTTCCATCGAAAGTTCATTCTGCAAAGCAATATCAAAGCTGTAAGCAAGCTGCGCTTTCTTGTGTTTCTCTACTTGTTCCACCGTATTCCACAAGGTCGCCCGGTCCTGGTATTCCAGCGGGGCATGGGGCGGCAACAAAATTTCGGAACAGATCACGCCGCCCTTGCGGGTGTAGTCACTGTACTCGCCGTAGTAATCACTGTAAAGACACTCCCCGGCCCGGTAAGCTGCGGCGGCAATGGCGCTCTGTCCGGCGCTGCGTCTGATCTGGCTGACCGTTAAATGATAAAGCGCCATCGTCAGTTACCATCCTGCGGCTGGCTGTGATTTTCAACCGCAAGCCGTACCATGTTCTGAACCGGCTGCCATTCGGCAATGCGCTCCATCAGGGAATAAAATTCCTGCTCGGTCAGTATCTTCACTTCCGGCATGACGCTCTCAATCGCCGCCCCACGGGTAATCAGCCGATGGCTGCGCTGTTTGCGGGAACCGCTGTCCAGATAGGATTTTCGGTTTTCCAGTCGGCGCAACTTTCGTTTTTCCTGTTCCAGTTTGACGGTGTTTTCCTCGTACTCTCTCTGCAATTCTTCCAAAGATTTGCTCATGTTCTCACTCCTTTGCTCTGAAATAAAAATGACCGTATGGATAACGGTCAGGGTGTCGGTATTCGTCTATCAAACCCGATGAAAAGATGCAGACGCAAAGCGGGTGTATCTTTTCATCGGGTGCGCAGGGATAGCCGCTTTAGCGGCGCAAGGGGTGCAGCCCCTTGTACGGAACGAAGTGACGCAGGCCCCCGGATTGCTGATGCTGTCAGCGGTCAGGGGGCGGCTCCGCAGGACGCACGATACATGGTCGTCAGACTATGTATAGAAGTGCGCCCTTAGTTCCTAAGGGATTTTGCCGTTTCCGGCA
>OBJQ01000067.1_pt1 | contig 107759 bp, 116 predicted proteins | sample 1519921 | NCBI WGS metagenome assembly OBJQ01 (sample SAMN04209244, study PRJEB22552) | human gut metagenome | biome: gut; material: feces | host: Homo sapiens | place: USA: Oklahoma
CGGCTGGGAGTTTCTATTCCTCGGCGCAAATATTGACGCAGTTGAAACGGCAAAGGACTTCGGTATTGGAGCAGACCGAGCAGTCAACTATCACTCTGACCATGAGGGAACGCAGCTCAACTATGAAGTTCTGAGCGAAGCGGTTTCCGCTGTCCGTTGCAGCGTACCGCTGGGTACGAATTGGAAAAAGCGTATTGACGAAGACTATGAATCCAGAAAGGACGGGAGAAAGCAATGAGAACGATCACCGTAAAAGGGACGGGCAGTGTCTCCGCCAGACCGGATTACATCATCCTCTCCCTGAATATTGAAGCCTTATCTGAAACCTATGACCGCGCAATGTCGGAGGCTGCCGAGAGAATCGAAAGACTGCAAGGTGCCGCAGTCTGCGTTGGGTATCACAAGGAAGACTTGAAAACCACGAGCTTTGATGTTCAGACAAGGTACGAGAACGTCAAGGATCGGCAAGGAAATTACAAGCGGGAGTTTGCAGGATATGCTTGCACCTACCGCCTAAAACTTGCCTTTGACTTTGACAGCAAACAGCTTGCGAAGGTCATTTCTGCGATTGCAGACTGCGGGGCGCAACCGGAACTCAGCATTGCGTTTACCGTGAAAAACCCGGCAAGAGTCAGCGAAGAACTGCTGATCAGCGCGACGGAGAATGCCAAAACGAAGGCGGAGATTCTTTGTAAAGCGTCTGGTAATGCGCTTGGGCAGCTACTCAATATCGACTATAACTGGGGCGAACTCAATGTGTATTCCAGAACGAGCTATGAGGTCGAAGACTGTATTCAGCCTCTTATGGCGATGAGCAAGTGTGCCGCTCCTGAGATCGAGCCGGACGATATTGATGTGACAGACACAGTGGCTTTTACATGGGAAATCCAATAATTTTTTGACTTTTTTGAAATCCGGTACTCAACAAACGCTCTTTTTGTGTCCGTTGTAAAGTGAAGGGACATTTCACGGGGGAATCTTCGGGGAATACGATTTTGGGAGATTAGCAAGCAAATCCGGTGAGTACCCACCGGAGAAAAATCAGTTAAGGAGACCCTGCCCTTAACATCAGATTTTTGCTTGTTGGGATAGTCCCAAACCCTTCTAATTTTTGCGACGGAGGGCGCAGCGTGGTACGAAGAACGCGAGACATTCAGAAGAAGATTTGGCTGACACCACAGGAAGAACGAACGATTGCAAAGAAGATGGAAATGATCGGCACGGAGAACTTCGGTGCGTATGCAAGGAAGATGCTGATTGACGGTTACATCATTGTCGTAGACTACACAGAGCAGAAAAAGCTCGCCGCCGAAATCAACAAAATCGGCGTGAACATCAATACCGTCTGCCGCAGGATCAACTCGACGGGACGATTCTATCAGGACGATATTGACGAGCTGAAAGAAAAGATGGACGCGGTATGGCAGTTACTAAAATCAAAGCAATCCGAGGAACTTTGAGCAAGGCAATCGCGTACATTCTGAATCCCGAAAAGACCGACGAGAAGCTGCTGGTCTCGTCCTACGGCTGTGCCAGCGAGACCGCAGCGCGGGAATTTGAATGGACGCGGAAAATAGCCGAGCAAAAAGGGATGAATCCGGTCAGGATCATAGCCCGTCATGTGATCCAGTCCTTTGAAATCGGAGAGGTCACACCGGAGCTTGCCCACGAGATCGGCAAGCAGTTTGCAGATGAAATCCTCGGAGGAAAATATGAGTATGTGCTGACCACTCACATTGACAAAGACCATGTTCATAACCATCTGATTTTCAATGCGGTTGACTTTGTGGGCTACCACGCATACAAGAGCTACAAGCGGATTTACTATGATATGCGTGAGGTCAGCGACCGGCTCTGTAAGGAAAACGGTCTCTCTGTTATCCCTCCCTCTCAGAACAAGGGCATGGGCTACAAGGAGTACACCGAAGCCAAACGCGGCACGAGCTGGAAGCAAAAGCTCAAGCAAACCATCGACCGGCTTGTCATCACAGCCAAGGACTACGATGACTTTCTGCGGCTCATGCAGGAAGCCGGTTATGAAATCAAGACCGGCAAATACATCTCCTTCCGTGCTGAAGGTCAGGAGCGGTTTACCCGGTCTAAAACTATCGGAGAGAACTACACCGAGGAACGCATCAAGGAACGAATTGCCGGACGGACGCCCCGAAGAAGCCAGAGACAAGCCACGCCGAAGGGCATCTCTCTTATCGGAGATATTCAGGAGCGGATCAGGCTCATCGACAGCAAGGGTTACGAGCATAAAGCAAAGCTCACTATCCTCAAGGAAGCGGCACGGACACTCAACTATCTCACGGAAAACAACTTGCTTCAATACGCCGATCTTGAGAAGAAGGTCGAGGATGTTCACAGCTCCTATGACCGTACCGGCAAGGAACTGAAAGACGTTGAAGCACGTCTGCGGGAAGTCCAGCCGCTTATCAAAAACATCTCCAACTACCAGCGCCTCAAGCCCGTATATGACGCATTCCAGAAGGCAAAAGATAAGTCGGGTTTCAAAGCAAAGCACGAAGCCGAGCTTGTGATCTTTGAGGCAGCGAGAAGCACATTACTTGCCATGCAGGGCGATGAAAAACTGCCGAGCTTGAAGACACTGCAAGCGGAACAGCAGCGACTTCTTGAAGAGCAACAGCGGCTCTATGATGAACGTGCGAAGCTCAAAAAGGAAGCTCGGATGATCGACACCATGAAGGCAAATGTAGATATTTTCCTCAAGCCGAGTGTAGTCCAAGAGCCTGAGCAAATTCGAGATAATCAAAGAGAATAACAAAAAGACTGTGCTGGTTTTTGACCGGCACAGTCTTTCTCTTTAGCTGTATATCATCCAAATCGAAAATGATGAACGTCTCGTGCAAATCGGTCGTATTCACCCAAAGTTTACGAAACTCTATTGAATAGCAGACCTTCTTGTGCTATAATATAAGTTAGGTTTATTTTACATACTTTGCTGAGGTGAAAGTCATGAAAGCAAGCTACAAAAAGTTGTGGAAACTGCTCGTCGATAAGGAAATGAGCAAGGGTGATCTTCATAAGGCGTCCGGTCTTTCTTCAAGCACAATGACCAAGCTCAGAAAAGGTGAAGACGTGTCAATGGAAGCTCTGAGAAAAATCTGCGTTTGCCTTGACTGCAATATCGGTGACATTGTGGAGTTTGTCCCTGACAACACAACACAGTCCTAAATATGGGACAGGCAATATGGTACAGTATGCTATTAGGAATGGAGCAAATATAATGGATCAGACGCACCCTTATAACGGCAGCTTAACTGCTGAACAGTTTCTCTTCTACGAGATAAGAATTGCTGCAAAATACTATGTTTCTGGCTTGAAAATTGATGAGGCAATCGAGCGGATTAAGAAGAATAACCTCTTTCAATATCCAACAGAGAGACAAGTTTCCCGTTTGGCAAGAGCTTGTTATAAGCGGCTGGACGCGCTCGGCAACGATCAGCTTGTTCACGAGCTTGCCTCTGCACCAAATGAGATTGCAAAGCAGATCAATCTATACGCGGTGATGAGGTATAATCGTTTGGTCTGGGAGTTTATGATTCAGGTGATAGGCGAAAAATACCGCAATCAGGACATGAACTTCTCAAGGAAAGACATGAATGCGTTTTTTTCCAGATTGCAAGCACAGGATGATTCTGTTGCCGCTTGGAGTGATGCGACAATCACCAAAATCAAAAGTGTTCTCGTTCGGATGCTGATAGAGACAGGGTATCTGAACGGGCTGAAAGACACCACGCTGAATCCCGTTTTTCTCTGTGAAGAACTTGAACGAGGTATCGAAGCAAACAACGATTATGATGCACTTCCGGCATTTAATTACTTTAGATAGGCGGGCGGACACGACCATGATAAAACAGGAATTAGACAGGATCAAAGAACGTATCTCGAATAAGGACTTCCTTGAAAACAAAGGTCTGAGCAACGAGGTCGGTATCCATGTTTTCTGCTACAAAGCGGAGGATGAGTTGATAGTTCAGGATTATATTCGCAGATTAAAAAGTGAGGTGAACACACCATATCGGATCATTGAGTGTGACCTTTATGAAGTGTTTCTCTCCCTTTTGGAGGACAAGCGCATTCTGAAATCAGTTGCAGGGTTAGAAGAAAAACGAGGCAAAAAGTATCTTCTGGATCAGTTGCAGAAGATCGCCACACCGGAAGCTCTCCTTGCCAAGATGGACTATTCACCCCATATCAAAGGGCAGGATGTTCTCTTCATGACAGGCATTGGAAAAATTCATCCGTTTATGCGTTCCCATAAGATGCTTGATAGTATGCAGCATATCTTTGAAGACATCCCTATTGTGATGTTCTATCCCGGAACCTTCAATGGACAGACGCTCAATCTATTCGACGAGTTCAAAGAAGGCAATTATTATCGGGCATTCAATCTGCTGTAATGGAGGTAGCAACGTGAAAATACAGAATATGTTCCAGAAGGACATTGAAAGAGACATCAACGGCGTTATCAAGGTTATGCAGGATGATGACCGGAGTTTGGAACAGGAACTCAGCGAATACATAATTACCAAGGAGCTTCGCCGTCACTTCCGCACATTCTTTGACAACTATACAAAGGCTATCGACCAGCCGACTGATAAAATCGGCGTGTGGATTTCCGGCTTCTTTGGAAGTGGTAAATCTCATTTCCTGAAAATCCTCTCTTACCTGCTTTCCAATCAGGAAGTCTGCGGTAAAAGAGCGATTGACTACTTTGCAGACAAATTTGATGACCCGATGATGTATGCTCAGGCGGTTAAAAGTGTGTCCGTGCCTACGCAGTCTATCCTTTTCAACATTGACATCGAAGGTCCTCTCACGAAGGATAAGACCGCAGTGCTGCGCGTCTTTGCAAAGATGTTCTACAATCACTGCGGGTTTTACGGCGATGATCTGAAAATTGCCAAGCTGGAACGCTTCATTGAAAAGCAAGGCAAGACGCAGCAGTTCCGCGAAGCCTTTGAGAAGGTCAATGGTGCGCCTTGGACGGAGACCCGCGATTCCTTTGCGTTCTTTGAGGATGACATTGTTTCGGTTCTGCAATCTACGCTCGGCATGAGCGAACAGGCGGCGCGGAACTGGTTCAATGGTGAGGAAACGAACGAACTGAGCATCGCTCAGCTCGTAGCTGACATTCAGGAATATGTAGACGGCAAGGGCAAGGATTTCCGACTGCTGTTTATGGTGGATGAAGTCGGTCAGTACATTGGTGACGATGGTGACTTGATGATCAATCTGCAATCTCTTGTAGAAGAGATTGGCATTCGCTGCCACGGCAAGGTTTGGGTCATGGTGACAAGTCAGGAGGCGATTGACTCCGTTGTCCATATCACCGGCAATGACTTTTCCAAAATTCAGGGACGCTTCAATACGCGCCTCAGCCTTTCCTCGTCCTCCGTTGATGAAGTTATCAAAAAGCGTGTTCTGGCGAAAACAGATGCAGCAGATCAGCTTCTTCGCATGGTCTATGACAAGGAACACGCCGTACTCAAAAACCTCTATACTTTCAACAATCCCGTTCTTGACATCAAGGGCTTTACGGATGGTGCGGAGTTTTCTGCAACTTTCCCCTTTGTGCCGTATCAGTTCATCGTGATCCAGAAGGTGCTTGCCGAGATTCGCAAGCACGGCAATTCCGGTAAGCATCTGTCCGGCGGTGAGCGTTCCATGCTCTCCGGCTTCCAAGAAGCAGCACAGGATGTGAAGGATAAGGATGAAAATGCTCTGGTTCCATTCCATCTTTTTTACAATACAGTTCACACATTCCTCGAAAGCCCCATCCGACGGGTTATCGACCGCTGCCAGACTGCGGCAGACAATCACGATGGACTTGAGCAGCAGGATGTCAGCGTCCTGAAGCTCCTTTACCTTGTACGTTATATTGAGGACATCAAGGCGAATATCGACAATATCTCCATCCTCATGATCGATGACATCCGCACAGATAAGATTGCGCTGCGGGCGTCGGTTTCCGCCTCACTGGAAAGGCTTCTCTCGCAGAACTACATTTCTCGCAATGGCGATACCTATGCCTTCCTGACGGACGAGGAACAGGACATTGCCATCGACATCAAGAACACACCGGTTGACAGCGCACAGGTCATCACCAGCATTGCACAGACCGTTTACGGAGAAATCTATCCCTCAAAAAAATTCAAGCACGATAAGTACGACTTCGCCTATGACCAATACATTGACGAGACCCTGAACGGCTCTGCTTGCGGAGGAATGCGGCTTCGCATTGTGACCGTTGCAAGCGACTACTACGGTGCGCCGAACGAACGGCTCATTATGGATTCTCAGGTCAACAATGAAGCAATCGTTGTACTGTCCAATGAGACGCCGTATTTTGATGAGCTGGAACAGGCAATGAAGATCCGCAAGTATGTTAAGCAGCGGAATGTATCTCAGCTTCCTGAAAGCATTCAGGACATCATCCGCAAGCGGCAGCAACAGGCACGTATTCTGGAAGAAAGAGCGCGTAGCTATATTGAAAAAGCTATCGTCGGTGCAAAGGTCATTGTCCACGGCGAAGTCATGGACATCAAGACTGGCAACGCGAAAGACAAGCTGGACGCCGCGATGAACGGTCTGGTTGAGAGCGTCTATTCCAAGCTCAACATGGTCAACCGTTTCGTAGAGAGCGACGCAGACATTCTTTCCATCCTGAATGGAGCGGATGACGGGCAGATTGCCTTCAATGGTCAGGGTGCAAACAACGAGGATGCGCTGAACGAGATCAGCCAGTGGCTTGAGCTTCAAAATCAGAAGATGCTCAGCACATCAATGGGCGATGTGCAGCGCCGGTATCAGGCGATTCCCTACGGCTGGCGTGAAATTGATATTGCTGCGCTGATTGCTCGTTTGATCTCTCAGCAGAAAATCTCCATCAAATACGGCGGTGCTTTGGTTGGCAAGGACGAGCGCAGACTGGTTGATTATCTGCGCAAAAAATCCGAGATCGACAAGGCAGTCGTTACCCGCAGAATTGCCCCGTCCGAGGACCTTATGCGCAAGAGCATTGCCTTCCTCCGGGACTATCTTGGTGCGATGGATATTCCTTCTGATGAGGATGGGCTGATCCGCTTCGTGCTGGACACCTTTACCCAAAAGCAGGAGCATTATCAGGAGCTTCTTGATAAAGCCTATTCAGAGTTCCGTTACCCGGAAAAGGAAGTTGTCACAAAAGCCCGCGACCTTATGAATGATGTTCTGAGTCAGCGTAGGGACAATGTTGCGCTTCTCACACGCATGGTGCAGCGTCAGGAAGACCTTCTGGATTGCTCTGAGGACATGGAGGGTGTGGAGTTCTTCTTCAAGTCGCAGCGGAGTGTGTATGATGAGGCACGGCGTCAGATGGAGCGCGTGAACAAGGAACGTGACTACTTTGCTTCTGATGCGGATACATTGGAGGTCTTCCATACTATTGCGACCATCCTTGCACAGCCTAAGCCCTATGACCGCATTGGTGAGCTGCCGGAGCTGATTCAAAAGGTCAAAACGGCATACTCCGGTCTGCTGGATTTGAAGAAGGATGAGGTTGCCGAGAATATCCGTCAGTGTATGCAGGACGTTCATCAGCTTGCAACCGAGGCACGGGATGCTGGAGTTCTGCTACGTCAGGCAGACGATTACTTTGTCGGCAAGCGTGAGGCGGCGAAGAACGCATCTTCTCTCACCGAGTTGGACGCTATGATCACCCAGCTTCTCACCTACAAGGACAATATCTGCCGTCGCATGGAGGTTATGTCTGCATCTCATCAGGAACGCATTACCCCGGTCGGTACAGGTACGGCACAGCCCGCTCCGAAGATGCCGAAGATTACGACACTTCGCCGGTATGACCTCTGCTCTGTCAAGCGTCTGCAATCCAAGGAGGATATTGACCGGTACGTCGATGGAATCCGCGAGAAGCTGCTGAAAACGTTGGAAAGCTGCGACGGCGTTCAGATCAACTAAAGGAGAATTACGAGCATGAATAAAGGTGCGATACAAAGATTTGCAATCTGGGCGCGTAATGAGCTGATCGCTCAGGTGTCGCAGAGAGCTTATCAGTATGGAATCACGAAGGAAGGCTGCGGCGAGGCAAACGCCGTAACGGTGGGCGGACGCGCACTGACTGGCGATGAGCAGAAGCAGCGCAAGGAGCTTGTCGATCAGATCCGCTCAAAAGGCTACACACAGGTCATGGAAGAGGTTGCCTACACTTGGTTCAACCGCTTTATTGCGTTGCGCTTTATGGAGGTCAACAACTATCTGCCTTCCCACATTCGAGTCTTTTCCGACAGTACCGGTGCGTTCAAGCCTGAAATTTTAAGTGATGTCCTGCACCTTGAGCTTCCGGGACTGAACCGGGAGAAAGTTGCGGAGTATATCGAGAGCAACGACACCGAAGGTCTCTATCGCTATCTGCTTCTGACGCAGTGCAACGCCCTAAACGACCCTCTTCCCCGTATGTTTGAGAAAATGGGCGGCTATACCGAGCTTCTGCTGCCGAACAACATTCTGAAACAGGACAGCGTTCTCGGTCGCATGGTCGCGGATGTTCCCGAAGCGGACTGGACGGATCAGGTGCAGATCATCGGCTGGCTGTATCAGTATTACAACTCCGAACTCAAGGATGATACCTTTGCGCTGCTCAAGAAAAATGTGAAGATCACCAAGGAGCGCATTCCTTCTGCAACGCAGCTCTTTACCCCGGACTGGATCGTCCGCTATATGGTTGAAAACAGCCTTGGCAGAATCTATGTAGACAAGCGCAAGAACGAGGGCATCTATGCGGATGGTCGCGGCGCAGATGAAATGACATGGGAAGAGTCTGAGGCTAAGAGAATTGCCAACGAAAAGTACATCGCAGAGCAGATGGGCTGGAAATATTACTTGCCGGAAGCTGAACAGACGGAAGAAGTCAGACAGCAACTTGATGAGATTCAGAGAGAGTATGCCAATCTGGATGTCAAAGACATCAAAGTCATTGACCCCTGCATGGGCAGCGGGCATATCCTCGTTTATGCCTTTGATGTACTGATGCAGATTTATGAGGCAAGCGGGTATAGCCAGCGCGACGCGGCACAGAGCATTCTTGATAACAACCTCTACGGTCTCGATATTGATGACCGTGCGGCGCAGCTTGCCTATTTTGCAGTCATGATGAAGGCACGGCAGTACGACCGCCGCATCTTCTCCCGTGGTATTCAGCCTCATGTGTATGCTATCGTTGAAAGCAACGGACTGGACAGCAGCTCCGTCGAATACTTCACCAACAACGATCCGAAGCTCAAGAAGGACTTTGGAACTCTGATAGACGAACTGCGAGATGCAAAGGAATATGGTTCCATTCTGAACATCTCTCAGTTGGACTTTGCTGCCCTCTATGCCAGAGTGGAGGAAGTGCGGGTGGACATCAGTATATTCCGTGAGATTGTGCTGAACAGCATCCTGCCGTTGATTCAAGTAGCGGAGGTTATGGCGCAAAGGTATGATGTTGTAGTCACGAATCCGCCTTACATGGGAAGCAGTGGCATGGGGAGCAAATTATCCAATTATATTCAAATCAATTTTCCTATTAGCAAAGCAGATCTGTTTTCTGTTTTCATTGAAAAGTGTAGGGATATGGTAAAAAAGAATGGCTATCAGGCAATGATCACCCAGCAATCGTGGATGTCATTACCGTCCTTCCTTGAATTACGCAAGAAAGTTTGCCATTCAAATCTGATCGTATCATTGCTTCAAATGGGATCTCATTCTTTCGATGAAATCAGTGGCGAAGTTGTTGCTTCGGTTTCTTTTATTTTCAGGCGGCAATATACACCTCGATACACAGGCGTTTTCTTTGATCTGCAAGATGGTATGTGTGAGCAAGAAAAAGAGCATATGTACTTTGCTGGAAATGGGCGATATGAAACAAATCAGGATATGTTTTCGCTTGTTCCAAACGCAGTTATGGCATATGAGGCATCAGAAAAAGCAATCGCGCAGTTTGATAGGTTACCTCCCCTAAAAGAAACCGTTATTGCAAAGCCCGGAATGCAGACGAGTGACAACGAGAGGTTTCTCCGATTCTGGTTTGAGGTTTGTCATAATGGGATCGGATACCATCTTTCTCATGAAGCAGCATCGGTTTCTGAGTATAAGTGGTTCCCTTACAATAAGGGAATTGGCTTTAGAAAATGGTATGGCAACAACGACTATGTAGTTAACTTTTATCACGATGGTGAAGAACTCAAGTATTGGTTAGTACACAATCCTAAAGATCCTGGGACTAAACATTGGTCACGGAATATGCGAAACTATGAGTATTATTTTCGTGAGGGTATTACCTTCACTGCCATTGGAAACAATTTTTCGGCGCGCTTAAATGGCGCAGGGTATCTATTCGATACCAAGGGTCCAACCATGTTCGGAGACCATTTGACTTATGTTTGTGGTTTTGTGAACTCCGTTGTCTTTGACTATTATAATCGTATGCTCTGCAAGCAGATTACGAAGTCTGGTGATTCGGTAAATCTCGTTCCATTTTATTATGGAGACCAATCACAAGAAATCGAGAATCTTGTTGAAAGTTCGGTTTCCCTATCCCAAAACGACTGGGATTCCTATGAAACCTCATGGGATTTTATCTGTCATCCGTTAGTTGCAAATCAACAATACGCTGCCGCTTGTCATCCTAATGAAGAAGCTTCACCTGAGCATTACCTCTATGCAGCATATCAAATGTGGTTAGCTGCTACGGAGCGTAGATTCCAACAGCTCAAAGTCAACGAGGAAAAACTCAACCGGCTCTTTATTGACCTCTACGGCTTGCAGGACGAGCTTGCGCCAGAAGTTGAGGACAAGGATGTCACAGTACGCAGGGCTGATCTCGGGCGGGATATTCGTTCTCTCATTTCCTATGCCGTGGGCTGTATGTTCGGACGGTATTCTTTGGATGTGGACGGTCTTGCCTATGCGGGCGGCGAATGGGACGAAAGCCGGTACAAGACTATCATTCCGGACAGTGACAATATCATTCCCATTTGCGACGATGACTACTTTGATGATGACATCACTGGACGCTTTGTGAAGTGGGTGGAAACTGTCTACGGCAAGGAAACGCTGGAAGAAAACCTCAAGTTCATCGCAGATGCGCTCGGCGGCAAGGGTACGCCCCGCGAAGTTATCCGCAGCTACTTCCTGAATGACTTCTATGCCGACCATCTGAAATCCTATCAGAAGCGTCCGATCTACTGGCTCTTCGACAGCGGCAAGAAGAACGGCTTCAAGGCTCTGATCTATATGCACCGCTACCAGAGTGACCTTCTTGCCCGGATGCGCACCGACTACGTTCATGAGCAGCAGGAGCGTTATCGCACCCAGCTCACCCACCTCGCGGACGCCATCGAACACGCCGGTGCTGCGGAGCGTGTGAAGCTGACCAAGCAGCAGAAGAAGCTCCAAGAACAGGCTCTTGAGATTCAGAAGTACGAAGAAAAAGTCCATCATCTTGCCGATCAGAACATCCAGATCGACCTCGATGACGGCGTGAAGCACAACTACGAGCTGTTTGCCGATGTGCTGGCGAAGATAAAGTGAGGCGGTCACAGCATGGTCAAGAGCGAATTAGATATGCTGCAATCCTTCATTGATGAACTTTCCAGCGCACTTTCCGCATCTCCACAGGACGAGGAATGCTTGTATGATTTACTCAATCGAGCAAACGCATTGTATGGCGATTATGTGCCAGAAATCGCAGAGCAGCGGGAAGAAATCATGCAGTTTCATGGGCTGCTGTCTCGAAACTGCAACGCAATTCTCGCACTGCTCAAACGAGAACTCATAAAACAGACAGATAACTTTGAAGCTGGCATTATGCCGCTGACCTATTCCCAGCTCTCTGTCTGTCCAGCAGCACAGACGGTGTATAAAAGCGGCATCACAAAATATGCTGAAAAGAAGTTTGACAGAAATGTGCTGGATGACATGAGGCTTTCGTTAGAGCTTCTGGTGAAACAGATTCTCGGCAATGGGAAAAGTCTTGAAAACCAGACATCAGAATTAGGGACGAAACTCAGCGGCTATCACACGGAGATTAGAAACCTCGTGATAAAAACCGTCGATTATCTTTGCAAGTATCAAAATCACTATGTAAAGCATAACGACGCGGTGAATCCAGAGGAAATTGACTACATAATTGAGCAAACAAGCGCAACGATCAATTTCCTTATCAAAGTCAAGTAAAGGAGTAGTGGGAAAATGTTTGGGGACGGAATGCAGAAGAACGAACTCCCTTTGATTATTGTCTGCGACGATAAGGATATGGTCTATGCCAACTATCTAATTCAACTTATCGGTCAGAAGGATGATGCCGGAGACAGCATTGTCGGCGTTGAGGATGACAGTGTTTCTGCTGCGATTTACACGGTAAAAAACTACAAGGACAATCTGCCGCAGATTCCATCCACGCAGCACATCCTTTTTATTGGGCAGACAAGCGTTGCCAAGGAACAGAGCAAAACAATTCCAGATGCGTTCAATAAGCTGGGAATGCACTATGGCTGGCTTGGTAAGCGAGCTGTACTGTATGTAGATGATACTACGAGCGATTGGATGAAGCTCAAGGATAGCAAAAAGCACTACACCGAGTTCTGGCAGTTCAGCAAGGATCGCGGCATGACACATCCTGATGCACTGGCTGAATATGCAAAGAAGCTCAGCGGCGGTTTCGTAGACAAGATCATGCCTGTCGTTGTGGGTGCGCCTAAGATGCTGATTGACTATAATAAGACGGTAAATGCAGTCAAAGCGCAGCAGTATAAAACGCTCATCAAGGTTTTTTATGAGGATGGCTTGAGATCCTTTGTGGAGGGATAATTTATGGGTGCCTTTGAGGAAGGCTATGCCTTTTTTGAAAAACAAGCTGGTGTTCAGTATGCCGGATATGAGGGCGGCGTCTATGTCGATCAGGTTGACGCAGAAATTGCCAAACTCATCCACGATCTGAACGCATTTGAAGGCTTCAAGACAAAGCCGGATGCCCTCAAGGGAGATATTGCTGAGTTCTGGCACGCAAACACCTTTAACATCAATGCAACCGCCCGTGATACTGCGAACAGAGCTTTTGTAGATAGAAGCCATGACTTTGCCTCTGCTGACATAAGCAGCAGCTTTGAAAAACTCTTCGGCTTGAAATACTATAAAACCGGGGCTGACAGCGCAAAGCAGCAAGCCAAAAGCGTTTTCGAGCGTTTCAACGAGTACAAATCAGCCGGAGGCAAAGACCCATTGAATGTGTTTCTTGAAAAGCGGGGCTTTACCGATGATTCCGTTCTCCATGACCCAATTTACTGCGGTCAGGTGCGTGTAATCCCAGCGGATCAGCTAAAAGAGGCTTGTGCTTGGCTGAGACAAAAGATTGCAACCGAATCGACAATTCGACCTGAGCAAATGGAGCGGTATCAAGACGCGCTCAGAATGCTGTCAGACCGACTGAGGGATGGTCAAGGCACAGAGTCCATTCCTCTGACCGAGGCGGATGCAAAGGCTTTGGCTGTACTGGCTAAAGAAGGCGATATATCCGCCGAAAAATTGAAACTTCTCGGTGTCTCTGCTGATGAAGTGATTCACTTCGAGTACCTTGCCAAGCAAGCATTCAAGTCAGGACTTACCGCTGCAACAATTTCTGTTGTTCTGAATGTTGCGCCGGAGATTTATAAGGCAATCGACCATCTGATCAAGAGCGGAGAATTGGACGAGAAACAGTTTCAACGTATAGGCTTTGCCGCTCTCCAAGGTGGTAGTGAAGGGTTTGTCCGAGGCAACGTGTCCGCTGCAATTACTATTGCTTGCAAATCCGGTATGCTTGGAGAAGCATTGAAAGGTATTTCACCCTCTATTGTTGGTATGGCAACAGTCCTTGCTATGGACACCATGAAGAATGCCTTCAAAGTTGCTGCGGGCAAGATGACACGATCCGATCTGGCACAAGAGATGGTCAAAGAACTTATGATTTCTTCTGCTGCACTTGCAGGAGGAACAGTTGTTCAATCTTTCATTGGAATCCCAGTCGTGGGGTTCATGATTGGCAGCTTTATCGGCTCTGCTATTGGATCATTCGCCTATAATCGTGGTTATAGCGCAGTTATGAGTTTCTGCATTGATACAGGATTTACGATGTTTGGACTTGTGAAGCAGGATTATACGCTGCCCGAAGACGTGCTTGAATACATAGGCATTGATGTTTTTCAGTATGAGAAGTTCCTTCCAAAGCAATTTCAAAAAGAAACCTTCGAGCCACTTAATTTCAATCAAAGAAAGTTTGAAGCGGATACGTTAGGAATACACATTTTACGCAGAGGCGTGATAGGCGTTTCTGAGATAGGCTATGTATAATATTCTTAGCCAAGAAAGGAATACACGGTTATGTCCATAGAATCTATTCAATTTACACTCAGAGAACGTTTTGCCGCCCCTCTGCCGGAGTTCTATCAAAGACGGATCATCTTCTGGCAGGACGAGGATCGAGAGTTCGAGTCTATGCTTGACGAGCTTTACATCCCCGATGTAACAATTCTCAAGCTCACCGGCACGAACAACTTTGCCGTGAAAAAGTTGCTTCTGCACGATGATCTAACAGGCAATTATCTGATTTATAATCCCTTCTCTTATGCTGACCCAAAGGATAATTGGCTGCTGGATATTGAAAAATTCAGTGAAGAATACCGTTCCGACCTCATCTCCACGCGCATGAATGAGCTGAATATTGAGGCAAGTCCGGCGATGCGCAAGACGGTAAAACTGTACGCAAAATTCTTTGACAGCAAAGAGCGGATTGAAAGGCTGAAAAGAATTGGGCGAGAATACCATACACCGTTGCAGCTTCATATTGACATTATGGCTGTGCTGGCAGGACTAAACGGCGGCTCTGCGCAGGATGTATTTATTGCTGTCCTTTCTGCAGGACAGGGTGAGGAAAACAATGCCGTCCTCAGCAATATCAAAAAGTTCGGCAACATTGACGCTTTCTGGCAGCTTGTCCGCAAGTACACGGGCTACATCCATGAGGATGAAAAAGCGCTTGTCCTGTTCGCTGCCCATGTGCTGCTGACCGCCCTTGCGCAGACGATGAATCCCAGCGTTCTCAAAGGCTTGGAGCGTTTCATCTCTGATTCCAACAAGGCGTATTGTTACAGTATTGTCCACGAATGGCGCAACCGCGAGGACAACGGTGCGCTCTGGGAATTGTGCCGCAGTGTGGAGCAGGAGTTGCATCTTGCTTCCCGATTTGAAAAGCAGGATATTGAAACGCTGCTGACAGCAGACATTTTCCCGTCCATTCATGAGGTCATCCTGAGCCGCTTCTTCTCCGAAATTGCAGATCATGTGGTAAAGACCGAGCTGATGCTGAAAACTGCGGAAAACCGCCGCACTTCCGGATGGATTGAGCGGTTCGAGAACTATTATGACTGTCTCTACTATGTTGCAAAGATGCAGAACTTTTATCAGGAGAATGCAGCAGGCTTCCATATCGTAGAACCGAAAGCAATCTGGAAGCTCTATACGGAGAAGGCGTATGAGATGGATAGCTTCTATCGGCACTTCCACTATGCCTTCGGATGCACTCTCAAGAACAGCAATGTGCTTCTGGAAGATAAGCTGAAACACGCAGCAGATTACGTTGAGGGGCTGTATCAGAACTGGTTCCTCAAGGAGTTGACCGGCTGCTGGACAAAAGCAATTTCTGACAACCTTGCCGCATTGGGTTATGTGTCCGAGATCGGCAAACAAAGAGATTTCTACTCTCACTATGTTAAGCCGCTTGCGGGGAAAAACTCCCGCGCTTTCGTGATTATATCCGACGCTCTGAGATATGAAGTTGCTGCGGAGCTATGCGATACCATCACCCGGACAACCAAGGGAACAGCGAAGCTCGATGCTGTTCAAGCAGTTTTTCCCTCAATCACAAAATTCGGTATGGCGGCTCTTCTTCCGGGGCGAAAGCTGTCTGTCAATGACGGCATGGATGTTCTCGTGGACGAAATGCCCACCCGTTCTACTGATGAGCGTGGCAAGATACTCTGTGCTGCTAACATGAACAGCGTGGCAGTTCAATACACGGACGTTCTGAACATGAAACGCGCCGAGCGGCGTGAGCTTGTGAGCGGCAAAGAAGTCGTGTATATCTATCACAACACGATTGACGCTATTGGTGACAAAGCTCCAACTGAGAAAAAGGTGTTTGATGCTTGCGAAGACGCTATGCAGGAGCTTTCCAATATTCTTCGTATTGTCATCAACGATATGCAGGGTACAGATGTTTTCATTACCGCAGATCACGGTTTCCTTTATACATACAGCCCTTTGACCGAAGGCGATAAACTGGGCAAGGACGCGATCAGCGGCAAGGTATATGAAATCGGACGTCGATATTCACTGACAGAACCTTCCGCGGCGGCGGAGTACCTTATGCCGGTTCGATTTGACGGTGAGATCGGCGGTACGCCGGTCAAGGGCTACACGCCTTTTGATTCCACACGCATACGGGTTTCTGGTGGCGGTGAGAACTATGTCCACGGCGGTATCAGCTTGCAGGAGCATGTTGTGCCTGTTATTAGCTTCAAGAATCTCCGCTCCACAAGCAAGAAGTATGTGGAGGTTTCCAACGCAGAATTGAAGCTGTTGAGCGAAAGCCGTAAGGTGTCCAACCTGCTATTCTCTCTGGATTTCTACCAGCGTCAGCCAGTCGGAGAGAAGATTCAGCCCTGCACCTACTACATCTATATGACGGATGATGAGGGCGTGGTCATTAGTGACCGTCAGACTGTCATTGCAGACCGCACAAGCACAAATGCTTCCGATCGCGTCTTCCGTGTGCGCCTCAATTTGAAAGCCGGTGCCTATGACAAAAACAAGATTTACCGCCTTGTTATCGCCAATGATACAGATGTCCCGGAAGAGGCTGAGTTCCATATTGACATTGCCTTTGCGGATGACTTCGGATTTGACCTGTGAGGGAGAAACAGAAAATGAGCGAGTATATTGAAACGGTATCAACAGAGGATGCAAACGCTGTAATCGACAGCAAACTGCGTAAGGTATTCGACGGCAGGATTGTCCGCAAAGACCTCACAAAGAAAATCAAGGAAGGGGCAAATGTTCCCGTTTATGTCCTTGAGTTTCTTCTTGGACAGTATTGCAGTTCCGATGACGAGGATGTCATTGAAACCGGCGTTGCAAACGTCAAGCGGATTCTGGCTGAAAACTACGTCCGTCCCGATGAGGCGCAGAAGATCCTTTCTGTCCTCCGTCAGCGAGGCAGCTATACCGTGATTGACAAGATCACGGTTAATCTCAACATTAAGACGGACAGCTATGAGGCGGAGTTTTCCAATCTCGGAATCAAAGCAATTCCTATCTCTGAGGATTACCCAACTAAGTATGATCGGCTTCTCTGCGGCGGTATCTGGTGCATTGTCCAGCTTGAATATGAATATGTGGAAGAGGATAAACGCAGATCCCCAATTCTCATTCACAAGCTCACGCCTATTCAGATGCCTCATGTGGATATTGAGGAATTGAAGCAGGGGCGAAAAGCGTTTACGCAAGAAGAATGGATCAAGATTCTTCTACGCTCTATTGGTATGGAGCCGGATAAGCTGAATGACCGCGAACGCTGGCTTCTGCTTGCCCGTATGCTGCCGCTTGTCGAGAACAACTTCAACCTCTGTGAGTTAGGTCCGCGAAGCACTGGTAAATCCCATATCTACAAGGAAATCTCCCCGAACAGCATCCTTGTTTCCGGCGGTCAGACCACCGTCGCGAACCTGTTTTACAACATGGGCAGAAAAACCGTGGGCTTGGTTGGCTTGTGGGACTGCGTAGCGTTTGACGAGGTTGCCGGTATCAACTTTAAGGACAAAGACGGCATCCAGATCATGAAGGACTATATGGCGTCCGGCTCCTTTGCCCGTGGCAAGGAAGAAAAAGCCGCAACCGCTTCTATGGTCTTCGTCGGCAACATCAATCAGAGCGTGGATGTGCTGCTGAAAACGTCCAGTCTCTTTGACCCATTCCCTCCCGAAATGGGAACGGACACGGCATTTCTCGACCGTATGCACTGCTACATCCCCGGCTGGGAGATACCGAAGTTCCGCCCCGAACATTTCACCAATGACTACGGATTCATCACCGACTATCTGGCAGAGTTTATCCGGGAGCTTCGCAAGGAGCAGTACGGCGATGCGCTGGACAAGTATTTCCGCCTCGGCAAAAACCTTAATCAGCGCGATACCATTGCCGTCCGCAAGATGGTCGGCGGAATGATCAAGTTGCTCTATCCGGACGGGGAGTTCACGAAAGAACAGCTTGAAGAAATCCTCAAGTTTGCGCTCGAAATGCGCCGCCGCGTCAAGGAACAGCTCAAAAAGCTGGGCGGTATGGAGTTCTATGACGTAAATTTTTCGCACATTGACAACGATACCTTTGAGGAACATTTCGTGTCTGTCCCGGAACAGGGCGGCGGAAAACTCATCCCCGAAGGAATGTGCAATCCCGGTCAGGTTTATACGGTTTCTCAGGGAAAGAGCGGTATGATCGGCGTCTTCCGTCTGGAATCGCAGATGCTTCCCGGCAACGGCAAGTTTGAGCGGACAGGACTGAACTCTGACGGAAAGTGCAAGGAAGCGGCAAATACCGCATTCAACTATCTGAAAGCGAACGGCAACCGCATCAGCGGCACGATTAGCACAACAACAAAGGACTATATCATCAACTATCAGGATTTGCAGGGCATCGGCATGACCGAGAAACTTGCGCTTCCCACGCTGATTGCACTCTGCTCGATTGCGCTTGGGAAACCGACCCTCAGCAGTCTGGCGGTGCTGGGCGAGATCAGCATTGCCGGAACCATGCTCAAGGTGGACGAGCTTGCAAATGCCCTTCAGGTCTGCCTCGATAGCGGTGCAAAGAAGGTGCTTCTTCCCATTACCTCTGCGGCTGACCTCGGAACAGCTCCCGCCGATCTAATCGGCTGCTTCAACCTGATTTTCTATCAGAGTGCGGAAGACGCTGTTTATAAAGCATTGGGCGTTGAGTGACGCCAAAGCCCTGATTGGAAGGAGGCGTACCCGTGTCCAAGAAAAAACGTTCAAAGAAGCGTGAGCGTATTCCCGTAATAGATACCTTGATTGATCTTGCCGGAGCAATGACCTTGGATTATCTTGCAGCAAAACGTAGGCAGAAATATGGTACAAAGCACAGCAAGAAAATTGATCCATACGCTGCCACCGGTGCTGCAATGGGCATGGGTCTAATTAAGGACACAGATGACCTCATCAAGTTTGGCGGTGTCCTTGGCGCAATGGGAGCTTTTGATTCTGATGATGATTCACCAGTCAACAAAGTCGCATACATGGCTCCCCGTGATAACCGCTACGCTTGGCGCCTGAATTGCGAGGATGGCAGCGCATACGGTATTGATCCAAACAATTATGAGACAAGAGACGAATATAATGAGGCTCTAAGCAGGGAAAAACACGGATGGCGTGATTACTGTGAAGATGGCTCAGACTACGGGATTTCACCAGAAGACTACGAGACTGCGGAAGAATATAATGCAGCAATAGATACAGCGGAGTTCAATAGCTTTAATGAAAACGAGGATGATGAATTGATCATCCCGGATGATTCCTCCGAGAATATTGTGGGTGAGACATCTCCCGAATGCACGTCAAAAAGTGGCAGTGACCCGATTGGAAAACATGATCCGTATGCAGCAGATGATTTCCATGTATATGTTTACTGCCTTGTAAAGCTGGATGGAACAAACACGATAAAGTTCTACCGAACGGAGGATCGTACCTTGAAGCGAGGTGAGGCAGTTTTCGTTCCAGACGAAAGCTCAGGCAGTAAATTGAGAGGAACAATATGTTCTATTGAGCATCACATGAGTTTTTCTGTTCCAAAGCCCGTAGAGGAAACTCCTGAAATCATTGGAAGGGCGTGATCGATGAATGGATTGGGACTCCTATTATGAGAAGTTCTACGAATGGGCAACCAGCACGCAGATCAAGAAGATGTCCTCATTGACCTCGTTTGGTGCATCCGCCGAAATCTCTGAGGTCGCGCAGGAGTATATGGATGAGAAGGCAGCATCACGACTTATAAAAAAAGCGGTTGCCTATGGTGTCCAGTTCACGCCAGATGAAATCTATGACCTTTCCGGCTGCTGCGATATATCAGCCATGAATGAACTACTGAAATCTGCAAAATGCACCTTTACGCAGGAGCAGTTGGAAGACCTTTGGGGTGCCGTAGACGATGAAGTTCTTGAGCTTGTAGCAAGGCGCAATCATGTGACTATGTTTGCAGATGACGAGAATGAAGCCCCTTCCGTAGAAGAGGAGATCGATTTTGACGAACCGAAGCAAAAAGAGCCAAAGCTCGGGTTCTTCTCAAAGCTCGGTATGGCACTTGCGATTGGAAGTCTTTTGGATAAGAAAAGCCAGTCTCACGACGGACATTGTACTGGTGACTGCGCAAATTGCCCTCCGCATTACGGGTACCGCTATGGAAGGTGGTATTATGGGCATGATCATACACACGGTTGCGAGTTTGGCGGAAATAAAGGCGGAGGCGGACTGTAAAGCACAGGATGAAAACAAACTCACTGCTTTTCGACTGAACGTGATAGGAGGCACACATGGATAACCCTTCTCTCAATCAGAATGGTATCGAATATAACGGAGAACAGATTGCCTACAAAGACAGCACCTATGAACTTGTGTCAAAGGTAGCCTACCTGATCGGCGTCCCGCTCCGTATTTTTCAAAATGAACACGAGCCGCCGAAGATAGAGATATACGACCGGCTTGAACAGGATAAAAATGCCCGTATCATTCGCAATCTCTGTATCATCCGCACCGCCATTGAGCGCAACTACCGGAAAATAAATGACATCATGCGGATGGAGTATCGAGGGCTGCTTTCAATGCCAGAGATCATCCCGGCTTCCAGTATGCAGCAGCTTTCAAACGACGGAATCAGCTTTATCAAAAAGTCGAGTACAAAGCTCTGCCACCACATTATCGAGATTAACCGGCTGATTTCAGATCGCATTAACAACTGCAAAAGCCTCTTTCCAATCTGGATTAACTGGGCGTACATAAAAGAGCTGTTCATCATGCCAAACGGTTTGACAGAGGACGGAACGAAAGATGCTGCGGACATCTATTACGCAAGTCTCTCCTACTACCCCTATCAAATGTATATCAACTGGGTACCGATGGACGAGGGTAATGTCCTCTATAATGACAAGAAGTTTGCTACCCTGCTTTATCAATGGCATTGCGACGCCTTCACGGAATACAGTAAAGTCTCCGATGCAGGGGCTTTTGTAAAAAACAATATCTACGACTTCATAGATGACAGTGAGAAGACCGTATTGGTAGTGGACTGCGAAAACTCTGACCCGTACAAGCTGTGCGCCACGCTCAAAAACCTTGATTATGAGGTCATACAGAAGATTACGGCGATCATTCTCTTTGATGACGTACATACCGCTACGGCATGGCGGATTCTTGAAAACTACACCCGCATCCCCGTTGAACATATCATGATTGAGCGGATTAAGCAGAACAAATCACTGGTAGACATCAAGCTCACCGCAAGAGCCTGTCAGGAACACTACCAGAAGCAGGTGGATTCCTTCGTCATTGTCTCAAGCGATTCCGACTACTGGGGGCTTATCTCTTCCTTGCCAGACGCCAGATTTCTTGTCATGATTGAGCGGGAAAAATGCGGACCGGATATGAAGGCAGCACTTGCAGAATCCGGGATATTCTACTGCTATCTGGATGACTTCTACTCCGGCAACAGCGAGGACATCAAGAAAAACGCACTGTTCAAGGAGATGTACCGCTGGATTGACAACTCCGTTCACCTGAACGTCAACGATATGTTTGATGCAGCTCTGCGAAACACGAGGATCGAAATGTCTCCCGCAGAGCGGCGGCAGTTCTATGAGAAGCACATCAGGCACATGACGCTGACTATCGACGAGAACGGAAACGTCAGCATTGAACTGAAACGCGGATAGCCTTGGTTTCTATTCCGGGAGGAATGTGGATGGACAACAGATTCTATTTTGGATTCAATACATCGGAGGAACGGAAAAAGCGCAGAAAAGCAGAGCTGTACTCCATGAGTGAGCAAGTCAGCACCTTCTTTTGGGATGAAGCCCCGCAGCATGGATTGGAAATGCGTGAGGGGCAGCAGGATATGTCTTTTGAGATTGTGGACGCCCTCATAAACGATCAGCATTTTGCGATTGAAGCTGGCGTGGGCATTGGCAAGTCCTTTGGCTATCTTGTGCCGGTGCTGCTGTACAGCAAACGCATGAATAAGCCGGTTATCATCGCAACCTCGACCATTGCGCTTCAAGAACAGCTCTGGCGCGATGTCCACGCGGTAATGCCCCTTCTTGGGCTGAACAGAGATGTCATCCTCGCAAAAGGACAGACCCATTATCTCTGCAACAAACGCGCAGATGAGTATATGTGTGACCCGAAAGCAGACCCACCGGACGCGCTCAAAGAAGGAATCAAGCAAGGGTATGAGGAACGCAAGGATTTCCCGGAGGTTTTGCCGCAAGGCGTCTGGGACAAGGTAAACGTGCAGCGGTTCAGCATGAAGAATTGCGGCTCCTGTGAAAAGAAGTGCAAATATTACAAAGTCCGCGCAGCATTAAAGTTTACGGATGGAGTGGTACTGTGCAATCAGGATTTTCTAACCCAGCATCTGATGAAACTCCGGCGCGGTCAGGACGGGCTGATTAACGCCGCCGCTGATCTGCTTGTCGTGGATGAAGCGCACAACTTAGATGATAAGGTGCGTAGTGCTACAACGGAACGTTTCGGACAGGGTATGCTCTTTGGGATGATCAAGAGTGCATTCTATGAGCTGCGGTCCTCAGACCAGAGCAGTGTGTCCGGTGAAAAGCGAGAGGCAGAGAGCGCGATCATCGCCTTCTATAACTGCCTGAAAGCGCAAGTCCAAAAGCAGATCAACGAGGCAGAACAGGATATGCGCTATGCTGACCGCTTTTTCTTCGACCAAAACGGCAGTGCGGTTGAGCTGCTTACCGAGATGAACGCCGCCATACATAACCTTTCGTCCAGCATTCAGATTTATTCCAGCATGGATTTCAGAAACAACCGTTCCTTTGCTGCCTCTGACGATCTGGATGCGGTCAGCGAGTCCCTTTCGGAGCTTCTTGACCGGATAGATGATATGTTGATCTGGATTGAGCAGCGCGGTAGTAACACGGAGCTTGTCTATTGCCCTAAAAACACAAGGGAAATTGTTAGCCGCCTATACTTCAATGGTGATGAAAGAACCATCTTGACCTCTGCCACGCTGACGAACGCCACGAGCGGGTCTCTGGAAGAACAGTATTCCTACTTTATCAGCAATACCGGCTTTCCGGTTGGTGAACGCGGCTGCTTATCCGAACCGAAGCCTTCCCCATATCCATACGATGAACACGCCATGATCTACTATTGCGACGATCTCCCGCACCCGACCAGAGAACATGAAGCCTTCATTGAAAAGGGTGTGGAGCGACTGCTTGAGATCCTGAGCATTTCCAATGGAAAGGCACTCGTGCTGTTTACGGCGAAGACCGACATGGAAGAGGTCTACTCCATTCTCGGTGAGAAAAATCTTCCGTACAAAATCCTGATGCAGCAGCCGGGATCGTCGCAGGACAAGGTGCTGAATGAGTTTAAGGAAGATACGAACTCCGTGCTTCTGGGGACGGGCGCATACTGGGAAGGCATCAGCATTGAAGGAAAAAGCCTTTCCAATGTTATCATTTTCCGGCTTCCGTTTCCTGTCCCCGATCCGATTATCGAGTATAAGTGTTCCGTTGCTAAGGATGCTCTGATGGATGTTCGCGTTCCCGAAATGATTATCAAACTCAAGCAGGGCATCGGGCGATTGATCCGTAATTTCACAGACACCGGCATTGTCTGCATCATCGACCGAAGACTGCGGGACGAGCCGCCGGAACGCTATCATGACATCACATGGGACTCCCTGCCTATCAAGAATCGTACAAGCAGTCTGGACGAGCTAAAAAGGTTTTACGAAGGTCTGCCCTCAGCCAAGGAATGATGATACAAACGGCAGTCTCTTCGGAAACATAGAGCAGCCCCCCAAAAACGAGAATCAGAAAATGGAGGTGTATCATGATGTACAATGAAAATCTGCACGAAGAAGAACGACATCTGATCCAGCAGATTGCCGAGCAAACAGAGAGCGGTAAAATCGACTGGGAACTGACGGAGTATAATCCGCTGTCATTTCTGAATGAGGACAAGATAGACAAAAACCCAGCAGTAATCTGTCAGTCCTTCTCCTTTGAGGCGATCATCGGCGGCTCCCGTTACGAGCTTGATGTCATGGAGAATATTGATGTGCCGTCCGGTATGGGAGACTACACCATAACCTTGACGCGGGATGAAACCGAAAATTATCTTAAAATTGAGGATGCGCTTTCCTTTGACTGTGACCGCTATGAATGCACACCGGAGGAAGTGGCAGAGCGATTTGCGGGCAGCCCTATTGTCCGTCTCTGCAACGCCATCATCCCCACCACACTTGAGCAGGAGGATTTAGAAGAGGTCTTCACATGGGCAAGGTTTTTCAACGAGGTCGGGATTTCTGCTAAGCTGATGAATCATCCGCTGACCAAGCTCTGTGAAAAGCTGTTCGACGAACACCGTCTGATGGACTTCCATCGCTGCGTCTTGGATGTGGACTATCGAAAGCAGCTCCTAAATGAACTGGCTCATAACTAAGACACGGAAAAACGCCCCCGACACTGTGCCAGACGCACAGTGCCGGGGGCGTTCCCGTTTCCAGCGATTTATTTTTCTCTCGGCAAGGGACTGTTCATAAGGTGACACTTTCCGTTTTGCGAAGCCGTGAAAATTCGATGTGTCCCGTGGAGATGTTCACTGGGCAGCATACGCCGTACACGTTTCCGATAATCACTGAGTAGAATTGATTTGTGTTTAGGAGGACAAAGCGGCAGATATAATGTTAAAAGTAGTTGCGTGCGCACGCATATTGTGTTATAATACTGGCGATTAGGAGGAATATATCTATGAAACTATTAAAATGGCTTTCCGTAACAGACCGATTTTACAAAATCTATTTGGACAAGCAACTTGCCACCTATGGAATCAACAACACTCAATATATGTTCTTAATCAAAATCTGTCGTTCGCCCGGTATTCTACAAGATTCTTTGTTGAATATGTTCTATGTTCATCCAAGCAACATTGTACGGACGGTTGCGACATTGGAAAAGCAGGGAATGATTACACGTTCTCCCAATGATAAGGATAAGCGGACATGTAAATTGTATCCTACAGAAAGAGCATTGTCTATTATTGACGAGATACAGATGATATGCGAAAAGACAGAAGCTCTTTTATTGCAGGGTATGAGCGAATCCGAGCAGAACCTTTTTATGGATTTCTTAATACAGGCGGGCAGAAATATCACATCGGAACTCCATATAGAGAAAAAGGGGGAGGAGTTCAATGACTGAAAATCCTCTGGGCTATGAAAAAATTTCAAAGCTGTTGAAAAATTTTGCTGTTCCCAGTATTGTGGCGGCTCTTGTCGGCTCAATCTACAATATTGTGGATCAGATTTTTATTGGTCAAGGGGTCGGTTATTTGGGAAATGCAGCAACCAATGTTGCCTACCCGTTTTCTACCATCTGCCTTGCCATTGCACTACTGGTCGGAATTGGCAGTGCTTCCCGTGTTTCCCTCTGTCTTGGACGCAAAGAGCCGAAAGCTGCCGCCAAAGCAGCGGGAAATGGTATTGTTCTGATGGGAATTTTCGGAATTATTTATTTGCTGGTTGGAGAAACTTTTCTGTCTTTGCTCCTAAAGGCATTTGGGGCAACGACAGATGTATTTCCATATGCAAAGCAGTATGCCAGCATAACATTGATTGGAATGCCGTTTCTCATTGTAACGAATGGTATGAGCAATTTGATTCGAGCAGATGGAAAACCAAAGTATTCAATGGTCTGCATGGTTGTGGGAGCTATTATCAATACCATTCTTGACCCCATTTTTATTTTTGTTTGCGATTGGGGAATTGCCGGCGGAGCTTGGGCAACGGTTATTGGGCAAATTTTTTCTTTCATACTCGCACTCCGTTATCTATGGCGTTTCCAAACAATCCATTTTGAAAAAGAGTCGTTTTTATTTGACATTAAAGAAAGCCTGAAAATTTGCAGCATGGGGATAAGCAGCAGCTCAAATCAGATTGCAGTTACCGTGATTCAAATCATTCAGTACAATTCGTTGACTTATTACGGCGCATTAACAAAATATGGAACGGATATTCCCTTGGCAGCTTGCGGAATTGTTATGAAAACAAATGCCATAATCCTTGCGATTGTTGTAGGAATCTCGCAAGGGACGCAGCCGATTATCGGTTTCAACTATGGAGCAAGGCAATATCATCGGGTACGGGAGGCTTACCTGCTTGCAATAAAGTGGAATCTTGTTGTTTCCACTATTGCTTTTATCGCATTTCAATTTTTCCCGCAATCTATCATTTCACTATTCGGAGACGGGGACGAGCTGTATTTTGAATTTGCTGTTTTGTTCATGCGTACCTATCTTTTCATGGTGTTGGTAAATGGTGTGCAGTTGCTTTCTTCCAGCTTTTTTACCGCAATAGGAAAAGCGTCAAAAGGTGCTCTGTTGGCATTAACAAGGCAGACCTTTTTCTTGATTCCGCTTACCCTGCTGCTCCCGCTTCGTTTCGGAATTATGGGAGTATTGCTAGCGGGGCCTGTTGCTGATTTTTCAGCGTTTGTGCTATCTGTTGTACTGGTGGGTATAGAATTAAAAAAACAAAAAAACTCGCTTATAATTTAAGCCATAGCATATAGCTATTATCCACAGCTACTGAGCAAGTGTTATCAATACCGATAACAAAATGATAACATTAGCTTATATAGGTAGGATAATATGGATATATCAAATAATCAAAGGATTTACATACTCGGCAGAGAATAATTTCTAAACAAAATTAGTTAGGAAAAGTTGAGTAGTGTAATGTGTACTCGTTATCGGGAAATACTTTACGGTTTTCACAATGCTTGATTCAAAAGGGATTTTTTTGCCTTATTCCCGCGTGACATCAAGGGAATCCGGATTGATGACGATGATGGACTTGCCCTTTTTGTGAGCATATCTCACGGTGTTCCCGGTACCGCTGGGGCATCCATTCCATACTGCGAGAATATAATCGGCGTGATCTACCATATACCGATTTCTCTTGTCCATGCAATCAGGCGAATAGTGGCATTGGAGCATGGTTTCTTTGTCGCACTGCGCGGCAATATCATAATAGCGTTCTCGCTGTGCTGCCGACCACTTGACCGCCTGAGTTTCGCAGGGAATGGCACTCTCAAGTGTAATGCTGGGATAACGAGCCTTCAAATCAAGCACGATCTCAGCCGCGTAAAGATCAACACCGAGAGCCATGCCGGTTATAAAGTGCGTGACATTTTCTGCCTCGATAAGATTGATAATTTGTTCTTTCAGTTCCTCCTTGAGCTTGATACAGCGTTCGTCATTCTCGTTCATTCCGAACGGGAGGTGCTGCGGGCGATGTCCGGTAAAGGCGCAAGTTTTCATGGTTGTTCTCCATCTCCTTCTGTGTATTAAAGATTGTCTCTATGTCTCTAATACACAGTATAGCATGGAGATATGCAGAAATCGGTCGAAAAATGGCAAAAAAATAAGACTGCGTGCAAAAACACGCAGTCATTGGCGAACTTAGCCATTATCCGAGGTTTCCTGCTGAATCATCAGCTCAAGCATCTGCAAGATACGTTTTTGTGCTTGTGGGGGCAGCGAGTCAAGTTTCTCGGAAAGTTCAGACGCCTTGTAGCTCGTTGAGTGATCCAGAACATCACAAAAGATCGCGTCAGCCGAAACCTCAAGTCCGTTGAGAAGGATAATCAACTTCTCGCAGCGAGGGAATGACATACCGCGTTCAACCGTGGAAATATAATTTGCTGTCAGTCCAGTCTTTTCCGCAAACTCTTCCTGCGAAAGACCGAGCCGTTCTCTGCATTGCTTTACTCGTTTTCCTATTCGCTTGTCAATCATAGCGCGTACCTACACCTTTTCTATAACGCTCATGATAATTATATGGATTAGAGGCACAGTAATACAGAAACGCTAACAGCGATACTATGGATTAGCGAACGAATATCGCGCGGATTTGCATACAAGATACAAAAAAAGAGCCTCTGCCGACACCCGAAAAGGGCATCGACAGAGGCTCTTGGTTCGTTTTCCGGGCATTCAAACAAGTGCCGAAATCGACACTTATTTCCGCGCTAAAGAAGAAACCGCGCAGGGAATACAATCACTTAGGTTGGTCAATTTGCGCCGCTCTGAGGCTTGCTATCACAGGCTTTTTCGACCCCTAATTGTCTACTCTGCGCCCCCTTCCGGGAGAAGTGCGGACAGGCGATGAGATCCGCGCGGAAGCTCTGCTTGCAGCTATGGACGCAGCGGACGCAGAAGCGGTTATACTTCCGGCGTCCGCTGTCCCCGATGAAGAACGACCACTCCTGCCGCCATTTCTGACTTCTGCTCATAAGTCAAGCTCTCCTTTGTGCTTTTTGGGAGGGCAGCATTCCTTCTGCTTTTCAGCCTTTGCGGACTTGAGCCTGTCCATGATGGAGGACTTCTCGCCGGTTTCGGGGGCTTTGACCGCTGCGGTCTTGTCCTTCTTCGGACCGTTGTTGATGATCCCGTCAATCATGCCGTAGTCATCCTCCATCGACATCTCAGCTGCCTTGAGGTAATTTTCCTTCTCAAGTGCCGCCATCCAGCTTTCCTTGCTGATACCGAGCATTCCGCCCTTTGCCGCATGGTCGGCAATCTCCTTGGCATCCACGCACAATCCCTCGGTGTTATCCGAATAGAGACGGTAAACCTCGCAGCCCTTCTCCATCGCCTTTTCAGCCGCCTCCTGACCGGCGGGAAGAACGCCAGCCCATGCGTAGCCATAGTCCTTCATATCCTGAACGGAGAGCGAAGGATCGGGCATTTCCGGCACTTCCTTGACCTCAAGGTCGAGAAGGCGGAGCGTGTCATCGTCAAAGCCGTTGTAGACATCATCAAGGACGAGCTTGCCGCGCTCATCGACGATGATGCAAGCCGCCTCATCGCCGTAGGTGTCATGCTCCATCAGATAAAAGCTGTGACCGCCGACTTCGTGCTGGTCAATGGTGTGCCATGTCCCGATGTGACCGGCAACCGTCAGACCGGAGGTGTCGGCATTCATCTCAAAGTCCTTCTGCTCAACGCTCTCCTGCTTCTGCTGTTCCTTCGAGATCATGGGGATCGCAACAATCTTATCGCCCAACTTAACAAACTGCTCCGGAACTTTGAAGAGGTCGGAGAACTTCTGCATCTGCTCTACGGTCAGAGAGCCGAAGCTGTCATCCGTCAAGCCGACTACCATGAATGTTCCGGCAACAACGTCGTAGATGTCACCGTCCTCATCACGCAGAGCGCGGTTCAGTGGCAGACCTTCCAGCTTGCCTTCCTCATTGCAGACTAAGGCAACCGGGTCTTCGTAGGGGTAAATCGCCTCGATGCAGCCGCCGACCTCATGCTGCAAGGACTCCAGACCGGAGTCAATCTCCTTCACATAAGGCTCCTTTCCCGGCTCAACGACGAGAACGGCGATGGTGCTGTCACGCTCGGCGGCTTCCCCTGAGCCGGTGATCCGATATTCGTCGGGAATATCATCAAGATCGCCGTCAAACTGTCTGTCCCACCTCTCGCTTGCGACGCGGACATAGCCTTCATCGGTGAAGCGTCCCTGCTCATCCATCGCAATGTCGCGCCCATAGCGTTCATAGTCGATGTAATCTGCCAGAGGACCGAGATCCTTTTCAGAGTAGATACCGGATTCGTGGGCGTAATAGTAGCCGAGGTCGGATTCGTCGTTGATGCCGGGCATGATGTCGTAGCAGTCCAGATTGAACGTCAGGTTGATGAGATCGTCGATGTCGCTAACCTCATCGCAGCCAGCCTCCATAATGGCAACGAGCTTTTCCTGATCGCTCAGGGAAAGCTCGTCAATCAAGGCGGCAAGGTAGTTGAGCTTATCAAGGTTTTCGTACTCGCCAAGCATCTTCTGAACGCCGTAAATGGGGCATTCGTAGTCGGTGATAAACCACTCTTCGTAGGGCTGACCGAACTCATCTTGCTTGCCGATCCCGATGCGCTCAAAGACCTTCTGCATCTCTTCTTCGGTGGTGGGGAGCTTCACCCACTCACCAACCAGCATACCCTCGTTGTACTTGCCAAGGTTCGTGACGAAGGCTTCAAAATCACCGTCTAATACAGGCATAGGCATCCTCCTTTCAGTCATCCACCATGCCGTCCGGCATGATATACAGTTCCTCAAACTCCGCGTCGGTCATGGCGTCGAGCTTCCGGACGGTCTTATACATCAGCTCTGCGATCTCGCCGTCCATGTCGTTCAGGGTGACGCTCTTCATATCGTCGATCAGCCGCTTCCGGCTGGACGTGTTGAAGCAGCACATCAGGTTGATTTCTTCCACGGTAAAGTTTTTCATATCAGAGTTCCATATCCTTTCCTTTGTTTTTCTGCGGCTTCGGTGTGTGGGACGGCTGGGCTTTCTGTGCGGATTTCAGCTTGTCGCGGATGGATTCACGGGCAGCGGGCTTCTTCGGGATGGTGTCGTAGATGGCAGTCCCGGCATCCTCCACATAGGAGCGGACATACTGGATGCTCTCAGAAAAGCGGATGGGGCGGTTCTTATCCTCGATGTTCGTCAGCCGGACTTCATCAGCGGCAAAATCAACCGCGTCGATTCTGCACTTGATGCCGTCCACATTCAGCGTTGCGCCGACAGGAATGTAATCTGCGGCTTTGAGTTCCTTGAAGGTCTCGCCGTCCTTGCTGAGAAAGACATCCGCGCCGGACCTCCAGAGCTTATGAGAACCAGCTACCCACGCAGTTTCACGGAAACCGGTCACCGGCATGGAGGGCTTGCCGCGCACCTTCTTCTCAAGGAGCTTTGTGCCGAGCAAGGGCGCGGCTTTTTCCGCGTCCTTGCCGTACAGTTCAAAATAGCCGTTCTGGGAAAAGCAGACCAGCGCGTCGGGATGCGCCTTTTTGACCGCCTCATACTTCCGAAGTTCTGCAACGGGCAGAGGCGAAAGCGCCTCTGTCCTCTCCGCATCCGGCAGTCTATCACGGCGGCTTTTCTCCTTAGACAGCACTTCCACCAGAGCATCCGCGTCCTTCGGGAGCGTCTGGTGGGTTTGTACGCCGCCATGCTCACCGACGAGAGCCATTGCTGCATCGAAGCTGCTGCGGCAGGGTGCATCCAGCACATAGCCGTCTGCGAAGGTCAGCCGGTCATGATCCGGCGCAACCGCGTTCTGTGCCACATTTGCCGCCTGTTCCCGGTAGTTGATCTCAAAGACATCTCCGAAGACCTTGCCGCGCTTGACGGTTTTCGGGACAATGACGCGGGCAACGCACTCGTCGTAGGTCTGTTCCGCATAAAAACGGAAGGTATTGTGATCTCGCGTCCCCTGAATGAAGACCTGATTTTCATTGAGGCAGTGCGTTCCATGCGGACGGCAGAACCACATCAGCGTTTTGTTTTCTGGATTCGAGCTTTCGGCAGCGCGGCGGATGATGCGCTTGTCGATGTCGAAGTCTTCCTTGTAGCTGTCTACATGACTGTCCACGAGCTTCTGCAGCTCCGCAACGATGTCAACGTCTGTGTATTTCTTCATGCTTCTCCTTTCTCACAACTCCATGTCGTGCGTTTTGGATTTGACCGGGGACTTCTTCTCCGGCTGCTGTTTTGCGGCAGTCCTGAGCTGATTGCGGATAGAGGGCTTTTCCTGCTTCTGCTCCTGCTTGACGTATTCCAGCGTCGGCATCAGCTCACGATAGCAGCCCTGTGTTTTCCTTGCTGCATGACGGCGATGGATTTTGAACAGCGGCTCACCGTTCTGCGTGACCGTGTTGCCATCGATCCTGACGCCGTTCCGCGCCAGCAGATTGAAGGAGTGGTTAGAGGCGCGATAGGACGCCCGCATACCGTCGTTGTTATAGGCAATCTGCCCCTTGAGCGTGTCCATGATGGCGGCTTTGATTTCCTTCTCTTCCGCAGTCAGACGGTGCGCCTTCGGTGCTTGCGCTGCTTCCTCCGGCATGGAGGCAACGGGGGATTTGATCTCTACGGTTTTTACCTCAATAGAGGTAATCTCATCGTTCTCCCACGCAACAACCTCCGGGTCTTTTTCCTCTGTTTTCTCAGAAGTGGCTTCCTTCTGGGGTTCGGTCTGCTGACGGAACGCATCCACGAAAAGTGCGGTCAGTCCGGGATTGGGTTTATCCACAAGGAAGCGGGAGGCGTTCTCCGGACAGACCTCAACGCTCTTCGCCCACTCCTTGAGGGGCTGCGGAATGCGTCCGTCAAAGTCTTTCTGCTGAATGGTGTTTGCGAGGACGTATCGGACGCGCTCCGGAGAGAACTGCTCAAGGACGCTTTTCGCGGCAGCATCCGCATCCAGCCGGTTGTCTCCGTAGTTAGAACTGATTGCCGCCTCAATCGCACGGCGGCATTCCACGTTTGCAGTGAGAGAAGCACGATATGACTCCAGCTCACCGGCTTCATAAGCATAATTCGCCGCCTCGCGGTAAACGGGGACTTCCGGCTTTTCCTCCGAAACAGCTTCCTTTACGGGAGCTTCCTTCTCTGCGGACTGTGCTTTTTCTGCCAGCAGCACCTTGAGCTTGGCGTCAATGCCCTCGATCATCTCGGCCGCCGTCTTGCGGATGGTGTCCAGAGAGCTTTTCAGTTCCTTGGTTTCCTTGCCGGATGACCAACCGGCGATGTAGCCGAAGGAATAGTCCGAGGTTTCAATGCCGTAACGCTGGCAGACGGTGTAGGCAACGCTCTCCGCCTCAACCTCCTTGGTGTGACGATCCTTCTTATCTTCTGGCGCGGCTTTTTCATCCGGCTTGACGGCGTGGAGCTTTGCGTGAGCAATTTCATGAATGGCGGTCTTGACCGTCTGGATTTCGCTCATGCCTTCCTGAATGGCAATGCGGCTTTCAACCGGAGAGAAGAATCCCTTTGCGCCGCCCGGAATATCCTCAAAGGATATGGGGACGGGAGATTCCTGCTTGAGCGCATCGAAGAATGCCTCGTAGTTTTCGACGGTGCCTTTCAGCTCATCGACGATGATGTCCGGAAGCTCCTTGCCGTCCGTCTGAGAGACATCGAAGACGCTTACCACCTTGAAGGCAGGACGCAGGACCTCAACCGTTTCCGTGACAGCCTTTCCGTCCGTGCCGATTACCGGCTTCTGCGTCACGGGGTCAATCTTTTCACGATCTTCCTGCGCCTTGTACGGCGCGGGTGCGAGAATCTTGATGCCCTTTTCGCCCTTCATGACCTGACGGTCAAAGTTGCGCTGCCACGAGGTATAACCGGCAACATAGGTTGCCTCCGGCTTCTGCATCGCAATGAGCAGCGTGTTGTTGAAGGAATAGTTGTAGAACTTGGACATCGTGCGGAGATATTCCTTGAACCGCTCGGATTCAAACAGCTCCTTGATGCCCTGTTCCAGCTTGTCCGTGATTTCGCGGACTTGCTGTGCATTTTTGTTTTCAGCCATCTCAAACCTCCATTTCTTATTTGCTTTTGGGCGAAGAAAACCCCGTCTGGGATTTGCTCAGTAAACGAGCCTTTACCTCAGACGGGGTTTCTCTGCGCGTCATCCGACGATGGAATATGTTATCTTCCTTCTCCCATTCAATCAGCCGGTCAAACATATCCGGGTGCTTTGTGACCATGTGCAGCAGCTCCAAGTCGCTTGCGTTGGGACAGAACCAGCAGCCGTTTCTCCGGCAGTGAGTGTAGATTGGGGAAAGCAGCCCGTGTTCCTGACAGAGCTTGTAGGCGTCCGCCTCGGTCATACCGTATTTGGCAAGCAGACTGACCTTCTTCAAGCCATCCAGACGGGCGAGGCGTTTTGGCTCATCCTGCGCGATGCCAACATAGCTCACAGTGTCCGGCGAGAGCGCGGCATTGTACTTGCGGACGGGCGGGATTTTGCAGTCCCGATTGACTGCACACATACCAGCCCATGCGAAGCCGCGAACCTCGCCCTTATGAGGTCCGCGGGTGATGACATGATGGAACACGTCATCGTAGGTCTTGTCTGCATGGAGAATGGTGAACTTGACGCCCAGCTCTTTTTCACAGAAGGGCTTGAGCCGGTCATAGATGAAGTCCCGGTGTTCCGGGATTTCGCCGCTTGTGTCCTTATCAAACATGACCTCGCTGAAAACTGCCTCGTCCAGCGGCTCATTGTGCTGTGCAGCCAGCAGGAGCGTCGCTACACTGTCCTTGCCTCCGCTGCAAGAGGCAACATACTTCGGGCGGATCATCGGTCAAACTCCATCTTGAAGCTGACGTATTTGCCGCCGCTGTCATCCAGACGGATCACCGCATCATAGAGCTGAGGCTTCTTCGGTGTGTAAAGCCCGGTCACTCGGCACCAGCCCTTGTCCAGCAGCTCCTTTGCAATCTTCTTGGTCAGCTTCTTTTTCTTACTGGAAAAGAACTTATTGTCTTCCCACAGGCAGAAGGAGCATTCTTTGTTCGAGCAGTAGAAGTTGCCCTTGCCGACATAGACCGGAGAGCCGCAGCGGGGGCATTTGCCGATTTCATCCTTGCCCGTGCCGAAACGCTGGGCTTCGGCATCGGAGAGAAACGGGTAGGCTTTCACGAGATCCCCGGTCATCCGGACAATGCCGCTGAGGAAGGCGTCTGCATCCGCATTGCCGCGCTCAATCTCCATGAGCGTGTTTTCCCATTCCGCAGTCATTGCGGGAGACGTGATCTGTTCCGGCAGAACACAGACAAGGTTGCAGCCGTCCTTTGTGGGAATGAGGGATTTGCCTTTACGCTCTGCAAAGCCGGATTTCACCAGCTTTTCAATGATACCGGCGCGGGTTGCGGGAGTGCCAAGACCTTTCTTCTCGGTGTCATCGTCAAACTGATCGTTTCCGGCAGTCTCCATTGCAGACAGGAGCGTGTCTTCCGTGTACTGCTTCGGAGGCGTTGTGAAGTGTTCGGTGACACTGGCAGACACACCTTCCAGCATATCGCCCTCATGGACTTCGGGCAGCGACTTCATGGGATCGTCCTTTTCCTTCGTCTTGAGGGAGGACTTGAACAGCTCTTCGATGGCTTTCCATCCGTTTTGAACAACAGTCTTGCCCTTGACCTTGAACGCATAGCCCTCGCAGGAGAGCGTGATCTGCGTCTCTGCGTAGGTGTGCTTCTCGCCGGTCGCACACAGAAGGCGCATCCCGACAAGATTGAGGATTTTCTGCTCCGACTGAGGGAGCGCGGAAACATCCTGCTTTTCAAGCTGGACGGTCGGGAGAATGGCGTGGTGATCTGTGACCTTACTGTTGTCGGTTACGCGGGCAATGTCCGGAGTGATTGAAACGCCGGAGAAAAGCGGAAGCTGGCGGCAGACGATAGAAATGACCTGACGGGCAGTGTCCTCCATATCATCCGTGATGAACTGACTGTCCGTGCGCGGATAGGTCAGGAGCTTCTTTTCGTAGAGCGTCTGAACCAGATCAAGCGTCTGCTGGGCGGTGAAGCTGTAGTATCGGTTTGCCTCGCGCTGCAAGGTGGTCAGATCATAGAGCTTCGGAGGATTGACGGTTTTCGTCTCCCGCTTGAGAGAAGAAACGACGGCTTGCTTTTTCTCGCAAGCCGCCGCAATCTTCTTTGCTTCCTCTTCGGTTTTGACCTTTTCCAGATCGGCGGTCAGATCGCCCTTGCCGACGTGGACGTTGAAATACTTCTCCTTCTGGAATGTGGAGATTTTCCCGTCACGCTCCACCAGCATTGCAAGGGTCGGCGTCTGGACGCGCCCGACCACCAGCTTTTTGTGATAAAGCGTGGTGAACAGGCGGGTGCCGTTGATGCCGACAATCCAGTCCGCCATCGAGCGGCTGAGTGCCGCTTCATAGAGGCGGTCATATTCCTTGCTGTCCCGGAGATGGTTGAAGCCTTCGCGGATGGCGGAGTCCTCCAATGAGCTGACCCACAGACGCTTGAAGGGTTTGGTGCATCCGGCTTTGTTGTAGACCAGCCGGAAGATCAGCTCTCCCTCGCGTCCTGCATCGGTTGCGCAGACCAGCTCGGTGACGCGCTTGTCCTTCATGAGAGCGGACAGCACCTTGAACTGCTGTGCTTTGTCCTTCGTGACCTCAAACATCCAGCTTTCCGGAACAATGGGCAGATCGTCATACCGCCACTTGGCATACCGCTCATCGTAGGAGCTGGCGTCTGCCAGCTCCACCAGATGACCGAAGCACCACGAAACGATGTAATTGCCGCCCTCCATATAGCCGTCCTTTCGGGACGTTGCGCCCAGAACCTTTGCGATGGACTGGGCAACGCTGGGCTTTTCAGCAATGACTAAGATCAATCTTCATCACCATCCGTTTCAGCATCCTCCGCAATCTGCGGCTCATCATCCTCGTTGATGTACGGCTCTTCCTCGTAGCCTTCATCGTCGAAGAAGTCCATGTCCTCATCCTTGGGCTTTCTGCCCTTGACGAACTTGATGTAGTAATAAGCTGCACCCGCAGCACCGGCAAGGGCAAAGATGACGAGAATCATGCCGATGTTGGATTTCTTTTCGGGCTTAGGGGTGGGAGCATCGGTTTCCGCATCCTTGTCCGGCTCAGGTGTAGCGGGGGCTGTGCCGGTGCATTCGCTCATGTTGGTCTTGCAGACCGGGCAGTCGGTATTGACTTGACCGGCAACGCATTTTTCCTTGCAGTTACAGGTGGTCAGAGCCGCCGCAGTATCATCATCCAGCAGCGCAAGCAGATCGCTTTCATCGACCATGTTGAGGAAGTACGTCTGATACTGTTCCTCATCCTCGTTGATGGGCGCATCGTAGTCGATGACAATGAAGAAGGTGTTGCCGCTTTTCGTCTGGACAGTGATGAACTGCTTGTTGGTTGCCTTATCATAGAGCAAGTCGCGGGTGTAGGCGTTGCCCTCATCGTCAATCGGCTCACCCTTCGGCTTTTCCGGCGCGGGAGTAGTCTCAGGCTGCTGTTCGGGCTGAGTTGCCTCCGTGACCGGAAGGTTCTGATCGGTGTCATCGGCATAGGCAAACGCCGTCACCGAGAAGCAGGACAGAACCATGACGCAGACCGCAAGGACAGTCAAAAAACGAAACTTCTTACGCATTGTCGATTACCTCCGTATTTTTAGCGGGCTTGTTGCCGCCCTTCATGGAAGACAGGAACGCCATGATCTGATCCTTGTCCATCACCATAGAGCGCACGGTATTGATGATTTCAAGGTTTTCCAGCTCTGTCTTCTTGTCGTACAGCTCCTTGAGCTGACCTTCGATTTCGGACTTCTTCTTTTCAGCCTTCTCAATGTCGGAGAGGACTTTCTGATACTTGGGATTCATGAAAAACTCCTTTCTTTTAATAGGCGGGTCTTCCGAAGGCGTAGAAATGCTGCTGCCAGTAGGAAGAATTGATGGATGTGTACTGAATGGGATCGCCGCAGTGGATCATGACCCCATCACCGACGTAGATGCCGACGTGAGACACGCCGGGGGTGTCATACGTTCCGACAAAAAAGATGAGATCACCGGGCTGTGCATTTGCCTTTGAAACCGGCGCACAGACGTTGTAAAGCCCTTGTGCGCCAAGCCGTCCGGTATTCACAAGACCGCTGTTCGTGAGGACATAGCTGACGAAGCCGGAGCAGTCAAAGGACGTGTCGGGATTGGAGCCGCCCCACACATACGGATAGCCGAGATACTTTTCCGCCTCGGTAATCAGCGTTGCAAACTTCTCGTCGTTCAGGTATTCCGGGTTGACATCGTAGTCGGCGGGCGGATTTGTAATGTACTTGTCCACATAGGGAGAGTCACCGAACAGATCCTCGCGGTTGCCCAGCACCGACATATACGTTGCGTACATGGAGAGCTGTTCCTGAGACATGATATAGACCGGGACATGGGAGAGATTGAAGTTTTCGAGTTTCACGTTGCAGATGTAGTAGTCATACGGGACACGATAGGTTTCCGTGTGCGTGTTGCCGTCTGCATCCGTCCATGTGTCGGTTTCCGTGCGGTATCTGGTTTCGACGATGACCTCTTCGGTGAGGATGTACTGCTTTTCAAACAGCATTTGGAGCGTACCCTGCACCTCATCCAGCGTGAACTCGCCCTCGTGGAGAGCCGAGAGAATGGAGATCAGCACATAGGGGTCATGCTCAATGTCATCCAGATCGAAGTGATACTCGTCATAGTCATGAGTGCTTTCATAGGTATCGAGATAGCGTTGCAGCTCTTGCTCCATTTGGCAATACTGCGCCTCCGCACCGAGCATCGCGTCATCCTCGCTGAGATAGGAGGAAGCGATAACCGACGAGCCGGTAGAGGTGAGCATCGAACACGAGCTGATACCGGCACCGAGCAAAACGAGAAGGGCAATTCCGACGCCTATCCAGATGAAGACCTTCTTGTTCTTCTCAAAGAACTCCTTGATCTTGTCGGACGCCTTCTCACCGAGCTTCTTGCCGGTATTCTTTGTGGCAGTCCCGGCGGTCTGAGAACCGGCATTTCGAGCGGCGGCATATTCCTTCTTGATGTTCTGCTTCTGATAGTGCTTGTTCATGTTCTGCTTCTTCATCTCAGGATGCTCCTGCTGATTTCTCTCATATTGGAGCTTGGCATCAGCGACATCCGCCTTATGTTCCAGCTTGGAGACCTTCTCATAAGGCTTGTTGACGCTGCTTTCCCGATGATGACTGAAATGCCGAGCGGCAGTCTCAGCGGCGATCTCCGTCTTATGTGCCGCCTCAACCGACGAGTTTTCCTGTTCGACCTCATGGATTTTGCCGTGAATGCCGGAAGCGAGAGTGTCACCGACCTTACGGACGGTTTTCTCTGTCTCAAATTGCAGCTTGCCTTTGCCCTTGGGCTTTTTCAGCTCATCCTCAAAATGAAGGCGGGTTTTGCCCTTGCCGGTCTCTTCATCAAAGACACGCTCTTTCTTGAGAACCTTGTGCGTGGGCAGCTTCTCGCGGGCAGCGTCCAGACGCTCATGTGCCTTCTCAGACTTCCTTTCGAGCTTCTGCATCCGCTTCGTAGGTGGGACGGCATCGTCCGAGACCGGCTTTGCGGAGGCAGTCTCCGCCGCTTGGGAGAGAACGGCATCCGCGTCAACTATCTCCACTGCCGAGGTCTTGCGCAGCTTGTGCGTGACAACCGTTTCGGCAATCACCGTGCCGGTATGAGAAGAAACGCTGTGCTGCTCCAAAACAGGAGGCTTGAACGGTGTTTCCGACGATGGCAGCGGTTCAGGTACATTCTGGGGTGGATTTTCTGCCCTTTTCTCTTCTGTGACGGACGTTTCCGAGGGCGGCTGTGTGTCGTTATCTTCGGCGTGTTCCGTCTGAAACTGACGCTGCTGATGGCGCATCTGCACCTTTTTCTGTTCCTCCGCAGAAAGAGCTTCGGAAGGCTCGACTGTCTCACCGGGCTTCACCAGCTCCGCATCTTCCAGCCGCTTTGACACACGCTGCTCGGTGCCAGCCGTCAGGTTTTCCTCAACCGCGCCCTCCCGCTTCATCCGCAGAACTACCTTGTCGCGGGCTTTGAGTTCCGGTTCCTTGGACATCAGATTTCACCTCCAATCCGCTTGTAGGCAAGCTCGGTGTATTCAGGGTTCAGCTCTATGCCCACGAAATGACGCCCCATCTGTGAGGCAACCATGCCGGTTGTGCCGCTTCCCATAAAGGGGTCAAGCACAATGCCGCCTTCTGGACAACCGGCGAGAAGACAGGTTTCAACCAGCTTCGGAGGGTAGGCGGCATAGTGACCGCCCTTGAAGGGGACAGTGTTGATCTTCCAGACATCGCGCTTATTGCGGAGCGGATTGATGTCTGCGTCCTTGATCTCGCCATGTTCGCGCGGGCGGTTGATGGATTGCGGCTGAGGCTGACCGGGAACAGGCTTGCCGTACTTGTTGCCGCCCTTCATGCCGCGCTTGAGACGTTCTGCCGTCGCGGGGGCAATCGGCTCGGAGATTGCCTTGTAGTCGAAGAAATACTTCTTGGACTTTGAGAACAGGAAAATATGCTCATAGCATCGAGATAGGCGGTCTTTCACGCTCTCTGGCATGGGGTTGTCCTTCATCCAGATGATGTCGTTGCGCAGATACCAGCCGGTATCACGGAGGGCAAAAGCCAGCATCCACGGAATGCCGATCATGTCCTTTGGCTTGCAGCCCTCAACCTTGTTGTTGAGAGCCACAGCCTGACCGTTTCTGCCGTTGGGGTTCTTCGGATCAATAAAATCACCCTGATTGCCCTTTCCGGCGTAGGTGTCCGAAATGTTCAGCCAGAGCGTTCCATCCGGACGCAAAACGCGCCTGACTTCGGTAAACACTTCCGTCAGGCGCGAGATATATTCCTTCGGCGTTGTCTCTCTGCCGATCTGAGCATCCATGCCGTAATCACGGAGCGCGTAATACGGAGGGGACGTCACACAGCAATGAACGCTGTCATCGGGCAGAGTTTTCAGGATTTCAAGGCAATCGCCGGTATGAATGATGTCAAGCTCTATAAAAACCAGCTCCTTTCTTCGGATTTGAGCGCATATCAGTCGGAGTAATACTCGTCCGGCTCGTAGTCCTCATCTTCCGTGAAGTTCTCGTCGAGATCATCAATCTCGTCCGTCCAACGGTCGAAGATTTCCTCGGCTTCCTTCGCTGCGTCGCGGTAGAGGCGCAGGCGGTTCTTCTCAAAGGCGGCGAAAGCAGGGACGAACTTGCCGAACTCGCGGATTGCCTTCATATCCTGCGTGCGCATATCTGCAACGCACTGAATGATTTCGGACATCGTGAGCAGATCGTCGATCATCAGCTCATACTTGTCCTTGGGGATAGATACGGCTTCATCATCCGCCGCGTCAGCGAAAGGGGTATTCTCATCGCTGTTGCTGCACTTGGGAACATCAACCTTGAAGTAGAAACCGATCATATCCACAGATACCTTGGTCATAATCTGACGCGCCTCCTTGACCTTTTCGTCGATGTCCTCCCTCACATGGAGGTAGGCGCGGTGATGCTTCTTGAGATCGCTTTCCAGTCGGATCAGATCGGTCAGCTCCCACAGAGCCTTAAACAGCGCGGAGGTGTTCTCTCCGTATTCGATAGCGTCCGCATAGGGAATGGTAATCATCTTGTTGTTCATATTCAAAAATCCTCCTTAGTTCTGTACGGTTTCTTCTAAACGGGTGGTCATGATACGGTAGAGCTGGGTGTCCTTCGGGAAATCGTCCTTGAAGGGAACGATGGTCGAGCCGTAGAAGATCAGCCCCTCACCGGCATTGGAATTGGTGATGTAGTTCTGCTGGCTGGGCGAGATGTTCAGCGCCTTCGAGAGAATCTGCCGGTCTCCGGACGCCTGATTCAGAAGGTAGACAAAATCCGAGTTTTCAAAGATATTCTCTACCTCGCGGGACGCAAGCAGATCCTTGACATTCTGCGTGATTCCGGTCGGAATGCCGCCCCATTTTCTGAAACGCTTCCAGATTTCCACGCTGTATGCGGCGGTCTGTTCCTCCTTCAAGAGCAGATGGAACTCGTCCATGTAGTAGCGAGTTGCCTTGTGCTGGGCGCGGTTGATTGTAACTCTGTTCCAAACCTGATCCTGCACAATCAGCATACCGAGCTTCTTGAGCTGCTTGCCGAGTTCGCGGATGTCATAGCAGACGAAGCGGTTGTTGACATCCACATTCGTTCTGTGATTGAAGACGTTCAGAGAGCCGTGAACATAGATTTCAAGGGCAGTTGCGATGCGCTGTGCCTCCGGCTCCTTCTGATTTCTCAGAATGTTGTAGAGGTCTTCGAGGATCGGCATTTTCTCCGGCTTGGGGTCTGCAAGAAACTCCTGATAGACCATGCGGACGCTGCGGTCAATGATGGTCTTCTCAACCGGCTGCAAGCCGTCCTTGCCGCCGACAATCAGCTCGCACATGGAGAGAATGAAGTCGGATTTCAGCGTCAGCGGGTTTTCCTCTTCGGAGTAGTTCGTGTTGATGTCCAGCGGATTGATGTAATCCGTGCTGACCGGCGAGATGCGGATGACCTGACCGCCGAGCTTCTGCACAAGGGGAAAATACTCGGCTTCGGGGTCGCAGACGATGATGTCATCCTCTGTGATGAGGAAGGCGTTCGTCATTTCACGCTTGGCGGAGAAGGACTTACCGGAACCGGGCGTACCCAAGATCAGCCCGTTGGGGTTTTTGAGCTGCTTGCGGTCAACCATGATCATGTTGTTGGACAGCGCATTCAGCCCGTAGTAAAGAGCCTCACCGTCCTGAAAAAGCTCCTGCGTGGTGAACGGCACGAAAACCGCTGTGCTGGAAGTGGTCAGTCCTCGTTCGATTTCCACCTGATTGACGCCGATAGGCAAAGAGGACATCAGCCCTTCCTCCTGCTGGAAGTCAAGACGCTTGAGCGCACAGTTATACTTTTGGGCAATGGCGGCGGTCTGGAACACCGCGTTTTCGAGCTTCTGGCGGTTGGTTGCCGTATTCATGATGAGGATGGTCACAAGGAACAGTCTCTCATTGCGGGTCTGGAGATCCTGCAACAGACGCTTTGCCTCACCACCGAAGGTAGCGAGATCGGACGGGATAATGTCCATATCGTAGCCGGAGCGGACTGCCTTTTTCTGCTCTTCGATCTTCATCTTGTCGAGGTCGGTGATCTTCATCTTGATGCTCTTGATTGCCTTCGCCTGGTCAATCGTCCGGATATGAAAATTGACCGTAATGTTGCTGTCCATCTCAAGGAAGTCGGCAAGCATACGGTCATTGAGTTCCGGCGCGAGGATTTGCAGGAAGCTCACCGCACCGATGGTTTTGCCCATCTTGAAGCACTTGCCTTCACGGAAGTCAAAGGAAGTGGGAGCGATGAAGTCCTTCGTGCTGAGTCCTGTCCGGGCAACCATATCGAAGGAAAAGCGGAACGGCTCATTGGTGTCCATGTTGAACACATCATGAAGCACTTTCAGCCGCTCGTAGCCGGACAGCGGCTCGGTTTTCACACCGAGGGTTTTGAAGTTGTTGAGAATATCGGTTTCAATGCGTTCGAGCTTCGGCTTTGCCGTGCGGAGGGAGTCCGCCTCAATGCCGAAGGTGATGTACTTTTTCTTGACCAGTCCGTTGTTGCCCTTGGTGAGCTGGTTTTGCAGCATACCGGAATACTCGGAGCGGATGTCGTTGAAGGCGTCCTCCTGTGCCGGAATGTTGATGCGCTTGCGGAACTCATTGAGGCTTGCCTTCTGATTGATGAAGGAGAGCTGGACGAAAATCGAGCTGTCGAAGTAGTTCAGAAAGTCGCACCAGTTCTCAAAGATGGCAGTTTTGTCCTCGTTCTGAGCAAGCTGGTAGTTGATGTCCTCAAAGGCGATGGACTTCGTGTAGAGGCGGCTGTTTACCTTGCAGATACCGTCGCGGCACATCTCCACATAGGGAATGGTCTGCTGGGCGGACTTGCGGACTTTCTTTGCCTTCCTGTCCTTTTTCTTCTGCATGACGATCCGCTTCTTCTCCTGAGCGGAAAGGGCATCGCCGTAAACGACGCCGTTTTTGACCGTCATCTTAGGCTTTGCCTTTGCTGTGCTGTTGTTCAAGCTGCAATTCCTCCTGTTCTTTGATTTTCTGCTGAATCTCAGCGTAGAGATTGTTTGTGCGATAGGGACGCACCTTGTCCCGGATGAACATGGACTGTACAATGTGGTACAGATATTTTTCGGCGGGCTGACCGTCCTTCTCGTAAAGCGCGAAGAAGATGAACGGGAGCATGATAACCACCATCAGCATTGCCGCCGTGGACAAGTCGAGATGCGCCTTCGCCAGAAAGAAGATCGGGACGCCGACTGCCGCAGCGATGGAAAAACAAATGAGCTGCCGCTTGGTCAAATTGAACATGACCTTCGTTTTAACGCGGTTAAGATCCTTCGGGACCGGAACAAATGCCATTGTCTGTTTCCTCCTTTCCGAGAGTAATGCTGCATTCGACCTCGTTGCCCCAAACGTCCCAGCCTTCGGGAGACTGACGGGCAAAAAGCTCCACGCGGGGAAGGTCTCCCATGAGCCGGACAATGCGCTCCCGCGCTTCATCCGGTTTTTTGGAATGCTCTTCGATATGGCTGAGGATGACCTGACGCACACCAGCGTCAACACGCTTCGGATGTCCCTTCGTAGCAAGGATGCAGATTTCGGCGTTTGCCCTTGTCCAATACCCCATGCCGGTGAAGAGGTCATCGTTCCTTCGGTTTTGCTTCACCCATACAAAAGCCACGGTCTTATAGGAAAAGCCCCATGCCGTCAGCACTTCGAGTGCTTCACAGAGGCACGGGAACGTGATCCAGAGAAACAGAGTGCAGTCCTTCGCTGCCAGTTCACCAACCGGAAGCGCCTTGATGTCTTCAATGCTCATTGTCGGATAGTGGCTTTCCGCCGACCGTCCCTGTCCCTTCTTTGAATATGTCCGATACGCCCAAGGGGGATCGGCGTAGATGATGCTGTACTTCTTCATGCTGCCGACCTCCTTAGTGCGCATGGAAGATGGATTTTGCGAGGCTTCCGGTCTTGAACAGCGAGAAGCACAGAATGACCGTGTACGCTGCCACAGAGAACAGAGCCGAATGAATGTTGTCTGCGATGATCATGCCGTTGATCAGCACTGCATAGATGCCGACGCAGACCATGATGAGAAAGCCCTGAAATGCCAGAGCGAACAAGCCTTTCAGATAGTTCGTGCCGATGCTGCCCCATTCGCGGTTGCTCATGGTTGCGATGGGAATAGGCGCAATGCTCACGGTGCAGTAAATCTCAATCATGCGCCCGTAGAGAATGACCGTAATGAGGATCGCCATGATTTTGAGGCACAAGCTGATCAGAAGAGTTTCTATCGACAGTCCGAGCAGTTCTCCGACGCCCATGTTCTCCATGCCGGTACGCATCTGCGCAATCGTCGCGTCAATGTCAATGCTGGTGTTGCCGTGGATGACTCCTGCTGCGCCGGAAACCACGTTCTGCCCGATGTCGAATACTGCCATCACGATGTCAAACGTATGCGTCACGAGGTAGATCGCCACAGCCGCCTTGAAAAACCACTTGAAGAACATCCAAGTGTCCATGTCGTGAAGGTTGTTTTTCTCGGTGATCATGGAAATCAGCTCGTAGCACAAAACGAAGGTGATGATGATACCAGCGATGGGGACTATCACGTTTTCGGATAGTCCCCGGATCATCTGGTACACGCCGCCGTTCCAGCCGGACGGTGTTTGCCCGACTTCGGCGGCAATCGTTCCTACCTTCTCGTTGACATCGGTGAACATATTGGTCAGGTTGCTCTCGATCCATCCGATCAGCATATCCTTGAGAGCTTGTTCGATCTTTTCTAAAATGCTGCCCAATATTTCACCACCCTTCGGTTAAGCTGGGCTTGCCGTGGATTAGCCGAACAAACCGGAGAGCAGGGGGATGAGGGTCGTGCCGATCAGCACCACACCGCCGCCAGCCATGAGCTGCTTGATGCCCTGAGACTTAGCGCCGGGGTTGTCGTTGCCGTAGCCTTCCATGAGGTTGACAACACCCCACACCGCAAGACCTGCGCCGAGGGCGATAACGAGCGTCTGAAGAACCGTGAAAGCCTGATTGATGAAAGCCATAGATTTTCCTCCTTGATTTGAAAAAGATTGGTTGTGTATTTTTGAAAATGGGCATAAAAAAAGAAGCCCCGTCGCTGTTCTGCTTTGGGAGCCATCAGGCTTTACCCACTGCGCAGTGCAGCGACGGGGCTTTAATCCGCTTCGACCTCGCCCATATCATAGAGGTCGAATGTGTCATCGGGCTTGACTACCAGCTTGTGCTGCCGGTATTTCTCGATGTCAAAGGCGTTCCGCTTGTCATAGTCGGAGAGCTGCCGGTACTTTGGATGCTTCGTAATGTCGTATTTGTTACTGAGAAAAGGTCTCACGCCTCGAAGCTGCAAAATACACTTGGCTCCGTCCATGACGGCGATCTCATCCTGAGACATCAGTTCCTTGCCGGTTTTCTGATAATTCAAGCCATAGGAGTTGTTGTTGGAACGGGTTTCTGAGGTGTTGTAAAGGTCGATTGTCTCCTTGCCCAGCACCTCGCTGATTTCCTTGAGCGTGGATTTCTCCTTGCCGCCGAGGAAAAGGGTGCAGTCACAGTTGCCCGTGATGGTGTCAGCCGCATCCTTGTAGATGGTCTTGAGCTGAGACTGGGACTGCAAGATGATTGACGCCGAAATTTCCCGGCTTCGGATGGTTGCGATGAGCTTATCAAACTTCGGGATTTGACCGATGTTCGCAAACTCATCCAGCAGACAGCGCACATGGACGGGAAGCCGTCCGTTGTAAACGTCATCTGCCTTGTCGCAGAGAAGGTTGAAGAGCTGGGAATACATGATTGCCACAATGAAGTTGAAGGTGTCATCGGTGTCGGAAATGATGACGAACAGCGCCGTCTTTCGGTCTCCGATGGTGTCCAGCTCCATCTCATCGTAGCTCATCAGCTCCCGCAGCTCTGCGATGTCGAAGGGCGCAAGCCTTGCACCGCAGGAAATTAAGATCGACTTGGCTGTTTTTCCCGCCGCCAATTTGTATTTGCGGTATTGCTTGACCGCGAAGTGATCCGGGTCACGGGCTTCCAGCTCGTCGAACATCTTGTCCACGGGATTCTTGAAGGTTTCATCGTCCTCTCTGGCTTCCGAGGCATTGATCATTTCGAGCAGGGTAGTAAAGTTTTTCTCGTGATCAGGTGCCTCGTACCAGATGTAACCGATGAGGGCTGTATAGTACAGCTTCTCCGCCTTCACCCAAAAATCTTCGCCGGACTTATCGCCATCTCCCTTCGTGTTGACGATGATCGTATTGACCAGCTTGAGGATGTCCTTCTCGCTGCGGATGTACGCGAATGGGTTGTAGTGCATGGATTTTTTGAAATTGATGGTGTTCAGCGACTTGATGACATAGCCGCCCTTTTCAAGCATTTTACCGCACTCCACCAGCACCGTCCCCTTCGGGTCAGTCACAACATAGCTGCTGTGCATCTGCATCAGGTTTGGCTTCACGAAAAAGCGCGTCTTACCTGAGCCGGAACCGCCGATGACAAGGATATTTTTGTTGCGGGCGTATTTCGGCTGCTTCGGGCGGCTGTTCATGGTCAGGAACTCCGTCTGCGTTAGGATGACGTTGTTCGAGAACTCCGGATCCGTGTACGGCTTGATGTCCTCCGGCTTGCCCCATCGTGCAGATCCGTATTCTTCGCCCTGCCGGAACTTCTTGCGGTTCTTGCCTTTGACGTAGACCGCCAGCTTGAGCAACGCACCGGCAATCAGACCGATGAGCAGATCAACAGGATGAAAGCTGGGCAGCGGATTTGCGAAGGCAGTGCCGAACACGGCAAAGCCGTTTGTCAGCTTGTCGATGAACTCCGTGCCGGGTGCAAGTCGGAACACGGCGGCAATCTTATCCGCAAAGTAGAAGGCGAAGACATACGGGAGGTTCAGAAGAATGAGCTTCTTCACATCGGGTTTGTTCACAGCTCCACACCCCGATCCTTGGTCTTGACTTTGATCTTCTCCTTGTGCTGCGCTTTGCTCTGGGCTTTCTCCTGATCCAGCTTGTGCCGGATAGACGGCTGTTCCTTCTGCTTGACCGTTTTGGCGGAGAACTCCTTGAAGGCGGCGGTCATGACATCAACGTCCCGTCCCTTGAAGAAGACAAGATAGCTGGGCGGCTCAACGGAAACGTCTTTCTTGAGCGCAAAGTCCAGACCGTATTTGCTGGCGGTCCGCTCAAAGGATTTGATGTTGCCGTCCGTCACTTCGATGTTGGAGATGGCGGCATTCTGGCTCATCAGATGCTTGATGGACTGCTTGCCGCGATAGGTTTTTGGTTGCTGCATCTGCTTCTGCGCCTTCTCAATCTCCTGCACGAACTTGTCCAGTGCCTTTTTCAGTACCTCGGCTGAGATTTTGCCGCCCTTGATCATGATTGCAACAACTTTGGTGTTGACTTCATCCTGCATTGCGGCGTTTACCTCCTTTCGTTGGAATGATTATGGGGACTGCTGCCAACGCTAAGGCGGCACAATCCGGCGATAGATGATTTTCATTTACACTGTCCTCCTTTCCGAGCATTGCTTACGATGGTATTCATTAAAGAGTGTCTTCACAAAGGCTATAATCGTAGGTCTTCGGCTTCTTTGACCCTGCCGATCTGTCCTGCCCGTAGAAATCATGATTGACGAGCGCGGAGTAGTAATTGTCTATCGTCAGAGAGGCGTTATACAGAGCGGTCAACAGGTACGCCCGGATATTACGGATGTCTGACGGGTTCTTGTTCATTGCTTCCAGAACGTACTCAATGTGGCTGCTATTCAGCTTGAGAAAGCGGGATTTGACTACTTGCTGCGGCATATCCTCGCCATTGATGCGGATGGTCGGCGCAGTGGAACAGACGGCATCCAGCATGATGTCCATGATCTCCCGGAAGCGGTCTTTATCGAACTTCGGATCCTGACAGAGAATGTCGTAGTCAAGATTCTCTTTGATAATCTCTTCATACTCGCTTCGCTCATCCATCCTGTCCATCCCATCAAGATTGATGGATTGATAGTTCTTTGAGAGAGTATTTCTTTCTTGGGTAATTACTTGATCAGTATTTATTTGTGCGGACTTATCCCCGCGTGGATTATCCACATCTGGCTTCTCCACACATGGATTTTCCGTGTGTGGTATTTCCCGTTCTGGCGTGGACTCCTGCGGCTCTTCGTATATCTCAAAGATTGTGCTGCTCATCCTGCCTTTACCGTCTCTCTGCCGGTGCCGGACAAGGTAGCCGTGCTTTTCAAGCTCACGGAGCGCGGAGAGAATGGCATCCGGACCTTCCTTGCAGATTGCAGAAAGTCCCTTGGTTGAGAACTTCCAGCCATCATTGAACGAGAGCATCTTTGAGAGAAGACCGACCGCCTTGAGTGACAGGCTCTTGTCTCGGAGGTGGAAGTTCGCCATGACGGTATAGCCACGATTTTTATTTACGCGATAGACTGCCACGAAAATCACCTTGCCATCTTGGAAAGCAGTTCTTCGCCGCACTTTTTCTGGAACTTCATTCGGATGACCTCCTTGCCCTTCGGCGTGAAGTAGGTCTGAGAACCGGTGTAGCAGAACGTCACAAAATCGCGGACGATGAACAGTCCGGCATTGCTGTCCTTGTTGTAGGGAAGTAGCTGCCCGGAAGGAGAGCGGAACAGGTACTTTTCTTTGAGAAGGAACTGGACGAACTTGCGCTCCGGGATTTTCAGTTCCTTCGCCGTCGTTCGGATATTGGTGCAGTCATCCGGATTGATGAAGGCGTCGTAATAATCAGCTTTGGGCTTTGCCGTGATCAGCTCACACTCAAGAGCCTTTACGCGATTCTTTTCCAAAATCAACGCCTGAGCAAACTCCACAATGACCGCAGGTTCCTTCTGAATGCGTTCCAGAAGGGAGTCCGTCATGTAGCCGCCGGTCTTGCGAATGGTAGGAATGACCTCATCAAATACCCACAGTTCAAACTTTTCAGCCGCAGGAAGTTTGCTGCGAATAATTAGCCGATAAACGTCTCCTTCCGGGATGAAGTTGATACTCTGAACTTTCCCGCTGATAGGGGTAGAACGTTTCGTTATAGCCCTGCAATGGTCGTTGACCGCCTTGTTCGGGTTGGTGTAACCGAGTGCCTTTGCAACATCTGCTGCACAGAACAGAACTTTTTCTCCTTCGAGGATCGTTCTTACCTCACCAAACTGTTCATTCTTGAAGATTTCGATTTTGTTATCCATGACTGGCTTCCTTTCCGGCATCAGATGTGCCACTTTGATTTTTGAGGGTTGAAACGGGATTGCAGCAGTAGGGACACTCCGCAAACACGCAGGACTGATATTTCCAGAAAGGACGATGAAAGCGGCAGCTTCGGCACTCAGGGAGAATGCCATCCACACCGCTGTCATAATGCTCAAAGCCGGGTGTGGTCTGCATCAGCAATTCCAGTGCTTGCAGATCACCGGCTGTCATGCGTTTCATGCTTAAAAACTCCTTTCTTTCGCCGCATCGCCAGCAAATATTGCGGCTTTTGGGCAACAAAAAAAGAGGGTTTGCTTCTTACTCCAAATTGGAGAAGAAACAAACCCTCTTCGTTTACGATGTAGTTCAGATGATTTCTCGGATGGTATGAATGACACCGAGCAGCAGCCCGATGAAGAAGGCAAGTCCTCCGATAAGACCGCCTATGATTAAGTTCAATGCGAAGATGCCGACTGAGCCGGAGATACCGTAGCCGCTGGGAACGAGCCAGAGGCACATCCTCCGGATGCCGAATGGCAAGCCGACGCAGATCCACATAAGGAAGTAGTCACATACGCCGTCAGGCATATAGATCGGCTTGAGAAATGACGCGAGGCAGAACGCAAGCGCGATTGGAAGCAGAACCTCCTTCAAGAAGACTTTGATAGCACCCACTATATCCTCCTTCTGCCGGAAGTGTGCAGCAGCACCCTCCGGCTTGCTTGATTATTGTGAAAGTCCTTTGTTTTCGGTCAAAAAAAGAAGGGACTAAGCCAGAATGCCTTGATTTTCAAGGTCTTTCTGATTTAGTCCTATTATCGCACAATAATCCTTGGTGATGATGGTGCGGATCTTCCCGTTTTCCATATCCGTCATCATCTGCTGGAAGCCGGGGCGGTTGAAGCTGCCCCCGGAATAGCCATCATCCACATAAAAGCGGGGGTTGGGGAAGCGGTGCTCCCGTGCGTACCGCTCCAGGATATTCCGCTGGTTCTGGATGCTGTTGGACTCTCCGTCCGCCCCGTCATCCTGGCTAAGACGGCAGTACAGGGCGGTGATCTCATTCTGGTTTGACTGTTTCATACAGCCCTCCTTTTTTCTCGTCAAACCGATTCAGCGCATCGCGCCTACACAATACCCCAAAGCCTGGGCAATGTCCAGTCCTTTAGGCACACAGCTTTCCCTGCTGCGCGTCCAGGTTGATGAGGGCTTTCAGCTTGTCCTCCGGGGTGGCGCTGCCTTGCTGCGGGAACACAGACACCACACGGATAAGCCGCCCATGGGAGCGCTGAAGGCGTTCCGCTTTTACCTGTTGAACATCATCTTTCGCTTCTTCTGACATTTTCGTTTCCTCCATCTCTGGTCGGGAAGGTTCGGCAACTTTGCCAAACCTTGCTGGGCAGCGCTTTTGGTGATTTCATCAAAAGCGGTCTCACGGCTCTGTGGTATATTCCGCTCCTCCCGCGGATCGCCTTTGACACTATTGTCAAAGGCAATTTTCTGCTCCTGTGACATAAAAGTGACGCTCCTGACGATTCGGCTGAAAGCGCCCAGTTTCTACCTATCCCCCCTCTGGGCCTGCGAGGCCACACGGGGCCTCCTGTGGCCTTACAGAGGCTATTACTGGGTGGAGAGAAGGAAGTACTCCTCACAGAGCTTGTCCGCCAGAAACTCCAGCTGCGCAATCTGCTCCGGGGCGAGTTCTCTGGCCTTTGGGCAGCGGGCGATCTGCCGGATGTTGGAGTAGATATGGTTTACGGCGGGATGCGGGTCTATCTTCTGCCTGGGCATTCGGGCGTGGATCGTGGTTTACTTGATCAGCTTGCGGAAATAAGTTGTGACCGGCAGTCTGGTGATGGCCAGATAGCGGCACAGCCGCTGGTACTGCTCCTCCGTCATGCGGACGGACAGAGAACAGCTGTTGTCCCGCATAGGTGGGCGTGGCTTGTGTTTATACCGCATAGGGGTACCCCAGCTTTCGCACCTGCCGGAATTGCTCCACCACCTGGGCCAGGCGGCGGACGGAAAAGCCCAGCTGCTGGGCGGTGCCGCAGCCGCTGTTGAATGCCCTGGCCACGGCGTTGATGTCCCGGCCAGCCTCATCCGCAAAGGCGATGGCCGCTCTCGTCTCTTTCTCCCGGTAGAGTATAGGGCGGTTTCGCTCCAGCTCTCTCATCAGCCAGGCGTTGGCGGACAGTCCGGCAGCCCTGCTTTTCTCTTTCAGCAGGTCGTATTCCTCCTGGCTCATCCGGATACAGGTGCGGTGTGTTTGTGTGTTCATGTTGCTCCTCCTCTCGGGAGACGGCTCCAGGTCCATCCCCGGTTCTCGCACCCATCCTAACAGATAATGCGGACAGTCTGTGTCCGCATTAAAAAAGAAAAATGGGGGGTCTCATGATGCACCCTGCCCTGGATTTCTTGACCTCTAGGGTGCTAACATGGACACCCTTGTACGGATTATAATGTACCCAATCATGTAGACAGTTTAGTGAAAAAACGACATCCTGATGCAGGTGAAAATAGGGTCCGGCAAGGTTGCCGGACCCTATTTTCAGCGCAATGAACTGCCGCCGGAATTGCCAAATATTCAAATGAGATCGGATTTGATGATTTCACTAAACCCGATCTAAGCTCAGACGACCTTCCGGCAACCTTGCCGAAAAGTTCCGCCCGAAGGCGGCATCGGGGACAGGGGTTTCCCCTGCAAGCGCGCAAAATGTACATTTGCGCTATGCTTGCGTGAAACGCCTGCCCTTCAGGGCAGGCGTTTTACCGCCGCCAGGGGCGGCGGTGCCATGCGCGGCAGAGCACGATTTGTCACCTCACCACACAAAGAATGGTCACACACTCAAGTATACCGACGAGCGGAACACCCACCCATCCGCCTCAAACCAGGCGTCATCACGTATGCCAAAACCTGCGAGACCTATGTGACCTAGGGGAGGATAACCAGATCGATGCTCCTCAGGCGAACATTCAGTACGCCGTACTGGAGCCGGAAGGTTACCAACCGGAACTGGTAGAAAAGATGTACTTTGCCCGCACACGCAAGGGTACCATGAGCAGGCCGGAGTTCGAAAACTGGATCCGTAACGCGGAGCGATTGTAAGATCAGGCGCTGAAGAGCTATAAAAAATCACGGACACTTGAGGAGAAAGACCTGATCCTGGAGAAATTGAAAGCGGATCTAAATTGCGTGAGAGAAAGGGATACTGTCAGGTAGCGTGTTTTGCCGTTTTTTCTTCTCACATAGAGTTTTTCGCACAATCAATCAAAGCAGACATCCATTTCGGTCTTATCGCACCGAGACGGATGTCTGCTTTTGTAGTGGTTCAGTTCATTTGAGAGTTCCCAGGCCAATTTGAATCCGCAGAGAAAGCTGTCTATGGATCGTTCCTCCGCGATTAGATTTTGGGTATCAATGATCCGCAATACTAATTTTCTCTCTGGCTTTTCCAGCCGCTCGATGAGCTGTCGGTGGCAGTCATCGATCTCCTGCTCGGCCTCCTCCATGGGCAAAGGTGTGTAGAATCTATCATACAATAGTTTCAGGGTGTCGTTCATATGTCCTGCCTCCTGTCAGCAAGACACCATAGCACAAAAGCGGCAGAATATCCAGCTAAAAACAGATATTGTACTGTACCAAAAAATATGACCATTTTTTGATAAAAAACTCAAAAAGGAGAAGTGGGTGACAGCCAGTGTCCATGACGTATGCTATAATGAGCTTGACATCAGTCCTCAAAAGTCAGAAATTTTTGCGGTGCCACATCCAGTACGGCAGCAATGTCAAACAAAGTGTCCAAAGACAGTGCTTTGGAGATGTTAGGTGCCTCCAGGTGGCCGATATAAGCAGGGGTAAGACCGACCTGCTCCGCCAGTTCTTCCTGGGTCAGTCCCCGGAGCTTTCGGTAGTAGGCAATCTTTAACCCGATCTGACGGTATTGTTCAGTGTAGATGGATTTCATAGTTGATTCCTCCATATGCAACTATGGTAGCGAATCACGGCAGAAATTGACATGAGCTATAAAATATATTATTATATTTTTTAGATAGTAATATGTGCTTGTGAGCACATGATTATTCATGGAGGATCGTATGGACGGCACATTGGTAAAGTCGGAGCGTCTGCTGCAGATTTATTCCAGGCTGGTCAGCGGCGATGTTCTCCCCAAAAAAGAATTAGCGCAGCAATTTCATGTCACGGAGAGAAGCATCCAGCGTGACATGGAATCGCTGCGCTGTTTTTTTGCTGAACAGGGGCTGCGGCAGGATATCGTCTACGACAAGCAGGAAAGAGGTTACCGGCTGGAGCAGCCTGCTCTGCCGCTGCTCAATAACAGTGAGATCCTTGCGGTATGTAAGATCTTACTTGAGAGCCGCTCCATGCGCCGGGATGAGATGCTGCCGATTCTGGACAAGCTCATCTCCTGCTGTGTACCGAAACAGAGCAAGCGTGCGGTAGCAGAACTGCTGGCCAACGAGAAACACCATTATATTGAGCCGCATCATGGTCAGCACATTCTCCCTGGCCTGTGGGAGATCGGCCAAGCGGTACAGGATCACCGGGTACTGGAGATCGAGTACGAGCGCATGAAGGAGCCGAAGCTGGTGCGCCGCCGAGTGCTGCCGGTGGGTATCATGTTCTCAGAATACTACTTCTACCTGACAGCATTTCTGGAAGATAAGAGCACATTTGATAACCCGGATGATTTGTTTCCCACCATTTATCGAATTGACCGGATCAAGTCTTTCATAGTTCTGGATGAGTACTTCCAAGTTCCATACAAGGATCGCTTTCAGGAGGGGGAGTTCCGTAAGCGGGTGCAGTTTATGTACGGTGGCAAACTGGAACGTATCCGGTTTAAATATACTGGTCCATCCATTGAGGCCGTGCTGGATCGTCTGCCTACGTCGAAGATCGTGGAGCAAGACGAGGAGGGCTGGACTTTGGAGGCTGAGGTGTTTGGCAAGGGCATTGAGATGTGGCTGAGAAGCCAGGGAAACTATATTATTCTTATTTGAAGAACAATCTAATTTATTAAGGAGTGGGTATAGTATGCTTTATACGAAGGCCAAAAAGGAAGCTCTTTCAATTTATGAACACGCAGTGGAAAAGTACAATAATACATACCAAACTATGCAGGAAACGGGGTCCCGACTCTATTCCTTACGGCAAGATAGTGTAAAGTTGATCCAAGAAATAGAGCTTTTACTCAATAGTATCGCAAACAAGCCAAAGGAATTTGAAAAAACAATTTCTGATATTCAGGCTGAACAAAAGAAGTTTCGAGATGCAGAAGAGTATGCCGCAGAAGCAATGAAAGCCGCTGTGAAATCTGGTATTAGCGTTGCCGCCGGAGTGGCTGGCGGAGCCGCTGTGGCGAGTATGGCACCTTCTGCCGCCATGTGGGTGGCCACCACCTTCGGAACTGCCTCCACTGGAACTGCAATCTCCACATTATCTGGTGCAGCAGCAACAAAAGCGGCGCTGGCATGGTTGGGCGGTGGGGCGTTGTCTGCCGGGGGAGCAGGAGTTGCAGGTGGCCAAGCTCTCTTAGCCTTAGCTGGGCCCATTGGCTGGGGAATAACCGGGGTAACCACGGCAGCATCTGTAGTTGCATTAGGGCATAAAAACAAGAAGATTGCAGATGAGGCAATTGCTGAAGCGAAGAAAATTACCATTGCTGGGGCAGAGGTCAACGAATCCAGCGCCAAAATTCAGCATCTTATAGATGAAACGGTTATGTTGATGGATGATTTGCGAGATATGTCTCGGGCAAACACACTTTTAAGGGATGCAAATTATCTGGAACTGTCTGAGAAAGAGCAATACCGTCTTGGTGCTATGGTTAACAGTACTCTGGCGTTAGCTGAAATGCTGAACAAGACCATTTAGGAGGATTCAGTATGGATGTCGCGCAAATTGTAAAAAGCACGCAGGAACAGGGTGTTGCTGCATGGGTTGATTATCTAAATCAGTTGCGGTTGAACGAACTTCTGGCAAAGCTGACCTCACAAAATATGAATCTTGAGCAGGCGTTGGCCGAACTTCAGAAGATGAAGGTCAATATTGCTGCCTTGATTGAAAACAATCGGGGCGGCGCAAAAGGAATGCATGGCTTTATCGCAGAGACTGCGGAGGTTGGCATTGAAAACGCACGTAACCTGATAAAAGGATTAGACGCGGTCTGCGAGTGGATCAATAACAATGGCCCTGCAGACATTCTCAGAAATGGTACAGAAATTCAGCAAAAGTTTGTGCGATCCGGGGGGCATTTCGGCCTTGAGGCTGTCAAAGCCCATTTGGAGCAATACCCTGATTTTATTCGAAATGGCGGAAAATATCAAATTCCGAAAGATTTCTATAACGACCTCCAAAGGATTTTGGCGCTTTCTCAGGAAGAAGCAGCGAAGGAATCTACCAGTACATATCAATTGTGGAAGTGGATTCATACCTTCTTTGAGGAAACTGGAGTTTCTCCAAGTGATTTAGAACCTGCGGTTTTAGATTATTCAGCCGTACAGGCCGGAAAAATTGGCAAAACCATTCAGCAAGAAGAAAACAACATTAAAGCGGAGGATCAGCGTCGTCGTAATGAAGCATATGAGGCCAGCAAGCCCACATTGCAGGAAGGTGTCAAGGCAGCTGGAATCTCTGTAGCGATGGAAGGCGGTATGACATTCTGCCTTGGCGTATGGAAGAAACACAAACAGGGCAAACGCCTTTCGGAGTTTACTGCGGAGGACTGGAAGGATATCGGCATTGACACCACAAAAGGAACTGTTCAAGGTGCAATCCGTGGTGGAACCGTTTACGCAATGACAAACTTCACTGCTACACCGGCTACGGTTGCAAATGCATTTGTCACAGCAGCTTTCGGCGTAACGGGTCAGGGAATCAAATTCCGCCGAGGCGAAATTTCGGCGGAGGAGTTTGTTGAAAATTCCGAAATCCTGTGCCTGGATGTGTCAATTAGTGCTGTTTCTGCAATGCTGGGCCAGGTGGCGATCCCAATTCCCGTTCTGGGAGCCATGATTGGAAATGTTGCCGGGATGTTCATGTATCAGATTGCCAAGGACAATCTTAGCGAGAAAGAGCAAATACTGATCCAAGCCTATCAGGAGAGTTTTGCCGCACTAAATCAAACGCTGGATGAACGGTATTACAAGCTCCTCGCAATGTTAAAGAAAGAAATGGAAAGATTTTCATCTATGTTGGAGCTTGCGTTTGACCCAGATGTCAACATTGCATTTGATGGTTCTATCGTATTGGCCGATTATGTCGGTGTGACTCCGAAAAAAGTTCTGCGAAACAAACGGGATATTGACCAGTATTTTCTGAATTAAACATAAATCAGGAGGAAAACGCCATGGAAACTACCAATAAATGCGATTATGAGGATGACCTGCTGGAAGAGCTTCAAGGCTACAAATATAGGGAGATGTTTGAGAAAGCAAACAATATCGTGCTGGGATTTGTAGCAAGCACTACAGCTACAGGCGCTGTGCCGATTCCATTTGCCGACGCTCCGCTTTTGGTTGGCCAGCAAGTAGCCATGATGATTGCCATTAATAAGGTGTTTGGATTTAATATCCAACGCGATGCACTCCAATCTCTGGTGGTTGCGGCTCTTGGTGTCAGTGGAGCCACTGTGATTGGTAAGACTGTAGCATCTAATCTGATGAAACTGGTTCCTGGCGCAGGTTCAGTAGCCGGCGGAGCTGTGTCTGCCGGTACAGCGGGTGTGATCACGCTTGCCCTTGGCAAAGCCTATATTGAGGTTTGCAAAGCAATAAAAATGGGAAAGTTGGATCAAAATGCCTTGACCAAAAAGGAAGGCCGAGAGATGCTGAAAAAGGCATTTAAGGAGCAGATGAAAAAAAGTAAAAAATAAAAGTTCTGAAAAGAAATATTTTACTGAGGCGGCATTACCGTTAAGACCTCACGTGCAAAGTATAAACGCCTGTGGATGCAATTTGTTCGCATCCATAGGCGTTTCCCGTACACAGCGTTAAGCCCCATAGGTGCACATTGTGTACCTATGGGGCTTAACCCGTATCGAGAGATCGTTTTTCGCAGCACTTTTCAAATAGCGGGGGCGAGGACAGTTAACCGGCTGTTTTCGCCCTTTTCTGACGTGCGCAAAAAGAAGGGCCTGCGGATTTTCCGCAGGCTCTTCCACGCTGATGCGCAAAATTGGTTTTTTGTTGTCCTTTTGCGGGGGCTCCTTTAGCCGGGAGGCTGTTCTTTTATTCTGTTTATCTGCGGCGGCGTCCGCTGTAACGGCCCCGCCGGCTGGCGCCTGCACCAGCATAACGGCGGCGCTTGCTGAAAACGAAGATCCGCAGCAGTAGAGCCACCACGGCCACCACAACGATCACCAGCAGCAGCTTGACCCACCAGTTCTGGAAGAACTTCTGGATGCGGTCCAGGCGGTAGAGAAGCTCCGAGCGCTCCACCGAGCTGTCGGCGATCAGGTCCAGGGTGCCGTACTCCTCCCCCTGATAGAGAAGCCGCATAGTTCCCAGTACCTGGCCCTGCTCCACCGGAGCTTCCACGGTGTCGTTGAAAAGGTTAATGACCTTCTCCATCTCGTCCACGTTCACGTCCTTGGGCAGGGTGCGGGCGATGGAGCCCGAGGGCCGCACCATCACCTGGTCGCTCTGGGTAGACAGGGTGACATTCACCTTGGCCACTACCTCACTGTCCTCTGAAATGACGGTGCGCTGGAAATTTTCAAACCCCCAGTTCAGCAGCTGGATGGTGTCATAGAACTGGGCCACCTTCTCGCTGCCGTCGGCCAGGGTAATGGTCTCCGGCTCCCCCATAACCACGGAGATGAGGTAGGTGTCCCCCTTCTTGGCGGTCTCCACCAGGCACTTGCCTGCCTCGTCGGTGCTGCCCGTCTTGCCGCCGGTACCAGGCGTATAGAGGTAGCCGGTGTACGTCCAGTTGGAGGTAAGGGCGTTGGTGTTGCGCACGGTGCGCTGCTCGCTGAGGTTGGTGGCAGGAATGGTGTAATTGGGGCTGGTGACGATCTTCTGGAACAGGTCGTACTCCATGGCCGCCTTCATAAAAAGAGTAATGTCATAGGGCGTGGTGTAGTGGTCCGGGTCATGGAAGCCATGTGGATTGGCAAAGTGGGTGTTCTCGCATCCCAGCTCCTTGGCCTTGTCGTTCATCATGCCCACAAAGGTGTCGATGTCACCGCCCACCGTCTCGGCCAAAATCTGGGCGGCCTCATTGGCCGAGGGGAGCAGCAGACAGTACAGAAGCTGCTCCACCGTCAGCACCTCTCCAGCCTTAATATTGGCCGTAGAGCTGCCCTTGGGGATAGTGGCGGCCGTGGCAGAGGCTGTGATCTGGGTCTGGGCGGTAAGCTTGCCCGACTCAATGGTCTCCAGAGTAAGCAGGGCGGTCATTACCTTGGTGATGCTGGCGGGGTAGACCTTGTCGTGGCCGCCCACCTCGTAAAGGACCTCGTCGTAGTTGGCGTCCACCAGGATGGCGTTCTTGCCATGAAATTCCGGCGGCTCCAGCGCCAGGGACTGGAAGGGCAGCAGCAGGGTGGTCATTATGGAGACCACCAGCACCAGGGCAAAAAGGCGATATTTTTTCATGGGAAATTCTCCATATGTATGATATAATATAGGTTCAGAGGGTCCGGCACCCCCATCGTCCGGGTTTCTCTCAATGACAGATAAATTTATTATAGCAAACCAATCACGCCGCCGCAAGCGGAAGGAGCGGAAAAAATGGCTGGTATTTCCCGGTATGAGGCCGCGGCTCTTGGACTCACCGCCGCCTTTGTTTTCTTCACCGCGGGCTGGTTTTTTGCCAGCCGCACCGCAAGTGACCCCTACACGGTCACCGTCCAGCACAGCCAGAGCACCGCAGTCTCCTCCGCGGAGCAGACACAGACCGGGGAGAGCAGCCAGCCCGAAAGCCTTCTGGAGGGGGAGCGCATCCCGGTAAACACGGCCGACGTGTATGAGCTGGACCGCCTGCCCGGCATCGGTCCCACCAAGGCCCAGGCCATCGTGGACTACCGCACCGAGCACGGTCCCTTCCAGAGCGCAGAGCAGCTGCTGGAGGTCTCCGGGATCGGCGAGGCCACCCTGGAGGGGCTTTTGGACTATATCACCTTAGATTGACAAGGGAGCTTTATCATATGGCAAAAATATTAGTGGTGGACGACGAGCGCGTCCTGGTGAAGGGAATCACCTTCAACTTAAAAAACGAGGGCTATCAGGTGGAGACCGGCTACGACGGCGAGGAGGCGGTGGAGCTGGCCCGGGAGGGCAAGTTCGACCTCATTATTCTGGACCTGATGATGCCCAAGATTGACGGGCTCCAGGCCTGCATGCGTATCCGGGAGTTTTCCAACGTGCCCATTATCATGCTCACCGCCCGCAGCGAGGACACCGACAAAATCATCGGCTTTGAGTGCGGCGCGGACGACTATATCACAAAGCCCTTCAACATTCTGGAGCTGAAGGCACGGGTGCGTGCTCTGCTGCGCCGCTCAGGCGCGGCGGTCCAGCACCAGGCGGCCGGCCAGCTCACCGTGGGCCACATCCGTCTGGATCCCAACGAGCGCTCCGCCTGGAAGGACGGGGTGAGCGTGGACCTTACCGCCAAGGAATTTGACCTGATGGAGCTTCTCATGCGCAACCCCGGCCGGGTGTACAGCCGGGAGAACCTGCTCAACGTGGTGTGGGGCTATGAGTATATCGGGGACTACCGCACGGTGGACGTCCATGTGCGGCGGCTGCGGGAAAAGCTGGAGCTGGACCCGGCCAACCCCCAGTATATCCGCACCAAGTGGGGGGTGGGCTACTATCTCAGCAGCCACCCCGAACAAAAGAAATGATTCCAGGAAAGGAGGGGCCGCCCCTTGGATAGCCGAACCCCGGGCAAGGCCCAGCAGAAGATCCCCTTCTTCTCCCGGCTGCAGGTCAAATATGCCATGAGCTATCTGGCCATTCTGGCGGTGGTGCTGGTGCTGCTGAACACCTACCCTCTCATCGCCTCCCAGAATCTGCTCTTCTCCTCCAAGCGGGACTCGCTGAAAAATCAGGCCGCGGTGATGGCCTCCGCCCTCATGGAGCTGGAGTCCCTCAATGCCGACCAGGTGGCCAGGGTCATGAACATGCTGGACAGCACTGGCCTGAGCCGGGTGCTGGTCACCGATCCCTCCGGTCTCATTCTCTACGACAGTCTGGCCCAGTCCAACTCGGAGGAGGAGTCCAAAGACAGCCAGTCAGACGCTCAGCCGGAGGAGGAATACCGCTACGCCCTGTTTCAGGAGGTGGTACTGGCTCTGGAGGGAAACGACGTGGTCTACTCTCAGTATCAGGACGGCCGCTTTCTCTCCACCGCCGCCTGTCCCATCGTCTACCGCGGCATGACCATCGGCGCCATCTACCTCACCGAGGAGGACACCACCCAGGGCGCTCTGCTGATGAATCTGCAGCAGAACCTGCGCTCTATCTCTTTGGTGCTGGTGGCCATCGCCCTGACCATCAGTTTCCTATTTTCCAAAGTGCTCACCTCCCGCATCGGCGCTCTGCTGGGCGCCATCCGCATCGTGGGTGAAGGGGAGTATGGCCACCGTCTCCAGCCTTCGGGCAAGGACGAACTAGCCCACCTGGCCGAGGAATTCAACCAGCTCACCGACCGTCTCCAGACCACGGAGGAGATCCGCCGCCGCTTTGTCTCTGACGCCTCCCACGAGCTGAAGACCCCGCTGGCCTCCATCCGCCTTCTGGCCGACTCCATCCTGCAAAACCAGGAGATGGACGCGGAGACGGTGCGGGACTTTGTGGGGGACATTGGCGACGAGGCCGAGCGCCTCACCCGTATCACCGAGCACCTGCTGGCCCTCACCCGGCTGGACAGCCTGCCGGTGGGCGAGACACAGATCGTGGACATGGCCCAGGTGGCCCAGCGGGCTATCAACATGCTCACCCCGGTGGCCGAGGCTGCCGACGTGACGGTGGAGGCCAACTGGAAGCCCGGCTGCACCCTGCGGTGTACCGAGGACGACCTGTACCAGATCTGCTTTAACCTCATCGAAAACGCCATCAAGTATAACTTCCCCGGCGGCCGAGTCTTTGTCACCGTGCGCCGGGATGGGGACCAGGTGCTGCTGGAGGTAGCCGACACCGGCGTGGGCATCCCGGAGGACGAGCTGCCCAAGGTCTTTAACCGCTTCTACCGGGTGGACAAGGCCCGCTCCCGGGCCGCCGGCGGCACCGGCCTTGGGCTGTCCATCGTGCGGGATACAGTGCGCCGTCACGGCGGCTGGGTCACCGCCCAGCGCCGCCAGAGTGAGGGCAGCGTGTTCACCGTAGGCTTCCCCTGCGAGACCCCCGAAGTGGGAGGTGACTTCTCATGAGGCGTGTCTTTGTTCTGCTGCTGGTCCTGCTGCTGACCCTGTCCGGTTGTAAAACCAGCTCGAAAAACGGCGGCTATCAGCTTTATTTCCGGGTGGATCCGGAAACCTCCACCCACGGCGCGGCCATTGCGGGCCAGAACTACCCCGGCAGAGAGGAACCCGGTGTGGAAGAGCTCTTCGCCGCTCTCATGGCCGGTCCCACTCAAAATGGACTGGTCTCTCCCTTCCCGCAGGGCGTGACACTGATCAGCTGGGAGCTGTCCGACGGCCTTCTCACCCTGAATCTCTCGGAGCAGTACGGCGGTCTGGCCGACGTATCCCTTGCCCTGGCCGACTACTGTCTGGTTCTCACCATGAGCCAGATCGCCGGGGTGGATTCGGTGCAGATCCAGTCCGACGGCCACACCTACCACTCCCGCAGCCACCAGACCATGACCTCCCAGGAAGCAGTGCTGGATCCTGCGTGGCTCCCCCAGGAGACCTCTTGACAAATGGTCCAAATCTCGTTACCCTTATACATTATCAGTTCAATGTGATAAAGCGCCCGGAAACGGGCTTGAAGAACAGAAAGAAGGAGTTTCCATGAGCAACTATCAGATCGCCACCGAATGCCTCCACGCCGGCTATCGTCCCGGCAACGGGGAGCCCCGCAACTTCCCCATCGTCCAGTCCACCACCTTCCGCTATGAGACCAGCGAGGAGATGGGCAAGCTGTTCGATCTGGAGGCCAGCGGCTACTTCTACACCCGCCTGCAGAACCCCACCAACGATACCGTGGCGGCCAAGATCGCCGCTCTGGAGGGCGGCAGCGCCGCCATGCTCCTCTCCTCCGGCCAGGCGGCCAACTTCTATGCTATCTTCAACATCGCCGGCTGCGGCGACCACGTGATCTCCTCCACCTCCATCTACGGCGGCACCTTCAACCTGTTCGCCGTCACCATGAAGCGTATGGGCATTGAGTTCACCTTTGTGGACCCCGAGTGCTCCGAGGAGGAGCTCAACGCCGCTTTCCGGCCCAACACTAAGGCGGTCTTCGGCGAGACTATCGCCAACCCCGCCCTCACCATCCTGGACATTGAGAAGTTTGCCAAGGCTGCCCACGCTCACGGCGTGCCCCTGATCATGGACAACACCTTTGCCACTCCTGTGAACTGCCGTCCCTTTGAGTGGGGCTGCGACATCGTCACCCACTCCACCACCAAGTACATGGACGGCCACGCCCTCACCGTGGGCGGCGCCATTGTGGACAGCGGCAAGTTTGACTGGAACGCCCACGCCGACAAATTCCCCGGCCTCACCACCCCCGACGAGAGCTACCACGGCGTCACCTACACCGAGCGTTTCGGCCTGGAGGGCGCCTTCATCACCAAGGCCACCGTGCAGCTCATGCGTGACCTGGGCTCCATCCCCTCCCCCAACAACTGCTTCCTGCTGAACATCGGCCTGGAGACCCTGCCTCTGCGGATGAAGAAGCACTGCGAGAACGCTCAGGCTGTGGCCGAGTATCTCCAGGGCCACGAAAAGATCGCCTGGGTGCAGTATGCCGGTCTGCCCGGAGACAAGTACCACGAGCGCGCCCAGAAGTATCTGCCCAACGGCACCTGCGGCGTAGTCATCTTCGGCGTGAAGGGCGGCCGGGCCGCGGCTGAGAAGTTCATGGCCGGGCTGAAGCTGGCCTCCATCGCCACCCACGTGGCTGACGCCAAGACCTGCGTGCTCCATCCCGCCTCCTCCACTCACCGTCAGATGACCGACGAGGAGCTTGCTGCCGCCGGTGTCTCCCCCGACCTGGTGCGCTTCTCCGTGGGCATTGAGGATGCCAAGGACATCATCGCTGACCTGGAGCAGGCCCTGGCCAACGTGTAAAATATCCATAAACCGGGCCCGGGCGGCTCTGCCGCCTGGGCTTTTTTCAGATCGGAGGTATCTCTATGGCAGGCGAAACCGTACTGCTCTATAACTGCTCCGGCCCACAGTGGAGCAAGCTGCGCCAGGTATTTGTGATGCAGAAGCTGCGCATGAAGGCGGTGGAGCCCGGCCAGTATGGCCTTCCCCTCGCCCAGGTGCTGGAGGGCAGCGGAGAACCCGCCGGAGTGGAGGAGGAATTTTCCGACCCCATGCTGGTGTTCTGTTCCCTTACTGGTCCTCAGTTGGACCGCCTGCTGGGCGCCATGAAGCGCGCCAAACTGCCCCCCATCCCCCTCAAGGCGGTGCTCACCCCCACCAACCGGGACTGGACCTCCCAGCAGCTGTGGCAGGAGCTGCGCCGGGAACATCAGGCCATGCAGGAGCGGCAGGGCAAATAGTTTCTCCGCGCAAAAGTCAAGAGTAAAAGCAGAAAAAACTAAAATATTTTTTCAGAAGGCTTCAAGCGGCTTCGGCGACGTATCTTTCAAAGAGCGATCCGGACGTTTCAAAGCCTAAAATCTCGCGCGGGTAATTGTTGATCCACGTTTCGACGCGCTGAATATATGCGGCGGTTACTTTCCGGAAGTCTGTTCCTTTCGGCAAGAACCGCCGTATCATTTTGTTTATGTTCTCGTTCGTGCCGCGTTCGTATGCGCTGTACGGGTGGCAATAGTAAACCTTCGTGCGCTTCCGGTCTTTGCCGTAGATGGATTTTTCAATTCCGGCGCAATCCATAAATTCCGATCCGTTGTCAAACGTAATGCTTTTGAATATCTGTGAAAACTTCTTCCCGAAGCGGCGTTCTAATTTGTTCAGCGCCGCCACGACGCTGGCGGCGGTCTGATCCGGCATTTTGATAATAATTTCGTTCCGCGTCAAGCGCTCCGAAAGAACGAACAAGGTTTCCTTCGTCCGCTTCTTCCCGCATACGCAATCGCCTTCCCAATGTCCGAAGGTCTGCCGATCGTTGATTTCCTGCGGGCGTTCCTCTATGCTTTCGCCCTGCGGCGCGCGGGCGGCTTTCTTCCGCTCCACCTTGTCATACTTCCGCTTCCGCTCCCCGTGTTCCGGCAAGCTCTCGCGGCTGATCCCGTAGAATATGCCCTTGTCGATGTAATTATAGATCGTCTTTTCGCTGATCTCCGTTTTGAAGGTCAGCCCCAGCCGCTTGATTTCTCCGACGACGGCGGCGGGGGAATAGCCTTCTTCGCCGATCTTCTTTTCGATGAAGGCGGATAATTCGTAATCGTTGCCGATCTTCAATTCTCCGCCTTTGGCTTTTAGGTTCTCTTCATAGCGCTGTTGCGCGATCTCCGGCGAATAGCGTTCTTCGGTCGTCAAGTCGGAATTCAAATGCGTATAGCGTCCGCGCTTCAACTCCCTGTATATCGTTGTATTGTGGACGTGCAGACGGTCAGCAATCGTGCAAGGCTTCAAGCCCTCTTTCAAGCCTTTTTCGATTTTTAGGCGGTCTGTCCATGTTAAGTGTTTGTGCATTCTTCCTTCCTCCAGCTTCCGAATATGACAAAAGGGCGGCATTTCTGCCGCCCCTGCCGATAGTTACTTATCCCGCGCCGCTTCGCAATACGCCGCAATAAACTTCTTGATTTCCGTTGTCGGCGTTGTCCCGTTGTCCGCGCAAGCCTTTTTGAATTCCTCCAGCACTTCCGGACGAAGATCAAGCGGGAAGCGGGCGTAATGCGTCCGAATGTGTTTCTTTTGCGCTGAATAGTCCTTTTCGTTCATTTTGTTACTTCCTCCGCTTCAAGGATAAGACGATAGCAACGATCGACAAAGCAATGCTAATCGCCACAAGAATATAAATCGCTGTATCCATGCTCCATTGACGTTAAGCGTTTTTTGTGTTATACTTATCAAGGCAAGGGGATTTCTCCCCCTGCCCGTTACCTTGTCAGCTTTTCTATCAGAAGAAGAATTGCAATTACAAGGTTTACGATCGCGGTAATAAGATTGATTATGCTTGCTGGCTGGTCTTTCTTATTGCCGCTTTTCTTTTGCTTTTTCTTGCTCAACGTCTTAACCTCCTTTCTGTTTATTAGTATACTATATACGTGCGTATATGTCAATAGCTTTTGCGAAAAAAGCAGAAAAAAATAAGCGGCGACGGGATCACCCCGCCGCCGTCATTCGTCTATGCCTAAAAGCCATTGCACCGAAACGCCCAGCACTTCCGCAAATATCTTCAATTCAAAGTCGGACACGAAGCGCGTACCAATTTCAATTCGGCTTATGCTGTCCCGCTCCATGTTGATCCCTTTCAACTGTATTTGTGCGGCTAAATCCTCTTGACGTAGCCGCCGGACGACGCGCGCTTCGCGCAATCGGTCGCCGCAAATGTTCTTCTTGCCGTTGTAATCATATATCTTCATTGCCGCCGCGATCCCTCTTCATTCTGATTATTTGCAAACGGTGTGTAAATATTCCGCTTTATTCTTGATTTTAGCGCATGACGGGCGTATAATTGTGTTAAAGGTCAGAATGGGCGAATTTTGCCTTGAAAATTTACATTTAAGAAGGGGGATTTGCTCTAATGTTCGTCAGCTTTACAAAGACATTGAAGAAGATGTCCGGTTTCCGGCTGGGCTTCGGTGTGCGTGTGAATAAGCGAAACGCGCCGTTGTGGTGCTTCGCTATGCTCTTCGCCGGAATGTTCTATTTGATGTGGTATATGATTATCGGCGCGGGCTGGTGTCTGTACTTCTTCTTGTGGGCGTTTTACAAGATTTATTACTATCTATTCAAGGGAATTGCGGTCGGCTGTAAGAAGCTGTATCAACTCATTAAAGGGAAAACCGCCGCGCCGTCGGAAGCGTCGGTCGAACCGCCGAAGGAATGAACCAAACAAAAAAATCCCCCGTGCAAGGCTCGAAAGCCCGCACGGGGGATTGTTCTTTATGCGGCGGAAGGCTGAAAGGGGAAGCGCGATCCGCCGCGCGGTCAATTACTCTTTGTTGCTGTCGGTATCCGCCGGAATGCCGGAAATAGTGAAGTAGTCCGGAAGATTAAAGACGGCGGCTTCGATCAGTTTATCCAGCGTTTCCGCGTCGATCTTGAAGCCCTTGCTATTCAGAAATTCAACAACGTATGCTTTCTTCTCTGCGCCCCTGCCGCTTCCGGTGTAAAGCTGTTCGGCGGCTTCGACGGCAACCGTTACCCACATTTTGATTTTCTCAAACTGTGCGGCGGTCGTCTTGCTTCTGATCCACGGGATCACGAAGGCGGTAATAATAGCCGCGATAAGAGCGATCACGGCGTTTGCAATGCTGGTAAGATCAATAGTCATTGTTTGTATCCTCGCTTTCTGTTATGTCGATTTTTTCTTTTTTCTTGATCCTGCCGACGATCACTTCGGCAAGACGCTTCATCATCATTACGCCGCATTCAATCACGACGGCGCGGAAATACCATTCGATCAGAACGGTTTGTTCCTGCCGCGTGATAAGGAATGAAACGTACTGCGCGACGATGAAAGCCGCCGTTGTAATTGCGATCACAATAACGGCTTTCGTTGCGAAGCGTTCGTCAGCCTTGAAGAAGCGGCGCTTCGCCACCCGCTTCCCGCTCGAAGGTTTGTTTTTCATTGCGTCCCCTTTCATAGCGCAATTAACGCACGGCGCGCGTTGTGTAACGCATACCGTGCGTTGTGCGTGTGTTAAACAAGCGTTAGATCATCGACGTTCACCGCCGCGACAACCGTTCCGCCGTAGGTAATCACGGCGCGCTTTCCGGAAAGCTCTTTGACGATGTGATCGCGGGAATAGACGAAGGAAGCAAGGCTTCCGCCGGAATAGGTTTTCGCGCCCGCTTTCACGCGCACTTTGCTTCCCGTTGTGATCTTCCGCGCCGATGTCCCGCCGGACGTGCCGGAATAGGTAATGAAAGCGTCGTCGTGTCCCGCCTTCTTCAACTTCTCCAGCATAGCTTCCGCGTTCTTCTTGACGCTGAACGCGCCCACTTGAACCTTGTAATACTTGCCGATCTGCACGATGTACGTATCGAAGCCTTCCTTTTTCAGCTTCGCCGCGAACGCTGTTGCGTTGTCCTTCTTCTCAAACGCTCCAAGCTGTACGCGGTAAAGGTTCTTCGCGTCGCCCTGTGGCTTCTGCTCCGGCTTCTGATCCTCTGCCGGAACGCCCAGCCGCCTGTTTACCTCCGCCGCGATCTCGCCGTGTCGGTTATACAGATAATCGCCGGGGCAAGCCTTGTTCGCGTAATCCCTGTGAACGGTCATATTGCACCCGTTCTTGTGGTTTACGCGGTCGTCCTTGCTTGTACTCCATACCAGCTTTTTGATCCCGTTCCGGCGGCAAATATCTTCGACAAGATCAAGAAGCGCCGCGTATGCTTTATCATTCACGGCGTATGGGTGCTTTGTGTCGCTTGCAACCTCGATCGTGATTGCGCGGTTATCGTTCGCCGCCGAAGAACTGCACCACGAACGATCGGCTTCATCGACGTAAAGCCCGATCCGCCCGTCGTAGCCGATCCCGTAGTTTGAACTTGCCTGTCGCGAAGTCGGCTTGAAGATTTCGCCGATCCTCTCGGCGGAACATTGCCCGACGACGCAATGAATTGTGATCGTGTCGATCTTGTGATTTCGTGGGCTGTTCTTGTTCGGCGAAATCAGCGTACACGAAATAAGTTTGCTATTGCTCATTGCTGAACCCTCCTTTGCAATGAAGAAGCGGCGGGGAAGCCCCCGCCGCCGCTGGTGTTACTCTGCTTGATCCATTCGTTTTTCGATGTGGTCAAGCCGCTTGTGTGCCTGTTTCGCCGACGCTTCAACGTCGGTCAAGCGCGTTACGAACTCCGTATTCGTCTTTCGCTGTTCCTTCTGCTCCGCCTTGATTTCGTCCGTGTTCGCCTTGATGTATCCGATCTCGGTTAAAACGGTCGCGTCGTGCTTCACATTGCTTTCCTTGTCCTTGTCCCTGTTACGAACAAAAGCGATATAGCCGAACACGATAGCGCATACGGTAGAAAAGACGGAAAGAACCGTTGTGAAAGTGTCCATCGTTGATCCTCCTTCCCGTTAGGTTACTTTTTCCCATTGCCACAAGCCCGCCGTGTCCGGCGGATAAACGCAATTCGGCATATCTGCTTTTGCAAGGTATACCGCGCCTTTGTAGCTGTAATACAAGCCGGAAACGACATTAACGACGATCCCCGCCGTTTCCGGATACGGGATCGGATCGTCAAGCGTTCCGGTCGCGGAAAGCTCGATCAAGCGATAGTACGCGAAGGTGGTTTCAACGGGATAAGCCGCCGCGTTCGACGTGTGCGCCGCTTTGATCTCGTAATACCGCCCGTTGTGCTTGATGATTTCGCCGACGGTGTTGTAAGCGTGATTGTCGGCGTATTCGTCGTATTCGATCACTTCCGCCGATTGCAGGATCGCCGCGTCGGAAATGACGTTCGTTCCGGCGGCGCGATCCTGCACGATCTGCGCTTTGAAGGATAGGGCAAGCAAAGCGGCGGTTTGCTCTCCCGCCGCTTTGACTTCCCGAACCTCTTTTTCAATTTCGGTGGAAGCTCCGCCGTTGCTCTTCTTGTGAATTACGCTCATTCAAAATTCCCCCCGATCCCCGATACCCAGCAAGCGGTCAGCGCGTCGCCGCGCTGGACGGTTACGCGGATATTCATTCCGTACTGTGCCGCCGTGTTGATCTTATTTGTGAAAACGTGTGCAACGCCTTGAACAACCGCGTTCGTGCAATCCTCCCAAACGGGGGAAGCGTCAAACGGATTGTTCGTCGCTTCAACCTTGAACGTGCCGCCCGCCGGAATATCTCGCGTTACCTTGATATTCGCGCGTGTCGGCTGGCTGTTGGCTTCCAGCGGCGCTGAAAGCGTGATAACGAAGCCCGCAATCGACTTCGTGAACGTCAGCGTCCGGACGGCGCTATTCCCCGCGCTGTCGGTCGCCGTAATCGTGATCGTGTGCTTTGCGTTCGTAAGCGCCGTGAAGGTATTTCCGGAAACGGAAAGCGTCTGCGTCGCGCCCAGCGTGATCGCGTTCTTCGTCGCGATTGTCTTTCCGTCGATCTTTTCAACAACGTTCACCGTGTCGCCGTCCGGATCGGTTACGCTGTATTGATAGGTGAAATCGGCGCGCTTGATCCCAAGATCGGCATTACTGCCGGAAATCACGGGCGGCTGGTTATGAATTACGGCAATATCTCCGCTTGTGGTGTATGCGGAATAATTGCCGTAGCTGTCCTTTGCGCGGACGCGGTATTTTAACGTGTTCCACGCGGTCGATACCGCTTCCGTGAACGTCCTGCTTGCGGACGCTTGAACCTGTGTCCACGCGCCGCTGTTGTATGAGCGCTCGAAACAATAGGTCAGCGCGTCGCCGTCCGGATCGGTCGCCGCCGCGCAAGAAATGTTGATGTTCTGCCCGCTGTAACACGTTGCTGGCGCGGTAATGCTGGGCGGCGCGGAAGGCGCGGAATTGTAGATTACCGTATAATTTCCGTCGCTGTTCGGGCTGTCAGATACCAAGATAGAAGATTTAAGATTACAAAGCGGGCGAACGCCAATGAGGCCGCCGTACGCGCTGCCGCTGTGCAAAGAGCCGTCCGAATTGACGCTGCGGACGCTGCTGGCGCTCGACGAATTAGGCGTTCGAAGCCACCAATACCAGCCCTTTGACGTGCTGAAATTGCTGTTCGTGTACTCCGAATTGCTCACGCATTGCGCCGTAGGATAAGCGACGCGGGAAGCGTCGTTGCTGAATAGCGCAAGAAGCGTTCCTTCTGCGATATTGTTTTCATTCGCAAGCCCCACTTCTGTGGTGGACGGAAGAAACATTTTTGACGTTACCGTTTCATAGCTTCCGCCGTCGGTAACGGTATTTCTTGCGACGGTCTGTGTTGTGGTCAGAAGCTCCGCAACGAACTTCGGATCAAGCATAGCAAGGAAGCCCGCCCACGCGTCGTACTCGTTGTAACTGTTCCATACGTTCGCGTTTGTAGGCGGCGCGTCCGCGCTGTGCTTTGCGCTGTACCATGCGCCCGCCGTTGCGTTGCTATTCAGCCATTGCAGAATGTTTGAATGCTGATAACGGTTATTGCCGTATTGTTTCCGGTCGCTGTTGCTGTTGCTCGGCTCTTTCGCGTCGAAACACATTAACTGAATGATCTTTTCCGTAATCAGCGTTACGGAATTCGACGGGTAGCCGCTGTGGTTCTTGTCGGCGATCTTGAAAACGATCTTCGATCCGAAGCGCGATTGATACGCCGAAAGAACCGGAACTTCAATCTTCGCGCCCACCGTCAAACTGCCTAATGTTTTTGACATTGTGCCGCCTCCTTTGGTTTCATTAAGCTGTTGTAATAATGATCCGTCCGCCGGATCAAGTGATAGCTGTTTCCCTTTTCGGCGTGTCCTCTCCAGCTTTGATAGGATTGTTCAACGGTCTTTGCATCGATCCGTCCCGCCGCGTGAAGGGCGGCTAATTTCTTCAACTTCCGCTTCATATTGTTTTTGCTCCTGCGGCGCACCTTGCGGATCACCGCGCCGCTTTCGGTCAAGTATGTATGAAAGCCCAAGAAATCAACGCCGTGTTTTAAGGGAAAGATATTTGTTTTCGCATTCAGCGAAAGCCCGCGCGCCTGTACGAACGCTTCAATCTGCTTCCGGCACTCCTGCAAATATGCTTTGTCGTGATGGATCAAAAAGAAGTCGTCCATATAGCGCCCGTAATATTTGATACCCAGCTTTTCCTTTACGAAGTGATCCAGCCCGTCAAGGTAGAGAAGGGCGAAAAGCTGTGAAGTTTGATTGCCGATCGGTATTCCGACGTTGCCTTCGGTGCTGTCGATGATAAGATCGACAAGCCACAAAACGTCCGGATCGGTTATCTTCTCGCGGATTAAGGTTTTCAAAACGTCGTGCCGGATCGAATAGAAATACTTTGAAATATCGCCTTTCAGTATCCAGCCGTCAATTCCGTTCTTCCTGTAAAACCTCCGCATGAACTCTTGAAGCCTGTCTAACCCGTAATGCGTACCTTTCCCCACCTGCGACGCGTAGTTATCGCGAATGAACGATCGTGTCAAAATCGGTTCAAGCACGTTATCGCAAAGCGAATGTTGAACAACCTTGTCTTTGTAGCTGTTCGACATAACCACGCGGCGCTTCGGTTCGTATACCTCGAACGTGTTATACGGGGACATGGTATAGCGCTTCGTTCTGATCTGCGCGCTTAATAGGTTCAGTGCTTCAAGAAGATTAACTTCAAACTTTGCCGCCGCTCCTTTCCACCTCTTGCCTTGCCGCGCCTTTCGGTAGGCATTGTATAGACTTTCAAAACTGTGTATCTTTTCAAAGTCTGTCATAATAAAAAATCCTCGCTGTTTATAACCTTTGCCAGCCGCCGGAAGGCGGTATGCTCCGGTATCGGCGATCCTGTATTCGTCCCCGCCGTGGATAGCGGCGACGGGATACACCTTCCTTTGATGGTGGTATTCTGCTTTCGGCTGTGCCTACTCGTTCACATAGTCCACCGAAGCGGGCGAACGCCATTGTTGCCGTTGTACGCGTTGTTGTTGTTCAAAGAGCCGTCCGAATTGACGTTGCGGACGTTGTTGGCGTTCGACGAATTAGGCGTATCAAGATGTACCCCGAACGTTTTTCAAGCTCTCGTTTTGTCCCGCTTCTTCCACGCGGTCGTCATGTACTTCACTTCAAGCGCAAGTTTTGACCAATATTCGCAACTGCTCATAGAAATAAAGCCCATTTCCTGCGAAAGCTCTATGAAAAATAGAAGCTCCTTGCAATAGGTCAGCGCCTTTGCTTGTAGCTTCTGCCGTTGTCTGTATTCCTGCGCGTCCCGAAGGTCTAATTCGTTCGCTTCAAGGACGCATTCGTAAATGTCCACCGCTTTATCCTGTATCCTGTTTACAAGCGTGAAGCGGTATTTCTTCGGGTAGCGCTCCGTCGAATTCGTGATCGTGAAGGTGTGCTTTACAAGGTCTTTCGCTTTCACAATCACGTTGAATTCCGTCGGTTCTTTCCGCTCCCGCTCCGGTCTTTGCATAAATGCACCGTCCTTTCCGCATTCGCTCGATTATCGCGGTATCGTCGGCGCACCCGTCGAAATCGAAGCCCGCTTCGGTAACGGTCAGCGTTGCCGCGTTCCCTGTAACCGTTGTTCCTGTGATCTGCAATACCTCCGCACCGCAAGCCGCGCATGGCGGGGAAAGTTCCGCAAAGATGTTTCCGATCACGCACGATAATTCCGCCACCGTGCAAGCGTACCGCGTCAGCATTCGATCCTCTGCAAACTCTCGTTCCAAATGCCCGTAGACGTTACGCCGTCGAGATCATCGAAGAGGATCAAGAACGGATTTGTCGTAATGTCATTGAAAAGCACCGCTTCCAGCATATCCACGCGCGCGTCAAGCGCGTTCGTGATGTTCAGAAGGTTTGTTGCCGCGTTATCGTCAAGGACGGTTTGCAAGCCGTTAAACCATGCGTTGAAGTCCGCCGCCGCCTGTGTTTCAAAGTCCGCCATGTGTTGCTCGAACGCGTTGTATTGCGCGTCGCCCTGCAATTTCAGCGAATTCATATACGAAACAAGTGTGTTGTACTCCGCCGCCGAAAGGGATTGATATTCAGCGAACCACGCTTGAAGCTGTGCGTTAAAAGCCGCCGTGTCGATCTGCTGAACGACTGCGGCAACAACGCCGCAAAGCGACGTGTTCAAGCGCTGATCCGTGATCTTGCTTTGCGTGATTGCTGTTACGCCCGCGCCCACGTAGATGTCCGCCAGCGCAAGCTCGTAAATGTCCGCGTCCCTCTGCAATGCGGGCGCGGTAGGGGAAGCGCTGAACGAAGAAGATTTTACCTTCACCGACATAACGCGGTTTGTCAAATCCCAGCGCACGACAACGCGATCAATGCGGTTCAACTGTCCGTCCGCCGTGTCAAGCTCGACGGCAAGATTGCCCGTGTTGAAGTAGAAGTAACCGTTGATCCACGCTTTGCCCGTTTTAACGTTCAGCTTCATTCCGTCGTTTGCGACGACTTGAAGCCCCGTCGAAGGAACGGGGAAAACGCCGTTCCCGATGAACGAAGCGAAGTATTCCGCCCAATCCTCCGCCTTGTACGTGCGATCGTGCGAAACGCTGTTGAAGAAACTTGATTTTTCCATGCTGTGAAGCCCTCCTTTATTTCGTAATCTGCCGAATTTGTGTCAGAAGCGCGGGCAAGCTCTCGCCGAATGTAATATCTATTTCTTCGCCGCTGGTTTCGTATGTTTCCGCGATCTCCGTTATGCGAACGTCAATGCGGACGTTCCAGCGCTTATTGATACACGTTACCCGATCGCCCAAATCGTAGTCCGTGCCGTACTTCAAATTCGCGTTCGTGTTGATCTTCGATCCGAAAGCAAGCGTTTCCGCGTATTGCTCCAGCTCTTCAACGCCGCGCGCGGAAAGAAGCGCTAAATATTGCGCGTTGGTAAGCGTTACGGTCTGCCCGCTCTCGTTTTCGTATTCCTGCACGATGTCCGTTGCATTGATGAAAACTTCGTCGCGGGAAAGCCCCGTCGAACTGCCGCCGACTTCGGCAACCTTCCGCGTTACGCCTTCTTTTTCCTCTCCGCCGACGTAAGCCGTTGTTTTAAGGTTTTCAACGCTGTTCGTGTATTCCTGTTCCACGATGTTGTCGAACTCCTGCGAAAAGATACAAGGCGCGTTCCCTGCGGTATTGCCCGCCGTAAGATCGCGCCCTTCGTAAACGGAAAAGGTATGCTTGCCCGTGCGGGCATTTGTCAGAACCCGAATACCCAGCTTCGCCGCCTTCGCCGCCGTTTCCGCCGCAAGCTGGGCGTTCGCGTACTGCTCCGAAGTATAGTCGATCTGCCCGCTTCCGGTGTCTGCGTCTGTCGTGGATATGCTGAAATTCGGGATATTGCGCGCCGCTCCTGCGTTCGTGCAAGTCTGCTTCACAATGGCGTATAGAATGTTCTGTGTCGTGTCCTTCGTGATGATCTGCGTTGTCAAAATGCGCTTGCCGATCCACGAAAGAAGGAACTTGCCTTGAACCTCTATTTCCTCCATGCCCTGTGAATTCTTCGTGATGTGAATATAGCGGATTTCCGCCGCTTCGTTGCCGCCGCGCTTGATGATGATATTTTCCTTCACCAGCAAGCGGGCGTGTTCCTCCGTGAAGGGAACAAGCAACTTGAATTCGCCGCAACTCCAATAACGCCGCGTCCATATCAAGGACGAAATCTTTTCGACGATCCCTTGAAGTGTCATATCGCGGCTATAAACGTATAATTCCACCGCGCTACACCCCCAAATACAAGTTATTGTGATAGATCGAAACTTCGAGATTTTCGGCGTTCGCGTCCGCTGAATAACGGAAGAGATTGTCGCCCACGGCGATCTGCAAATACGAACTATCAACGTCGAGATAGCGGAACGCGTCTGTAATCGTGCCGCCACGGTTCAGCTTCACGGCTTTTTCACCGTAGCCCGTGGAAACGGTTAAAACGTCGCCCGCTACAAGCGAAATATTCAGCTTGATAAACTCCCGTGTATCGACGTTCAGCAATACGGGATTTGTAACCGCGCCGATCGCGCGGAACTCGATCCGGATACCGCTTTTCACGTCGCCGGAATTGTAGACGTTCACAATCAGCGATGGCTGGCGATAGCCGATTTCCCAGCCGTCGTAAAGCTCCAGCCCGTCCGGAACGGGGAATTCAAAGCCGCCGATCCACGTTGCTATGTCCTCGCGTGTTTCCGTTTCCTCTCTCCAAAACGGATTAAGGCAAGACAAACTAACCGTGAATTGCTCGAAGATCGGCTTTCGCTTGAAGATCGGCGCGTCGTCGATCTTGCACCCGATCACCCGCCGGAAGTCGCCGAAAACATACGTCAACGTTGCTTCGTACTGCGGATTTAATATGCGGTTCAGCTTCCGGCGTAGGTTCTGCGCCGCTTGCTTGTCCCGCTCCTTGATGTATCCCACGATGTCAATATCGCGGCTTTCGATCCGATAGCCCAAGTATGTGTCGCCGTCCTGCCCCATGCTGTTGGTGCTGTAAATAGCGTTCCGCACGTCGGAAAGTCCGGTAACGTCCTTGAAGTTTACGTGATACGAAGAAGCGGGGGAAAACTCTATGCTTTCCCCGCGCTCGTTCGTGTAGATCAATTTTTCTTGTGTCCTCATGCCATAACCTCCCGCGCAATCTGCCTGAACTGCCGCGCCGCCTGTCTTTGCTGTTCGGCGTAGCTCGTTTCGTTCGCATAGATGTTTTGCACGACTTCAACGGAAGGCGTACCGCCGCCGCGCGTGTCGCGTCCCTCTCCGGAACGGAATTCCGGAACGGCGTTCGACGTTTCGCGCCGGATCGAACTTTCAACGTCGCGCATTTCGCGGGCGAAGCCTTCGCCCAAGCCCTGCGCCATGTACGAACCGATACGGGCAAAAACCTTCGACGGGGAATTGATGTCCATTTCCTCTTCAACCGCCGCCACAATATCCCTCATCATAGAGCGGACGCGGCTTTCAAGCCAGCCGGACATATTTTGAAAGCCCTGCCAAATGCCGCGCACCATCTCTTCGCCCGCTTCCGTGAACTGCGATACGTAAGAGCGAAGCGCGGTAATAACGGGCTGAATGATTTGTGCAACCTTGCCCGTGATCTGCGGGATACCCGCGATCATTCCTTGCGCTATGCTCTTGTCGATGTTCGTTCCTTCGGTTACGAACTTTTGATGTTGTGCCGTGAATGCGGTAATAATGCTTTGCGCGATCTGCGGTACTTTCTGCGTGATCTGCACGATACCCGCCACCATGCCGGAAGCTATGTTCTTGTCGAAGTCCTGTCCGGCTTGATTGAAACGTTGAGCTTGCGCCGTCAGTCCGGTAATAACCCGCTCGACGATCGCGTTCACCGCTCCGGACAAGCCTTCAATGTTCGCAATAATGCCGTTGTTCACGGCGTTTACTGCTTCCGCCGCCGTCAGCGCGCCCGCTCCGCCCATTGCGGCGGTCATATCGCCTTCAACGCCGCCCATGTTGTCGGTGAAGCCTACGCCCACGCCGTCCGCCATGTTGCCGCCGATTTCAGCGAATACCGTTGACGGGGAATGAATGCCGAAGAAGTCCTTGATACCCGAAACAAGGGACGAAGCCCAGCCGGATACCTTTTCCCACAACCACGAAGCCGCCCCGCTGATACCTTCCCACAAGCCGTGAAGAAGGTTTGCGCCCGCGTTTATCATTTCGCCGCCCAGCGACGCGAACGCTTGCACAATGCCGGAAACAATCTGCGGAACTGCCTTCACGATTTCAACTATGATCGTCGGCAAATTCTGAATGAGCGCCACGAAAAGCTGAACGCCCGCCATAATGATTTGGTCGATGTTGCCGATCAGCGCGTTTACAATGCCGCTTATGATTTGCGGGATCGCTTGAACGATCGTCGTTATAATCTGCGGCAATGCCTGTATGAGCGCGACAAGAAGATCAATGCCCGCTTGAATGATAAGCGGTATGTTCTCCGTAAGCGCCGTTATAATGCCTTCAATGATCTGCGGGATCGCTTCAACAATCGTTGTGATGATCTCCGGAAGGGCGGTAATTAACGCCGTCAGAAGGTCGATACCCGCTTGAATGATCTGCGGGATTGCGGAAAGCAAACCGTCGATCAAGCTGGTTATCAACTGCGGAAGCGCCGCAACAAGAACGGGGATCGCGTTTATAATGCCTTCCGCCAGCCCTGTTACAAGCTGTAAAGCCGCGTCGATCAGCAACGGGATATTGTCGATCAGAACTTGCACGATGTCCGTTACAAGCTGAACCAGCGAAGGAACAAGCGTCGGCAACGATTGAGCTATGCCCGTAGCGATATTCGCGATCATCTTCACCGCGAATTCAAGGAAGGTCGGTAACATTTCCGTTAGCTTTTCGATCGCGAACGTAACCATACCCAGCAAGCCGTCTGTGAAGTCCTCCGCCGCGCTCTCTGCACCGGAAAGCGCACCCGTCAAGCCTTTTCCGATAAGCTCGACGAACGGTGTTATTTCCTGCAAAAGCTCCGCCGCAAGCTGTTTCAGCTTTGTAATGATCGGTTCAGCAATCGCGCCCAGCGCCGCCATAGCGCTGTTCAGATTTGCTGTTGCCTTCTGCGCGTCGATAATGTCGCCGTTTACCTCTCTGTACTTGTCCGCCGCTTCTGAATAAAGCCCGTTCAACGTGGACGTTATAAGGGCTTGCCGCTCCTGCTCCGATGTGCAAGCGTCAAGGCTGGCTTGAAAATCATCTTCGGAAACGCCCGCCCAATTCAGCGCGTCGGCAAGATTGCCCGTGATTGATCCCGTCTTTGCCGTTTCGTTCGCGGCTTCGGTCAAACCTTCAATCGGCAAGCTGTCGCCGAATGTCGCGTAAACGCCCGTGCAAATGTTTGTCCAGTCCGAAAGCTCTTTTTCGTTCGTAGTCAGCTTCGCAAGGTGCGCGGCGGCTTCCGTTGCCTGTCCGTCGTCGCCAAGAACGCCGTACAACTCCGTATAGGTGTTTTTCGCGTCCTCTGCCGAATGTCCCGCCGTCGTGAAGCTGGTTTCAAGTTTACCCATGTTTTCGCGGGCTTCGCGTGTTTCTTCGGCAAGCCCGAAGAATGCCGCACCCGCCGCCGCAATCGCCGCACCCATAGCCGCGCAAGCTGCGCCGATCGCCTTTCCTGCTTTGCCGACGGTTTCGCCGACGCTCTCCCAATCCACCTTTGAGCTTTTCAGCTTTTTAGAAGTGTCGTCGATTTCCTTTTGAATTTTCACCATGTCGGCTTTGGTGTTGTTCAGATTTGTTTGCATTTTCTGATATGCGGGATTTGTCGGTTCGATACCGTTATCGCGCATTTTCTTCAATGCCTTTTCCGCCGCTTCTGCTTTCTTCGCCTGTTCGTCGAACTGCTTTTGTAATAGCTTCTGTTTTGCGGTCAGCGCTTCCACGCTGTCTGCGTTGTCGGCGAATTCCGCCGTCGTCAGCTTCATTTCCGATCCGATTTCGCGAAGGGAAGAATTTATGTTAGTGCAAGCGGCGCGATACTCTTTTTCGCCTGTAAGGTCGATTGATGTTTTGATCTGCTCTTCTTTCGCCATTTATATCCCTCCCAGCACGTCGTCAATATCAACTTCTTTCGGAACGGGCTTGAAACGATCCGGATTGAATTCACGATGAATTTTGAAAAGCGTCAAAATTTTATACGGTGTCATGCGCCATACTTCGGCTTCGCTCCAGCGAAGAAGCGTTACGCCGATATAAAGAAGGCGGGCAAGGTCGATTATTCCTTGCCCGCTGTTGCGTTTTTTTCGATGTCCTCTTCGTCGTCCTCTTCCTCTGCGTCCCGTTCGGGCGGTTCGGGCGTTCCGTTGTTGCCCATAGAAAAGGATTTGAAGATCGCCGCTTTCACGTCGGCGAAATTGCCCGTATGAATGAGCTTGCCCACCTGTTTTTCGGTAAGCGGTTCTTCGTCGTCCGCCGCGCCCTCATTCAAAAGCACGGTCAGAAGCCAGCGAAGATTTTTAATGCTGTCCTTGCCGGAAAGCACGGTATCAAGGCGATCGAAGCCGCCGAATTTGTCTTGCATTTCGTCGATCGCGTTCAGACTGAAAAGAAGGTGTCTTTCCTTGTCCAGCATGATCGGGAAACGTCCGTCTTTAATTGCGCTCATAGCAGAATAAGGCGGGAAGCCTTTTCAGACTTCCCGCCGTTCCTCCTTTCGATATTCGATTAACTGCCCGCGTTGTTAGGCTCACGAACGGAAGTGAACCAAGCCGTCGCCACGCTGTTCGTAGGCTCTGCGACGTGTTCAGCCTTCCACAATCCGTCGGAACGCTTGATAAACTGTCCGACGATCTCCGGCGTAGTAAATTCGATACTGTCGCCCTTCGTAGTGTAGTTTTCATCGGGGATCGCGAATTTGACCTTGTAAAGCCAAATGTACTTGTACGTTCCGCCCGCCTTCTTCGCGCGGAAGCCGATTGCGGTATAGGGCGCTTCGTCACTGTCAGAACCGTAAACAACCTTGTCTGCGTCCTGCTTCTGTCCAAGCAGGGCGGCAAGATCAGCCGGAAGAAGATCGTTCACGTTCAGCGTGATTTCTCCGGATACGAATTCTTTTACAACTTCGTCCGCGCCGTCGTCGGCGTAAAGGATCGCTTCGGCGACTTCAACGGAAAGCTCCGCCGAAATAGCTTTCGCCATACGCACGGGCGTTCCGTATTCCTCCGCGCCGGACGTGCCGATCGTGATGGGTGCGCGGTAAAGATCGCGCAAACCGATTGTTGCCATGTGTCATACCTCCATATACTTGAATTCAACGGGAACGTGGTAATATCCCGTGTCCTGTTCGTATGTTTCCGCGTCTATCGTGATCGCGTAGAACCCCGCCGCCTTCAATGCTGTTTTCAAGCGTTGAAGAATGTCGATGTAATCCGTTTTTGAATAGACGTGTACTTGATACGTGAATTCCTGCGCGCCCTCTTCATCGTCTGAAAAGAACGTGTCGCGCCCCACGACAAGCTGATAGACGATAAAGCAAGCCGCCTTCCCGCCGTATTTAAGGCGTTCGACGGGAACGCCCAGCTTTTCAAGCTCCGCTTTTAACAAGCTGTCAACGTTCTTCATTTTGCTTTTCCTCCCATACGCGGCGCATTTCCGAAACAACGTCGTCCGCCGCCTTTTCATTCGCCGCCGTGAACCACGGGCGCGCGGGCATATTTGAACGCCCGTAATTAAGGACGAAGCCTTTTTCCGCGTTGCGTACTCCGTGCTTGTCCTTTCCGTTCGGATAGATTTCAACCCGTTTTCCGCCGTCAATCTCTTTCACGGCGGATACTTTGATGGACGCAAGAAGCGCCCCCGTGCTTCGTCTGCTGTTGAACCTTGTCTTGATCTCTTCTTGCTGTGCCTTCTGCATTACTGCGCCACCCGCTTTGAGCATTTCCGGCACGGCTTCTTCAACGATCGCGTCTTGCCGAAGCATTGCTTCTTGTACGTCGTCCAGCCCGACAATGTTAAACTTCGCCATTGTTGCCGCCCCCTTCCGCTTCCGGAAGATTAACCAGCGTCAACTCTGTAAATTCTCCGTTCCCGTGCGTGTACGTCCGAAGGACGCGATACCGTTTCCCGCTCGAAACGGGATATTCCACGATCTGCTGTTCCTCATACTCGAAGGAATGCACGTCGAATTTTAATTCCGTCGTATAGCCCGCCTGTTGCGCCTTGTAGAACTCCGAAAAGCCCACGGATTTCTTGTCAGCGAAAACCGTTGTCGCGGTTTCTGTGCGGGCGACGGGGAAGCCGTGTTCGTTCGTGCGCGGCGAAGGTTCAGACAAGGCGATCAAGGTTATTTGTTCGCCCCATCTCATTTATTTACCCTCGCTTTCCTCGGTGTAATCAGCGGTCAGCGACAAGGCGCACTTCAAATAATCGTATGCGTTGCGGTAGCGCTCCGCGTCGTCATTGAAGCCGAATTCCGCCTTTGCATAAAGCACAACCGCCCGATCAAGAAGGGGATCGCCCAGCGTTTTACTGGACGATCCCGCTTCCGCCGGAATGTTGATACCGACAAGGCGAAGATCAGCGATCGCCGCGTTTATGAGATCGGAAACTTCGCCGTCAAGCGCCGTCCCGCTCAACCGCAACGCCAGCTTTACCTTGTCAAGCATTTGTCAGCCCTCCCGCTTTAGGCGGTCGCCTTGACCAGCTTCACGATGGCTTCGCCGATAGCGGGCGCGCAATCGAAGATCGCGATACCGCTATATTTGTAGCTGTTCGTGTCGATGTCGTAGGCGCTCTTCACGCCGATATTTTCGGCAAGGTTCGCGCAAACCTTCTTGAAGTCGCCCAAGAAGGCTTCGTGATCCGCGACGTAATCGGACAGAAGAACGGGATAGCCGTACACGAAGTACGCGTTGTTCTGAACGGTTACAATGTGGTTCTTGCTGTTGTCCTGCAACGGCATAAAGTCGGTGAACAAGGTTTTCTTGTTCATAACGAACTTGCCGTTACGGTCATAGCCGGAAGGCAGAAGCCCGATCAACGTCTGCACGTTTGCGGCGGTAAGCGCGCCCGTCTTTGCAACGGTAACGCTGTTGGTCGCGCCCCAAGTGTTCGCGTTTTCAATGCCCTTCGGCTGGGAAGAACCCGTGCCGTTGATAAGCAAATCTTCGACTTTGCGGGCGATAGCTTCCGCCAGCATATTGACGATCCAGCTTTCAAACGCGGTAATGCTCATAGTCATTACAGTATCGGAAATCTGAACCAGCTTGACGATCTCATAACCGGAAAGGGAAACGGTGGTCAGCGTGTCAGCGGCGGCGGTAATGCTTGCGTTCTCGGTGTGGATCGCGGCGGCGTTGTTCGTGCCTTCGATCGCGAACTTTACAGCGCCCTTGACGTGCAGAAGGGTAACTTCATTCAGCATAGGCGCAAGCGTCTTTACCTTGCTGATAATCTCGTTCGCGGTCTGCGTCGGGATAACCTCCGCACCCGCGCCGCTGGCGTTGCTGAATGCGCGCTTCTCTGCGTCGTTCAGCGGAAGGCGGCGAATGTTTTTCAGCCACGCGGAACGATATTCGGGCGTACCGAAGGGATCATCGGGCGCGGCGTTGTCGTCGCCGTTGTTCTGCTGGAAGGAACGGGAAACAATGCCCGCGCCCTTCGCGATATTGTCAAGAATGCCGTTGCGCTTCTCGGCGGCGGCAATCAGTCCGGCGCGCTCTTCGGTAAGCTGTGTGGTTTCCTGCTCCAGCGCGTCAATCTCTGCGGCGGTCATAGCGTCGCCGCGCTGTTCGATCTCCTGCTTGATAGCCGCAAGGCGGGCTTCGATTTCTTTAATTCTCATTGTGTTAAACCTCCGTCATTAGTTTGATTTTTAAAAGTTTCTTCCGGCGTTCCAGCCGCTCCTGCTGTTCCCTTTCGATCACTCCGTCGAAATAGGATCGTGCCGAAATATCGGTATCGGCGTTCGCCGGAATGGATACCGCCGAAACGTCGTAAACCTTCGCAATTTTCAAGATCGTGCGTGTGCGTGTGTCGCGGTCGTAGCTATCTTCCGATACGCGGAAAGCCCACGACATTTTCGTAACAAGTCCGTTCTTGATTTCCTCGAACATATCTTGTGCCGCGCGCGATTTCGACAAGTCCGCGAACGTGAAAAGCCCGTTATCGTTAGCTTCAACGCCCAGCGTCCCGTTGGAAAGGCGGGCAAGCACCTTTCCTTCATGGTTATACTGCATGATTACGTCGGACATATCCGCACCCGCAAGGGCGTTCCGGTCGATCCGTTCGTAATATTTGTTCCCGTCCCACTCATACAGCAAATAGGGCTTGTCGAACGTTGTTGCGTAGCCCTCCACGTAGAAATCCGTATCAATTCGCTTCTCCGCCGCCGTCGGGATCAATAGCGGCTGGATCATTGTTCGGTACTCCCGATCCGTCTTTTTTGGCATTTGGTGTAACCTCCTTTCCCAATTCTGAAACTTCCGCGTATTCCTTGCGGATATAATATTTCTCGCCGCCCTCAACGTGCGCCATGTTCCAAACGTCCATAACGCCGTTGCGGTTCAGCAAGCCGCGGTCAAATAACTGTGTGCTGATATTCAGCTTCGTTTGATTGCTTGCGTATTGTAAGCGGTTCGCGGTAAACGTGATCGCGTTCCCGAAGGACAATTCCCGCGCCGTGTACGTCATATTCGACATAACAAGCGAAAGCTGGATCGCGAAAGGCTCGATCTTGCCTTCGTAATACGCGTTCCATTCGTCCTCCGTGTATTTGTTTTGCAGAATGCCCGCATTCGTGCCGAAGTAGTTAAACACGTTTTCGTTGATCTGCGCCATCTGCGCGGCGTTGACCGTGAACGGCTTGCTTTCGATCGGCTTCACGTCAGCAAACTTCGCGTCGTAGATCACCATTCCCGACTGATTTTCCGCCGAAAGGTTATCCGCCGTGAAGCGCTTGCGCTCCTTCGTGATGTCCTCCGGCTTCAACATATTTGCAACCTTCGCCAAGAAGCGAATAGAAGCCGAATTTTTAACGCCGTTGATAATTCCTTGATTTTGTGTATGGATCAACTGCATTGTAGGACGAAGCGCGGCGTTACTCTCGCCGAAGAAATCGTCGGTATATTGAAACTGCGTCATTACGCCGACGCGTTCAAACTCGATCGCGGCTTTCTGCCCGCTCCCGAACGTATAACGCAAAAACGGCGCGCCGTTGTACTCGACAACTTCGCACCGTTGAGGAAGCAGGGGATAATACCCGATCAGCCCGCCGAATTCATCTTCGATCGGAACAATGAAGCAAGTATTATTCACCGAAAGGATCGTCGCGATCCTGTAAATGAACTTCGATGTATCCATGAACGGATTAGGCTTGAACTGTAACGTCCGTTCAAGGTTCTTTTGCGCCGTTCCGCTGATCTCCGGTTTCAGCTTTGAAGCGAAGGACGCGAACGAATGTATCGCCGCGCGCGTAAGCTCCATTTCGTAAATACTTTCCGGCGCGTTGCTGAAAACGGGCGTGTACCCGTTTAGCATTTTGAAATAGCCTTCCGCCTTCAAGTCGGCTTTCGGCTTCCGGAAGATAGTTTCAAAAACTCCCATGTTTTTATCACCCCGCATTTTTGAGCATTTCGCCGATTTCGTTATAATATTTCTGCCGCACGGTCAGCGCGTCGATCACGGAAACGAAGCCGTCAATTCGCGCCCGCTGTTCGATCTTCACGGGACGGAACTTCCGCGTTTCCATGTTGTGCTTCAATGCGACGTTGAGGAAGTGCGCTTTCAACAAGTTATTGTCGGCAATCTTGAAATTGCCGTCCTTGATAACGCCTTCAAACTCACGGATCACGGGCGCAAGGTTTTCACCCTGCCATACGTCGTCCGTCTGCCAGCCCGCGTTCTTCAAGTCGTCGATCAGATATTGCGCGGAATAGCGGTCGTACCCGATCTTCAAGATATATATTCCGTACTGATCCCGAAGCATAGAAAACCATTCGTAAACATCGCGGTAATCGACGTGGTTTTCTCCGGATAGCTTGACGATCCCTTGCTTTACGAATATGTCATACGGTACGCCGTCAATCGCTTGCGCCGTTTCAAGGCGGTTCGCGGGCATAAAGAATTGTGCGAAGGCATATAGAACGCCGTCCCGCTCAATCACGACGGAAGCGGCGGTCAAGTCCGTTGTTTGTGAAAGGTCTATGCCGCCCACGGCGTAACTGTCCTTGAAATCCTCCAGCTTCGCGTGAATTCCTGCGCCGTCAACAACGACGTAATCAAGCCACGCGACGGAAGAATTCTGCTTGATATTGCAATACTTCGTAAGGAATTCAGCCCGCTTCGACATACTCATTTCGGCGACGGCGATTTCCTCTTTGAAGAAGTCCGGCGAAACGGAAACGCCCATATTCGGATTTGCTTTTTTAAGCTCTTCAAGGTCGTTCCATTTCTCCACGTCGTCGATCATGTAAAGCAGGGGAAGAAGGCGGCGTTCCTTGCTTCCTCCCTTCAAAAACGCTGTCGATCTCTTCATCAATTCGTCGAAGATACCGTCGTTTTCGTAACCCGCCGTTGAGATCGAAAGGATCATCGGCTGGCGGCGCGCGCCAAGCGCGGATTTCATAACTTCGTACTGCTTCAAGCCGCCGTCGCCGCGCCACGACGCGACTTCATCGTTCACGACTAAATGCGGATTGAAGCCGTCGGATTTCTTCGCGTTGAACGCAAGCGGCTTGATCGCGGTATTGCTTTCTTCGATGTAAATATCGGAACGGCGCTTCTTCGATAGGTCGGAAAGCTCCGGTTCTTTTTTAATCATCTGATAGAAGTTATCGTAAACGATGTTTGCTTGCTCCAGCTTCGGTGCAAGGCAATATATTTTCGCGCCGTATTCACCGTCAAGATACGCCATATAAGCAATGACGGCGGACGCAAAGAGCGTTTTGCCGTTCTTGCGCCCGATCACAATAAACACTTCACGAAAGACGCGCGTTCCGTCCTCTTCGACGATCCCGAACATAACGGAAACGGCGGCTTTCTGCCACAACTCCAGCTTCAAAAGGTCTGTGCGCCCTTCGCAATGATGGCAAAAGTTTTCGATGAACCGAATTGCCTTGTTTGCCTTCTTCGCGTTGAAGGTGAAAAGCCCTTCTTGAAGCCCCTTCACGATGTATTCATACAGAAGGCGAACCCACTTGCCGACGGTTATATTTCCGGAAGAAATGCCGTCGTAATACTCGTAAATGTAATTTGAAAAGGGCATTTTTATTCGTCCCGTAACGCCTGTAAACGGCTTTCCTTTTTCTTCTCCGGCGGTACAAGATCGCAAAGCTGTTTGATAATTGCGGCGTGATTTTTTGTCATGGCGATATGTGTTTTCACCGCGTCGCTTTGCTTCGTCCCGCTCTGATTTGCGCCGTTTTGGTATTCGACGGTGTAGCCCTCTTCGTTGATGATCTCTTGCAATTCTTCAAGGGATACCGCCATGAACGCCGCGTTCTTGATAAGGCTTTCGACGGTCTGCAACTTGTTTTTATCCAAGTCTTTGAAAATGCGCTTCAATCGGGAAAACTCCCGCTTGATCTTTTCTTCTTTCGTCAAGTCCTTCTTTGTCGCCATAAATATCACCCCCTTTTCCGGTCAACCCACACCCCCTTAAACGCGTACACCCGTTATGCGCGCGCCTGCGGAGTATTTTTAATCTCCCGCCCTCGGTGTCGAACCCTCCCTAAATTTTGAGCGAATAGGGGGGGGATATGAGGTTTCCCGCTTCGTCGAATGCGTACCGTTTTTTCTTGTCGTTCCGGTGGTGTTCTTTGTTGTGGCAATCTTGACAAAGCGCTTCGAGATTGTCCCACGAAAGCGCTATGTACGGATCGTTGATATTCTGCTTCGTCAAGTATGTTTTGTGATGTGCGATCTTTGCGGTTACTGGATCGTCCGGCGTTGAACAACGTTCGCACAAGTAGCCCTTCGACTTCAAGAAGCTGTCACGGCATGAACGCCAAGCGTCCGAATTGTAAAACCTTTCCGCCCACGGCTTCATGCGGTTATCCTCCTTCCTGTGGAAAAGTCTGTGCAAAAGAGTAAAAGAAAAAGCCTTCCGTGCATTCACACAAAAGGCTTTATCCCGCGCTATTCAATTCGCAATAATTCAGCGTAATTATTATATCACGCGTAAGCGTCGCGGACAAGGTGCATTGTTTGGTCACGTTTTGGTCATTTGTCAACGGCTTTCCGGTATGTCGCCGCTGATACCGCCGCCGGAATGCCGAATACGCATACCGCCATATCATTGACGATCTTGTTCCGCCAGCGGCGCGCCGTCTTTATCTCTTTGAGAACGCCCGCGTCGGAAAGCTCTTCCGCGATCTCTTCCCACGTCGCCGTTCCGCCCTCTCGCGGATTGCCGTTGATGTCCTCGCCGAAATAGTAAAGCCGGATCACAACGAATTCTTTATGCCCCTTGAAAAGAGAAATAGCGCGCGTCAAGCTGTCAAAGCCGGATTTCGTTTCTTTGAACTGCTTTTGTTTTTCCTCTCGCATTTCCTCGACGATCTCCGCTTCCGTCTTGCGCTGAATAAAGCCCTTCGCCTGTGGTGTCGTTGAAAACGTCTTTCGTCCCGCGTGATACTCAACTTCGCAATACGCTTCTTCATCGGCTACAAGCGCCGCCAGCTTCTTGTAGTTATACAGCAACGTTTCCATTGCCTTGAAGTAATTTACGTACCCCGTGTTCTGTGTGTATGCTTCCGCCGCCCCTGCGCGCGCGGCTTCAAATACGGCTTCCCGCAACTCTTCGGAAAGCTCTGTTTGCTTTTTAGTCATGTGTGCCACCTCCGGTTAGATATTCGATAATTGTTCCCGCCGCCTGTTCCCAGCCGTAGCAAAGCGCGGCTTTGTAGCCCTGCGCCGAAAGAGCGTCCAGCCACTCCGATTGATGATCGCTTGTCCTGCCGCCGCGTTGCCGTTTAAGCTCTATGTAAAGCCCGTGATATTGCCCGCGCGCGACGGGCAAGCATAGATCGGGAACGCCCGCTTTCACGCCCTCCGCCCGAAGCCGTCCCGCTTCCGCCTTGTGTCTGCTCCCGCCGTTCGGGACGTGATAAAGCAAATTCAATTCGGGATATTTCCCGCTTTGCATAGCCGCCCACGAAAACAGCGTCATTTGCTCTTGCGCTTCCGTCGGAACGGGCATTTTATTTTTCTGCATTCTGTGATCCCTCCCGTTCCCAATCAGCGAAGAAGAAAAACGGCTTGTTCTGCGCCATTGCTTCGCCGAATTCATATTTCGCGCCTTTGCTCTCTTTCCAGTCCGGAAGAAAACAGACTTCGGCGCACTCTGCAAGCATAGCGCCGGACATACGCATATAGGCTTCCCACGTGAAGCCCTCCGCCGGAAGAAGCGCCGGATTTACAACGATGAAGCCGCCTTCCTCCAGCTTCTTTTGCGCGTTGTAAAACTTCGTGAAATAATACGGATCGCCCGTTATCTTCCCTGCAAGGTAAAGCGTCCTTTTCTCCTGCATTGTGTTTCCTCCCTTCATTCGTTGAAAATCGTTATTTGTGCCTTCCGCTGTTCCTGCTCCAAAAGATCGAAAAGCCGCATTTGCGCTTGTTCCTGTTCAAGCCGTGCTTGTGCCGCTCTGTAATAATCTTCGTCGATCTCGAAGCCGACGTAATCAAGCCCGCCTTGACGATAGCAAGCGATCAAGGAACTTCCGCTTCCGGCGTGTGTGTCCAATATCTTCATACCTTTTCGGGCGAAGAGGGAAAGAACCCACGAATACAGCTTCACGGGCTTTTGTGTCGGGTGAATTGTCCCGTCGTTCAGCAATTCAACGCGATTGCAGACAAAAACGCGCGTCGGCGTGTCGAAGCTGGTATACGCTAATTCGCAATCGCTCATTGTCAAGCCGTGTTGCCCCTTGTCCCATACAAGCCAGCCTTTATGCCCTTGTTCAAGATACGGGACGAAGTAATTTCCGCCCCATATCACTTGCGCTTTTGAAACGCGTTCCAATTCGCGGAAGTATTCGGGCGGGGGAATAGCCTTGTCCCAGCTTTTCCGGATATGCTCTTTTCGGTTATGTTTCGGATTGCCGCATACGCGCTTCTTCTGTCCGTCTATGCCGATACCGTAAGGCGGATCAACGATCGCAAGATCGAAGAAGCCGTCCGGAAACTCTTTCATTCCCTGCATACAGTCCATGTTATACAGCTTGTTCAATTCAAGCATACGTTGTTCACCTTCTTTCTTTTTCTCCCCCCTCCGCCCCCCCCGCTGGGGGGGGAACGGGCTTAAAGGAATAAATCTATCGGCGATCCGGCGGGCTTCCTCGATCCGTTTTCTGAACCGATCCTTCACGATTGATTTTATATCCCCGCCGCCTTCCCGCTTTTATCACTCCCGCGCTTTCATTATCAAGGGCAAGCGGCTTCGCCGTGCTTCGCACCCTTGACAATGCGCGCGTTCGTGATCTCTGAAAAGCGGGCGACGGGGAATAAATAAAATCAATCTTCCGGAAGGGAAAGCGCTGGTCGTAAAACTTTACACATTTACAAGGCTTTTTATTGCGCCCCTTCGGGCGTTCCCGCTATTCGCGTTTCTTCCGGCGTTTCGGTTTCTCCGGTTCGCGTACATATTTATAATATATGTAGCCCCACTTCGTCGCGCGGGCTTCCACCAGCTTGTAACCCTTCGGCGCGATCGGTGCTTTCTTTTCCGTATACGTCCGAAGCGCAAGCGTCGGCGCTTCCTTCTCCGGCTGGCGAAGATTGCGCGTCGCCTTCCAACGGTGTCCGCCCTGTTCCGGTGTCCAATGGTTGAAGAGGTAATCCGCAAGCCCCGTGTAATCCTGCCCGTAGTCAACGCCGTTATAATAATTGTGTTCGCGCAAGTGCCGAATATGGATTACTGATCCGTCGTTCCACTTGCCGCTGATCGTTTCTTCCGGTATGCCGTCCGAAATCATGTGAAAATGAATTCGGTTCGTAGACTTGCCGCGCCCCATGTAAATAATGATCTTCGCGTCGGGACAAGCCCTTTGAAGCCGCCGGAAGTAATTGCCGCGTATTCTGCGCGCTTCGCTGAATGTATGAACTTCGCTGTCGTCGTCGAACGTCAGCGTACTATATAAGGAAAGCGGCGAAAAGTTTTCATTAACCAGCCGCTGGTGTTTCCGCTTTGATATGCCGATCCGGTGTTGCGCGCGCTCTTCGTCGTCCTTGAAGCGCGGTCGCGGTTCAGCTTTTTTAATGTTCGCTCGATCGGATACGGTGTAAACCTCTTGTTCACATACAACGCCCGAAAAAATACGTCTTTTAACCCTCTGCATAATCCCGCCGCCCTTCCTTGACAAAAGCGCCATAAAATGCTATAATTTCAATATTGAATAGCTCCTTTTACAGCTATGTAAGAGGAAAAGAGAACGTCCGGAACGTCGCAACCGGACGTTCTCTTTTTTGTTTTGTCAGCCGTTATTAAATCCTGCGCCCTGCTCGAAGTCGGCGCACCGTTCTTCTTCACAAGGCTTGAAGCGCATTCCGTCCGCGCACCCGACGCAAGGGAACGGGCGTACCCCGTCCGGAAGCGCGCCTTCGCGCAAGTGAACGCATTGTTCCAGCTTCGCGCATTGATCGCACCAGCACTTCCGGCAATCGCCGATCAGCGTTTTTTCAACCGGACGTTTCAAGCCCTCTTCGGCTTCCTGCGCGTCGTGTTCTTCCTGCATTTCCCGCGCCGCCTGTTCGATCGTGTAATCTTCAACGCCTTCTAAAATGCCCCGAAAGAATGGCGCGAACGCGTAGCCGATCCCCAGCCCTGCGCGCAAAAGCAATTCTTCGTCGATCTTAATATCTGCCATTGTTCCCGCCGCCCCTCCGAAGCGCTCTGAAAAGCACGTTCAAAACGATGTAGACGATCACAACGGAAGCGGCGACGCAAGCAACGCCGCAAAGCATATAAAAGGCGTTCACCATGAATTGATACATTGTCATTCGTCAGCCCTCCCGAAAACCTCTTCCGCGTCGATGTCCCACGCGGCGGCAATATGCTTCATCATATCGACGGCTTCGGCGCGCTTCTTCTGTTCCTCTGCGTTCTCGCCGTTTAAGTACGATACCAAGATTTCAGATTTGAGATTGCAAAGCGGGCGAACGCCATTGCCGCCGTAGTACGCGTAGTTGTTGTTCAAAGAACCGTCCGAAACGACGTAGCGGACGAAAGAATTTATCGGGCTGTCCGGTGTAGCCGTCCACCACCAACGATCCGGAAGCGCCGGAATGTTGCCGCGCAAAAGGCGGTATTCCTCGCAAGTGATAAGCCCGATCCGGACGCGATCGCCGCCGTAATTCTTCAAGCCGTCGTCGGCGGTCAAGTCGATGTTGAAATACTCGAACATTCCTTCCGGCGCGCCCGCCTTAATCAGACGGCGCAAGAATTCGCCGTTCAGATAGGCACGAAGGGAAGAAGCGGCAAAGTCGTTCTTGTTCCCTTCATCGAAGGCGCGTTCCTCGACGCAATCGGAAGCAATGCACTTCACCCAATCCGCGCCCGTCTGAATGACCGTCCAAGCGATCCCTCCCATTGTGAATTCCTGTTTCGGCTCGAAGCCGTGTTTGTTCTCTTTCATATTGAATAGCTCCTTTCCTGCGGCGCTGTCTGCGCCCGCTCGTTGAATAAGTCTGTTGATATACCAAACCGCCTTTTGTAAGTCCTCTTCACCGTTTTTCAGCTTCCAGCGCCACAAATACTTGATCGCGTTCGCTGTGCAAAAGGCTTCGATACCTTGAAGCCCGCTTGTCGCGGCTTCCAGCGCGTCGATACACTCAATCCCGCCCGCGTTGTAATGCGGCGGGTGGTTCACCCGCTCCGCCATGATTAACACTTCTTGCCGCCGTGCCGATACGGGCGGCTTTTGTTGTATTCGTGCTTTACCTCCAGCACGTTTTCAATGTCAATTCCGGCATACGCGCAATAATCAAGAACGCGAATAATCACGTCGGCAAGCTCCGCCGCGATCCCTTCGGGCTTTTTGCTCTGCGCGGAACAACGGGCGTTCGGATTTTCCGGATCGTAAGGGCGGCTTCCGCAATGCGCGCTTCCGTCCTCTTCGCAACAAACGCCGCCAGCGTTGCAGGGGAAATAAAGAAGCGGTTTCCCGTCGCGGTATTCCTCCAGCGCTTCGGATACCTCCGAATGAATAAGCGCCACGATCTCCGGAAACGTTCTTTCGCCTTCCCACCAGCCGTGTTCAACGGCGTTCTTGTGAACCTCTGCCGCGAACTCGTTAATTGTCATTGTCTTTACCCTCTCTTTCAATCGGTTTCTTTTGCAAAAGCGCAATCTTCGCAACGTTCGACAGTTTCGTTCGGATTATCAAGCGGGCATTCCCAGCCGCTTTCAACGTCCTGTTCCGTAAGCCCGCAAGCGTATTTCTGCGAATTCTTCGCTTCGATTTCCTCTGCGCGGCATTCGCACTTTTCGCCGCTGTCAAGATGTGCGCCGCAATGCGGGCATTCCTTATAAGGTGTTGCCATGTCTTTCTCCTTCCTAATAATCAGCCGCCGGAAGCCGTCGGCGCATAGCGTCAAGCCGTGTTCCTTCACGTACTCCCGCCGCCGCGCGGCTTCTGCCGCTTCCCAGCCGCAAGAAGCGCATTCCGAAGGCTTGCATTTCTGCGTTTTCTCCGGATCAATGCCCAGCAAGCACTTCAAGGGCGGCTTTTCCTGTCGGTTATTCATTCTTCACCCGCTTTCCGCACGAAGGGCAATAATTGAGCGGGTAGCCCTTGCCGTCCTTCATGTAATCCGTTGTCCGTCCGCATTTGCGCCCGTTTACTACTGCGTAGGAAACAAGCGCGGCGGATAAAGCCATTCCGAACCCTGCGGGCTTGCTGTGGTGTTCTTCAATGAACCGTTGAAGCGCGATCGCTTCGCAAAACGGGCATTTCTTTTTATCGCTCATTCCTTCACCCGCTCCCCGTTATAGATAACTACCATTGAAGGGAAGGGCGCGGGATCGGCGGCGTTCCCGTCGTCGTCCGTGAACCGTAGCCGCCCGCGCACGAAGCGGATTTCCGCTTTCCCGTAAATGTAATCGTGAAAATATGCCGTATCCGTCCGCGCTGGGATAAGTAAAACAATCGGATACCCCCCCCCCCGCGCTTCCTCGAAAGCCTTTTGAACCCACTTGCCGATCTCGCGTCCGTAAGGCGGATTGCAGAATACCGCGCCGCCGCGATCCCAGCTTTGCGAAAGCCCGTCCGTTTCCGGTGTGTAATACAAAGAGCATTTCGCCGTCTTGTCGGTCGCCGCCGGATCAAGCACGAAGCCGAATTCGGCGTTCAGCCTGTCGAAGAAGTCTTGCGGCGTACACCAGCACATATTTTTAGAGGATAGAAGCGCCTTGTTCATCGTGCGCCACCTCCTTTTCGTCGGAAAAGACGCGGACAACCGCCGCCACCTGTTCAAAGTCCAAATATACGGGCTTATTCTCTACGATCCCGCCGATGTCATAGCCGCGCACATTTCCGAAGCCGTCGCGGTTAATCGTGAACTTGTCGCACTTGATAGCGAAGTCAACGCCGCTTTTCAAGATAACGCGCATTGTCATTTTAGGCATTGTCCGCCACCTCGCTTCCTTCTACGATCTCGCCCGTGTTCGGATCAACATTCAAGGTGAATTGCTCCGGCTCTGTCGCCGTGAAATGGTCGCGGGCTTCGCGCTCTCTGCGTTCCTTCTCGGAAAGTGCGAATTCGCATTCCCGCGTTAAGGCTTGCAAGCTCTCCACGAACTGCTGATTGATAACGTCATAGGGCATAATCACCGCTTGAAGCAGGAAGCCCGCCTTCGCTACAATGTAGGGCGCGCCGTCCGTCGTGCGGCGTTCGTAAAGCTCCAGCACGTCCAGCACGTCAGCAACGGGCGCAAGATAGCGGCTTTCGATGAATACCAGCCCGCGCGTTGTGTGGATCGGCTTCAAGGTTCGTCCGGAATAGATGATTGATATTCCTTCCCGCTCGACTTGTCTTTCCGTCGCGTCGGTATCCTCGAAGCTGATACCCGCCGGAATGCCCAGCGTTTTCACGAAGTAATTATCGCGGTCTTTCTCCGGAACGTCGAAGATCGTTAAAAGGCTTTCCGCGTCAAGCGGCGGAAGCCCGATAACCGGATAAACCGCCGATCCGTCGCCGATGTACTGCGTTAATATGTCGCCGTCGTCGCTGTACCGCTCGAAGATTGCAATATTCTTGTTCTTCTTGCAGATAGCGGCGATACTTTTAATCTTCATCTTCGCACCCCCACTTGATAGCCTGTCCGCATTGCCCGCAAAAAGCGTTTTCGTTTTCGTCTGCGTTGTGCAGATATTCACCGCTTCCGCAATTCGGGCAAGCCAGAACGCCTTTGTCCCCGTCCGGATACGGTGAAGCAGGAATGTTGAGCGCGTCCGCGTCGTGCCGTTCCGCATTGTCCGAAATGTCAACGCGGGGAACGCGGATCGCCAGCGCGATTTGGCAACCGCAAATCGGGCAATCAACCGCCGAAAAGCGCGTCGGCGCTTTCGTCAGCATATCCGCCATAGAACGCGGTTCTTCCGCCGTGTAGATGTTTTCCCGCTCCGGTGTGAAGCGATAGCCGCAAACGCGGCATTCTGTCTTTTTCTTGCTGAACATAATTGAATAGCTCCTTTCGTGTGATTTAATATTTACCGTAGACGCGGATGGCGGTTTTCCCGCCATGCGTCGCCGCCGATACGATAGCCGAAGGCATAAAGGAAACGCGCAAGAAGTCCCGTGCGGCGCGCTTCGCAAGCCGCCATGTAATCAACTTCGCGTTCGGCTCTTCCGCCGCCGTGTCGTCGATCGGATATTCGCAAATAAGCACGGTGTTTCCGAACGGGCGACGCGCCGGACGTTCCTTCATAAACTCTTTGTTCCCTTCCTTGCACTTGATAATTTCAAGCGCCTTCGGGAACTGCCAGCCGCTTTTGTTTTCCTTCATCGTGTGCCGCTCCTTTCAATCTGTGTACGGGCTTTCAAGCGTCCAGCCGAAGCAATCCGTACTTTTCCATTCCGTTGTGAAGTGATTGCGCCGCCCGTCGCCCGTGAAGAAGCAGTATTCCGCCGGAAGCACCCGCCCGACGTTTTCTTCGCCGTCAAGCTCCGCACGGTATCGTGTCAGCACGTCCGCCGCAAGAATGGCGAATTCCTCTTTCACGGGATATTCGGGATCGTAGCCGCTGAACTGATAGGGCGCTTCGATAACCTCCAGCACCGTGTCGGGGAAGCGCGGATCGTCAACGCGGTTCAGAACGCACCATACAACCGCCGCTTGCTCCGTCGTAGAAGGAACGATCCCCGCTTCGCCGTAGATCAGCTTTGCAAGGGCTTCAACCTCCGCCGCGTTCGGCACATATTCCGCCACCGTCCCGCTCGAAGGAAGAAGAACGGCGGTCGGCTGGTGTACCTCTTCAAGCGTTCCGGCGGTCGTGTCCTTCGGCTTGTCCGCCGCACCGCTCCCGCTCCACGGCATAAGCGCCGCAAGAAGGGCGGCAACGGTCAGCAATGCAACCGTAAGGGCGACGCGACGGCGAAGCATTGCCCGCCGCCGTCGTTGTGCCTGTATCCGCCGGGGCTTGTGTGCGCTGGCTGTCTGCTCGACTATGTAACCGCAAGGCACTTCGCAAATAAACTTCCCGTCCGCGTCTTGCAGGACGGCAAGCGCTCCGCGCGCCCGATCCGCCGTCATTGTTCCACCTCCGCCGCCGGAAGGGAAAGCCACCATTCCGGATTGTTCCGGAACTGCTCGTTCGGGCAATCGTCGCAACTGTCCGCGCCGCACTCTACGCAAAAGCGTTCTTGAAACGCGCCGTCCCACGGCGCTTCTATGACCGGAAGGGAACGAAGGAAGCCCGCCAGCGTGGGCTTGTCCTTCGTGATAGCGTCAAATACCGAAGTGAACTGCCGAACGTTCAAAACTTCGTCGCCGATAATGCACCCGTTCGCGATCCGCTCTTTGATGAACTCGACGCACGGCATTTCCTCCGAAACGCGAAGATCATTGAACCGCGCTTGCGCTTCGTCGAAGCTGTCGAAGGTAACGGCGTTTGCGACGGACGCTTCGCCGTCGTATTCCCATAAACGGATTTTGTATCGTGTTGTACTCATTCCGAATAGCTCCTTTCCCGCGTTACTCTTCAATGCCGATGTAAAGCACGTTTTCATCGGCGCGAAGCTCCGTGATCTTGCAATATGCGTATTTGTTCATTTCGTCGTGCGCGAAGTGCTTATACAAGCCCCTGTAAATGTCCCGCTTCTGATAGCCGCATTCCCGAACGTAGATATACACGTTCGTAAATCCGCTAATTACGTAGCCGATCGTTTGAAGCGCCACGTTGTTTGCGATCCTCTTCATTTTCATATTGAATAGCTCCTTTCGTATTTCAGCAATTCGCGCCGCGTCGGTTTCCTCTGCGCCGGAAATTCTCTTGCACCGTCGCTTGTGCAAGATCGGCGCTGTACTTCGGGCGGGCGTAGCCGTCAAACTCTCCCGTATAGCCGCGCTTCAACTCTTCGTAGATAGCGGCGGCGCTCCTTTTCAGACGGGCGGCAATGTCAACAACGCGTTCACCCTCTGCATACATTCTTTCGATCTCGCGGCGCTGTTCCAGCGTCAAATAACTGTATCCGTTCAATGTTTTAACCTCCTTCCGCCTGCCTTCGGATAAAAAAATAATGCAGGAAAAACCGTAACGGTTTCTTCTGCATTTAATGATACTCTCAACACAAATAGTTTCTCCGCGAAAAAAGCATTGACAAATCGCTCCTTCCGCCCTATAATGATAAGGCGGTTTTCAATAGACCGCCTGTTTGCGGCTGTGCTGGAATTGGTAGACTGGCAAGCTTGAGGTGCTTGTGTCCGGACGGGCGTACGGGTTCGACTCCCGTCAGCCGCACCAGTTAGAAAAGACGACTTGTTTCGACAAGTCGTCTTTTCTTTGGCCCTTTTGGGTGGTAGCATTTGCCACCGGATTGAGAGAGAAGGAGTTGCACGATGAGCCAAAACAAGCCCGCAGAAAACAAAATGGGCACCATGCCGGTCAACCGGCTGCTGTTGTCCATGTCCATCCCCATCATGATCTCCATGCTGGTCCAGGCACTGTACAACGTAGTAGACAGTATCTTCGTGGCCCAGCTCAGTGAGGACGCCCTGAACGCCGTCTCCCTGGCCTTTCCCATTCAGAACCTGATGATTTCCGTGGCAGTAGGTACCGGCGTAGGTATCAACGCCCTGCTGTCCAAGAGTTTGGGCGAAAAGCGTCAGGACCGGGCCAATGCCGCCGCCATGAACGGCCTGTTTCTGGCTGCGGTCAGCTACCTGGTCTTTATGCTCATCGGTCTGACTTGCTCCCGGCTGTTCTTTGCCATCCAGACGGACAAGCAGACCATCGTAGACTATGGCGAGAGCTACATGTTCATCGTGTGCGTACTGTCGGTGGGCATGTTCTTCCAAATCACCTTTGAACGCATCCTCCAGGCCACCGGCCGTACCCTGTACACTATGTTCACCCAGGCTCTGGGCGCCATCATCAACATCGTACTGGACCCCATCCTGATCTTCGGTCTGTTCGGTCTGCCCCGCATGGAGGTTGCCGGCGCCGCCCTGGCTACCGTACTGGGCCAGATCATTGCCGCCCTCGTCTCGGTGGTCATCAACGCCACCCGCAACCCTGACGTACAGCTGAGCCTGAAGGGCTTCCGCCCCCAGGCCTCCATCATCGGCCACATCTACGCCGTGGGCGTTCCCTCCATCATCATGTCCTCCATCGGCTCGGTGATGGTCTTCGGCATGAACAAGATCCTGATCGCCTTCACCACCACCGCTACCGCGGTTTTCGGTGTATACTTCAAGCTCCAGTCCTTTGTGTTCATGCCTGTGTTTGGTCTTAACAACGGCATGGTACCCATTGTGGCCTACAACTACGGCGCCCGCCGTCCTGACCGCATCAAGCAAACCATCAAGCTCAGCGTCATCTACGCCGTGTCCATCATGTTCATCGGCCTGCTGATCTTCCAGTTCCTGCCCAATGTGCTGCTGGATCTGTTCCGCTCCGAACAGGACACCGGCGATATGCTCACCATCGGTTTGCCCGCTCTGCGGATCATCTCCCTGAGCTTCCTGTTTGCCGGATTTGCCATCGTCTGCTCCTCCGTGTTCCAGGCCCTGGGCCACGGCGTGCTCAGCCTGGTGGTATCGGTCGTGCGTCAGCTGATGATACTGCTGCCTGTCGCTTTCCTTCTGTCCCGCATCGGTGGGTTGGCCGTCGTCTGGTGGGCCTTCCCCATTGCGGAGCTGCTCTCCGTAGGCCTGTCTGCCCTGTTCCTGCGCCGGGTCTACCGCAAGGAGATCCACCCTCTGGAGATGTAAAAAAAGTCCCGGAAGCAATCGCTTCCGGGACTTTTTATTTAAAGATAAGCGATGACCTGAGCCATCATCATAAAGTGGGCAATGGAGCCCAGGAGAATGAATACGTGGAAAATCTCGTGGCAGCCAAAGCGGGGGTTGCTGCGCCCGGGCCACTTCACCGCATAGAGCACACCGCCCACCGTGTATAAAACTCCGCCCAGAATGAGCCAGAACATACCCAGCCCAGGCATCCGCTGGGACAGAGGAACTATGGCGAACAGGGCCAGCCAGCCCATCACCAGGTAGATGACGCTGGTGAGCCACCGAGGGATATCCAGCTTGGCGATGGTAAGCACCACGCCGGCCACAGCCAGGCCCCAGATCGCAATAAGAAGGGGCAGCCCGCCATCTTCCCGCAGCACCGTGAGGCATACGGGGGTGTAGCTGCCGGCAATGAGCAGATAAATGGAGCAGTGGTCATATTTGCGCAGGGCAATGCGCTTAGAACGGGTGGTATTCACACAGTGGTACAGGGTGCTGGCTGTATACAGGCACACCATAGACACCCCGTAAATCAGAAAGAGAACCAGGTTTTCCCATTTACCCATCCACGCGGACTGAACGGCGAGAAATACCGTCCCTACCACCGCCAGCGCCGCTCCAATCCCGTGGGTAATGGCCGACCAGGGCCTCAGGCCGTCATAGGGGTCCCGCACCTCTTTCCGCCTCCGGGGACGGGGCACAGAAATCAAAGGTCTGGCCGGAACTGCAGTTTCATGGAACATATCAGACACCTCACAATCAAAGGCATTTGGCGTGGGTCTGTCAAACACTCTTCTATGTTCCATAGTATAGTCCTCCCCTTCAGCAAAATCAATAAGCAAAATTACTAAATCTAATTTTAAAGACTAGATTATATCACATGCAGCGTTTCCTCCCGTCAGGCACTCCACCCGCACCCGGTCCTCCTGTACCAGCACATGCAGTCCGCCTCCCCGCTGGCACTGTCCGGACAGCAGCAGGTCGGCGGCAGGGTCCTCCACCCAGGCGGCAATGGCCCGGCGCAGCGGCCGTGCCCCGTAATCCCGGTGGCTGCCTTTCTTGGCCAGCAGCCGCACGGCGTCCTCCTCTACCTGCATGGTGACTCCCAAGCTCTCCAACCGTTTGCCGGTCTCACCCAGCAGCTGCCGGGTAATGGATACCAGTGTCTCCTCCCCCAGGGGATGGAACACCAGAGCGGCGTCCAGACGGTTTAGAAACTCCGGGGCAAAGGTCTGTTTTGCCTCGGAGAGTACCTCCCCCTCCAAGGCTTTCCGGTCACTCTCCGTCCCGCTCCCAAAGCCCAGACGGGTCTTTTGCTGGAAGTGCCGCGCCCCCAGGTTGGAGGTCATCACCAATACGGTATTCCGAAAGTCGGTCTTTCGTCCCTGACTGTCGGTGAGCACTCCCTCCTCCATCACCTGCAGCAGTACCGACCAGATATCCCGGTGGGCCTTCTCCAGCTCATCCAGCAGCACCACCGACCAGGGGCTGCGCCGCACCCGCTCGGTAAGCTGTCCCCCCTCCTCGTGACCCACATAGCCGGGGGGCGAGCCGATGAGGCGGGAGACGCTGTGGGCCTCCATATATTCCGACATATCAAAGCGGATGAGGGCTTCCGAACTGCCGAACAGGGTCTGGGCCAGACTGCGGCACAGCTGGGTCTTGCCTACGCCGCTGGGACCCAGCAGCAAAAAGCACCCCACCGGCCTTCTGGGGTCCTTCAGCCCCAGCCTTCCCCGGCGCACCGCCCGGGCCACCGCCTTTACCGCCTGCTCCTGGCCCAGCACCGTGCGCTCCAGGGACTGTTCCAGTTCCTCCATTGCTTTTCGGTCGTGCTGGGTGGGGTCGCTCACCGGCACCCCGGTCCACTGGGACAGCACCGCCCGGATGTGGCTCTCCTCCACAGTTTTCTGGGGATGGCCCTGCCGCCAGCGCTTTTTCCCCGCCTCCAACTCCTTGCGGAAGTCCCCCTCCGCATCCCGGAGCATGGCCGCCTTTTCAAAATCCTGCTTGCGGATGGCCTGGGTGAGCTGACGCCCCGCCTGGACTGCCCGCTGCTCCAGCCGCTGCAGCTCGGGAGGCAGCGTGTGGCTGGACAGCCGGGCCTGGGAGGCCGCCTCGTCCATGAGGTCGATGGCCTTGTCAGGCAAAAACCGCTCGGGCAGATAGCGAATGGACAGGTCCACCGCCGCCTCCAAGGCCTTGTCCGAGATGGTAATATGGTGATGGGCCTCATACCTCCCCCGCAGTCCCCGGAGGATGGCCAGGGTCTGGTCCCGGGTGGGCTGTCGCACCGTGATAGGCTGGAAGCGGCGCTCCAGGGCGGAGTCCTTTTCAATATATTTGCGGTACTCATCCAGAGTAGTGGCACCAATGACCTGAATCTCTCCCCGGGAGAGGGCAGGTTTCAGGATGTTGGCCGCGTCAATGGCTCCCTCCGCGCTGCCTGCCCCCACGATGGTGTGCAGCTCATCGATGAACAAAATCACATTGCCCGCCCGGCGCACCTCCTGGAGCACGTGCTTGAGCTTCTCCTCAAACTCCCCCCGGTACTTGGTGCCTGCCACCATGGCGGACAGGTCCAGGGCGCACACCCGTTTACCCAACAAATGGGCAGGTGCGGTGCCGTCGGCAATGGCCAGAGCCAATCCCTCCACCACCGCGGTTTTGCCTACACCTGGCTCTCCGATGAGAGCGGGGTTGTTCTTGGTGCGGCGGGATAGGATTTGGATCAGCCGCTCCAGCTCCGCCTCCCGGCCGATCACCGGGTCCAGCTGACCCTGGCCGGCCATGGCGGTAAGGTCCCGGGCACACTGGTCCAGTTGGCGGGTGTCTCCCCCGCTGCGCTCCGGCTCCCGGCTGCGCATGACCCTGGAGATGCTATCCTCGCCTCCCAGGGCGGCGGACAAGCGCTGACTGAGCCGGGCACGGTCCACCCCGCACTCCCCCAGCAGCCGTACAGCTGAGCTGGTACTGTCCCGCAGCAGGCCCAGCAGCAGATGCTCCGCATTGACTGCCGGCTGTCCCATCTTTTTGGCCTCCACGGCCGCCTGTTGAATGGCCTGGCAACAGCGGGGCGTCAGCCCCTGGTGCAGGGTGCGTCCGGGCACCCCGGTGCCCACCAGCTGTGCGATACAAACCCGCAGGCGGGGGCTGCCCGCTCCCTCCTCCCGCAGCAGACGGGCGGCAGTGCTGTACTCCTGGCTGGCCAGCCCCAGCAGCAGATGTTCACTGCCTACATAGCTGTGTCCCAGACGGGCGGCGTTCTCCTGGGCCAGACGAATGGCCCCCAGGGCAGTGGATGTAAAACGGCAATCGGCCATATTGATCCCTCCAGATGTTCCATATCCTGGCGCACGTCCCGGAAATATCCGGAAGCCCACCAGGGTCTTCTCTAACTATGCCCGCTTTTTCAAAAATTAGCATTGCAATTTTGAAAAGATGTGATAGAATGTAGTGAAGAATTTTAGGGAGGTGTTTTCCAATGGCCTATGTCATCAGCGATGCCTGCATCAGCTGTGGTTCCTGCGCCGATGCCTGCCCCGTGGGCGCCATCGCTCAGGGTGCTGACCACTACGAGATCAACGCCGGCGCTTGCCTGGACTGCGGTTCCTGCGCCGATAGCTGCCCCATGAGCGCCATCTCCCAGGGCTGAGCCTCTGTGAGATCAACAGCGCCGGCCATTGGCCGGCGCTGTTTTCATAGTTCTCCGTTGTGTTCCATACGCCTCTCTGCCGTTTTCTCCGGCGGAGAGGCGTATTTTACTTAAGGGGTCGGCCATCAGCCCTCCATATGCTTCCCCAGGAACACAGCGATGGACTGGGCCAGCTTGTACTCCACCTCGCCTCCGGTGAGGTTTTCCTCCGGCGCGGTGAATACCACGCTGCCCAGCACATCCCCCTCTGACAAAATGGGGGCCACGGTATCCAGGAAAAACCGTCCCTCCTCGGCGCATAGGGGCACACCGATCTCGCCAACCTTATGCTGGTAGATCTGCCGGCTCTCCATCAGCCGCTCCAGCTCGGGGGCAATCTGCTTGTCCAGCAGTTCCCGCCGGGGTGCACCGGCCAGAGCAATAATGTTGTCCCGGTCGGTGATCACCGCGATCCTTCCTGTGGTGCGGTTGAGGGTCTCGCACATCTGGGTGGCAAATTCGGTCAGCCCGCCCAGCAGGGAATACTTTTTAAAAATCACACTGCCGTCCCGCTCCGTGTAAATTTCCAGTGGGTCGCCCTCTCGGATTCGCATGGTACGTCGAATTTCTTTTGGTATTACGACACGACCTAAGTCATCGATCCTGCGGACAATACCTGTTGCTTTCATCTATATAATTCCTCCCACGGTGGTTTTTTGGAAACAAAATATAGTATGGACAGGAAAACGGAGGCTATGCGTGGATCATTCACAGGGACCCATTCCCAGCTGCCCATTATTTTTGTACGCATTTGTGCGTCATACAAAGACAAAAAGCTTGACGAACAGGTGAAAAAAACGTAAAATAGTAAACTAGCTGCAAAAGCAGTTTCCATCCTGGCGCAAGCCGGAGAGAGGGGTGGAGCTGGCAGCGAAAATAAAAGAAGGGAAAGAAACATCGTGGAAGAGAAAAAATTCCAACCCTATGTCCCCGCGGACAAGGTGATGCCGGAATTTACCGTGGTTTCCATTGTGTTGGGCGCTATTCTGGCCATCGTCTTTGGCGGCGCCAACGCCTACCTGGGACTGCGCGTAGGCATGACCGTTTCTGCATCCATCCCCGCGGCTGTTATTTCCATGGGCGTCATCCGCAAGATCCTGCGGCGTGATTCCATCCTGGAAAATAACATGGTGCAGACCATCGGCTCCGCCGGTGAGTCCGTGGCCGCCGGTGCCATCTTCACCCTGCCTGCTCTGTTTATGTGGGCCAAGGAAGGCATGGGCAACGCTCCCGGCCTGGTGGAGATCGGCCTGATTGCCCTGTGCGGCGGCGTACTGGGCGTGCTGATGATGATCCCCCTGCGCAGCGCTCTGATCGTCAAGGAGCACGGCGTGCTGGCTTACCCCGAGGGACAGGCCTGCGCCGAGGTTCTGATTGCCGGTGAAGAGGGCGGTGCCAAGGCGTCCACCGTGTTCTCCGGTCTGGGCATTGCTGCCGTCTACAAGTTCATTGCCGACGGCCTGAAGATCTTCCCCAGCGAGATCACCTATGATATCTCCGCTTACAAGGGCTCCGGTGTGGGCATCGACGTGCTGCCCGCCCTGGCCGGCGTGGGCTATATCTGCGGCGCCAAGGTATCCTCTTATCTGTTCGCCGGCGGTATCCTGGGCTGGCTGGTCATCATGCCTCTGATGGTTCTGTTCGGCGGCGACGCCATCATGTTCCCCGTCACCGACATGACCATCAACGAGCTGGTGGCTGCTAACGGCGTGTCCGCCCTGTGGAGCAACTACCTGCGCTACATTGGCGCCGGTGCCGTGGCCTGCGGCGGCGTGCTCAGCCTCATCAAGTCCCTGCCTCTGATCGTGCGCACCTTCAAGGACGCCATGGGCGACTACGGCAAGGGCCGCACCGTCAGCACCCTGCGTACCGAGCAGGACATCCCCATGAAGGTCGTTCTGCTGGGCGTGCTTCTGGTGGCCATCGTGCTGTGGCTGGTTCCTGCTATCCCCCTGAACCTGTTCACCGCCCTGATCGTCATTGTCTTCGGCTTCTTCTTTGCCACCGTGTCCTCCCGGATGGTGGGCCTCATTGGTTCTTCCAATAACCCCGTCTCCGGCATGGCCATTGCTACCCTGCTCATCTCCACCATGCTGCTGAAGGCCACCGGTACCGTTGGCATTGAGGGCATGACTGCTGCCATCGTCATCGGCGGCATCATCTGCGTCATCGCTGCCATCGCCGGCGATACCTCTCAGGACCTGAAGACCGGCTTCCTGGTTGGCGCTACCCCCAAGAAGCAGCAGATCGGCGAGCTGATCGGTGTTGCGGTTTCCTCCGTGGCCATCGGCGCTATCCTGTACCTGCTGAGCATGGCTTGGGGCGGCTACGGCTCCAACGACCTGCCCGCTCCTCAGGCGATGCTGATGAAGATGATCGTCGAGGGCGTTATGGGCGGCAACCTGCCCTGGAACATGGTGTTCGCCGGCGTGTTCATCGCCATCGTGGTAGAGGTGCTGGGCATCCCCGTGCTGCCCTTCGCCATCGGCCTGTATCTGCCCATCTACCTGTCCGTGCCCATGATGCTGGGCGGCGCTCTGCGCTGGTTCCTGGAGAAGCGTAAGTACGCCTCTGAGAAGGACAAGAACGACACCGTGCAGTCCGGCGTGCTGTACTCCTCCGGCCTCATCGCCGGCGAGGGTATCGTGGGCATCCTGCTGGCCGTGCTGGCTATCATCCCCGCTGGTATGAGCGATGAAGGCGTTGCTCTGTATGTCAGCGACAAGATCAACTTCAGCGAGGTCTTCAGCATCGGCAACATCGGCGGTCTCATCTGCTTTGCCGTCATCCTGTTCACCATCTATCTCTTCGCCACCAAGGACAGCAAGAAGAAGTAATTCTTGTTTTTTCCCCAGCCGGGCTGTATACTTTGGTATGCAGCCCGGTTTGGGTTATTATCCATGAGGAGAAACGAAATGGCCAAGAAAAAGAGCGAGAACTATTTGGATTTCATCCCCGTTATCAACCCTAAAAATGACTGGAGCGAGGGCGAGGACGGTATTGCCACCATCCATATGGTCCACCGGGGCTTCTACGCTACCATCGCCCAGAAGGTCTTCCACACGCCCCGAGTCAGCCACATCAAGCTGGACGAGTACGGCAGCTTTCTGTGGAAGCGGATCAACGGCGAACGCACGGTGGGTCAACTGGCCCAGCAGCTGAAGGAACAGTTCGGCGACCAGGCCGAACCTCTCTACGATCGACTGGTAAAATATATGCAGATCCTGCGCAACAACGAGTTTATCCTGTTTCGCGGAAAGGACAAGGTGAAGGAATGAATACCTTGGAGACCATTCTGGGCATTCTGGCCTTTGCCGTGGTCATCGCGGTGCTGTATGTGTGGGGTCTGAAAAAGAGCTACACCCAAAGCGCCGATCTGGAACGCATTTTGCTCAGTAAAAGTGCGGGAAAGGTGGTAAACTACCTCAAGAAAAATGAGGAGATCACCCTTTCCCAGATGGCCCAGCTCTGCACCGGCGTAAAGGCCGGTCAGTTCTGGTCCCGGCAAAGAGCGATGGTACAAAATCCCAAGACCTTTGCCCCCAAATTAGCCCAATACATGGTGGAACAGCTGCTGCTGAAGAAGGTCTCCAACGGCCGCTACCGCCTGAGGAAATAAATCTGCCACGAGAGGAGTATGCAGCTATGAACGTACTATCCAACCTGGAACCCAAGAGCGTATTCCGCTTCTTTGAAGATCTGTGCGCCATTCCCCACGGCTCCCGGAACACCAAGGCCATCAGCGATTACTGTGTGGCCTTCGCCAAGGAGCGCGGCCTGGAGCACTACCAGGACCAGGACAATAACATCATCATCATCAAAGAGGCCACTGCCGGCTATGAGAATGCCCCCGCCATCATCCTCCAGGGCCACCTGGACATGGTGTGTGAGAAGGAGCATGACTGCACCAAGGATATGGACAAGGAAGGTCTGGACCTGATGGTGGAGGGCGATTTTGTCACCGCCAAGGGCACCACCCTGGGCGGCGATGACGGCATCGCCGTAGCCATGGCTCTGGCTATTCTGGACGCCAAGGACATCCCCCATCCCCGCCTGGAGGCCGTGTTCACCGTGGACGAGGAGATCGGCATGCTGGGCGCTGTTTCCATGGACGTGTCTCCCCTGAAGGGCCGTCAGCTGCTGAACCTGGACTCCGAGGAGGAGGGCGTGTTCACCGTCAGCTGCGCCGGCGGCAATGTGACCACCTGCCTGCTGCCCATCGCCCGTGCTCCCTTCCAGGGAAGCGCCCTCACCATTACTATCAGCGGCCTGCAGGGCGGCCACTCCGGCACCGAGATCCACAAGGGCCGTGCCAACGCCAACATGCTCATGGGCCGTCTGCTCCAGGCTGTGGCCGCAGCGACCGAAATGCGCATTGTGGCTGTGAACGGCGGTCTGAAGGACAACGCCATTCCCATCAAGACTCAGGCTCAGGTGCTGGTGGCTGACGCCGCCGCCGCCAAGGCCACCGCCCAGGAGATGGGCGCCTGCTTTGCCGCTGAGTACCGGGTCACCGATCCCAACGTAGCCGTATCCGTGGAGGACGCCGGCGAAGGCGAGACCATGGACGCCGCCTCCACCAAGAAGGTGCTGTGCATGCTTACCTGCCTGCCCAACGGGGTTCAGGTCATGAGCGCCGACATCGCCGGCCTGGTGCAGACCTCTCTGAACCTGGGCATCCTGACCACTGAGGACTCCGTGGTGCGTACCTCCTTCTGCGTACGCAGCTCGGTGGACTCTCAGAAGGAGATGCTCAAGGCCCGTCTGTCCAGCCTGATGGAGCAGCTGGGCGGCAGCGTGGAGTTCTTCGGCGAGTACTCTGGCTGGGAGTATCTGGCTGACTCCCCCCTGCGTGATCGCCTGGTGGCCGTCTTCCGCGAGCAGTACAGCCGTGAGCCTCGCATCGAGGCCATCCACGCCGGCGTGGAGTGCGGCATTTTCGCCGGCAAGCTGCCCGGCCTGGACTGCGTATCCATCGGTCCCGACCTGTTTGAGATCCACACTCCCCGGGAGCGCATGAGCATTTCTTCCGTGCAGCGCCTGTGGAACTTCGTCCTGGAAGTATTGAAGCGCAGCAAATAAACTGTTTGTAATTGAAAATAGGCAAAAAAACTGGCAGCTCGTTGAGCTG
>OBJQ01000074.1_pt1 | contig 100883 bp, 101 predicted proteins | sample 1519921 | NCBI WGS metagenome assembly OBJQ01 (sample SAMN04209244, study PRJEB22552) | human gut metagenome | biome: gut; material: feces | host: Homo sapiens | place: USA: Oklahoma
AAAACTGGTGAAACTTAAACTAACATTTTTGGTGAAATTTATATTGACATTAACACAACCTGTGAAGAGAGTATATATACCTAAATCAAATGGAACACAAAGGCCATTAGGAATTCCAACAGTTATAGATAGAGTGATACAGCAAGCAGTTGCACAAGTCTTAACACAAATCTATGACAGTCAGTTCAGTGATAACAGTTTTGGATTTAGACCAAACAGAAGTGCACATGATGCCATGGAAAGAACACTAGAATACTTAAATGAGGGATATGAATGGGTCATTGATTTGGATATAGAAGCATACTTTGATACAGTTAATCATGATAAATTAATTTCAATTCTTAGAGAGAAAGTGAATGACTCAATAACACTACATCTTATCAGAAAATTCCTGCAGGCAGGAATTATGGAAAAAGGATTAATAAAACCAAATAGCCTAGGAGTAAGCCAAGGAAGTCCGTTGTCTCCAATATTATCAAATATCTATTTAGATAAATTTGATAAGGGACTGAAGGAAAGAGGACTTCGCTTTTCAAGGTATGCAGATGATAGTAATATCTTTGTCAAAAGCGAGATGAGTGCAAACAGGGTCATGAAGTCAGTCTCATCATGGCTAGAAAGAAAGTTGTTTTTAAAAGTCAATGCAAGCAAGACAAAAGTTGTAAGACCAACAAAAAGCAACTTTCTAGGGTTTACATATACCAAGATGAGTTCCAAATGGGTGTGCAGTCCTAGCAGTAAGAGCAAAATGAAACTCTATGATAAGTGTCGAAAGATACTTATACGCAAGAAATGTATAGCAAAATCCAATGCAGAAACATTTACTCGAGTAAATCAAATCGTAAGAGGATGGATTAACTATTTTAGAATTGGGAAAATGAAGGTATTCATAGACAAATTCGGACAATGGTTAAGACATAAGATACGAGTGATTATCATTAAGCAATGGAAGAAACCAATGAAGATTTGGAAAAGTCTACAAATGCTTAATAGGAAACTTCCATATAAGTTTAGCGATGAACAGATTTATTCAGTAGCCAACTCAAGATTAGGTTGGTATAAACGAGCGAATGGGAATGTCGTCAACTTCTTACTAAATGCAGACATACTAGCCATAAGAAAAGGGAATCGACCGGGCTTGGTCAATCCCCTAGAATACTATCTGAGATAGTTGTATTAACATATAAATGTAGCGCCGTATACGAAAACCGTACGTACGGTGCAATGAGAGGGGCGAAAATAATTTATTTTCCCTCTACTCTATTCCCTTTAAATGATAATTAAATATGGGTGTTATTAAGAAAGTATGAAAAGGAGAAAGTAACATAAAACTTGGTCAGAAAATTAAATTTGTAAGAAAAAGACGTCATATCACACAGAAAGAATTAGGATTATTAGTTGGATTTAGTGAAAGAAATGCAGGTATTAGAATAACTCAATATGAAAAAGGAAAAAGACAACCAAAAGAAGAAGTATTACGAAAGATTGCAGATACATTAGGTGTATCACTTATTTTATTAAAGAGTAATCATTCTAATCCAATGGTTAATATCTATATTGATATATATTGGACTCAAATGCTGTGCACTAATCTAACAACTATTTCTATGGCAATATTGCTTTTGAAAGAAGCTGAGAGGTTTGATAAAGAAAACTATCAAATATTTGAACAATTAAAAAGATAAGTATAAAAAAAGAGCCAATTATCTAGAACAAATTTGTTCAGATTGATGGCTTTTCTTAACTTGATTTGTTTGTATCTTATCATATAACGACGAGTTCTGTGAGAATAATTATAACATATATGTTCTGCTTTTCAAGAAAAAAATCGACATATTACCTTATTTAAACATTCTATACATGTTTAACACATTTATTGTCGTATTTAACATTATAATGAATTCGGTTATATGATATATCTTTATATATTTAAAATTTTATACACAAAATGAGAAATATAGTATGTTAGTATCTAACAAAGAAATTAGTTTTAAAGAAGTATCAAATGAATAGTTGAAAGTAAAGAAATTATCAGTTAAGAATTCTTCATATGGTAAATATGGGAATATTGTATCAACTCATCTTGATAAGAATTTTGGAAAACTTAATATCAATCAAATCAATGAAGAATTAATCTTTTTTATTTTCAAGAACGTATACAAAACAACGATTATTCTACAAGTACATTAAAAGGTATTCGTTATGTTTTAAAAGCAATTTTAGGTTTTGTTCAATTTAAATATCACATAGCTAATGTTAATTTTAGTTTTATAAAATCAGGAAAATCAAACAATGGATATAAGCTACTAACCATTGAACAAAAAGAAGCATTAGAAAGTTATTGTTTCAGTCATTTAGATAATAAATCAATGATAATTCTTTTATCATTATATGGTAGGTTTTGTGTTGATGAAGTAGCTGGTTTAAAATGGGAAGATATTGATTTTGAAACTGATATTGTTAATGTGAATCGTACTATCGAAAGATTAAAGAATAATATTAATAATTCTTTTAAAACACAGTTGATGGAACTTGAACCAAAAAACTGATATATCCAAACAATTAGTTCCATTACCTGATTTCATCATGAACTATGTAAAGTCTTATTACAAATTAACGAGTCCAAAAGAACAATCTTATTATATCTATACAAATTCAGAGAAAATATCAGATCCTATAAATATACAATATCATTTTCAAAAATTTGTAACTTGTATGATTTTGAAATTAATTTTCACTCATTAAGGCATACTTATGCAACAAATTGTATTATGAATGATATAGATATAAAATCATTGTCAGAAATATTAGAACATTCAAGTGTTTCAATTGCATTGGATATATATGTTCATTCTTCTTTAGAATTTAAAAAAGCTCAAATACAGAAAATTAAAGTTCCTAATTCTGTCGCAGAACACGAAGTTCTGTTATAAGAGAAAGGCATGAGGGGTTGAATGTGTTTTGGTACGTTGTTGATAGAAAAATACATAAAGATGACAATCTTGTTACATTTCTTAATAAACAAGAAGGTATAAGAGCTTTTATTCCTAAAATAGAGAAATGGTATAGTGTGAGAGGGGTAAAGGATTATTTTGTAAAGGATTTATATCCTGATCATATGTTTATTGTTACTGATATGGGAAAAGATTTACTTTTTGAAAAATACAAGGAACTTTTTCATTCAAAGAATAATATTTTTACTCTAAACACTGAAGAACAATTATTAATGGAATATTTTTATTCAAATGAGGATGTTATTAAACATTCTATTGGAAATATAGTTAATTCACAATTAATTATTGATGAAGGACCATTATTAAACTATAAAGGTAAAATTACAAAGATTAATCGTCATCATAGAACAGCAACATTAAAAAACATTTTTTTCAATGAAAAATTCTTAGTTCCATTAGAAATAGTAAGTAAATCATGAATTGGTATGTACTATATACATTAAACTATAAAACAAATAAGATTATTACTAATTTAAATAGGAATGAGAATTTAATAGCATTTACTCCAAAATATGAAGTTTGTCAACGTAAAACCAAAGAAGTATTAATTAAACCAATGTTTAATAATTATGTTTTTGTAAAAACTCATTTATGTCAAACTGACTTTAATGATTTATTACTAAAAATGAAAGATCAAAATGATGGTTTAATTAAACAACTTAAAAATGTAGATGCAACAACACTAACAGAAAAAGAAATTGAGTTTTTTAGTCTTGTATTAGATGAAAACTATACTATAAGACTTTCTCATGGATATCAAGAAGATGGTAAAACCATTATTATTGATGGACCATTAAAACTGTTAGAAAAGCATATTACTAAAGTTGATAAGCATAATCAATGTGCCTATCTAGACCTAGAATTCTTTAATAGAAGAATATGTATGGGAATTGAAATTTAAAAGGCAAGAACTTATTTAGAGCGCAGGGAATCCGCCTCTATTGAAGTTTGGAACATAGTATGAAATGGGAAAATTTGGGGTAGGGGAAACTGTATCTAAAAATAGCTTATTTCATATATTACAGGTTAATGACCTGTATTTTTTTATGTTCAAAAGAAGGGAGATAGATATGTTATCAAAAATTAAAATCTGAAGTCATTTGTATGATTGATGAAAAAGAATATCAATATAAAGATGGCGTGTCTGCTTATCAACAAATAAAAGGAAAATACTCTATTTCTTCTATCTATGCTAGAGGCAATAGTATAGTGCTTGAATTAAAACCTATACAAGATTCTTCGAATTGGAAGAACGGATACAAAACAGTTTGGTGAAGAACCAAGTTTTTTCTAAAAATAAAGAAGGGAGTAAATTTGAAATGGAAAATAGAAAGACTATCCCTTTTTCTCCACCTGATATAGGAGAAGATGAAATTAATGAAGTTGTCGATACATTAAGATCTGGCTGGATTACTACAGGTCCTAAAGTTAAAAAGCTTGAAAAAGAAGTGGCTAATAGATGCGGAACTAATAAAGCAGTTTGTCTTAATTCTCAAACAGCTTGTGCTGAGATGACTTTAAGAGTACTTGGTATTGGAGTTGGAGATGAAGTTATTGTTCCTGCTTATACATATACAGCTAGTGCTAGTGTAATTGAACATGTTGGAGCTACTATTGTAATGATTGATTGTGAAAAAGGTAAATTCACAATGGATTATGACAAATTAGAGAGTGCAATTACAGAGAAAACAAAAGTAATTATTCCAGTTGATTTATTTGGTATTCCTTGTGACTACGAAAGAATTTTTGAAATAGTTGAGAAGAAAAAAGGATTGTTCAGAGCTGGAGAAAATAAAATTCAAAAAGCTTTAAATAGAATTGTAGTTATGGATGATGGAGCACATTCTTTTGGTGCTACTTATAAAGGTAAGCCAGTAGCACAATATCCAGACTTTATAAACTTTTCATTCCATGCAGTTAAGAATTTAACTACTGCAGAAGGTGGAGCAGTTACATGGAAAAATATTGAAGGCATAGATAATGAAGAATTGTATAAACAATACCAACTTTTATCTCTACATGGTCAAAGTAAAGATGCTCTTGCAAAAACAAAATTAGGTGCTTGGGAATATGACATTGTTGGTCCTTGGTATAAATGCAATATGACTGATGTTCATGCTGCTATCGGTTTAAGTCAAAGTAGAAGATATGATGCGATGTTGAAGTGTAGAAAAGAAATAATTGAGAAGTATGATGAAGTGTGCGAAGAATGTGGATTTAAAGTTCTTGAACATTATTCTTCTACTTATTCTTCTTCAGGCCACCTTTACATAGTTAGATTGTTTAAGAAGAGTGGAGAAGCATTTAGCGGTGAAGAGAGAAATGAATTCATCACAAAGATGGCTGAATTAGGAGTAGGTACAAATGTTCACTATAAGCCGCTTCCAATGCATACTGCATACAAAAACTTAGGATTCAATATAGAAGATTATACTAATGCCTATGAACAGTATGAAAACGAAGTAACTTTACCACTTCATAGCTGCTTAACTGATGAAGATGTGATGTATGTGGTTGAGTGTGTAAGAAAAGTTGCTAAAGAGTTTCTTGATTAAGGAAGAACAGAGCCTAATTAAATTAGTAAGAAAGAAGACTAATATATGAAAAAAATTTTAGTAATAGGTGCAGGATTCCTACAGGATTTTGTAATATTGAAAGCTAAGCAAATGGGTTTCTATACATTAGCTGTTGATGCTGACCCAAATGCTCTTGGTTTTGCTCATGCAGATAAATATGCAGTAATTAATATTGTTAATGAAGAAGCTTGTTTGAGTTTTGCTAGAGAAGAAAAAATTGATGGAGTCCTAACCGCAGCTACTGATTACGGAGTGCTTACAGCTTCGTATATAGCTGAGCATTTAGGAATTCCGGGATTGAATTATGAATCAGCAAAACTAATTAAAAATAAATACCTTGTTCGCAAAAGACTATATGAAAATCATGTTGATGATACTGAACAGACTTTTGAAGTGAATAAAGATACAGATATAAATGAACTGGCTCTGCAAATTACTTATCCTGTAATGGTAAAACCATGTGACGGGTCAGGAAGTCGCGGAGCAAGGAGGGTAGATAATTTTTCGGAATTAGCAGATGCCTGCAAATATGCAATGGATGGTTCTATAACTCACCGTGCGGTGATAGAGTCTTTTATAATTGGCGATGAATATGGCGCGGAGTCTTTGGTAGTTAATGGTGAAATTCACGTCATGGCAATTATGAAGAAATGGATGACAAAGCCGCCATATTATGCTGAGCTTGGGCATGCGATTCCTTGTGGCCTCTCTAGTGAAATTGAAAGCCGAGCAAAAGAATGTGTAGCAAACGCTATCAAAGCCCTAGGTATCAATCACGGTTCTGTAAACATGGATATGTTAATTACAACAAATGGTTCTATTCATATTATTGATATTGGAGCTCGCATGGGTGGGAATATGATTGGACCATGTATTATCCCATATGGTACAGGTATTGATTATATGGGTAATATGTTAAAGGTTGCTGTCGGAGATGAACCAGATTGGACAGTTCATGAACACAAGTCAGTAGTGACTAAGTTATTAGCTTTTACAGGGGGAAAGATAAAAGAATTACCTAATTTCAGTGAAATACAGAAAAAGTTTGGTGTAGAAATTTATCATCATATGAATGATGGTGATGTTGTGAATGAATACCATACCAATTTAGATGGGTGTGGATATGTAGTGGCTAATTTTAATGATGTTAATAAAGCTGAAAGAAAAGCAGAAGAAGCAAGAAAAGAGATAGAATTTTCGATAGAAAGATAGAATCAAAGAGTTTTAATAAGGAGAAAGGTATAAAATGACAAAATTGCTTTATATTTCAAATTTATCAAATGGTGTAAGTAGCTTTTCTAAAGCTGCTGTTTTAGCATCAAAACAGTTGAAGATGGAGTTCTATCTAGCTGCGAATTTTCAAGAAACCAGTAAAGAAAAATTAGAAAATGATACAAAAGAATACGGTGTACATTTTTGCCAACTAGATTTAGACAGATCTCCTTACTCAAAAAATAACATAAAAGCATACCATCAATTAGTAGAATTAATTAATAAAGAGAAATTTGATGTAATCCACTGCAATACTCCTGTCGGTGGACTGTTAGGAAGATTAGCTGGGAAAAAATGTGGAGTTAAAACTGTGATTTATCAAGCACATGGATTCCACTTTTACAAAGGAGCTCCTATTAAGAATTGGTTGTTCTATTATCCTGTTGAAAGATGGTTAGCTCATTATACAGATGCTTTGATTACAATTAATCAAGAAGATTACGAATTTGCTAAATTATTCAATTTGAAAAATAAAGAGAATGTATATTATATTCCAGGAGTAGGTATTGATTTGGAAGCTTTTAAAAGCAATACTGATGGTAAAAAGGATTTAAAAAAATTGTTCAATTTTGATAAGAACGATTTTATTTTAATATCTGTAGGTAGACTCGATGAAAATAAGAATAATAAAACTCTTATTAAAACAATATCTTTGATAAAAGATATTAATGTTCATTTAGTAATATGTGGAGATGGAGAAAAAAAAGAGGAACTAATTTCTTATTCTAATAAGTTGGGAGTAAAAAATAGAATTCATTTTTTAGGAAATTGCAGTAATATGAATGATATGTATTCTCTTGCTGATGTTTTTGTAATGGCCTCTTACAGAGAAGGATTAAGCCGTTCAATAATGGAGGCAATGTCATCTGGACTTCCATGTGTTGTTTCTGATATAAGAGGAAATAGAGATTTAATTGTAAATAAAAAGAACGGATTTCTAGTTTCTCCTGATGATGCTGAAAAGTTCTCCGAGAAAATCATGTATTTGAAAAAAAATGAATATGAACTTAGAAAAATTAGAGAAAATAATATTTTTGATGCAAGAAAATTTGATATAAATAAAGTTAAAAAAGAAATATATAGAATATATGAAGAACTTTTATTTAACTCTATCTGCGTTTAATGTATATTTTGATACTAATTTAGAAAAGGAGGATATTTATGGGAAATCCGATGATAAGTGTAATTATGGGATCTTATAATAGTAATTATAAAATTAATGAAGCTATTAAATCTATTTTCGAACAAACATTTGATGATTGGGAATTGATTATATGTGATGATTGTTCAAATATTCCTGTAGAAGAGATAATAAAAACGGAATATTTAGAAAATAAAAAAGTGAAAATTATTAAGAATAAACAAAATAGAGGGTTAGCATTTAGTTTAAATAACTGTTTATCGCATGCTAAAGGCGAGTATATCGCTAGGATGGATGATGATGATTACTCTTTCCCAACTAGATTTCAAAAACAAGTTGAATTTTTAGATGAAAATCAGCAATATTCTTTTGTCTCTTCCGATATTATCACGTACGATGGAATAAATATAGTTAGTGAGAGTAACCAAATTGAACAGCCAAATAAAATAGATTTTTTGTTTCGTACACCATTTGTCCATCCAGCAACAATGTTTAGAAAAAGTTCTTTATTATCAGTTGATGGATATAGGGTGGCAAAAGAAACAAGAAGAGCCGAAGACTATGATTTATTTATGAGATTATATGCAGAAAATAAAATTGGATATAATATTAAAACACCATTGTTAAGATATTATGTGAACCCCACAGTTATGAAAAAAAAGAGAAGATATGAATATCGAATTGATGAAATGATAGTAAGGTATAAAGGATTTAAAAAAATGGGAATTTTATCTATTAAAAATTTTATTTATGTTATAAAGCCCTTAGTTGTTGGATTAATTCCTCATAAATTGCTATGGATAATAAAAAGAAGATAAAGTGAGGTGTGGAATATAATGAGAGTGTTACATATAGTAAGTCAATTATCGACCGGTGGAGCTGAAACTTTGCTAATGAATTTGCTTCGCACAGAAAAAAATCGTACTATGCAATTTGATTTTTTGCAAATAACATTGATTGAGGGTTTTTATGAAAAAGAAGCTATAAGTTTTGGATCTAATGTATATAAAATTGAACCATTAAGAAAATCTGGAATAAAAAAATTTATAGAAGATATTGATAAAATTATCCAAGAAAATGGTCCTTTTGATGTTATTCACTCACATGTTGATCATTTGTCTGGAATTTTTATGTATGTAGGTAAAAAAAACGATATTAATGTTAGAATTAGCCATTGTCATAATACGTCCATTGAAGGGTTTGAAAGAGACTTTAAAAAGAAATTAGAGCTATATTTTTTAAAATATTTAATCAATAAATATTCTACAAATTTTATTGCTTGTGGATTGGAAGCAAAAAAACTTTTGTTTGATAAAAATAAAGATATTTTAGTTGTTAATAATGCTATTAATGTTGATAAATTTAATTGTCATGAAAATGATATAAGAGAGCTAAAAAATGAACTAAATATCTCAAATCAAATTATTATTGGTCATGTTGGAAGGTTTGTAGAACAAAAAAACCATAAATACTTGATTGATATTTTTTCAGATTTTTGTGAACACAACGATGCATTATTATTGCTTATTGGGGATGGTCCTTTAAAAAAAGAAATTATAGAATATTCAATAAGAAAAGGAGTATATAATAATTGTTTATTTTTAGGACAAAGAAATGATATAAATATTTTGATGGGAGTAATGGATGTTTTATTGCTACCTTCATTATTTGAAGGATTTCCATTAACATTAATAGAATCCCAAGCTGCAGGATTACCTGCAGTAATCTCTAATAATATTTCGAAGGAAGTTGATTTAGGTATGGGGTTAATAACTTTTATAAGTTTGGGTTCAACTGAATGGGCAAACGAAATTAGAAAAGCATTATACAAAGAAAATAATCTAATTTTTGAAGAAAGGAAAAAAATTCTTTCTTCAAAAAAATATGATGTATCAAGTTTACTAAATACATTAAAGCAAATTTATGGTGAACAAAATGAGTATTAGTAATTGGGATATTAAAACAGTAATTATAATTTTTTCAGTTATTTTTCTTGTATCGTATTTGTATTCATTATCTGATAAAAACATTAAACTTGTTATCTTTAATAAAAAAATAAATTTAAATAGGTTTTTTTATTATTTATCTTTAATAATAATTGTGGGAGTTGTAGGGTTACAGCAAAGCAATAGTGATTATGATACCTATAGTTATTTATTCAAATATGAATATGGACCTAATTTGCATTTGTTTGAATTAGAATTTATTTTCAAATCATTGAATTATTTAATATATCAATTTTTTGGTGAGTACAAGTATTTAACTTTGTCTGTCGCTTTTATTACATATTTATATTTTTTTAAATCAATTAATTATTTTTCAGAAAAATTAGAGTTAAAAAAATTTCAATGTATGTTGTTATTAATGACAATATATATGTTAGTCTCTTTTGGAATGTTAAGACAAATTTGTGCTGCATCATTATGTTTTTATAGTTTAAAATTTTATGATCAAAAAATTTTTTCAAAATTTCTATTCTTTGTTTTTGCAGCATTTGGATTTCATATGTCTACAATATTGTTTTTGTTAATAGCAATATATGCATATAGATATAAAAATAAAACTATTAATCGTTTAAAACATGGAATTATATTGTTTTATTATTTAACAATCACTAATTCAAATTTAATTATAAATTTCATTGGAAAATTATCAAATCGAGATTATGCATTTTATAGCACTTTTAATGGATTTGGATTAGGGAACATTATTTCGAGATTACCAATTATTATTGTTTTATTTACTTTTTCAAAACTTCTAAATAATTCAAACGATACAGTGAAGGTATTTTTAAACATTGTAATATTTGAAATAATAGGAGTTTTTGCATATTATTTTTTCCCGATTTTAGGAGGAAGACTAATTTATTTTGTTAAAATTTGTTACATCATTTTATTCCCCTATATTTTGAAAAAGGGAACCAAAGAACATAAATTCAGTAATTTATTAATTGCTATATATTGTGTTTATTATGTTGTTTCGGAATTACTTGGATCTTATTGGATTGCTGAACCTTTGATGCCAATAAAATTTGATATATAAGAAAGCAAATTCTATATGATAGAATTTTATTTTTTTATTAATTATATGTTTATTTTTTGAAAGGAAAAGGTAAAAAATATACCAGAAAAATATGAATATGAAAATAGTAAATTATATTAAAAAAAATGATGCATATGACACAACATTACAATCATGAAAAATATTGGAAAATGCATAATGAAGTTATAAATTCTAACTCAAAGAAAAATATATTGGTTAGATATTTTTATTTGTTTAGGGTAAAACGTTCTGATGCGTTTAATAATGCTAGTTTTGGAACAGATATAGACAAAGGAGCATACTTTAAAACTCCTCCAATTCTTCCACACCATTTAAACGGGATAATAGTTTCTCCATATGCCAAAATAGGTAAAAATGTTACAATTTTTCAACAAGTAACAATAGGACAGGCAAAAGATAACAAAGCAGCAGTTATAGGCGATAACGTAATGATTGGTGCTGGAGTAAAAATAATTGGGAATATAAAAATAGGGAATAATGTAAAAATTGGAGCAGGTTGTATTGTATGTGAAGATGTACCTGATAATGCAACTGTTGTTATGAATAAGCCTAGAATTATAATTAGAAAATGTTAGTTTGTTAGACTTGTTTTTGTCTTATGATATAAATCTAGTATTTTCATATATTGAGGGAGAACTAATAACAAAATTAATGATTGAATTTACTATAAAATTTTATTTAATTTAAAATCAAGTTCAAAAAAGAAAGATTATTTATTTAGAAAGGATGGAGTGTAAACTAATAATAGTTTATACAATTTAGTTATGATACCAAAGATTATACATTATTGCTGGTTTGGACCAAATCCACTTCCAGAATCAGCAAAATTTTATATTAATAGCTGGAAAAAATATTTACCTGATTATGAATTAGTCCTATGGAATGAGAAAAATTTTTGTATTAGTAGTATACCTTATGTTAAAGAAGCTTATGAATCAAAAAAATTTGCGTTTGTTACAGATTATGTGAGATTATATGCTCTTTATCATTATGGTGGTATTTACATGGATACAGATGTTGAAGTTTTAAAAAATCTTGATGTATTTTTAACCCATAAGTCGTTTTCGGGTTTTGAGTCTCCAAATCAAATTCCTACGGGTATTATGGGAAGTGAAAAAGAATTGCCAATTTTTAAAGAATTGTTGAGTTACTACGATGATAAGCATTTTATTGATGAAAATGGAAATTTAGATTTAACAACAAATGTTGATATTATCACAAATATCATGCTGAAGAAGGGGTTGATTCCAAATAATACATATCAAGAAGTTGAAAATTTTACTCTTTATAGTAAAGAAGTTTTTTGTCCAATGAAAAGAGCATTTGGAGAAAAGTACACAAATGATACTTACACAATTCATCATTTTGAAGGCTCTTGGTTGCCAGAAGAAGAAAGAATAAGAAGATCAAAAAAAACAGTATTATTTAAACAAAAAATTATTTTATCAATTCGAAGATTTTTACTTAGTACGATTGGAAGAAAAAATTTGGATAGAATAAAAAAATGGTGCGGAAGATGAAAATTTTATTAATTGGAGAAAGATATTCAAGCAATTTAGGAGATTCAGTAATATGTGAATCTGTTAAGTATATAGTCGAGAAATGTAATGAAAATATTGAAATAAACTTCGCTGATTTATCTTGTAGAGAAGTGATGTTAAGCGAAAGTAGTTTAATTAAATATTTATATAAAATCATTAGATTTAGTTTAAGAAAACTTCGTAAGATTGGAATAGCTAATATTGATAATTATTACATTAATACCATTGAATATAAGTATCTTATTAAAAGTAATTATAGAAAAACAAAATACGATTTAATTATTTTTTGTGGTGGACAACTTTTTATGGACCATTTTACATATGCTGTTAAATACTTTATGAACTATTCAATTGATGCTAGTACAAATGTAATTTTTAATGCGATAGGTAATGGTATGAAATTTGACAGTTTAACATTAACTGAATATATAAACATATTCAAAAACAAAAATATTAAATCTATTTCTTTTAGAGATAGTTTTGATTTTATTAAGAAGTTAAACGAAGAATATGAATTTAATGTTAATCCTTTTTTTTCTTTTGATCCTGCTTTATTTGCATGTGAAGCTTATGGTCAACAACCTAAACACGTAACAAAAATTAATAATATTGGTTTAGGAGTTATAAATTTAAAAGATAAATTTTTAAATGAACATAATGTTAATATCTGGATAAAATTAATTGCTTTATTAAATAAGGGAAATTATTGTTGTTCAATCTTTGTTAATGGATCTAATGAAGACTTTGATATTGCAAAATCTTTATATGAAAAATGTACAGAGATGGGACTAAAAGTTAATATAGAGGAGCAACCTAAATCAGGTTATGAATTAACGATGATGATTTCTAAATTTGATTTGTTTGTTTCATATAGATTGCATAGTCATATAATTGGATATAGTTTAAATATTCCAAGTATATCAATATCATGGGACAAAAAGGTGTCAGATTTTTTTGCTATTATAGATAGGAGTGAATATAATTTTTCTTTACAAGATAACGAAATAGATATTTATGATTCTATTAATATGATGACTTTGAAAATTCCTCAAAATGATAAAATTGTAAATATGAAGGAAAATATATTAAAAGACTTTAAAAATTATTTAGGAGATTAATAAATGACTAAAATTTATGTGATTTGTAGAATAATTAAGGATAAATATTGTGGATTTTCTTTACCAATAAAGGCAGTATTTTGGTTTACGATTTGTGGATTTATTCAAAAATCAGTTAGTGTTATTACTGTTCCAATATTTACAAGACTTATGAGTACCTCGCAATACGGAACAGTTAATATATTTAACTCATGGTCTTCTATTATGATGCTATTGATTACATTGAATTTTCATATGGGTGTAATTAATAATGCATTTCTTAAATTTAAAAATAAAGAAAAAGTTGTTTCAAGTTTTCAAGGATTGGTAACAATTTTATGTTTATTTGCGCTTCTTATTGTTTGTATTTTTAGAAGTTTTTTTGTTTCTCTGACTAATTTGCCTTTTATAATTATATTTTTTATGGTTTTAAGTTTTGTATTTGTTTCAAGTACTGAATATTGGCTTATTTTAAAAAGATATCAATATAAATACAATTCTGCTATAAAAGTAATATTAACAAAATTGTTTTCGATGACAATTTTAGGATTAATTTTTGTGTTTTTTTTTCAGGAGAAGGGTTATGCAAGAATTGCTTCTATAATAATAATTGATATTTTATATGGTTTATTGATATACATTAATAATTTTCGTAAAGAAAAATGTTTTTATTCTAAAGAAATATGGTTGTATGCTTTATCGTTCAACTTACCCTTGATACCACACTTTCTTTCTCAAATTATTCTAAATCAGTCGGACAGAATTATGATTGGAAATTTATGTGGTTCAGCATTTACTGCAATTTATAGTATCGCCTATTCAATAGTTTCATTAGTTTTTCTGTTCACCGAAGCGATTCAGTCATCATTTGTTCCATGGCAATATCAACAGTTAAAAGAGAAAAAATATAAAGAAATGAATAGTGTAAGCATAATTATATTATTATTTATATGTGGATTATTATTACTTTTAATTATATTTGCTCCAGAGGCAATGATGATAATGGGTGGAAAGGAATATTACGAAGGGGTCTTTTTGATTCCTGTTTTGTCTGCTGGAATATTTTTTAACTATTTACAACAGCTATTTGTAAGAGTCGAGTTGTTTTATGAAAAAAAGAAAATTACTGTTCTTGCATCAATAATGTGTGCTTCGCTAAATATTTTATTTAACTATTTTTGTATTAAGATATTTGGATATCAAGCAGCAGCTTATGTAACTTTAATTTGCTATATTGTAATGTGTATATTTCATTACGTTGCATATAATACAATATGTAACAAAATCATTAAAAAGAAAATTTATGACATTTATTCGATTATAGGAATTTCACTGTTAGTATTATTTTGTTCTTTCATAGTATTACTTCTATATGAACATATAATAGCACGAATTTTATTATTTTCATTATTAGTTTTGTTGATTATTATTAAACGAAAGGTCATTATAAAATATTTTAAAATTATAAAAAGTAAGTAGTTATTATGAGGTTTTGGAGGATTAATTTGAAAAAATAAAAAAGTTCGAAAAAAGTGCATATATAAATAGAAAAATGAGTAGCACACTTGCACATTAAAATATAAACCGATGGGTAAATTTAAAAATTTATGCCGGAAGGCTATATAACCACTATCATAGAATCGTGAATAATAAGAATAAGATATAATTTCATTGTGATGTGTGGCTTGAAGCCGAAGGCAAAAAGAAATGTGAGGTTATTATGGAAAAAAAAGTAATGTTAGTCTTTGGCACAAGACCGGAAGCAATTAAAATGTGTCCGTTAGTAAATGAATTGAAAACAAGAGAAGGAATCAATACTGTTGTCTGTACTACAGGCCAACATCGTCAGATGCTTGATCAAGTTCTCGAAGTATTTAATGTAGTTCCAGATTATGACCTTTCTATTATGAAAGACCGTCAAACATTGTTTGATGTTACTACAAATATTCTTAATAAAATTGGAGATGTACTTGATGAAGTTAAACCAGACATTGTTTTAGTTCATGGCGATACAAGTACAACATTTGTTACTTCATTAGCTTGTTTCTATAAACAAATCCCAGTAGGACATGTCGAAGCAGGGCTTAGAACGTATGATATTTATTCTCCATATCCTGAAGAATTTAATAGACAGGCAGTTGGAATTATTGCTAAGTATCACTTTGCACCAACTGAGCGCTCTGCTAATAACTTAATTAAAGAAGGCAAAAATCCTGAATCTATTTACATCACAGGAAATACTGCTATCGATGCACTTCAAACTACAGTAAGAGCAAATTTCAAACATGAAGTTCTCGATTGGGCAGAATGTAGCAGATTAATTGTAATCACAGCTCATAGAAGAGAAAATCTTGGTGAGCCAATGCATCATATGTTTCGTGCCATTAGAAGAATTATAAATGAACATCCTGATGTGAAAGCTGTATACCCAATCCATATGAATCCATTAGTACGTCAAACTGCGGATGAAGAATTGAGTGGATGTGATAGAATTAGAATCATTGAACCTATGGAAGTTTTAGATTTCCATAATTTACTTGCTAATTCTTATATGATTCTAACTGACAGTGGCGGAATTCAAGAAGAAGCACCATCATTAGGTAAACCAGTACTTGTAATGAGAGATACAACAGAAAGACCAGAAGGAATTGATGCTGGTACTCTTAAATTAGTTGGAACTGATGAAGATGTAATATATAGAAACTTTAAAGAACTATTAGAAAATGAAGAGTCATATAATAAGATGGCTCATGCAGCAAATCCTTATGGAGATGGAAAGGCTTGTAAGAGAATAGCTGATATTTTAGAGTTTGGGAAGACTGAAAAATATAATTAGAACAAACAACAAAGCTCAAATCAATGTTTAAAGCTTTATCATTACGCAAATACAAATCCATACCTACAAGAACAAGACTTCCATATTTTTCTGCGGTCTTTGCTACTCTTAAAATTTTGGCTTATGAAGGTTAATTTTATAATCTTAAGAATTTGTATATTGTTAATATTAAAATGTTGTAGAAGTAAAGGAAGAGAATGAAAAAGTAGTTAAAAAATATAGAAATGGAAAAGCGGTAGAATCGTGGGGGATGACAAATTAAATGTTCATAGTAAACTGACTACTCAATGTGGTCAATATTTTTCTTTATATGCTAGGATATACAAGGAAATTGACGTATTGACCACTATAGACCATTTACGGAGGCATTATGCAGATGAAAATAGGAAAAAATATTAGATTATGCACTGATGGGAGATATGAAGCACGTTATAAAAAGGGCAGAGATGAAAATGGCAAGATAAAGGATATTGTTATGGGAGAACTGAAGAAGCTATTGAAAAAAGAAATTTTTAATTAGAGAAACGAAGTTTGAATCGGGAACTGAACTTATTGATTCTCGATGTTAGTATTTATCGTATAGAAGTTGCAGAAATTGCTAAAAGTTTAAGAATGTTTAATAAAATAGATTATCTTGACGATGATTCTTCTAAAGAAAAACAAGTTCTAGGAAAATGGAGTGATTATCGCAAGTATTTAGATGAATACTCCGTTGCAATCGTAGCTGTTGGTAGAGAAGAAATAACAAATGTTGGACAAAAAATACAAAGGACTGACTTTATCGTTCTAACACTAATTCATCCTTCTGCAGACATTTCTGAAGAAGTTCCAGTTGAGGGGGGAGAGTTCAGTAATTTGTGCCAAATCAACAATTGCGGCAGAGTCAGTAATGGGAAAGGGATGCATAGTTTCAAGTTGCACGCGAGTACCAATAAAAATTAATGTGCCCGACTGGTGTTATTTTGATTATGATAGAATAAAGCATTATAGTGGAAATTATGATTATTTAAAAGAGGGGGGGGAAGAAAATGTATAAATTTATTAAAAGATTGTTTGATGTTTGCTTTTGTCTAATTATGCTTCCTTTTTTTGCAATTTTATATATAATTATTGGAATTGCAATAAAGATGGAAGATGGAGGACCTGTTTTCTATAAATCAAAAAGAATTGGAAAAGATTTAAAGGTTATTGATATGTACAAGTTTCGTTCTATGAAAACTAATGCTCCAATGATAATTAATGATGATGGAAGTACATATAATTCTGCTAAAGATGATAGAGTTACAAAAATCGGACGATTTATTAGAGAAACAAGTCTTGATGAAATTCCTCAAATATTAAACGTTCTCAAAGGTGATATGAGTATTGTTGGACCTAGAGCAAGCACGCCCTTTGACGATGGCTCACATGATTTTTTGCCAGATGAAATTGATAAAGTAAAAGTTAAACCGGGTATTACAGGTTATACTCAAGCATATTATCGAAATAATGCTTCAGTTAGAGATAAAAGACTTATGGATGCATGGTATGCAAATAATTACTCATTATGGTTGGATATAAAAATTCTTTTCAGAACAGTGTATACAGTATTAAAACATGAAAATTTATATACAAACGAAGGGAAACCCGAAGAAAATAATAATGTTATTGAAAATTGTGATATAAAGGGAGGAAAATAGTAATGAAAAAATTATTACTTTTAGGAACTAGCAATGCAACAAAAGAAATCATTGATTACGCAAGAAGTAGTGGAATATATACAATCGTTACGGATGATAAAAGTCCAGACATTTCTTATGCAAAAAAATGGGCTGATGAATATTGGATGATAAATACAACCGAAACCGAAAAACTTGCAGAAAAATGTATAATTGAAGGTGTAAATGGTGTTTTTTGTGGCTTGAGTGAATTTAATATCGAAATGATGATAAAGTTGACAGACAAACTCGGTTTACCATGTTACCTTTCAGAAAAATCTTGGCATTATTCAAAAGATAAACATGATTTTAAGCAAAAATGTAATGAATATAACGTTCCTGTGGCTAGAGATTATCATATTTCTACAGATTATAAAAAAGAAGAATTGGATAGTATTGAATACCCAGTTGTTGTAAAACCGATTGATCAAAATGGTAATAGAGGAATTAGTTATTGTTATAATGAACTAGAATTGATTGATGCATGTAAATATGCAAGATCAGTATCTAAAAGCGACAAGTTAATAGTAGAAAAACTACTTACTGGAAAAGAGTGGTATAGCTATTATGCAATAGCAAACGGAGAAATAAGATTGATAGCGCTAAATGGTATGTATGCTCAGCCAGGTGAAGAAAAAAATCTATATTCGTTAACAACTACTGTGTCTGACAATGTTGAAAGATTTGTACAAGAAATCAATCCTCAAATAGAATCTTTACTTAAAGGTTTGGAATGTAAAGAGGGAATTGCTTGGGTACAAGAAATGCTTGATGATGATAATAATTTTTATGTAATAGAAATGGGGTATCGTTTGCCAGGTGATATGACTTTTATTCAATACGAAAAGATGATGTCTTTTGATACTATTAAATGGCTTGTTGATTATGCTCTTGGCAAGAAGCATTCAGTAGACGATTTACCAGTATCTCAAGTTAGAGCATTTAAAAAATGTGGTTGTTCATATAATATATGGGTTTCCAAGGAAGGAATTCTAAAATCAATTGAGGGAATTGATATCATTACATCTAATCCGGCAATCACATATCATTCAGGAACAGTTGAAGGAGACAAAATGAGAATGCATGGTCACGTAGGTACTTTCGCTTTTGTAACAGATAACATTGATGATATGTGTAATATAATTAATTTTATTAACACGAACATTAAAGTGATAATGGAAGATGGAAGTGATGCTATGATCCGTTACACAAACTACGATTATATAAAAAAAGTATATAAAGAGGGTTTAGAAGGAAGGTAAGGTTAAATAGTGGATATTATTAAAAAAATACTAGAACATTTTGAAAAAATGGGTAAGCTTGAAGGTGTTGCAACAGATTACCCAGTTATGCTTTGTATATATTTAGGAATTTTCCTAATATGTACTATTGCTAGTGTTGTTTTGTACTTTTCAAAACATAGTAAAAGAATAGTATGGTTACCAGACCAACATACTGTTATCAAAAGTAAATTTAGTTATATGGCAATGTTAGCATGTACTTTTACCGGAGTATATCTAGTTGGATCCTTTCCATCTGAACTTCAAAATACATATGGTACATGGAATGCTGATCTATTCTATACAATCGGTCAAACATCTTTAATGCTAATTGCTGGTATTTACAGCTTAGCAACATATAAAGAAATGAAAAGTACAGTGCTCAATATATTATCTATCGTAATTGGTTTAAGTACTTCTATTCCTATGGCAGCAACAACTATTCTTGCTCCTCTTCAAATCGATGGAATACAAAGAATAATCTCAATTGTAGTGGTTATTGGTACAATTGTACTTCTTGCTACATTATCAGTAAAGAAAAATTTATTAGTTAAATACTCAAGAATTAATATTATTATGTTTATCATAACTTCAATCGCTTTATTTACTACTATATCTACATACGATAATAGTATGGTTGATATGAGCAAGATACTTCCTTTCCAAGGAATGTTAAATGTAGAACCTTGGCAAGAATTGTTGGTAAATCCATATTGGTGGTATTTCGAAGCTACAGTGGTTTCTTGGTCAGTATTTTGTGGTAGATTTGTAGCATATTGTAGTAATGGATATTCAATTAAATCTATTTTGAAATATGGTACTTTCTCATTAATTACACTTACAGTTATTTGGCATTTAGTATCAGCAGCAACTGGTTATACATTATCTTTCTCAAGAGGACCAGCTATTTATGTATTAACTGCATTAACAATGTTAGCATTTGCAGTTACATCATTAGATTCAGCAACTAAAACTTTAGTTAACGATACTGTAAGACTATTAGAAAATAATGAAACTAAAAAAGAAACTATAAGCACAAAGAAAGTAATGGATGTAGTTACATATGCTACAATGACAATCTTAGGTGTATTGAATATTATTCTTTTGATAACAGGCTTTCCAAGATTATTTACAATTATCTTATGTTTATTATTTGTTCCGTTTTTTGTACGTGCAATGATATATGCATTTAACTTTTCATTTGGTAAAGTAGACTTCACTAAGACTGGAACAATTACTGAAGAAGAATATGAAACTATTATTTCTAAATTATAAATATTAACAAATTAATATAGTTTGAAGTCTTTTTGATAAAGTATATAGTTTGGAAGTTAAAATCTTCAAAAAAAATAGATTTTTTAGATTTTAAAACTTAATTTATATTTCTTATATTGATTAACAGTGGTGGAATTAAGTTTTTATATCTGAAAAAATATGATGCAAATATAAGAACATTAGGAGATGAGCTTTAATTCAAACCAATTTCATTAATCACAGGTGAATGGAGAATAATTTCTAGATGCTAAAAAAGCATATAGTAATGCTGAGTTTGTTATCATTGGAGCATCAACAAATTATGATTCAAAGAAGAATTTCTTTGATACAAGTGTTGTAGAAAATGTGATTGAAACAGTTATGGAATGTAATGATCACTGTATCATAGTTATCAAGTCAACAATTCCAGTAGGATATACAGCATCAGTAAGAAAGAAATACAATACTGATAGAATTATCTTCTCACTAGAATTTCTAAGAGAATCAAAGGCATTATATGACAATCTATATCCATCAAGAATTATTGTAGGAACAGATATGAATAATGAATATCTAGTAGAAAGAGCAAAGATATTTGTTTCATTACTACAAGAAGGTGCAATCAAAGAAAACATTGATACATTATTCATGAGGTTTACTGAAGCAGAGGCAGTCAAGCTATTTGCCAATACATACTTGGCATTATGTGTATCATACTTCAATGAATTAGATACATATGCTGAAATGAAAGGATTAAATACACAAGAAATCATTAATGGTGTATGTCTAGATACAAGAATTGGAACACATTACAACAACCCGTCATTTGGATATGGAGGATACTGCTTGCCAAAAGATACAAAACAGTTATTAGCTAACTATCAAGATGTACCACAAGAAATGATGATAGCTATTATACAAAGTAATAGAACAAGAAAAAGACTTTATTACGGATAGAGTATTAGCAAAAGCAGGATATTATGGATATGAAGATAACAATTCATATGATCCATCAAAAGAAAGTAGTTGTTGGTGTCTATCGTTTAACAACGAAATCTAATTCAGATAACTTCAGAGCTTCATCAATTCAAGGTGTTATGAAACGAATCAAAGCCAAAGGTGCTGAAGTTATTATCTATGAACCAACATTATAAGATGGGGAAACATTCTTTGGAAGTAAAGTGGTCAATGATTTAGAAGAATTTAAACGTTTATCAGATGCTATTATAGCTAATAGATACAATGAATGCTTAGATGATGTAGAAGATAAAGTATATACAAGAGATTTATCCAGAAGAGATTAATAAAAATATGATAGATAATAAAGATAGGAGGTGTATACATTGTATATAAACACCACTTTACAAATAATGATGGTAAAATCAATTTGTGAAGCTTTAAATATTTGTAAAGATGACTTAAATGATTTGCTTGATATTTGCTATATCGAGTTTCAAAAAGAACGTTCCGTTATAATACTAGATGATCAATATGATTACTTTATGGATTATGTAAAAAAACATTTATGTATAAATATTGATTATGTAAACTTTTATCATTTAAGTAGAAGATTAAATGATAATAAAGATGATAATGGATATAGTTTAGATAAAGTGTTATGTAATGATACGTCATTATCTAGATTCTTAAAAAGATATGGCTTTACATTCAAATATGATCAATATATAAGAATGTATTTAAATGAAAAAGAAATTAATTTAAGTGAATTAAATGATTATTCAAGTATCTTTTTAAAACAAGTATTAGGATCTAATTATCAAGATTATAGTTTTAAAGGATTTGCATTTAGTGATGCAATAGAAAAGAATGAAATATATGAAATTGTAAAAGATGGTCCAGAATTATTTGGATATCTTTTTTCTTTTGTCAATAGTGATGAATTATTAGAAGATTTTATATCCAATAGCAAATTCTATAAATTTGAATACTTAGTTCCAATCGAACAAATCTATTTTGAAAATTATGAAGAATTAACCAATGAAGAAAAACAATATCATATTGTAGTTAAGGCATTACAACGATTATATGCATATAAATATGATTCAGTAGATTATGATGATGATAATCCAGTCATTGGAATGATTGATGATTTAACATTAGATAGTCAATATTTAGTGAGTAAAACAGAAATCTAGAAATGCAATAAGAAAATGTTATCTAAGAAGTTTGAAGATATTTCTAAGGAATGGTTGATGAGTAAAAAAACATCGTGCTTACTTTTATGATTAGAATGTAGAAGATATTACAAGTAATAATGTTGATCAATTCTTTTATAATAAAGAAAATAAAGATAAACTATCTCATAATACTTTATACACAATTCGATATGTTTTATGCTCAGTATTTGTCTACACTCAAGATGAATATCATCTTCAAACAATCAGTATTAAAAATATAAAAGTAGATGAAAAACAAAAGAGTATACAAATATTAACTCAAGAAGAAATGGATGTATTTCATCAATATTTAACTGAAAAATTAAATACATAATTATATATTAAAGCAACTCATTGGTTGGGTTGCTTTTTTTTGAAAGAAAAAATGACAATGAGTATCATTATAGTGATATTTATTGTCATTTTTATTTTTCTTGGCTTATGATACATGTTATTAAGGAATAATAAATTCAGGCATTCCCATATATCCAGGAGCAATATCAAATTCATTAAAGACAACAACGACTTGTTTATCTTTATTAATATAGAAAGGTTGTTGTTTTGTGATTTCTAGATTTTCAATTGCATCATTGAAATAAATGAATTGTTGATTCTTTTCATCATCTTTAGCTTGTCTTTGGACCTCATCTTTAATAATTTTTTGATAGTCTTTTCCAATAAAATCTTCTACTGTAAGCAGTTTTCCTGTTTTTAAATCAATGTTTAAAAAGGTTTTTTGAAGATAGGAAGATGCATTTATTTGAGTTGAATTAATGGAAAAAGATATGAAATTACAATCTGCATAATAAGTTTGATAATTGATATCAATAAGCCATTTTTTAACTTGAGAATCATTCATTTGATTATAAGATTGATCATATTCCTTCACTTGTTGTAAATAATCATCAACAGAGTCTTGTATTAATTGATTGACTTCCTTTGCAACTTTAGAATCTTCAATACCTTTTATTTCAGGAATAGTTACAGTTGTTGAAGTACCTGGACTTTCAAAATGATATTCTTTTTTGACAATGAGTTGAACTGGGCAAATGGCATAAACATTTTGTAATGAAAAAAGAAGCAGAAAACAAATAAGAAATAATGAGAAACTTTTTAAATAAGATTTCATAAATTTCACCTCATGAATTGATAAATAGTTTTTGTATCATAAGCAACTATTTATCAATTTAGTTTGGTTTTGTTATCTGACTTCATACACTTTTATAACAAATTAAAATGTTTTAATGCATGAATAATACCATCATGTTCTACATCATTAGTTACATAATTAGCAATTTCTTTCACATCATCATTAGCATTTCCCATTGCAATCGATATTGCAACATGTTTTAACATTGGAATATCATTACCACCATCTCCAAATGCCATTGTTTCAGATAAATCAATATCATAATATTTTAAAAATTGATCTATTCCATTTTGTTTTGTTCCACCTACTGGAGAAACATCACAAAACAAAGGATGCCATCTAGCAGAAATACAATGAGGCATAACTTTTAATAATGCTTTTTCTTCTTGTTCATCTACAAAACACATACATTGATAAACCTTATGATGAATCACTTGAGAACAATCACCAGCAGGATGATCATCATTATGAGTAATACGATGAATTTCATCAACTCGTTCATCACGCATATTGAAATATTTGGTATGTTCTTCAGTGAAGCCACAAGGGAAAGGATATTTTTCTAAATAATCAAGTAAAGCTTGTAAATCTTCTTTTTGAATTGTGTTTTCATAAATGATTTTATCTTGAGTATAACAATATTGTCCATTTAAGGTAATATAACCATCAAAAGGGAAATCTTTTAAAACATCTAATCCATCTTTTCCTCTCCCCGTTGCTATAAATAATTTTATACCTTTTTGTTGAAGCTTTTTTAAAGCTTCAAAAGTTGAATTAGGAATTTGATGTGTTTGAAAACTAACCAAAGTACCATCTATATCAAAAAATATTGCTTTTGTCATAATCTAACCTCCATATGTTTTTATTATATCATTAAGCATGCATTTATAAAAAGTGAATTTCATGTTTTGAATTTATTTTCATAATTTGAATTTTTTTTGCATTCTTTTAAGCAACTGCTATAATATCAAAAGAAAGTGTGGGGATAGATATGTTTGATGTTTTGATAAAATCATTGACATTTATATTGATTATTGTGATTGGATATACTTTAAAAAAGGTAGATGTTTTAAAGAAGTCAGATGCTAATGTTGTAGCGACCATTATTATGAATATTACTTTACCTTGTGCTTTATTAACAAGTGCTAATGGAATAGAATTAGATGCAACAATTCTTATACTTATTGCGATTGGAATTATATCTAATGTTGTGATGATGATAATTGGTTACATAGCAAGTATAAAAGATGATGCGAAAATGAAAGGTGCTTTTATGATCAATACATCTGGATATAATATAGGAAATTTTGTTTTACCTTTTGTTCAAAGCTTCTTTCCTGGGATGGGAGTTGTTTATTTGTGTTCTTTTGATATTGGGAATGCTTTGATGGGGTTAGGAATGACTTATGCTGTAGCTGATCATGTGGCTAGTGGAGAAAATCATTTTGATATTAAGGAATTGTTTAAAAAATTATTTTCATCGATTCCTTTTGATGTTTATGTCTTAATTTTTATTTTAGCAATTTTTAAACTGCAAATTCCTTCACCAATCTTAACTATAGCTTCAACAATTGGGGCAGGTAATAGCTTTCTAGCAATGTTAATGATTGGTTTAATGTTAGAGATAAAAGTTTCACCATTAGAAGCTAAAAATGTTTTTAAGATTCTTGGTTTAAGAATGGTTGGAACAATTGTTGTTTCTTTATTAACATTATTCCTTCCTATTCCATTACTAGCTAAACAGATTATGATTATGGCATATTGTGCACCTTTATCAACTGTTTCAGCTGTATTTACTAGAAAAATAGGATATCAAGGAGATATGTCAGCAACTGCCAATTCATTGAGTATTTTAGTTTCAATTGTATGCATGGTTGTCTTGTTGTTATTGTTTATTTAGATGAAATAATGTATTTTAAGATACCTTTGGGTATCTTTTTTTCATATTTTCATGTAAAATAGGTAACAAGGTGGTGGGATAATGACAGATATCAAATTATTAAAAACAACTGAAAAAAGATATCAAGTACTAGAAACTATGAATATCACTTCTTTAGAAGATGTCCTTAATCATTATCCTTATCGTTATGATATCATTGAAGAAACTTATCCCAATGACGAAGATGATAAAATCATTATTGAAGCAACAATTATCTCACCAACAAAAATCTTCTTTAAAGGGAAAATGTCAAGAATGTCATTCATGGTAGAAGATCACTATCTTCATCAATATCAAGTGACTATTTTTAATCGACATTTTTTAAGACAATACTTAAAAATGTCAACGACTATGACTATCATTGGTAGATGTCAAAATGATAAAATTACAGCAACTGACATAAAAATCAAACCACTAAGTGAACTATATGGCATTCATCCTATCTATTCAATTAAAGAAGGAATGACCCAAAAAGCTTTTCAACAATATGTCAAAAAAGCTTTTCAGCATTTAAAAGGACAGATTATTTCATATGTCCCTGAAGAATATATCATCAAACATCAACTCATTCATAAAGAAAGTGCTCTATATAATATTCATTTCCCTGAAACTCAAAATGATATTAAACAAGCCTTAAGATATTTAAAATACGAAGAATTCTTAAAATTCCAGTTAACAATGCAATTTATCAAACAACAAAGAAACCAGGAAACAGGTATAGCAAAAAGTTTTGATACAATGAAATTACAAGATTTTATTTTAGCTTTACCTTATCAATTGACAAAAGATCAACAAACATCCATTAAAGAAATCATTGAAGATTTAAAGAGTTCTCAAATGATGTATCGCTTTTTACAAGGTGATGTAGGAAGCGGTAAAACAGTTGTTAGTAGTGTGGCTTTGTATGCCAATTATTTAGCTGGATATCAAGGGGCTTTAATGGCACCTACAGAAATTTTAGCAGCTCAACATTATGCAACTTTGTGTGACTTTTTTAAAGCAACTGATGTAAAAATTGCTTTGTTGACAGGTTCTTTATCAATGAAAGAAAAAAATCAATTATATGAAGAAATCAGTCATCATGAAATTGATATTGTTGTGGGAACACATGCATTATTTCAAAAAAAGGTTGAATATGCATCACTTGGTTTTGTCATTACAGATGAACAACATCGTTTTGGTGTTGAACAAAGAAAAGCCTTGAAAAACAAAGGAAAGCAAGTTGATTTCTTGATTATGAGTGCAACTCCAATTCCACGAACTTTAGCCATTTCTATGTATGGTGACATGGATGTCTCAACTATAAAAACAATGCCAGTAGGCAGAAAACCCGTTATAACAAAATATATTAAATCATCATCCATGAAACCTATTTTAAAACAGCTCAAAGACTATCTGGCAATTGGTGGTCAATGTTATGTGATTTGTCCACTTGTTGAAGATAGCGAAGCGATTGAGGCTAAAAGTGCTTCACAAATAGCCGCAGCAATGCAAAATTATTTTAAAAATCAATATCAGGTTGGTTTATTACATGGTCAGATGAAAGATGAAGAAAAAGAAAAAATCATGCAAGCCTTTCAAAAAAATGAAATTCAAATTCTGGTTTCTACAACTGTTGTAGAAGTAGGAGTTGATGTCAAAAATGCCAATATGATGGTGATTTATAATGCTGAACGTTTTGGGATGAGTCAGCTCCATCAATTGCGTGGGAGAGTTGGTCGTGGAAGTCAACAAGCTTATTGTTATTTGATGAGTTCATCAACATCTAAAGAAGCCATTGAAAGATTAAAGTATATGGAAAAGAGTCATGATGGATTTGAAATATCAATGTATGATTTACAAATGCGAGGTCCGGGTGAAGTTTTGGGAAATAAGCAAAGTGGTTTACCAACTTTCTTGGTGGCAGATGTCTTAAAAGATTTTCCTATCTTAAGCGTTGCTAGAGAAGATGCAATGAAAATTATTGACGATTATCTTCATCAAGGTGGTTATTTGCATTTTATGAATCAGATTAAAGAAAGTTTAAAAGAGAATAATCAGTATGTTGATTGATTTAAAACATTGAAAAATATAAATAGTTATGTATAATAGGGTAGAAAACAAGGAGTGAGTTATCATATGTATAAATTATCAATAGATGCCATGAGTGGCGATTTAGGAAGCAGTATTGTTGTAGAGGCTTGTGAAAAGTTCATGCAAAGCCATCAGGATGTTGAACTTTATGTCACAGGAAAAGCTGAAGAATTAGAAAAATTACAATCAAATGAACGTATTCATATTGTTGATGCTAGAGATATTGTTCCAATGGATGCTGGAATTATGTCAGTACGTCGTAAAAAAGATTCAAGCATGGTCAAAGCAGTGACTTTAGCTAATGATGGAATTGTTGATGGGGTGGTTTCTTGTGGTTCCACAGGAGCTTTCTATACAAGTGCTATGTTATTTTTAAAACGTATTGAAGGTGTTGAAAAATCATGTTTAATGGCTGTTTTACCAACATATAATCAAAAAGGTGTTGCTTTATTGGATGTTGGAGCGAATGCTGAAAATACCCCAGAACAATTACATGATTTTGCAATTATGGGACATATTTATGCAAAAAATATAAGAGGTATTGCTTCACCAAAAGTTGCTTTATTAAATATTGGAACAGAAAATAAAAAAGGTGATGAAGTTCATCAAAAGGCATATCAACTTTTAGAATCAGAAAATAAAATTGATTTTATTGGGAATATTGAAGGTAGAGATATTTTAAAAGGTGATTGCGATGTTATTGTTACTGATGGATTTAGTGGAAATATTGCTTTAAAAACATGTGAAGGAGCTGCTTCTATTTTGATGAAGATGATTAAAGAAAGTATGATGTCATCATTAAGTGGGAAAATTGGTGCATTGTTTGCTAAATCATCTCTATATGCTTTAAAAGATCAATTTGATTATAAATCTGTTGGTGGGGCTTTAATGATAGGATTTGAAAAAGCAGTTGTCAAAGCTCATGGTGCAAGTGATGCTAAGGCATTTGCTAATGCAATGGATTTAGCTTATCAAATGGTCAAATTAGATGTTGTTACCCAAATGAAAGAAGGATTGAGTGAAAAATGAAAATATTAGATTTCTTACAAAAAGAACAAATTCCTTTTCATAATCTTTCATTATATAAAGAAGCATTTACCCATGCTTCTTATGCCAATGAATCACATCATATGAAAAAGGACTATGAACGTCTAGAATTTATGGGTGATGCTGTTTTACAATTATATGTATCAGAATTTATTTTTAAACTTTTCCCCGATGTTCCTGAAGGAACTCTTACAACATTACGTAGTAAGCTTGTCCGCGAAGAATCGCTAGCTCGTTTTTCTAAAGAATTAGGACTTGGAGAATTACTTTATTTAGGTGTTGGTGAAGAAAAAAGTGGAGGACGAGATAGAGAAAGTGTTTTAGCAAACATTTTTGAATCTTTTATTGGTGCTTTGTACTTAGATTGTGGAAAAGAAGAAGTCATTAAAATCTTAGAAGAAACAATCTATCAACATGTTAATGATTTAGACTATGATGATATTACAGATTATAAAACAACATTACAGGAATTAATTCAAGCTGATCAACGCCGTACAGTGACTTATGAATTACTTGAAACCTCAGGACCATCCAATGCTCCAGAATTTACTGTAGCTGTCATGATGGATGATATGCGTTTAGGAATTGGTAAGGGAACAAGTAAAAAACGTGCAGAACAACAAGCGGCAAAAGATGCATTAAATAAAATGGCAACGAATAAATAACGAGAGAAATCTCGTTTTTTTCTTTTTTCGCCTAGACACAAATTCATTATTGGCATAGGTTATTTTAGGAGGGATAAAATGTATAATCCATATATGTATGACAATATGTATGAAAATGAAAGAATCACATATCCAAAAGTGGGTGAAATTATCTTATATAGTGTCAATAAAGGTGACAATGTTTATCGTTTAGCAAAAACGTTTAATAGTGAGGTCGCATGGATTCAAGCAATGAATAACTTAAAAGATGATATGATGATTCATCCAGACCAACAATTGCTTATTCCAATTGTTTATCAAAAAGTAAAACCATTGCCTCAACCATATCAAAGACAATCTTATGATTTATATTTTTAACCTCTTTATGAGGTTTTTTGCATAACTTTTTAAATCAAGCGAAAACTATAAATAGGAGGTAGAAAAAATGAAGAAAATCATGATCCTATGTTTATCATTATTGATATGTGGTTGTGCAAATGAAAAGAAAAAAGAAACAGTCAAACAAACGACTTACAAAGATGGTGAATATGAAACAATAGCCAATGGCTATGGTGGTGAATTCCAAGTCACAACAACTATCAAAAACGATAAGATAGAAGATGTTGTTGTAAAAGAACATAATGAAACACCATCGATTGGTGGAGTTGCTATAGAACAGATGATATCAAACATGAAAGACAATAATAAGTATGATGTTGATACCGTCTCAGGAGCAACTAAAACTTCACATGCTCTCAAAGATGCTGTAAAAAAAGCTTTTGAAGAAGCAAAACGATAATCCTTATGCAAATATAAGGATTTTTTTCTGACAATAAAGGTGTCAATACACAAAAAAACTTTATTTTTTTGATAAATTGGTATATGATAGTAAAAATGATACAGGGGGCATTAAAATGGAAAAAATGAATGTTAGTAGTGAAAGAAACATTACTTTAATTATGGATTTTTATGAATTAACAATGTCATATAATTATTTTAAGATGGGAAAAGGAGAACAAATTGTTTATTTTGATATGTTCTATCGTAAAAATCCAGATAATGGTGGATTTGTTATTTTTGCTGGACTTCAACAATTAATTGAAGCGATTCAAGATATGCACTTTAGTGAAGGGGATATTGAATATTTAAGATCATTACATATTTTTGATGAAGATTTCTTTGATTATTTAAGAAACTTTAAATTTACCGGAACAATTTATGCAGTCAAAGAAGGAACGCCAGTCTTTCCTTATGAACCATTGGTGACTGTTAAAGCAAAATTAATTGAAGCACAATTAATCGAAACTTTCTTACTAGTTACAATTAATCATCAATCATTAATCGCAACAAAAGCACATCGTGTTTGTCAAGAAGCCAAAGGGCGACCAGTTATGGAATTTGGAGCAAGACGTGCTCAAGGGTATGACGGGGCACATTATGGTGCACGTGCTGCTTATATTGGTGGGGTTGCTGGAACAGCTACAACATCTGCAGGAGTTGCTTTTGGCGTACCAGTACTAGGAACAATGGCACATTCTTTTGTTCAATCATTTGATAGTGAATTTGAAGCTTTTAAAGCATATGCAACGATTTATCCAGATTCATGTGTTTTATTAGTCGATACTTATGATACTTTAAAGAGCGGGGTTCCTAATGCAATTAGAGTGGCTGAAGAAGTTTTAGCACCAATGGGAAAAAGATTAGCTGGAATTCGTTTAGACAGTGGAGATATTGCTTATTTAACAAAGAAAGCAAGAATGATGTTAGATGTGGCTGGTTTACATGATTGTAAAATTACGGTCTCTAATTCATTGGATGAATATTTAATCCGTTCCGTTTTAGAACAAGGCGCTCAAATTGATTCTTTTGGAGTCGGAGAAAACATGATTGTCTCTAAATCAGCACCGGTTTTTGGCGGAGTTTATAAATTGGCTGCTGTAGAAAAAGATGGTCAAATTATTCCAAAGATTAAAATCTCAGAAAATACTGAAAAAATTACCAATCCAGGATACAAAAAAGTTTATCGTTTAATTGAAAAAGAAACCAATAAAGCAATTGCTGATATCATTGCTTTCCATGATGAAATCTTAGATGAAGGACAAGATTTAACAATTTATCATCAATCAGATGCATGGAAAAATAAAACTCTTTATGCAGGAACTTATGAAATTGTACCATTACAAGAATTGATTTTTGATCAAGGAAAATGTGTTTATCCAGAGTATAGTTTAGAAGAAATTAGAGCTTATTCGACAAAACAAAAAGCTTTATTATGGGATGAAGTTTTCCGTTTAGAATACCCTCATATTTATTATGTTGATTTAACTAAGAAATTATTAGATTATAAATTAAAAATGTTAGCCGAAGGTGGCAAAACAGAATAGTAGGTGCCAAATGATTATTACAGTAGTAGGACTAGGTGTGATTGGTGGAAGTTATGTCCAAGCTATGCATGGCTTAGGTTATGATGTCTATGGTGTGGATTGTAATGAAGAAACATTAGCCCTTGCCAAGAAACAAGGTTATATTAAAGAAGGATATGTCGATGGACATGATATTATTGCCAAAAGTGATATGACAATTATCTGTCTATATCCTTCTTTGGTTTTAGATTTTATTAAAAATCATACTTTTAAAAAAGGCAGTATTGTTACTGATGTTGTAGGAATTAAATCATATTTTTTACAAGAGGCCTTATCGATTATCGATAAAGATGTAGAATATATCAGTGGACATCCAATGGCTGGACGTGAGAAAAAAGGTTATGCTTATGCTAGCAAAGAAGTTTTCTATCATGCCAATTATATTGTGATTGAACATCCTCAAAATGATAAAACAAAGATTGCCTATATGTGTGATTTTGTTTCAAAATTAGGCTTTAAGAGCGTAAAAATCATGAGCCCTTATGCTCATGATGAAATCATTTCTTTTACTTCTCAATTGCCTCATACCATTGCTGTTGCATTAATGAATAGTGATGATGAAAAATACGAAACTGGTAAATATATTGGAGATTCATTCCGTGATTTAACAAGAATTGCAAATATTAATGCAGATTTATGGGCAGAACTCTTTTTAAACAATCGTGACTATCTGTTAGCTTCAATGCAGCGTTTTGAAAAAGAATTTGATCAATTAAAATTAGCTTTAATCAATCAAGATGAACAAGCCTTAAAAACAATGTTTGAAAAGTCATCACAACGTAGAGAAAAACTAGAAAAGTAACTGAGGTTACTTTTTTTAAATTCTATAGTTTAATATATTAAACAATTTGTTTAAAAATATGTTGCAATTTTAGTCATATTTTGTATAATAATTATGTTTTGTAGATTTAAACACGAAGTTTGGTATTACTAAACAAAGGAGAGAGATTATGAATATTGGAGGAAAAATCAAAAGATTGCGCATTGCTAATCAGTTAACACTTGAAGAATTAGCCAATCGGAGTGAGTTAACAAAGGGATTTTTATCACAGGTTGAAAGAAACCTAACATCCCCTTCAATCGCAACCTTAGAGGATATTTTAGAAGCTTTAGGCACCACCTTGCATGATTTCTTTAATGAAACACAAGAAGAACAAATTGTTTTTAAAAAAGATGATTATTTTGTTAATATGCAAGATGACTTTACAATTTCTTATATTGTGCCTAATGCACAAAAAAATGCGATGGAACCCATTTTAATTGAACTTGAAAAAGGGAAGAATTCAATGGAGATGGAACCTCATGATGGCGAAGAATTTGGTTATGTCATTAGTGGGAAAGTTAAATTACACTATGGTGATAAGGAATTGATTGTAAAAAAAGGTGAAACTTTTTATCTCAGTGGAAAAAGAACACATTATTTAGAAAATCCTTATGATACTTTAGCAAAAGTAATTTGGGTTTCTACACCACCATTATTTTAGGAGGAAATGAAATGAAAAAATTGATTGAATTGGATAATTTAACAAAAGAGTATAATGGACAAGTGGTTTTAAAAGGCATTCATTTAGATATTCATGAAAATGAATTTATGACTTTACTTGGTCCTAGTGGTTGTGGAAAGACAACAACATTAAGAATTGTTGCTGGTTTTGAAGAAGCCAGTTCAGGGGAAGTCTTATTTGATGGAATTGATATTTCAACACTTCCACCTTATAAACGAGAAGTTAATACAGTTTTTCAAAAATATGCCTTATTTCCCCATATGAATGTTTTTGATAATATTGCTTTTGGTTTAAAAATTAAAAAGATGGAAAAAGATGTCATTGAACAAAAAGTTTTAAGAATCTTATCTTTGGTAGGATTAGAGGGATTTGAAAAACGTAATATTTCACAATTGTCTGGGGGACAACAACAACGTGTTGCAATTGCTAGAGCATTGGTTAATGAACCTAAGGTTTTATTATTAGATGAACCATTAGGAGCTTTGGATTTAAAATTAAGAAAAACAATGCAAATTGAATTAAAGAATATTCAAAAAGAAGTCGGGATTACTTTTGTTTATGTGACTCATGATCAAGAAGAAGCACTGACAATGTCAGATACGATTGTCGTTATGAATGATGGGGCAATCCAGCAAATTGGAACACCAACTGATATTTATAATGAACCTGAAAATCGTTTTGTTGCACAATTCATTGGGGAATCTAATATTGTTGAGGGAATATTTGTTAAAGATTTCTTAGTTGAATTTGATGGACAACAATTTGTTTGTGTTGATAAAGGTTTTGATGAGGGACAAGAAGTTGATATTGTTTTAAGACCAGAAGATTTAGATATTGTTGAAGTTGGTCAAGGAAAGATAGAAGGTGTTGTATCTTCAATTATCTTTAAAGGTGTGCATTATGAAATTATGGTAGAAACAAGTGAACGTATGTATAAAGTTCATACAACAGATATGAGTGAAATTGGAAAGAAAGTAAATCTTGATTTTTGGCCTGAAGATATTCATGTCATGGAAAAGATGGGGACATATTAATGAAACAGTATAAGAAGCTTGTTTCACCATATTGTTTTTGGTTATTTGTTTTAACAATTGTTCCTATGTTGTTAATAGCGTTTTATGCTTTTACTGCAAAAGGAACAGAAATTACAACTTTTCGATTTACTTTAGATAATTTCTTTAGATTTATTGATCCAATCTTTTTATCTGTATTGATGCGTTCTTTTGTTTTGGGTATTTTAACAACCGTGATTTGTTTATTGATTGGATATCCAATTGCATATATGATTTCAAAGTGTCAAGAAAGAACTCAAACATTATTAATTTTATTAATTACCATTCCAACATGGATTAATCTTTTAATGAGAACGTATGCATGGATGAGTATTTTAAGTAATAATGGTTTGATCAACCATGCCTTGCAAGCGCTAGGATTTGCCAAGATGCATATGATGTATACTGATTTTTCAGTTGTAATTGGGATGGTTTATAACTTTTTACCATTTATGATTTTGCCTATTCATACATCTCTTACAAATATGGATAAGTCTTTAACTGAGGCTTCTATGGATTTAGGGGCATCACGAGTACAAACATTCTTTAAGATTACTTTTCGTCTATCATTAAGTGGAGTGCTAACTGGGGTAACAATGGTATTCTTACCAGCAATTAGTGCCTTCGTTATTCCTAAGATGTTAGGTGGCGGTCAATATTCATTGATTGGTAATTTCATTGAACAACAATTTATTACAGTTGGAAACTGGCATTTTGGTAGTGCAGTTTCACTTGTTTTAGCCGTTATTGTTATTGCTTTGATGGCACTTATTTATAAGGCTGAGAAGCGTACAAATATGTCTAATGAAGATGAGGAAGGAGGAAGTAGAAGAAATGGTAAAAGAAAGAAAATACGTAAAAGTACTTTGCATTAGTTTATGTTTAGCATTTTTGTACTTTCCTTTAATTGTCATGGCATTTTTCTCGTTTAATAGTGCCAAGTCATTATCTAACTTTAAAGGCTTTTCTTTACGCTGGTATGAGTCATTATTTGGGAATTTACAGTTATTAGATGCTGTGGTAGTTTCTGTGAGTATTGCGATTTTAGCAACGGTTATTTCAACAATTTTAGGGACAATGACAGCAATTGCTTTAACGAAGTCTAAGAAGGTTATAAGAACAACGATTTTACAGGTTAATAATTTACCTATCATGAATCCAGAAATTGTAACAGCGATTTCTTTAATGATCTTTTTCTCAGTTATTAATATTGATAAAGGTTATATGACGATGTTATTGGCTCATATTGCTTTTTGTACCCCTTATGTTATTACAAATGTTTATCCAAAAGTTAAACAATTAGATCCTAATTTAGCAGATGCTGCAATGGATTTAGGGGCAACGCCATTTCAAACTTTGATGAAGGTTATTTTACCTCAAATTAAACCTGGGATTGTTGCGGGAGCATTATTAGCCTTTACTATGTCATTTGATGATTTTGTTATTTCTTATTTTGTTAGTGGTAATGGTGTTGAAAATATTTCAATTGTTATTTATAACATGTCTAAACGTATGAATCCAAGTATTTATGCTTTATCGACGATTGTTTTAATTGTTATTTTATTGGTATTGTTAATTGGAACATTTATTCCATATTTAATTGTTAAAAAGAAAGGAGCAAGCATAAATGAAGCGTCATCTTAAAATTATTTTAGCATTAACTCTTGTGGTTGGAATGTTAAGTGGATGTGGGTCACGTAGCTATTCTCATACTTTAAGAGTCTTTAACTGGGGTGAATATGTTGATCCTGATGTGATTAGTGGTTTTCAAAGAGAATTTGATTGTAAAGTTATTTATGAAACATTTGATTCTAATGAATCAATGTATACAAAATTATTAGGAGGAAACAAGTATGATATTATGGTTCCTTCTGAATATATGATTGAACGTTTGATTAAAGAAAATCTATTACAAAAGATTGATTGGTCTTTGATTACATCTAAATCAAGTTTAGATAGTAAAGTTTTAAATCAAAATTTTGATAAGAATAATGATTATTGGGTTCCTTATTTCTATGGGAATGTTGGAATTGTTTATGATAAGACACAAGTTTCAGAAAAAGATTTAAAAGCTGGATGGGAAGTTTTACGTAATCCTAAGTATAAAGGAAATATCTATATGTATGATTCAGAAAGAGATTCTTTTATGGTGGCTTTAAAGGCTTTAGGATATTCTATGAATACAACGAATCAAAAAGAAGTCAAAGATGCTTATCAATGGCTTGTTGAACAACGTCAAACAATGGATCCAACTTATGCAACAGATGAAACAATTGATGCTATGAAAAATGGTGAAAAGGCTATGGCTGTTATGTATTCAGGTGATGCAGCATCGGTTATGTTAGAAAATTCGGATATTGGATTTTATATGCCAGAAGAAGGAACAAACATATGGTTTGATGGTTTTGTCGTGAGTAAAGATTGTAAAGAAACAAAATTAGCCATGGAATTTATTAATTATATGATTAATGATGAGAATGCTTTAAATAATACGTTAGAAGTAGGATACTTAACTTCTAATGTCAATGCCGCTAAAGAGGCCTCAGAAGGCGATTTTGACGGAATTAGTGCATATGGGATAAGAATGGGCAAAAATGATGAAGTGTTTGCCTATCAGCCTCAAAACATCAAAGAAATGTATAGTTCATACTGGACAAAAGTCAAAGCACAATAAAAAAATTAAAAAAGTTCTGATGAAAAAAAGCCCATCAGAACTTTATTTTTTTATGATTGCAAAAATTAAAAAGAAAAAAATGTCAAAAAGGTCTTGCAATCATTAAAAAAATATTATATACTAGTTGAGCAACAGAAAGAGAGAAACAAAAACGGTTCCATAGCCAAGTTGGTAAGGCTACAGACTGCAACTCTGTCATCGTCGGTTCGAGTCCGGCTGGAACCTCCAACTGTTGCCCAGGTGGCGAAATTGGTAGACGCACAGGACTTAAAATCCTGCGGACCTTAAAATCCGTGCCGGTTCGACTCCGGCCCTGGGCACCATTTCTTGAAAAATTCTTCAAAAAAAGAATTTGAAAAAAATATAAAAAAAGTGTTGCAAAAGAACAGCGGATATGATATAGTATAGAGGCGCTGTTAAAGAGATGCGCTAGTAGCTCAACTGGATAGAGTGCTTGACTACGGATCAAGAGGTTGTGGGTTCGATTCCTGCCTAGCGCGCCAATTGAGTTTTGAAAAATGAATTGAACGGGAAGTAGCACAGCTTGGTAGTGCACCTGGTTTGGGACCAGGGGGTCGCAGGTTCAAATCCTGTCTTCCCGACCATTTAATGGGGCTTTAGCTCAGATGGGAGAGCGCCTGCTTTGCACGCAGGAGGTCAGCGGTTCGATCCCGCTAAGCTCCACCATTAATTGCGGAGGTTTACCCAAGCCTGGCTGAAGGGATCGGTCTTGAAAACCGACAGGGGATGAAAGTCCCGCGGGGGTTCGAATCCCTCAACCTCCGCCATTTAAAAAAAGAATATTACATATCGCGGGATGGAGCAGTCTGGTAGCTCGTCGGGCTCATAACCCGAAGGTCGTTGGTTCAAATCCTTCTCCCGCAACCAAATGGTCTGGTAGTTCAGTTGGTTAGAATGCCGCCCTGTCACGGCGGAGGTCGCGGGTTCGAGTCCCGTCCAGACCGCCATTATGGTTCCGTAGCTCAGTCGGTAGAGCAGAGGACTGAAAATCCTCGTGTCGCTGGTTCGATTCCGGCCGGAACCACCATTACTTTAAAAACAAAAACGATTCACTACATGGCGGGGTAGCTCAGTTGGCTAGAGCAATCGGTTCATACCCGGTGGGTCGGGGGTTCGAATCCCTTCCCCGCTACCATTAAGCTTATAAGTGGTGATCAACCACTTTTTATTTTATCAAGGACCCTTAGCTCAGTTGGTTAGAGCTATCGGCTCATAACCGATCGGTCGAAGGTTCGAGTCCTTCAGGGTCCACCATTGAATGTTCAAGGTTGAAGTTGTATTGATGATTCAATATGATTTCAGCCTTTTTATTTTATCTAACTATAATTTTATGGGAAAATATGGTATGATAAGTATACTAATTTTTTGTGATTAGATACACAAAATATTCATAACGGTATGTTATATTGTTGACGTGGGTGGAAGATGATATGGAAAAAATAGATAATTTTGGATTAACAACTTCACAAGTGCAAGAACGTATTGATAATGGACAAGTTAATGTTTCACATGATAATATTTCAAAGACAAAGAAACAGATTGTGATGGAACATACATTGACTTATTTCAATATTTTAAATGTCTTTTTAGCTGGGATTATTTTATCGACTGGTCGATGGACAAATTTAACTTTTATGGTTGTTGTGATTGTAAATGCTGTTGTAGGAATCTATCAAGAGTTAAAAGTTAAAAAGATTATAGATCAATTAACTGTTGTGACAGTTAAGAAGGTTAAAGTTATCAGAAATCATCAAGAATCAGTTATTCCAGTTGAAAAATTGGTTGTTGATGATGTCGTTTATATTGAAAGTGGGAATCAGATTGGTTCAGATAGTATTGTTTTAAAGTCACGAGGTTTAGAAGTGAATGAAGCAATGTTAACTGGTGAATCAAAACCAGTTAAGAAAAATCATGGAGATGAATTACTTGCAGGTAGCTTTGTTGTAGCTGGAAGCGCCTATGCACAGGTGGTTAGAGTAGGAAATGATAATTATTCGACTCAGCTTGTTCATAAGGCTAAACATAAAAATAAAGCATCTTCAGAGATGAAAGATGCGATTGGCAAAGTGATTAAAGTTTTAAGTGTTGTGATTATTCCGGTTGGTTTGGTTTTGTTTATATCACAACTTGCAGCTTTTCCTGATGATCGGGCATCAGCGATTGTTAAGACTGTTGGTGGTGTGATTGGGATGATCCCTGAAGGCTTGGTTTTATTGACAAGTTTATCATTTATTCTTGGAGTGGGTAAGTTAGCCAAGAAAAAGGCTTTAATTCAAGAGATGGAAGCTATTGAAGCCCTTGCTAGAGTTAATGTGCTATGTTTAGATAAAACGGGTACACTAACAACAGGGGAGTTAGAAGTCGAAAAAATCATACCATTAATCAAACAAGATATTGATGAGATTAATCGTGTCTTAAGTGCAATGGCCTATAGTTTTGATGCTGTTAATGCGACGCAATTGGCTTTACAACATCATTTTTCTAGAGTTGAGGGTTATGATGTCAAAACGCTGATTCCGTTTTCGTCACAGCGTAAAATGAGCGCTGTTTGCTTTGAAAAACAAGGTGCTTATGCAATGGGAGCACCTGAATACTTATTACCTGAAAATCATCCTGTTTTAAAACAGGTAGAAACCTACTCAAAAGAAGGATTACGTGTTTTATTGCTTGTCCAAACTGACTTAGTTGATGAACAAACAAGCCAAATTGGTCAGGTTGTTCCAGTAGCACTTGTTTTAATTCATGATTGCATTCGTCAAGAAGCAAGAGAAACTTTGGCCTTTTTTGAAAAATCTGGAGTTGAAATGCGCATCTTATCTGGTGATAATCCAATGACTGTATCACGTGTTGCATGTTTAGCTGGATTAAAGAATGGTGAGCGTTATATTGATGCTTCAACCTTACCAAATGATGAAGAAGAACTACAAAAAGTAGTTGCTCATTATCGTGTCTTTGGGCGTGTAAAACCTGAACAAAAACAACAAATTATCCGTGCTTGCCAAGCTCTTGGTCAAGTTGTCGGGATGGTTGGAGATGGTGTGAATGATGTTTTGGCTTTAAAAGATGCTGATTGCGGAATTGCTATGGCAGCTGGAAGTGATGCCGCCAAACAAGCGGCCCATATCGTTTTGTTAGATTCTAACTTTGCTTCTATGCAAGCCATTGTGAAAGAAGGCCGCGCAATTATTGCTGATATTGAAAGAGTCAGTTCACTTTATTTAACAAAAACCATCTATTCAACAGCACTTTGTTTAATTTTTGCAGCTTTACGAATGAGTTATCCTTTTACGCCATTACAATTAAGTTTAATTAGTGGATTAGCTATTGGTATTCCTAGTTTCTTATTAACCTTAGAACGTTCATCAGTGTTATCATCACAAGGCTTTTTACGCCATGTTGTTTCAACTGCTTTACCTTGTGCATTAACAATGATTATTTATATGTTGGCAATTGGGTTTGTAGGTCAGTGGTTACACTTTGATGCTAAAATGTATTCAACTTATTATTTCTTGGTTGCTGGATTCATTAGTTTTTTAGTTGTATTTATTGTGTGTATGCCACTCAATCGTTTACGTATGACACTTGCAAGCGTCATAACAATATTGTTTTATTGTATTTTATTGATTATGCCAAATTTCTTTGAAATTTATCCATTGTTAAATTGGCGCGTTATTTGGACTATTCCACTATGTGCAAGTGCAGTTTTCGTGATTGGATTGTTAAGAAAAATGATTCACTATTTTATGAAAAGATATGATGTCTATTTATCTCACCATTAAAAGATTTTGTAAAGATAAAAAAGACTGTTCTTTACAAAGAATTTCATCAAACTGCTTTTTAGAAGCTTGATAAAAATCAAATGGATTAATTCTTACATGAGAAAAATAAACACCACATTTGAGTTGTATTTCACACTCATTTTGATGATAAGTAAAAGTTTGATGAGCAAGCTTTTGATAGAGATTATCAATAGCGTTGCTGATTTCTTGTTCAGTTATATTAAAAGTAACAATAAAATAACTATCACTACGTTCAGAATATAGATTTGCATAATCAAAATTAAAATGTTCTTGAATACTATCTTCAATTGGTTGATAAAAGTGATAGTAAAAGTCTGGAAATTTTTCATATAGATAAGGAGTTATATGATATTGAATATAAATTCCAGTAATAAATGTTGTCTGTTCTGGTTTTTGAATGGATTTAAAAAAATCTCGCATATTTTCCTTAGAATATAATGTATCATAATTATAATCAGGATCCAAAATAGGTAGAGAAGAATTGTTTGTTTTGTTTAAATTATATATGTACATGAAAATCACCCTTGGAAGTTATAGCATATATATTGAGCAAAATTTTGTAGAATTTGTCGAAGAAAGGTAAAAAAATAGAAAGGAATTTATATGAAACCGCGAAAAAAGTTGTTTATAGCCATAATTTGTATTATTATAGCAATTCTTGTCATAGGAATTGGTTATTTCGTTATTAATCAATCATCTATCCATTTTATAAGTAATCATGAGATTGAAGTCAATACAGTTGTTGATTATTCTCGTTTCATAGATTATGTTAAAGATGGTAAGAAAGATGATGTTAAGATAGATAGTTCTCAAGTGAATGTTAAAAAAGTTGGAGAATATAAAGTTGTTTATAAGTATAAAGATGAAGAAAAAACTTTGAAGGTCAATGTTGTTGATACATTGCCTCCTGAATTTGATGTCAAATCTAAAAAGGTTGCTTTAAATCAAACAGTTGAACCATCAGAGCTTGTTAAGAATATTAAAGATGCTAGTCAAACAAAAGTATCTTTTGCTAAAAACTATGAATTTAATAAAGTGGGTTGGCAAGAGATAGAAGTGATTGTTAAGGATGCGTATGATAATGAAACAAGAAAAAAAGTCAAGGTGAATGTTGTTAAAGATGAAAAGGCACCTGAAATTATTGTTGGCAATGCGAATGTTGTCGTTGGGGAAAAAATTGATTTAAAAGCTTTAGCGACAATTAAAGATGATTTTGATAAGAATCCAACTTTAAAAGTAGAAAGTGATAAGCTAGATACGAATAAGATAGGAACTTATCAAGTTAAATATATTGCTAAAGATGTTTCAGGCAATCAATCAGAAAAAACAATACAAGTAGAAGTTGTTGATAAAACCAAAGACAATGAAAAAGTTGTTTATTTAACATTTGATGATGGACCATCTCGCCATACCCCAGAAGTTTTAGAGATTTTAAAACGTTATCAATGTAAAGCGACTTTCTTTATAACTGGTATGAATGAAAAATATCGTCCTTATATTAAAACAGCATATGATCAAGGACATACCATTGGATTACACACTTATTCGCATAATTATTCTAAAGTTTATGCTTCAACAAATGCTTATTTTAAAGATTTAGATAAAGTTGGTAAGCTAGCTAAAGAATATATTGGTTTTACCCCAAAATATATTCGTTTCCCAGGTGGTGGATCAAATACAATTTCACGAAAATATAACAAAGGAATTATGAGTCAACTTACAAAGCAAGTTGGTAAAAAAGGATATATTTATTATGATTGGAATTGTGAGAATGGTGATGGTTATGCGCATATGAGTCAATCTCAAATGTTAAAAAGAGCAACATCATCTTCGGCTAAAAAAGTCATGATTTTAATGCATGATGCTAATGGGAAACAAAATACTGTAGATATTTTGCCTAAAGTGATAGAACATTATCAGAAAAAAGGATATACATTTAAAGCTATTGATGATTCAACACCAGTTTTTCATCAACATGTGAATAATTAAGCCCATTTAGGGCTTTTTTATTTTCTTATACATATAATGAAGTGGTGATAAAATGAAAAAGAAATATATGATATTGTTCATTATCATTATTTATTGTTTGATTCTTAAATATATGCTGCATGTTATTTTTCCTTTTCTTTTGGCAATTCTTTTTTATTTTGTCATGAAACCATTTATTGACTATTTTGATCAAAGAATCCATATGCAAAGACATTCTATAGGGATTATCTTATTGGTTGTCTTTTACTTTATGATTCTATTTGTACTTGCGATTATTGTGACGTATGGCTTTTTCTTCATTATGCAATTCATAAAAAATTGGCCTGAATATTATGTCAATATTATTGAACCATTTTTCAATGAGATAATGGGATACTTTCATCAAGCAGATTGGTTAAAAAATAAAGATGTTTTGGCTTATCTGCAAACACTTTTACAAAACAGTATCTTTTATACAATGACTTTTTTATCACAAATCATGAATCGTATTCCTACTTTCTTTTTTTCCTTTTTATTATTTATTATTTCTTCTTTTTTTCTTGTTATAGATTATGAAAGTATAAAAAAGAAGTTTTATCAGATTTTTCCTTACCATACACTAGAATTTATTATTTTTATTAAAAACAAATGTTTAAAGAGTCTAGGCATTTATTTAAAGTGTCAATTGATTTTAATGGTGATTTGTTTTTTTATTCTTTGGATAGGCTTTTCTGTTTTAAGATTCCAAAATGCCCTCTTATATGCTTTATTAACTGCTTTTTTAGATAGTTTACCTTTTATTGGTGTTGGGATTGTTATTTTACCTATGTGTTTATTTTATCTTTTTAAGGGGATTTATTTAAAAGCACTATATTTATTTTTGCTTTATTTAATTATTAATGTTGTAAGGAGTTTATTAGAACCACAAATTATGAATAAACAATTACAGATTCCATCCTTCCTTTTGCTTTTATCTATGATGATTCATTTATATTTCTTTGGCTTGATTGGGATTATTCTTTCACCTATTCATATGAATATTATTTATAGTATTTTAGATGCTAAGGATAAAGCTTCTCATTAAAACTTGAATTTGATATAATAGCATGGGAGGTTAATTATGGATAAAAAGTATTTTTTCTTTGATATTGATGGAACACTTACAAATAAAGAAACAGGTGAAATTGTTGAAAGTGCTAAAATGACTATTCAACAATTACAAGCTCAAGGACATTTTGTATGTATTGCGACAGGTCGAGCTTATTATAAGACAAAAGAATTTGCTAAAAAGATGGGTATTCATCATATAGTAAGTAATGGTGGAGCAGCATTGACAATCAATGATGAACTGATTGAAAATAGACCACTTGATCATCAACTGGCTGTTCAATTATGCTATGAAGCTGATCGATTAGGTTATGGTATTTTAATATCACCACGTGATAGTATTGATGTTGTGATGAAAGATGAGCGTTTTATTGAACAGATTGGTTATCGTCAAGAACCAACACGTTATATTTTAAATCGTTCTATGAAATTTGAAGATATTGAAAACATATATAAGATTTATATTGCGATTTCTCCTAAGGAAGAAGATCGATTAACATTAAAAGATAGTTTAGGGCATATTCGTTTTATGCCAGGATGTTTAACTTATCAACATGATGAAAAAGATCAAGGAATCCTTAAAATGATTGAAAGAGTCAATGGAAAAAAAGAAGATGTTGTTGTTTTTGGTGATGATTTTAATGATTTGGTAATGTTTAAAAAAGAATGGACCAATATAGCCATGGGAAATGCTTGTGAACCGTTAAAAGCCCAGGCAACATTTGTAACAAAGGCCAGTGTTGATGATGGAATAGAATATGCTTGTCGCCATTTTGGATGGATTTTATAAAAAAACCTTTTTTGATTGCTATTTGATGATAATCGTCATAAACTGAGAATATAAGGAGGTTTTTTTATGAAAAACGAACATTACAAGCATAATGTGAAAACCATTGCATCTGTATTCATTGCAGTTGTGGCTATTTGTGCATTAGTGATTGTGTTGAGTGGCAATCAATACAAGAAGTATTTAGGTTTAACCGAATATCCTAATTGTATGAAAGTTGATGAATATGGCGATGCAGGAAATGATGAAGGATGCATTCGTCACACGAGAACTTTAACGCCTGATTATCAAGATGTCTATTCTTTAAGTTTTGAAACTTTTTATATGAATAATGAAGATAATGCGAGTCAAAAATATGTAGACTTGCTTGATAGTATGAAGGTAGAAAAAATTGTTAAGAAGAAAGAAACACATATTTCTGATGTTTCAAGAGTGACATGCTTTAAAACTGATAAAAATCAAGTTTGGTATATTGTTAAAGAGGGAACGACTTTATATAAAGCTTATGGTATAAATAGTGAAATGGATAAAAAACAAAGATGGTTTGATGTATTGAAAATTAATTATAAAGTACCAGATATGATATAAATAATTTATTGTATACAATTATACAACATAATGGTATAATAATCTATATCATAAGAGGGGTGATTGATATGGAAGAAAAGATTAGAGATTTTTTTGAAAAATCTTTAACGGAAAATCAAATTGATAATGAATTATATACAACATATTCTGTTAAAAAGGGATTACGTAATGAAGATGGAACAGGAGTTTTAGTAGGGTTAACAAAAATTTCTGATGTTGTCGGATATAAAAAAGAAAATGGGGAAAAGGTTGATGACTATGGTCGTCTTTATTATCGTGGAATTAATGTCAGAGATATTATCGAAGCGAAGCGTCATGAAAAGAGATATCTCTTTGAAGAAGTTTGTTTTTTAATTTTATTTGGTTATTTACCAAATCAGGAAGAATTTGAAAAATTTAAAAAAATATTAAGTTCAAATTATGAATTACCGCCACATTATTTAGAGGCAAATATTTTAGGCTTTCCAGCCAAGAATTTAATGAATAAATTACAACAAGAAGTTTTAATGTTATATAACTATGATGAAGATCCTGATAACGTGGGAATTGAAGAAACATTATTAAAGGGTATTCATTTACTTGCTAAAATGCCAAGTATGGTTTGTTATACATATCAAACCAAAGTTCATTATTTTGATGCTCAAAGTTTGTTTATCCATCATATTCACCAAGATTATAGTATTGCTGAAACAATTTTAGCATTATTAAGAGATGATGGGACTTTTAGTAAAAAAGAAGCTGAAGTATTAGATGTTGCCTTGGTTTTACATGCTGACCATGGTGGAGGAAATAACTCAACTTTTACTAATGTCGTGATTTCTTCAACCGGTACAGATATTTATTCATCAGTTGCAGGGGCAATTGGGTCATTAAAAGGACCTCGTCATGGTGGAGCCAATTTAGCCGTTAAACAACAAATGGAAAAAGTCATTCAGGAAATTTCACTTCAAGCCAGTGATGAACAAATTCATGATATCATCTGTCGTATTTTAGATAAACAATTTAATGATGGTAGTGGATTGGTTTATGGAATTGGTCATGCTGTTTATACTTTAAGTGATCCACGTAGTGATATTTTGGCTGAAAAGTGTAAAGAACTTGCTGAAGAAAAAAATCGCTTAGATGAATTTGATTTTTATCAAAGATTTGCTAAAATTGCGATTGCTGAAATTTATCAACGTAAAGGTATTCATGTTTGTAGTAATGTTGATTTTTATAGTGGTTTAGTTTATGATATGCTAAATATTCCTAGTGATCTTTATACATTGTTGTTTGTAGTTGGAAGAACAGTTGGATGGATAGCACATAATATTGAAAGTAAACTCTATTCAAATCGTATTATTCGTCCAGCAACAAAGTATGTTGGCGGTATTAAGGAGTATGAGGACATTGAGAAAAGATCGTAAAATTTTATTTTTTGATATTGATGGAACGTTAGCAATTGGTCATGATATTCCATCATCGACACAACAAGCATTAAAAAAATTACAAGCAGAAGGGCATTTATTAATGATTTGTACAGGTCGCTCTTATGAATATGCTTATCAATATTTCCATGATGTTGTTGATGGATTTATAACCAGTAATGGACGTTATATTGTTTATCATGACCAAGTTTTATTAGATGAACCCTTAACATCATCACAGATTCAATATTTTATGCAAGTGATGAGAAAACATCATTGTGGTTTTGCTTTTATTGACCATCAAAGAGGATATTTAGAAAATGAAGATCCGATTGCTTTACAAGATGCAATAGATCACTATTTACCTGGTTTTTATCAAACATCTTTTCAAGATGATGATGTCACTGGTTATATGTTTGATATTTATTTTCCTAGTCATACACAATTTGAAGATGTGCAATTAGAACTTAAGGATAGTGTTGTTTTCAATGAACATTTTCCTCATCCAAGTGCTGATGCGACAATTATTGGAGTGGACAAGGGAGATGGAATTGATAAAGTTCTAGACTATTTTTCCCTGAGTAAAGATGATGCTTTTGCTTTTGGTGATGGAGCAAATGATTTATGTATGTTTCAACATGTGACTCATAGCATAGCAATGGGTAATGCAATTGAGGAATTAAAAAAAGCAGCCGAATATGTTACAGCTGCTATTGATAATGATGGGATTGAAAAAGCTTTACAGTATTATCAGCTTATTGATTAAACGACCGTTTCAGGTCGTTTTTTTGCATAAAAAAAATCCAAGAAAAATCTTGGATTATTTGACAAGCTTTGTCCAATGGTATTTATCTTCTAAACGACCCCATTGAATACCAGTTAATGTATCATAAAGTTTTTGTGTTAATTCACCAGTTTCAAAACCATTAATTGTCACTTTTTCACCCTTATAACATAATTCTCCAATTGGTGAAATAACTGCTGCTGTTCCTGTTCCCCAAGCTTCTTTTAAAGCACCAGTTCTACCAGCTTCCATCAATTCATCAATACTTAAATCACGTTCTTCAACCTTATATCCCCAATCTTTTAAGATATGAATAATAGAATCTCTTGTGACACCAGGTAAAACTGAACCCTCTAAAGCTGCAGTAACAACAGTATCATTAATCAAGAACATAACATTCATTGTTCCAACTTCTTCAACATATTTTCGATGCACACCATCTAACCAAAGAACTTGTGTGTAACCATTTTGTTCAGCTTTGACTTGTGCAGCAATACTTGCTGCATAGTTTCCACCACATTTTGTAAATCCAGTACCGCCTTTAACTGCACGTACAAATTCATCTTCAACCCAAATTTTAACTGGATTGACACCTTCAGGATAATAGTTACCTACTGGTGATAAGATAATCACAAATTTATAACTTTTGGCTGGATGTACACCAACACCAGCTTCTGTCGCAAATGTGACTGGACGAATGTATAATGATGTATTAGGTGCTGTTGGAATCCAATCTTGTTCATATTTCACAATTGCTTCAACTGCTTCAACAAACATTTCTTCAGGTAATTCAGCCATACAAATACGTTTATTAGAATTAATCATTCTTCGTGCATTCATTTCTGGTCTGAATAATAAGATATCACCATTTGGATTACGATAAGCTTTTAATCCTTCAAAAGTTTCTTGAGCATAATGAAGAACCATCGTTGCTGGATCCATTGGAATTGGTCCATATGGGACAATACGTGCATCATGCCAGCCTTGATCTTGATCCCAATCTATCATAAACATATGATCAGTAAAATACTTTCCAAATCCTAAGTTATTTTGATCAGGTTTTTGTTTTAATGTTTTTGCTCTTTCAATTTTAATTTCCATATATATAATCCCCCTTTAACAGTTAATGCAATTATACTCTTTTTTTATTTTATAAACAATATATTTTTTTGCATTTAAATAAAAAATAGTGTAAAATTAAGGAATAAGATAAAAAACGAGGTGAAAAAATTGTTGAAAATGTTATTGTGCTGTGGTGGAGGCTTTTCTTCTAGCTATGTTGTAGAGAGAATGAAGAAAGAAATTAGAGAAAATCAATTAGAAAATGAAGTCTTTATTGAATTTTCACCATTTTCCTTAGCCTTAGATAAAATGCATGATTATGATATTGTGATTTGTTGTCCACATCTTTATATTTATGTCAAAAGACTTGCTCAAATGCAATCTTTGCCTATTCCTTTTTATATCTTGCCACCAAGAATGTATGGGATGATGGAAATTAAAGAGATTTATCAAGATGCTAAGGATATCATTCATATTTTTAGAAAATCAGGAGAAAATCCAGTTCATTTTCCTGGTGAAGAAAATGTTTTAAAAATAACCAGAAAGTGCGCATATAGTCATGAAAAATAAAAAGCAAGGGTTCTTTTTTTATTCAAGTTCTTAATAATGTTGAAAAAAAGAAGAAAATTCGCTATAATGAAAACTATCTATGATTTGAAAGGAGATGTAAACAATGGAATACATGACTTTAATTGGTATTTTAATCATTGTTGTTGGCTTTGCACTTAAACTAGATGTATTAGCGGTTGTTATTGTATCTGGGATTGTGACAGGGCTTGTTGCTGGAATTGATTTTGTTGAAATTTTAAGAATCTTAGGTGATTCATTTGTCAACAATAGATTGATGTCTATTTTCTTAATTATCTTTCCAGTCATTGCCATTATTGAAAGATATGGTTTAAAAGAGAGAGCGGCTTATTTAATTGGTAAATTAAAGAATGCGTCTGCTGGAAAAGTATTATCTATTTATATGGTTATTCGTTCAATTGCTTCAGCATTAAATGTTAGAATTGGTGGACATGTTCAATTTGTTAGACCATTAATTTTACCAATGAGTGAGGCAGCAGCTGAAATTGATAAAGAAAAACCATTGACTGAAAAAGAAGATGAAGATATTAAAGGATTATCTGCAGCAGTAGAAAACTATGGAAACTTCTTTGCTCAAAACTGTTTCCCTGCTTCTAGTGGTGTTGTATTGATTCAAGGAACATTGGTTGGTTTAGGTTATAAAGAAATTACTTTATCAATGATTTCTTCTTCAGCTATTTATATTGCTGTGATTGCTGTTATTTTAACAATTGTTCAAGTTCTATTGTATGATAGAAAATTAAAGAAGGAGGGAAAAGAATAATGACTCAATTTTTAAGTGTTTATCTTCCTGAATTTTTCTATGTGTTATGTGGATTAGTAAGTTTTGATTGTGCCCTTCGTGCAACAAAAAATGAAGAAGCACGTATTGGTACAGCGCTATTTTGGAGTTTATTAGGAATTATCTTTATGTTTGGGAAAATGATTCCTTCAGTTGTTACAGGAATTTTACTTGTTGTGATGGGATGTTTAACTGCAACAAAACAAGTAAGAATGGGTAAATTTGTTGAATCTACACCTGAATTCCGTCAAAAAGCCAGTGAAAGAGTAGGAAATAAAATTTTTATTCCTGCCGTATCAATTGGTTTAATGGCATTAGCTTTATCATTTGTTAAATATAATGTTGAAGTTGATGGCGTTATTAAAGCACAAGCTTTAGATGGTGCAGTAATGACAGGAACTGCTTGTTTAGTGGCACTTGTTTTAGCTTTTGTTATTTGTAAACCAAAGGTTTCTGAAACAAGATCAGATACATCACGTTTATTAATGCAAGTTGGAGCTTCTTGTCTATTGCCTCAATTATTAGGAGCATTAGGTGCTGTCTTTAAAGAAGCTGGTGTTGGTGATGTTATTTCACAAATTATTTCAAGTGTTGTGCCATCTGGAAACATTGTGATTGGTGTTATTGTCTATGTTTTAGGTATGGTTATCTTTACAATGATTATGGGTAATGCTTTTGCTGCCTTTACAGTTATTACAATTGGAATTGGTTATCCATTTGTTATTGCTCAAGGTGGAAATCCTGCCGTAATTGGAGCGTTAGGGATGACTGCTGGATATTGTGGAACTTTGATGACACCAATGGCGGCAAACTTTAATATTGTGCCTTGTGCGGTCTTAGAAACAAAAGACCAAAAATGGGCAGTTATTAAAGCACAAGCACCAATGGCATTAATTATGATTGTTATTCACATTATTTTAATGTTAGTATTAGGTTTCTAAGGAGGAACATTATGAAAATATTAGTTACTGGTTTTGATCCTTTTGGTGGAGAAAAAATTAATCCAGCGATTGAATCAGTTAAAAAATTACCAGATGAAATTGCTGGTGCTCAAATTATTAAATTAGAAATTCCAACGGTTTGTCATCGTTCATTAGAAGTTATTGATCAAGCTATTCAAGAACATAATCCAGATGTTGTTTTATCAATTGGTCAAGCAGGTGGAAGAAGTGATATTACAGTTGAAAGAGTTGGAATTAATGTTGATGATTGTCGTATTCCTGATAATGCTGGACAACAAATTATTGATGAACCAGTATTTGTGGATGGACCAGCTGCTTATTTTGTTAATTTACCAATTAAGGCAATGGTTGCTCGTATTCAACAACGTCAAATTCCAGCATCTGTTTCTAACAGTGCCGGAACATTTGTTTGCAATCATGTAACTTATGGTGTAAGACATATTATTGAAACAAAATATCCGGGTAAAAGAAGTGGTTTCATTCATATTCCATTCTTACCACAACAAGTTATTGATAAAAAGAATATGCCAAGTATGTCATTAGAAACAATTGTAGAAGCATTAACAGCTGCGATTGAAGCTATTGTTGATACTGATGTTGATTTAAAAGTAACTGGTGGGGCGACTCATTAATGAAACAAAAAATATTTGTTTATGGAACATTAAGAAAAGGTATGTACAATTATGATCTTTATCTTAAAGATGAAGATTCATTTCGACAATATGGATATATCAAAGGTAGCTTAATGACAATTAGAGGTAAAGCTTATCCGGCTTATATAACAGAAGGTCAGGATATGATTTTAGGTGAGATTCATGAAGTGAGTGAGAAAACACTTAAATTGATTGATGAAATGGAAGGATATTTTGGAAAAGGAAATCCAAATAATGAATATAACAAAGAAATTTGTGATATTTATGATGAAAACAATCAAATTATCGATCAAGCTTACGTTTATGTCTTTAATATGGACAATCGTAGAAATGTTTCTGCTCTTGAAAATGATATCGAATCTCATGATTATGTGAAATACATACAAGAAATAAAAAGAAATGAAAAAACTTATTCAATTGATGAATAAGTTTTTTTTCATTTATTCTATAATTTCGATTTGCATTGATTTCATAACATCGATACTTTCCTGATGAACTTTTTCATCAGCACTTGCAGTACCTCTTAAATCAACACGAATTGGTGTATCAGGTTGTGCTGCTTTAGCCATAATTGCATTGGAAAGAACACAAATATGTGAAACAACTCCAACAAAAGTAATATCTTCATATTCTTTACCTTCTAAGTAATAAGCTAAATCCAATGAAGGAAAAGTTGGCTTTTTAAAGCATAGACAATCTTGTAATAAGTCTTTCACTTTACCATAAAGTTCCCAACCTTCACTATGTTCAATACAATGTTCAATAGGTAGATGAGCCCCCTCATAAGTTTCTAAATAATTTTGAGTATGGGTATCCATCGTATAAACAATTTCATCACCATTCATGTGATATTCCTTAATGAGATTCACAATATGGTCTTCTAATGCTTTCGCTTTATCAAAACCTAAACTACCACTTACAAAATCATTTTGAAAATCTACAACAACTAATAATCTTTTCATATTTTCACCCCGTTTACTTTATTTTATCAAATTTCATTGACTTGTCAAACATTTCATTATATAATCATATTAACATATGAATAATTGTTCATATAAAAGGAGGAAGAACATGGATAAATCAACGATTGTTAATCAAGATGTTGTTAATCAAGTAGTTGAAGCATTACCTGATGAAGAAATACTTTATGATGTTGCAGAGCTATTTAAAGTATTTGGTGATTCTACGCGTATTAAAATTATATGTGCGCTTTTTGAATCAGAAATGTGTGTTTATGATTTAGCTGCAGCTTTATCAATGACACAATCAGCAATTTCACATCAATTAAGGATTTTAAAAACTGCGAATCTTGTAAAATTCAGACGTGAAGGAAAACTTATTTATTACTCATTGGATGATGAACATGTTCAACAAATCTTTGATGCAGGATATAAACATGTGATTGAATAAGGGAGGGAATTTTATGATCAAAAAATACACACTCAAGAATCTTGACTGTGCATCATGTGCACATAAAATTGAAAACATGATTAATCAAAGAGAAGATATTAATGAAGCTACACTTTCTTTTGCAAATGGATTATTAATTATTGATTCCAATCAAGCTATAGATATACACGAATTAGAAAAGCTTATTCAAGCATTAGAACCAGAAGTCACAATTGAAGAAAAAGATGCTCATCATCACCATCATCATGAAGAACATACACATCATCATGATGAATGCAGTTGTGGGCATGAGCATCATGAACATCATCATGAGCATTGTGAATGCGGACATGACCATGAAGAAGATCATCGTATATTAAATGAAAAAGGGACAATTTCTTATCACATTGCTGGATTAGATTGTGCATCATGTGCTATGAAAGTGGAAGATGCTATTCAAAAATTATCAACGGTTGAAGAAGCAGTTCTTAATTTTTCTACTGAAACTTTACAAGTGAAACCTCAAGGTCATGTTGAAAAAGATGTTTTGTTAAAGGAACTTCAAAAAACAATTGATCAAGTTGAAGATGGAGTCGTTTTATCTTATAAGAATCAAAGTCGAGTGATTGAAAAACCTCAATTATTTGTTGTTAAAGATCATCTTTCATTGATTGTAGGGATTTTGATTTATATTGTAAGTTTAATATTTGAAGCACAGGCTTTTTCTTTTGTTGGTTTTTTAATCGCTTATATATTGATTGGTTATGATGTTATTTTAAAAGCGGCTAAGAATATTTTAAGAGGAGAAATCTTTGATGAAAACTTCTTAATGGGAATTGCGACAATTGGAGCTTTTGCGATAGGAGATTATCCTGAAGCAGTTGCGGTTTTATTGTTTTATTCTATTGGTGAGATTTTTCAATCTTATGCTGTTAATAAAACAAGAAATTCGATTTCGGCATTAATGGACATTAAAAGTGAATATGCAAACTTAAAAACTTCAAATGGTGTTCAACAAGTGGCTCCTGAAGAAGTGAAAGTAGGCGATATTTTAGTTGTAAAGGTTGGAGAAAAGATTCCTTTAGATGGAGTGGTTGTTCAAGGTCATTCTTTATTAGACACTTCAAGTTTAACTGGTGAATCAGTTCCTCGAGAAGTTTTAGAAAATCAAGAAGTATTGGCTGGAGTCGTTAACTTAACTGAAATCTTAGAAATTAAGGTGACAAAACCCTATGTTGATTCAACAGTTTCTAAAATCTTGGAATTAATGGAAAATGCGGCAAGTAAAAAAGCCCCAATTGAAAAATTTATTACAAGATTTGCTAGAATTTATACCCCAACAGTTGTTGGCTTAGCCGTTTTATTAGCTATTGTACCAATGTTTATCTTTGAAGATGCCCAATTTACCGATTGGTTGTATCGTGCACTTACATTCTTAGTTGTTTCTTGTCCTTGTGCATTGGTTATTTCAATTCCTTTAGGATTGTATGCTGGACTTGGAAAAGCTAGTAAAGTAGGGGCCTTAATTAAAGGTGGAAACTATTTAGAATTGTTAAAGGATGTTGATACAGTTGTATTTGATAAAACAGGAACTTTAACAAAAGGAAGTTTTGATGTTGTTGAAATAAATGGTCAAGATGATTTATTAATGTATGGGGCTTATGGTGAATATTATAGTAATCATCCACTTGCTAAAAGTATTGTTAAAAAATATGGAAAAGCTATTGATGAAAGTCTTATTTCTGATTTTAAAGAAATTGCTGGTAAAGGTATAGATGTTTATATAAAACAACATCATGTTATTTTAGGAAATGCGACTTTCTTTGAAGAAAAGAATATTGTTGTTAAAGAACCATCAAGAGTTGGAACAATTGTTTATATTGCGATTGATGAGAAGTTTGCAGGTTCAATTGTTGTTGCTGATCAAATTAAAGAAACGACTAAACAAGGGATTCAGTCGCTTAAAAAAGTAGGAGTAAAAAATACTGTTATGTTGACAGGTGATCATCATAAAGTTGCTCAAGATGTAGCTAGTCAATTAGGAATTGACAGCGTATATAGTGAATTATTACCAAGTGATAAAGTCACTCAAGTTGAACAATTGTTATCACAAAAACAAGGATATGTTGCCTTTGTAGGTGACGGAATCAATGATGCTCCCGTTTTAGCAAGAGCTGATGTTGGAATTGCAATGGGTGGTGTTGGTAGTGATGCTGCAATTGAAGCTGCTGATGTTGTTTTAATGCAAGATAATATTGAAACAATCAGTGATGCGATTTCTATCTCATATAAGACAAATAGAATTTTGAAAGAAAATGTTGCTTTTACATTAATCATTAAAATAGGTGTTTTGATTTTAACGATGTTTGGTATGTCTAATATGTGGATGGGAGTTTTTGCTGATGTTGGTGTAACCTTAATTGCAATCTTAAATTCAATGCGTATTTTACGATAAATAAAATAGAGTAAGGAGGAAAGAGTAAAGTATAACTTTTTCCTCCTTTAGTTTTCATTGCATGGTTTCCAATCCGTGTAAAATGAGTTATAATATAGAAAATGAGGTGGAGATGAAAGATGACATTAGATGAAATTTTACCAGGCGGATTGGTGGAAATTGTATCAGTTGGCGGAGAAGGACTTTTAAGGCGCCGTTTATTAGAAATGGGCTTAACTCCTAAAACAAAAGTCAAAGTCAGAAAAGTAGCACCAATGGGTGATCCAATAGAAGTTTATTTGCGAAGTTATGTATTAACCTTAAGAAAAGATGATGCTTCCAAGATTGCTGTCAAGGAGGTTTGTAATGAATAAAAAAATTGCTTTAATCGGAAATCAAAATTGTGGGAAAACAACATTATTTAATGCTTTAACTGGTTCTTCTCAACATGTTGGAAATTTTCCAGGTGTTACTGTTGAACAAAAAAGAGGATTTATTAAAAAACATAAAGATGAATTTGAATTGATAGATTTACCAGGAATCTATTCTTTATCCCCTTATACATCTGAAGAAATAGTTTCTATTCAATTTTTATTAGAAGAACAACCAGATTTAATTATTAATATTGTTGATGCAACAAATATTGAAAGAAATCTTTATTTAACAATGCAATTGATGGAATTAAATATACCTATTATTCTTGTCTTAAATATGATGGATGAAGTGATTAGTAGTGGCAATTGCATTGATATTGATGGTTTAAAAGAGAGATTAGGAATGCGAGTTGTACCAATCTCAGCAAGTAAGAATGAAGGAATTGAAGATGTTATTACAGCAATTGAAAAAACATTAGAAAATCCTGGACGACATTTAGATTTATGTCATGGACCTGTTCATAAGGCCATTCATTCAATATCACATATTGTTGAACAAAAAGCACATATTTTACATTTACCAGTACGTTATTGTGTGACGAAGCTCATTGAAGGTGATGAGGACATGTTTAAGACATTGGATGTCAATGATAATGATCGTCATATTATTGAACATATCTTAGAAGGAATGGAACAAGAATCAGGAACAGATCGTGAGGCAGCCTTGGTTGATATGCGTTATTCTTTTATTGAAGAAGTATGTTATTATTGTGTTTTTACTGAATGTGAGACAAAAGAACAAGTACGTTCAGAAAAGATTGATTCACTATTAACCCATAAATATTTAGGGATTCCTATCTTTATCTTGATTATGTTAATGATATTTTATCTAACATTTTATTTGATTGGTGCACCATTACAAGATTTAATGGATAATCTTATTGGAATGATATCACAAAATATTATTCAATTACTTGAACATTATCATGTGGCTTATTGGTTACGTGCCCTCATTGGTGATGGGATTTTAGCTGGAGTGGGTAGCGTTTTGTCGTTCTTACCAGTGATTGTGATTTTATTTTTCTTCTTATCTTTGTTAGAAGATAGTGGATATATGGCACGTGTTGCTTTTGTTATGGATAAGGCATTAAGAAAGATTGGGTTATCAGGACGTTCATTTGTACCAATGTTGATAGGGTTTGGATGTAGTGTACCAGCAATTATGGCAACAAGAACATTATCAAGTGATCGTGACCGTAAAATGACAATTGTTTTGACTCCATTTATGTCATGTAGTGCGAAATTGCCTATTTATGGTATGATTATTGCTGCATTCTTTCCACATAAAGCAGCGATTGTCATGATTACGATTTATTGCATTGGAATTTTAGTAGCAATTATCTCAGCATTACTTTTGAAAAGTACAATCTTTTTAGGTGAGCCTGTACCTTTTGTTTTAGAGTTGCCTGCTTATCGTATACCAACTATAAAAAATGTTGTTTTAAATGTTTGGGATAAAGCCAAAGATTTTATTCATAAAGCATTTACAGTTATTTTTATTGCATCAATCGTTATTTGGTTTTTACAAAGCTTTAATTTTACTTTTGATATGATAGAAGATAGTAGTCAAAGTATTTTGGCAGCTATTGGTTCCTTTGTTGCTCCAATATTTAAGCCATTAGGATTTAGTGATTGGCGTGCTTCAACTGCTTTAATGACAGGAATTACTGCTAAAGAATCAGTCGTTTCAACATTAACTGTTTTAACTCAAGCTGCTACGACAACATCATTAAATAACGCTTTAGCAACTATTTTTACACCTTTAAGTGCATTTACATTTTTAGTATTTACCGTTTTATATATGCCTTGTATTGCTGCGTTTGCTGCAACGAAACGTGAACTTGGTTCGTGGTGGCAAGCGATAAGTACCGTTTTATTTCAAACTGGTATGGCTTATATTGTGGCTTTTGTGATTTATCAGATTGGAAGTCTTTTTCTATGAATATAGCAGATGTTATTGTTTTATGCTTTTTAGGAATTTGTCTCGTTTTGGCAATTCGTGGTTCATCAAGAAAATGTCATGATTGTACGCATTGTCATAAAATATGTGGAGGAAAGAAAAATGGAGAAGAATTTAGAAAGTTTATTGAGGATCAAAGAAACAGAATTAATTAAGGCTTTTGAAGCCAATAACATGACATGTCTATTTGTTAAAGATAGAGATGAATTAACGCATTATTTAAAGAGTATTTTAAATCAATCAAAGAAGGTTGCATTAGGCGGGAGTGTGACATTAAATCAATTAGGGGTTATTGATTTGATTAAAGAAAGTGATGTTCATTTTATTGATCGTTATGAAGAAGGACTATCAAATGAAGAATTGATGAACCGTTTTCGTGAAGCATTCTTTGCTGATTTATTCATTACAAGTACTAATGCTTTAACAATGGATGGTTGTCTTTATAACATTGACGGAACAGGAAATCGTGTGGCAGCAATGATTTTTGGACCACGTGAAGTCATTGTCATTGCAGGGTTGAATAAGATTTGTCAAAATGAAGAAGAAGCTATCGCAAGAATCCGTCATTGCAGTGCACCAGCCAATGCGATTCGTTTAAATAAAAAAACACCTTGTACCAAGACTGGACATTGTATGGATTGTCATAGTCCTGATCGTATTTGTTCAAGCTATGTAAAATTAGCTTATCAAAAGCAAGTAAACCGTATTAAAGTCATTATTGTTGAAGAAAATTTAGGATATTAGGAGAGTATTATGAAAAAAAAGGCGGGGCTTTTGTTTCCCATTTCAGCTTTACCAAATCGTTATGGAGTTGGGGATTTTGGCAAAAATGCATATGAATTGGTTGATAAAATGGCTAAGGCACATATAAAGTTATGGCAGATTTTACCATTGAATCCATTAGGATATGGGAATTCTCCGTATCAACCATTATCAACACATGCTGGTGATGAAATTTATTTGGATTTAGATGATTTAAAGAAAGATGGTCTATTAAAGGAAGAAGAAGTGACTTATTTTAATAGTCAGGTTTCTTTTGTAGCTTATCAAAGTGTTCGTAAGGAAAAGGAAAAACTTTATCGTTTAGCTTTTTCTCGTTTTGTTGAAAATGTAGATTATCAACAATTTATAAAAGAGAATGATTGGGTTTATAACTATGCTATTTTTCAAGTCTTTAAAGAACAAAATCATCAAAAATCATGGATTGAATGGGAAGATAAATATAAAAATTATCCAAAGAATCAATCATTTTCTCTTTTACCTTTTGAAAAAGAAATTCATTACCATATCTTTTTACAATATTATTTCTTTAAACAATGGCAAGATTTAAAGACTTATGCAAATCAAAAAGGTATTGAAATTATTGGTGACATGCCTATATATGTCGGTTTAGATTCAGCTGATGTTTGGACACATCAGGAATGTTTTTTATTAGAAGAAGATGGAACACCATCTGTCGTTGCCGGAGTACCACCTGATTATTTTAGTAAATATGGACAAAGATGGGGTAATCCAATTTATGATTGGGAGTATTTAAAAACTCATCATTATGATTTTTGGGTTGAAAGAATGCTTGCAGCTCATCAAATGTATGATACTGTAAGAATTGACCATTTTAGAGGGTTTGATACGTATTGGCAGATTCCTGCAAGTGAACCAACTGCAGTTATTGGTGAATGGGTTGAAGGACCAAGTTATGATTTGTTTGATGAACTTTATAAAAAGATTGATGATCTTTCTATTTTAGCCGAAGATTTAGGTGAGTTAAGGGATGAAGTTTATGAGTTAAGAGATTATTATCATTTAAAGGGAATGTATGTTTTCCAATTTCATTATCATTATGATTTTGATTTTGATAAAGTTGTTGTTTATAGTGGAACCCATGATAATGATACACTTGTTGGTTGGTTGACTTCATTGGATGAAGAAGAATATGAACAAGTTGAAACGCTTTTAGAAGATTATCAAGAAGAAAAAATGTATCAGAAGATTATACATTATTGTTTAGATTTAAAAGCTAATGATGTGATTATTCCAGTTTGGGATATGATGGGTTGTGATTCATCATGTCGGTTCAATGTGCCAGGTAAAATTGGTTCTCCTAACTGGGAATATCGTTTAACTTCATTTGAAGAATTTGATTCATATTTACAGGTTTATCAAAGTATGGTAGAACAGAGTCAAAGAAAAGAGGGGTAATATGAAACGTGCAGTTGTCCTTGCTGGTGGGGGTTCTAAAGGAGCCTATGAAGCTGGATATATGAGAGCTTTAAAAGAATTAGGAATTGATTATCAAATAGTGACTGGAACATCTATAGGGGCTTTAAATGGATGTTTATTGGCTCAAAATGATCAACAAGCAATGGAAGATTTATGGGAAAATTTAGATATTTCTAAAGTCTTTGCGGGAGGATTTAGTCCTGATTTTAATTTTGATTTAGATACAATGTTGGATCAATCAAATCTTGTTGTTTCTTTCTTTAAAAGCTATTTAAAAGAAAAAGGTGCTGATATTACACCATTAAAAGAATTAATTCGAGGATTATTAAAAGAAGATCAATTACTATCTTCACCAATTGATTTTGGTTTATGTACTGTCCATTATCCATCATTAAAGCCTCTACTCATTACCAAATCAGAGATGGAAAAAGAATATATCTTTGATTATTTAATTGCCAGTGCCTCATGTTTCCCAGTTTTTCCAACTCATAATTTTCAAAATCAATCATTTATTGATGGAGGTTATTATGACAACGTTCCAGTTGATTTAGCTTTAGATATGGGAGCCGATGAAGTTATTGTTGTTGATATGCATGAAGAAGCAACCCACAAACATTATTTAAATCGACCTCATATTATCTATACAACACCTTATGTAGATTTAGGTGGATTTATGGATTTTTCTAAAGATGCTTTACAACGCAATATGCGAATTGGCTATCAGACTGCAATGAAATATTTCGGAAATTTAGTTGGTGTTCAATATACTTTTGAACAATTTGAAACACCTTTATTTCATGAGTTTTATAAAGAAGTCTTATATTTAGAAAGATATATGCGTTCCCTATTAAGAAATGATTCTGCTGGTAATTTAGTTTATAAATATATGGAATCACATAAAGAACAACCACTAGATGAAAAAGATTACCTTTATGTAACACTTGATTGGTTAGGACAATTATTAACAAAAGATCCAAGTTATGTTTATCAGTTTGATATTTTTGTAGATGATTTATTAAAAGATTTTGAAGAATATATGGATCCTGATTTCCAGATGTTATCATTACGTTTGGCTGATGATATATCTAGAACATTTAGTAATATTAGTAAAAAAGGCATCATTGGCCGTTTCTTACATGCCATGTTATATCCTGAAGAAGAAAAAATGGACATTTCCAAATTTTTAACACTATTTTCAAAAGAAGTTATTCAAGCTAAATTACTCTATATGCTTTTTCAAGAAAAAAATAATCTTAAACAAGAAAAGGAATAATTCATCGATTATTCCTTTTCTTGTTTAACATGACTTAAAATATAAGAAAATACACTTTTTCCATCCATGAGTCCATAATCTCGCATAGAAATTTCAGCAACTGGAATAGGAGAGACAAGCTTTTCTATCTGTTTTTTAGCATACTTGACTTGAGGAGCCAAAAGAATTATATCAGCTTGAGTTCTCTCATCAATATCATTAATACCTTGAGCTTCTATATCTATTTGAATATTTTCATTTATCGCTTCATTTTTTATTTTTTCAACCAATAAACTTGTTGACATTGCAGCACTACAACATAATATAACCTTTAGCATCTTCATCACCCCATTCACTTTCAAACTCATTATAACATGTTTTTTTAAAATGATGATAAATTTACAAAATCTGCAATTATAAAATAAAAAAGAGGGGCATCCCCTCTTTGATTAATATAGATTTTTCTTTGTTTTTTCGTATATAATTTTAAGTCCCTTAAATGTTAAATCAACATCATAAATATCTATCTGATCAGTTTCACTAGCAATAATTCTTCCAAGACCACCAGTAGAAATAACCTTTAAATCTTCACCGTATTCTTCTTTAATCTTTTTTATGATATATTCTGTTTGTCCAATATAGCCAAAAACAATTCCTGCTTGCATACTATGAATGGTATTACGGGCAATGATTTTACTTGGCTTTTTAATTTCGATTTCTGGTAATTTAGCAGCTTGCGAAGAAAGGGCATTGGTACAAATACCAATTCCTGGAGCAGTTGCTCCACCTAAAAATTCACCTTTACTACTTACAACATCATAAGTTGTTGCGGTTCCAAAATCAATGACTAAACAAGGTCCACCATAAGTATAATAAGCACCAGCGGCATCAACTAAGCGATCAGCTCCTAGGGTAGAAGGATTATCAATGCGAATATCAATTCCAGTTTTCACTCCAGGACCAATAAAGATAGGATTTTTATGTAAGTATTTCTTTATACAGTTTGTAAAAGAATAATTAATCTTTGGAACGACACTACTAATAATAATATCTTCAATATCTTCAACTAAAATAGATGAAGCATTTAAAAAAGATAATAACATAAATCCATATTCATCCGATGTCCTTTGAAATTTCGTTGTCAAACGATAATTTCCAATTAATTCATCTTGACGATAAACTCCCATTGTAATATTTGTATTTCCAATATCAATAACAACTAACATCTTTGTCCCTCCAAATCCATTAAAGTCTCTAAAATCACATAAGCTAATTCTTCTTTAGACATTAAGCCATAATCCAACATATCATCTTGTGTTATCATTGTCACAACATTGGTATCACCCTGAAAACCAGCACCTGCAGTCTTTAAATGATTAGCAACAATCATATCACAATTCTTCTTTTCTAGTTTTTCTTTTGCATGTAAAATCAAATCACTTGTTTCCATAGCAAAACCACATAAGACTTGATTGGCTTGTTTTCTTTGACCCAATTCATATAAAATATCTTTATTCTTCTGTAAGTCTAAAGTAAGTGTTTCATCATTTTTCTTGATTTTTTCATCAGCAATTTCTTGGACTGCATAATCTCCCACTGCGGCGGACATGATAATATAATCTTGATGACTAGCACTCTCAATAATTGATTCATACATATCTTTAGCGCTAATAACATCAATACATGTTATACCATATGGGACTTTTAAATGCGTAGGACCACTCACTAAAGTCACATCAGCCCCTAGGCAAAAGGCAGCCTTAGCAATAGCGTAACCCATTTTTCCACTTGAATGATTCGTGATATAACGAACTGGATCAATACTTTCTTGGGTTGGACCAGCACTGACTAAGATTTTTTTACCTAGCAATGGCTTATTAGCAAGTGCAAAGTCAATCATATCCATCAAATCATCTTCATCAGCTAATTTTCCTTTACCAATATCGCCACATGCTAAGATTCCTGAAGTTGGTTCAACAAAATAAACTCCAAGTTCCTTAAGACTTTGAATATTTCTTTGCGTGATAGGATTTTCATACATATGGACATTCATTGCTGGAGCAATCAACTTTGGACAAGTTGCAGCTAAAAATGCACAAGTTAACATATTATCAGCAAGACCATTGGCTAATTTAGCAATAGTATGTGCACTTGCTGGGACAACCATAAATAAATCTGCATCTTTGACAATATCAACATGCGTAATGATTGCAGGATTTTCATCATCAAAAGTATCAACATAAACTTTTCGTTTGGTTAATGATTGAATACATACAGGTGTCACAAACTGAGTTGCACTTTCACTCATCATGACTTCTACATGAAAGTCTTTTTTCATCAAGTCACTAATCAATTGAATGGCTTTATATGCAGCAATACTACCAGTAATACCAATAATAATTTTTTTTGACATCGGGGACCCTCATTTCTTTAATTCATTTTAATTAATATACGAGAAACCATCACAGCAATAATTGTTCCAACAATTGCTTCAACAATTCCATTTGTTGTTATAATTCCTAATAAATAAGGAAGTAATGCGGAAAAATCTTGTCCAATAGCACTGGCATATTGAGACCCAAAAATCACATAAATTCCTCCAAGAACAAGAATTGTATTTGTCATGGCACCTAAAAAAGAACCTACGATCATAGCGATTGTCTCATTTTTACCTTTTAATAATTCGTAAATGAGACCGGCAACATAACCAATCAAAACACGTGGAACAATAGCAATAAAAGCACTTAAAATAGATCCACTAATAAATGGGGAAAAGACAAATGATGTCACTGTAGGTTGAATTGTATTCATAATCAAACTTGATAAACCAAATACCAGACCAATTCCAGCACCTTTTTCTTTTCCTAAAACAATACCTGCAATAATAACAGGAATATGCAAGGTTGTTGCACGTAATGGACCAACTGGGATAAAGCCTAAAAATGGCACCATCACCATGAGAATTTCTATCGCTATAAATAGCGACATGAACGCAAGGTTCTTTGTTTTTTGTTTATTCATTTTTTACCCTCCACTGTCACTTCTTTAATAGAATGCGACGTTTCTATAAATTTGTTAAAAGAAAGATAAAGTTAATGCCAAATGGTCATTACTATAGATATCCCTTTTAACAGTGCTATTATACAACGCGTTTATAAAAAAAACAATTGCTATATCTTATCAATAGGAAAAAAGCGAAACTTTCAGTAAAAAACATCTCAAATATATCACATTATAAATTTTAGTTAAAATATTTTTTTATGAGAAAAGTCAAGAAATAAGCCACTTTTATATAGTAATGATTACTATTATTAAAAAAGTTCTTGATTTTGTTAAAATTTGTAGTATAATAAAGGCAGATAAAAAATTGAAGGAGGAAAAAATAATTATGGCAAAATGGGTATGTAAAGTATGTGGATATGTTTATGAAGGAGATGCTGCTCCAGAACAATGTCCAATTTGTAAAGTTCCAGCTAGTCAATTTGAAAAAGTAGAAGAAGAAAGAACATCAAAATATGCTGGTACAAAAACTGAAAAGAATTTAATGGAAGCATTCGCTGGGGAATCTCAAGCGAGAAATAAATACACTTATTTCGCAGAAATGGCAAGAAAAGAAGGATTAGAACAAATCGCTGCGATTTTTGAAGAAACTGCTAATCAAGAAAAACAACATGCAAAAATGTGGTTTAGTGAATTCCATGGTATTGGAGCTACTGATGAAAACTTAGAAGCTGCAGCTGCTGGTGAAAACGAAGAATGGACTGACATGTATGCAAGAATGGCTAAAGAAGCAAGAGAAGAAGGATTTGAAGAATTAGCTATTAAATTTGAAAATGTTGGTAAAGTTGAAAGATCACATGAAGCACGTTATTTAAGATTATTAAAGAATTATAAAGAAGATAAAACATTCAAAGGAGATGCTCCTAAAGGATGGAAATGTAGACAATGTGGATTCATCTATGAAGGTGAAGAAGCACCTGAAAGATGCCCAACTTGTGGATATCCAAAAGCTTTCTTTGAAAGAATGGTAGAAAATTATTAATGATTAGAAGTGATGAGTTTTTCTCATCACTTTTTATTTTTATTAAAGTTTTTACATTTCGCTTTTTTTAGTGTAAACTATATGTTACGTAAAAAAGGGGAGTTGAATTATGGAAAGAGAAAAGTTTTCATCTCGTTTAGGATTTATTTTGATATCAGCGGGATGTGCAATAGGTTTAGGAAATGTTTGGCGTTTTCCTTATGTCGTTGGACAATATGGTGGAGCCTTGTTTGTTTTAATTTATTTATTGTTTTTAGTTATTTTAGGGGCACCGATTATGACGATGGAATTTGCGGTTGGACGTGCGAGTCAAAAAAGTGCTGTAAAAGCATTTGAAACAATTGAACCAACTAAAAAGAAATGGAAATATATTGGTTATTTTCAAGCTGCTGGAAACTATATGTTAATGATGTTTTATACTACTGTTGGTGGTTGGATGATTTCATATTTCTTTAAGATGCTTAATGGTGATTTTCAAGGTGTTTCACCTCAGGGAGTTGCTGATATTTTCAATCAATCATTACAAGATCCTTTTATGCAAGTTTTTTGGATGGTCGTAGTAGTTGCTTTAGGATTTGGTGTTTGTTCACTCGGTTTACAAAATGGGGTTGAAAAAATGACGAAGATTATGATGTCATCTTTATTTGTAATTATTATTATCTTGGTCGTACGTTCTGTGACCTTGCCAGGAGGGAGTGAGGGGTTATCATTTTATTTGATTCCTAATTTTTCGACCATTGCTAAGTATGGATTACTTGAAGTTATCTTTGCGGCAATGGGACAGGCATTTTTTACTTTGAGTCTAGGGATTGGGGCCATTGCGATTTTTGGAAGTTATATCAATAAAGATCAACGTTTATTCGGTGAAACATTAAGTGTATGTACCTTAGATACTGTTGTTGCAATTTGTTCTGGATTAATTATTTTTCCGGCATGTTTTGCTTTTGGAGTCAATCCAGAAAGTGGACCAGGACTTGTTTTTATTACATTACCTAGTATTTTTAATGAAATGTGGTTAGGACAATTATGGGGATGTTTATTCTTTGTCTTTATGAGTTTTGCAGCTTTATCAACAATTGTTGCTGTCTTTGAAAATATTATTTCTTTTGGTATGGATTTATGGCATTGGTCAAGACAAAAATCTGTCTTCATTAATATTGTTCTCATTTTTGTTTTATCTCTACCTTGTGCATTAGGTTTTAATGTATTGAGTGGAGTCAATCCTTTTGGTGCAGGAACTTATATTCAAGATTTAGAAGACTTCTTTGTCACATATAATTTCTTGCCATTAGGTTCACTTGCCTATCTTCTTTTCTGTACATCTCGTTATGGTTGGGGATTTGAAAATTTCTTAGTAGAAGCAAATGAAGGAAAAGGAATTCGTTTTCCAAGTTGGACAAAGTATTATTTAAAATATATTTTACCATGTATTATTATCTTTATTTTTATTCAAGGATATTGGACGTTCTTTATGAAATAGCACATTGTGCTATTTTTTATTTTATTTAAATACTTGTTGACACATAATACTATGTAATGTATAGTATTATGTGTCAGGAGGCATAAGATGGAAATACAATTAAAAAAAGGGTTATTAGAATATTGTGTTTTAGCGAGTCTTGTAAAAAAAGACTCTTATGGTTATCAAATTATAAAAGAAACAAGTCAATGTATTCAAATTTCTGAATCAACTTTGTATCCAATCTTGAAAAGATTGGAATCACATCAATTTGTAGAAACATACTCAGTAGAACATAATGGACGTTTAAGAAAATATTTTAAAATTACTGATTTAGGAAAAGAAAGAATTCAAGATTTCTTGGAAAGTTGGCAACAGGTTGAAAGTATTTATCAATATATTAAGGAGGCATCAAGTGATGAATAAACAACAATTTATAGAAAATTTAAAATTAAAATTGAAAGATGAAAGCTATGAATATGTTTGTCAAGTCATTGAATATTATGATGAAATGATTAGTGATTTGATTGAAGATGGGAAAACAGAACAAGAAGCAATTGAAAGTTTAGGAGATATCAATGATATTTTAAGTCAAATGAAAGGTGAAGAAGAAAATATTGTTATTAAAAAACAAAGTAAAAAGAATATGGCTTTCATTTCATTATTATTGGTTTTAGGATTTCCTTTATGGGGTTCTTTATTAGCTACGGCTTTTCTTTGTGTCTTATGTGCTTACATTATTTTATGGTGTATTCCGATTATGACAATTGCTGTGGGAATGGCTGGGGATGTGTGTTTTATTGTTGGAATATTTGGCTCATTTCCACTTTTCTTTACATCTTTATCTTTAGGCTTAACGCAACTTGGAGTAAGTGCAATCTATGGGGCTTTTGGTATCATAGGACTTATTTTGACTTATCTTGTTTCACGAAAGATTTTAGCTTATTCTCAAACTATGACATCATATATCAAGAAGTCAAGTTATCAACTTTTAAGAAAGGTGGGGGTTGTATGTTAAATGATAAGAATAAATCTTTAATAAAAATTGGTGGTCTTATTTCAGTATTTATGTTGGTACTTGGAATTGTTTTGTGTACAGCAGGATATTCAATGGAAAACAATATTGAATATTTAAAAACAGATCAACATCAGTGGTATCGTATTGTTTATGTGAATGAAGATGATGAATTACACTTTGGAATTTCTTTTGATCAAGTTGGAGTCCTTGGGGATATTGAAATACCTTTAGATTAAGGAACTATGAGAATAGTTCTTTTCTTGATTAGGGAGAATTGTCGATAAATGTTTACAACATCATCACATCAATGGTAAAATAAGTCATAGAATAGATAGGAGGGTAAACATGGATTTATTAGATATGATTTTTGGGAATATTGCAGTTGTGATAGGTGTGATTGTCGCAGTTTTGGTATTAGTCATTGTTGTGACAGGATATGTGAAAGCATCACCTGATACAGCCTATATTATTTCTGGGTTAAGAAAAGAGCCAAAAGTTTTAATTGGGAAAGCTGGGATTAAGATTCCTTTCTTAGAAAAGAAAGATGAATTGAATCTACAGTTAATTCCGATTGATGTGAAAACATCAAATGCGGTTCCAACCGCTGACTATATTAATATTAATGTTGATGCGGCAGTTAATATTAAAATCAGTGATGAGCCATCACGTTTAAATTTAGCTGCTCAAAACTTCTTAAATAAGCCAGTAGAATATATTGCAAATGTGGCTAGAGAAGTTTTGGAAGGAAATATGCGTGAAATTGTTGGTCGTATGAATCTTGAAGAAATGGTTTCTGATCGTCAAAAATTTGCTGAATTGGTGAAAGAAAATGCTGAACCTGATTTAGCGAAAATGGGGTTAGATATTGTTTCATTTAATGTTCAAAATTTCGTAGATGGGAATGGTGTAATTGAAAACTTAGGTGTCGATAACATCGTTAAGATTCAAAAAAATGCTGCGATTTCTCGTGCTGTGAGTGAAAGAGATATTGCTCAAGCTCAAGCAAAAGCTTCTCAAGAAGCAAACGATGCCAAGATTGCAGCAGAAACAATCATTGCTGAAAAGAATAATGAATTGGCTATTAAAAAGGCTGAGTTAAAGAAAGTGGCTGATGCTAAGCAAGCGGAAGCAGATGCAGCTTACAAGATTCAAGAAGAACAATCTCGTAAATCAATTGAAATTGCAACAGCTGATGCCAACATCATGAAACAAGAAAAAGAAATTGAATTAAGACGTAAGGATGTTGAAGTTACTGAACAAGAATTAGATGCGAAGATTAAAAAACAAGCTGAAGCAGAAAGATTTGCTGCTCAACAAAGAGCTGATGCTGAATTGTATAAACGTCAAAAAGATGCTGAAGCGCAACTTTTTGAAAAACAACGTGAAGCTGAAGCTAAAAAAGCCGAAGCCGAAGCTGTGAAATATCAAATGGAACAAGAAGCTGCTGGTATTCAAGCTAAAGGTGAAGCTGAAGCCAAAGCAATTGAAGCTAAAGGAATGGCCGAAGCTGAAGCTTTAAATAAAAAAGCTGAAGCTATGAAGAAATATGGTGAAGCAGCTGTTATGGAAATGTATTTTAATATGTTACCTAAAGCTGTTGAAGCAGCAGCTAAACCACTTGAAAAAGTTGATAAGATTACTATGTATGGTGATGGAAATAGTGCTAAACTTGTTTCTGATATCGTGACAACAGCAACCCAAGTGAGTGAAGGAATGAATGAATCAATGGGAATTGATTTAAAGAGTTTATTAGCTGGATTTATCGGTGGTAAAATCGCAACAAATGATGATGATCAAAAGTAAAAGAACTGATTTTTCAGTTCTTTTCTTATCAAGGAGAACATATGCAAACAATTGAAGCAAAAACAATTTTAAGTAAAACAAAAAATCCCCAATATTGGTTTGGGAATGATTATAATATGAATTTATATCGTGGTTGTCATCATGGTTGTATTTATTGTGATAGTCGTAGTGAATGTTATCAAAATGATGAATTTGATATTGTTAAAGTCAAAGCAAATGCTTTAACGATTTTAAATCAGGAATTAATGAAAAAGAAATATAAAGGTGTTGTTGGAATCGGGGCAATGAGTGATACTTATAATCGCTTTGAAGAACAAGAAGAAATCACAAGAGGAGCTTTAAAATTACTTGCTCAATATCATTTTGGGGTATCTTTAGAAACCAAAAGTGATTTGGTTGTTAGAGATATCGATTTATTTTTAGCTATTCAAAAATATAATGATGTTATTGTTAAAATGACAATAACAACTTATGATGATGAACTCTCAAAAATAATTGAACCCCATGTTTGTGTATCTTCAAAACGTTTTTTAGCCATTCAGAAAATGAGTGAAGCAGGTCTTTTTACTGGCGTTTTAATGCAACCACTTTTACCATTTATTAATGATACAGAAGAAAATGTTGTGCAAATTGTCAAAATGGCTCATGAGCATGGGGCACATTTTATACATGCTTTTTTCGGTGTCACATTACGTGATAGACAAAGAGACTATTATTATCAGAAGTTAGATGAACATTTTCCTGGATTAAAAGAAAAATACATAAAAAGATATGGGGCTCGCTATGTTTGTAATAGTAAAAATATTCATCATTTAAGATATGTTTTTCAAAGAGAATGTGAAAAATACGGTTTGTTATATAAGATGGAAGATATTATTAAAGCTTATAAAACCCACCAACAAACCGTTGAACAATTAAGTTTATTTTAATCACTTACAGGACTTGATAGAGGATGACGAGAGTCATTCTTTTTATCATAACTGATTTTATTTTGAATATTTTGATCATAATCTTTTTGAAAGATACATGAGAAAATCACGTTTAATAAATATTCCATAGAAACTTGTGAAGCAAAAGGGGCAATTTTGGTAAAGATTTTTTCTCGTGAACCAATATTTAAAATATAGTCAGCATAATGTGATAAATGATTGTCACCAATAGAAGTTAAAACAATAATAGGGGTTTTCTTTTCTTTTAAAATTTGCGCAATTTGAATCAAATCATGCGTCTCTCCAGAATAAGAAATAATCACAGCAATTCTTTTTTCATCAGAATTATATGATAAAAAGACTTGCTCCCCATGTAATGCTTTTAAATTTACATTTCTAGCAATCCGCATCATTTTATGTTGAAAACTCATGGCTGCAAGTAAAGAATTACCCGAACCATAGATATCAATATCATGAGATTGATATAATAAATCAACAATTTTCTCTAATTGATCAAAATCAATAAGTTTAATTGTATCTGCAATAACTTCTTCAGATAAAGAAGCCAGCTTATGACAAATCATTGGATGGGTGTCTTTTTTTTCAAAAGGAAAATTCACATCAATCCGATTAGAATGATGCAAATCATATTGGAGTTCTGCAGAATATTTGATCTTAAAATCATTATATCCTTCTAATCCGATCTTTTTACATAAACGAACAATAGTTGCTGGGGAGGTATAAGTATTTTTCGCCAGTTCTTTCACTGACATACTTAAAACATCATCTCCATGATTTAAAATATATCTTGCTATTTCTTTTTCTGATTCAGAGAATTCAAGCTCAAATTCTAGTTGTGTCATTATACTCATTTTTATCACCATACTTAGTATATCATGAAATAGAATAAAATAAATCCTTAAACACGATCGTATTTGTTTAATTCTCCCTGTTTTTATAATATAATAAAGATAAAATAAGGAGGAATAAAAAATGACAATAAAATTACCTAAAGATTTTTTCTTTGGTGCAGCAATGTCTGGACCACAAACGGAAGGGAGTTGGAATGTAGGAGGTCGACTTCGTTCCTATTGGGATATGTATTCAGATATGGAAATTAATGCTTTTTTTAATAACGTAGGATCATATGTAGGAAATGACATGTATCATAAATATGAGGAAGATATTAAGCTTTTAAAAAGTATGAATTTTAAATCTTTTAGAACATCTATGCAATGGACAAGATTATTGGATCAAGATGGCAATATCAACCCAGAAGGGGCTGCTTGGTATCATAAATTGATTGATTGTGCCAATGAAAATGGGATTGATATTTTTATGAATATGTATCATTTTGATATGCCTGAATATTTGGTAAAACGTGGTGGATGGCAGAATCGTGAAGTGGTTGAAGCTTATGCTAATTTTGTAAAAAAAGCAATGGAAGAATTTGGTGGAAAAGTCAAATATTGGTTTACTTTCAATGAACCAATTGTTGAACCAGAACAACAATTTTTATTAGGAACTTGGTATCCTTATTTGCATGATTTTAAACAATCTATTAATGTACAATATAATATTACTTTAGCTCACTGTTTAGCCGTTATGAATTTTAGAAAACTTCAAAAAGAAGGAAAAATGATGGAGGGAGCAAAAATTGGAATGATCAATTGTTTTGCACCACCATATACAAAAGACAATCCAACTCCTGAAGATTTAGAAGCTGTTCGCATGACTGATGGATTACATAATCGTTGGTGGTTAGATGTTGTGGCTCATGGTCATTTACCAGAGGATGTTTTAGATACGGTTGAAAATGATTGGAAAGTTGAGATCAATCGTCGTCCTGGTGATGAAGCAATTTTATCACAAGGTAAAGTGGATTGGTTAGGATTTAACTATTATCAACCTACACGTGTTCAAGCACCAGATTCAAAATTTGATGAAAATGGTTTACCATGTATTTCAAAACCATATATTTGGCCAGAAAGAAAGATGAATGTGCATCGTGGATGGGAAATCTATCCTAAAGGTATTTATGATTTTGGTATGAAAATTAAAAAAGAATGTCCTGATTTACCATTCTTTATTTCTGAAAATGGAATGGGTGTCGAAGGTGAAGAAAAATTCATGGATGAAAATGGTGTCATTCAAGATGATTATCGTATTGAATTTGTAAGAGATCATTTGGAATGGATTGCAAAAGCCATTGAAGATGGAGCGAATTGTTTAGGATATCATTATTGGGGTGTTATTGATAACTGGTCTTGGTGTAATGCCTTTAAGAATCGTTATGGATTTGTAAGAGTATGTCTTGATGATGGATATAAACGTAAAGAAAAGAAATCTGCTGCTTGGATTAGAGAAGTTGCTAAAACAAATGAATTTGAATAATAAAAATGAGCTGTAAATTCCTATTTGAAAGGAGTTATAGCTCTTTTTTTGTTTGTAGATGATTAAAGGATGGATAAATGATATAATAAAGATAAATAAATCATTTCATGTAGGAGAAGTATTTGTTTCTATAAGAGGTAGGTGATTGTTTTGAATGAATTATTTATACAGAAAATTAAAATTGATTGGGAACGCATTTCAAAGCAAAGTTATCTTAGATATATTGATTCACTTTGTCAGCTTGATGAATTAAAATTAGAGAAAAATGTTACATTTTTTGTGGGCGAGAATGGTAGCGGGAAATCTACTTTACTTGAAGCAATTGCCATAGCTAGTGGGTTTAATGCAGAAGGTGGAACAAGAAATTATTATTTTTCTACCTATGAAACACATTCTGAATTATGTCAGGCAATGACTATTGTCAAAGGATGGCGTAAAATTTCGTGGGGATATTTTCTTCGCGCTGAAAGTTTCTATAATGTTGCAACAAAAGAAATGGAATATGCTGATTCAAGACATCCATCTAAAAAATATCATGAAAAATCTCATGGTGAAAGTTTCTTGGCTTTAGTACAAAATAATTTTAAACCTAATGGATTGTATTTATTAGATGAACCAGAGGCAGCATTGTCGCCTCAACGTCAATTGACATTACTGGTTGAAATGAATAAATTATCAAAGCTTGGAGCACAATTTATTGTGGTAACCCATTCGCCTATCTTACTTGGATTACCTGATGCTCAAATTTATTCTTTTGATCATTATGTTCATGAAATAGAATATGAAGAAACAGATAGTTATCAAATTACAGAAATGTTTATCAATAATAGAAATCAATTATTAGAAAAACTTTTTGATGGGGATGAGATATAATTTTAATTAGATAGGATATTTAGTAAGAGGGTTGGTTGATTTTTAAAATATTTGACATGAAAAAGGCAACTGTTTTGTTTATGATATGGATAAAAGAATTGATATTTTTAAAGAATAATGGATATGAGCATTCTTGAGGATGCTTTTTCTTTACTTTGTCATAAGACTCCTTTAGAATAAAAAAATAAGGAGGTTATTTTATGGATTGTACAATACGAAAATGGCAAATAGACGATCAGTATGATTTAGCTAAAATATTAAATAATCAAAAGATCATGAATCATTTAAGAGATGGATTACCTTATCCTTATACAGTTGAAGATGCAAAAGAATATATTTCTTCTATGTTGCAAGCCAATCAAGAAAAAATGTTTGCTTTTGCTATAAGTGTTGATGAACATGTTATTGGCAGTATTAGCGTTACCCGTCTTGATAATATACATTATTGTACTGGTGAATTAGGATATTATATAGGTGAGTATTATTGGGGTAAGGGTTATGCGACAAGTGCTGTTAAGCAAGTTTGCCAATATGTTTTTGAACATAGTGATATCATAAGAATTTTTGCTGAGCCTTTTGCTTATAATACAGCATCATGTCGAGTTTTAGAAAAGGCTGGATTTATATATGAAGGAACCCTTCATAAAAATGCTATTAAAAATGGACAAGTACAAGATATGAAAATGTATGCGTTGCTAAGAAAGGAATTGAAATAATGGAACCAACACATAAAAGAAGAAAAAGATATAGTGGGACACATCCTAAAAGATATGATGAAAAATATAAAGAATTAAATCCTGATTTATATCCAGAAACAATTGAAAAGGTGATTAAAAAAGGAAGTACACCTGTAGGTATGCATTTATCTATTATGGTTCATGAAATTTTAGAGTTTTTAGATATTCAAGAAGGACAAATAGGATTGGATTGTACTTTAGGTTATGGTGGTCATACACTCAAGATGTTAGAAAAGTTAAATCATACTGGACATATGTATGCTTTGGATATTGATCCTATTGAAAGTGTGAAAACAAAAGAAAGATTATTGAAAAAGGGTTATGGAGAAGATGCTATTACAATTAAAAATTGTAATTTTAAAGATATTGATCAAGTTTCTCAAGAGGTAGGCTTATTTGATTTTGTTTTAGCAGATTTAGGTGTATCATCTATGCAAATTGATAATCCAAAGCGTGGCTTTTCGTATAAAAAAGAAGGCCCTTTGGATTTAAGATTAAATCCTCAAATGGGAATTCCAGCATCCCTTCGTCTTAAACAATTAAATAAAGATCAATTAGAAGAACTCTTTATCCAAAATTCTGATGAACCTTATGCAAAAGAAATTGCCAAAAATATAGATTCTTATTTAAAATCAGGAACAATCATTACCACAACAACACAACTCTATAAAATTATTGAAAAAAGCTTATCATTTTTACCTCAAGAAGAAAGAAAAGAAGCAACTAAAAAATCAGCAGCAAGAGTGTTTCAAGCTTTGCGTATTGAAGTGAATAATGAATTTGGAGTGCTTTTAGAATTTATGGAGAAATTACCAACTATTTTAAAACCGGGTGGAAGGGTCGCTATTTTAACTTTCCATTCAGGTGAAGATAGAATTGTTAAAAAGGCTTTTAAAGAAATGAAAAATTTAGGGATATATAGTGATGTATCACGTCATGTTATTCGTCCTAGTCAAGAGGAATGTCGTATCAATAGCCGTGCCAAGTCTACCAAAATGCGTTGGGCGATTAAGGCATAGATTTTTGTGATGAAAAATTGTTTCATATTTTGATGAAAATATGATGAGTTTATGAAACGTTGTTATAAACTCCAGATGAACTATTTACTATTAAAAATATTTTCTATACAATGGGTTTATCAAAGATTAAGGAGGAATTTTTAAGTGGAAAAGAAAATGCCAAAAGATTTTTATTGGGGTGGTTCTGTTTCATCATTTCAAACAGAAGGTGCAAGAAACGAAGGTGGAAAAGGTTTATGTGTTTATGATGTTAGACCTATGAATCCAGAATTCTCTGATTGGAATGTTGCGATTGATGCATATCATCGTTATGATGAAGATATTGCTTTAATGAAAGAAATGGGATTTAATTTTTATCGTTTTTCAATTTGCTGGTCAAGAATTATTCCTAATGGAACATTGGATGAACCGGTTAATGAAGAAGGAGTTGCTTTTTATAATCAATTGATTGATAAGTTATTAGCTGCTGGAATTGAACCAATGATTACATTAGTTCACTTTGATATGCCTTATCATTTAGTTAAAAATTATAATGGTTTTGCTTCTCGTTATGTTGTTGATTGTTTTGAAAGATATGCGAGAGTATGTATTGAAAGATTTGGAGATCGTGTGAAACATTGGATGAGTTTCAATGAACAAAACTTACATGGTATGATGTTAAGAGTGTCTAATGCTGAAGATATTCCTGAAGGTGTTAGCTTACCTAAACATTTATATCAAGTTAATCATAATGTTTTCATTGCTCACTGTAAAGCTGTTAAAGCATTAAGAGAATTACAACCAGATGCTAAATTCTGTGGAATGAATGCTGTGACAAATATTTACCCTTATACAAATACACCTAAAAACAATTTATTTGCTTGGCAAGCTTATCAATATATGAATGGTTTCCATTGTGATGTTTTTGCTAAAGGAAAATATCCTGATTATATGGTTGCTTATTTAGAAAATAGAGGATGGATGCCAACATTTGAAGAAGGCGATGATGAACTTTTAAAATATACAGTAGATTATATTGCATTTAGTTATTATCGTTCTAATACAGTTACTGAAGGTGAATTTGATTATGAAAGACCTTATCATGAAATTGTGAATGAACATTGTGTGAAGAATCCACATTGTGAAGCAAATGAATGGAATTGGGAAATTGATCCAATTGGATTTAGATGGACATTAAATGATTTAGCTACACGTTCTGGATTACCTGTATTTGTATTAGAAAATGGTCTTGGTTGGCGTGAAGATATGACTCAAGAAGAAGTTGATCAAATGCTAGCTGAAGGAAGAACAATTGAAGATGATTATCGTATCAATTATCATAGAGAACATATCAAAGAAATGAAAAATGCAATGTTTGAAGAAGGTGTTAAATGTTTAGGCTACATTACTTGGGGACCTATTGATATTTTAGCAAGTATGTGTAATATGGATAAACGATATGGTTTTGTATATGTCAACAGAACAAATAAAGATATGAGAGATTTAAAACGTATTCCTAAAAAATCATTTGCTTGGGTTAAAAAAGCATTTGAATCAAATGGGGAGGATTTAGATTAACAAGAGATTTTCTCTTGTTTTTCTTCATATAAAACAATGAATATATTATTAAGTTCTTATGATTTTCATGAAAAGTGGGCACAAGATATCATGGGACCACTTTTACATGATGATATGAAGGTTGTTGTGATTCCTTTTTCTTTTGATGAAAAAGAAGTCACAAATATTCAAGAATTTGATCAAAACTATGGCATAAATGGAAAACATACACCTTATATTTTAAGACCTTTTCATTATTATGGTTTAAAGGATATCACATTTATTGATTATTTCAGAGATAGTCATGAAATTGCTCAACAAAAAGTGAAACAAGCTGATATTATTTTTCTTACAGGTGGATTACCTGATCAATATTTTAAACGTTTAAATGATTTTGGATTAACTTTGCTTATTCAAGAAAGTAAAGCGTTAATTATTGGGGCCAGCGCTGGAGCCATGGTTCAATTTGATCATTATCATATAACACCGGATGATGATTATCCAACGTATCAATATCAAAAAGGTTTAGGATTGGTTCATGGTTTTGAAATAGAAGTGCACTATTGTCATAGTCCTATTCAAGATGAAGGAATTCAAAGAGTCATTCAAGAAAAAGGATTACCAACTTATACAGTTGCAAATGATGGTGGTTTGTTTTATCATCATCAACGAGTTATCCCTTTTGGAAATGCTCATTTGGTTAATGAAAAACGTCAGAATCGACTTTAAAAGCATATGAATTTTTATATGAGTGAGAATCATCTTCTCATTCTTTTTGGTTATGGTAAAATAGAAATACAAGGATGTGAAAGAATGGAATATATACCAATTCAATGTAAAAGTGCAATACGAAAAGTTCATGGAGGTATGCCTTATCAACATGATGTTAATATCTATCGAGGATGTGAACATGGTTGTTTATATTGTTATGCTTTGTATTCACATGATTATTTAGAAGATGAAAAGTTTTATGATCATATTTATTATAAAGAAAATATTGTAGAAATTTTAGAAAAAGAAATAAGTAAAAAAAGCTGGCAGAAAAAAATCATTAATTTTGGAAGTGTTAGTGATAGTTATCAGCCATGTGAAAAAAAGCTGGAATTAATGCGTGACGTTTTAAAACTGATGATTAAATATCAAAATCCAGTTAATATTTCAACAAAATCAACATTGATTTTAAGAGATTTGGATTTAATCAATGAACTTTCAAAAGTAGCTATGGTTAATATTACATGTACGATTACTTGTGCAGATGAAGCAATTCAAAAAATCATTGAACCCAATGCTGCCTCAAGTGTAGAAAGAATGAAAGTTTTACAGCTTATTAAACAAAAAACAGATGCAAGCGTAGGCATTTTGATGATGCCTATCATTCCTTATATGACTGATTCTGTTGAAAATTTTGAAGCTATTTATAAGTTAGCACAAAATATTGGTTTGGATTATATTGTTCCAGGGACTTTGTATTTACGGGGAAAGACACGACCTTATTTTTTAAATAGTATTCGTCAATATGATGAAAATATGTATTGGAAATTAACAAAATTATATTCTCAAAAAGATGCTTTAAAAGAATATAAAAAGGGTATTTATCAAAGATTAAATCAAGTTCGTAAGGTTTATCATTTAGAAAATAAATTATTAAAAAAAGAGAATGAATAAAAATCATTCTCTTTTAGCACTTTAGACTTGACTGTGCTAATGGAAAGGTGTAATATACTATTAGCACATAGATTGGTTGAGTGCTAATAAGAAGGAGACGATAGTATGGCAGATAAAAAACAATTTAAAGCTGAATCACAAAGATTATTAGATTTAATGATTAATTCTATTTATACGCATAAAGAAATCTTTTTAAGAGAGTTGATTTCTAATGCTAGTGATGCTTCTGATAAATTATATTATAAAGCATTAACAGAAAAAATTAATGGTATTTCTAGAGATGATTTATCAATTCAAATTGTTATTAATAAAGATCATCGTATGTTATCAATTATTGACCAAGGAATTGGGATGAATGAACAAGAATTAGAAGAACATTTAGGAACAATTGCTAATTCTGGATCATTTGAATTTAAAAATGCTTTAGAAAAAGGTGAAGCTGATGTAGATATTATTGGTCAATTTGGAGTTGGATTCTATTCTGCTTTCATGGTTGCTCATAAAGTAGAAGTCATTTCTAAAAAATATGGTGAAGATAAAGGTTATATTTGGGAATCTGATACAAGCGATGGATATACAATTCAAGAATTTGATTATCCAAGTCATGGAACAAGAATTAATCTTTATTTAAAAGAGAATACTGATGATGAAAATTATGATCAATATTTAGATGAATATGAAATTCAAAGATTAGTAAAAAAATATTCTGATTATGTTCATTATCCAATTGAAATGGATATGACAACTTCTAAGAAAAAAGAAGATAGTGATGAATATGAACAAGTTATTGAACATCGTACATTAAATTCAATGGTTCCATTATGGAAAAGACCTAAAAAAGATATTACTCAAGAAGATTATAATGAGTTCTATAAAGATAAATTCAATGATTTTTCTGACCCATTATGTGTTATGCATAATAGTGTAGAAGGAACAATTTCTTATGATTCATTGTTATTTATTCCATCTCAACCACCAATGAATTACTATTCTCAAGATTATGAAAAAGGATTACAATTATATTCACGTGGAGTCTTTATTATGGATAAGGCGAGTGAACTTGTACCAGAACATTTTAGATTTGTAAAAGGTTTAGTTGATTCACAAGATTTATCATTAAATATTTCTCGTGAAATGTTACAACATGATCGTCAATTAAAACTTATCGCTGATAAGATTGAAAAACGTATTCAAAGTGAACTTGAAAAGATGTTAAAGAATGATCGTGAAAAATATGAAGAATTCTTCAAGAGCTTTGGATTGCAATTAAAATTTGGGGTTTATAATAGCTATGGTATGTTAAAAGATAAATTACAAGATTTATTGTTGTTCTATAGTGCCAACAATAAGAAAATGATTACTTTTAATGAATATGTTGAAGCTATGAAAGAAGATCAAAAAGAAATCTATTTTGCTAGTGGTGAAAGTGTTGAAAAGATTGATCATTTACCAACTGTTGAAATGGTTAAGGATAAAGGATTTGATATTTTATATCTAACTGATAATGTTGATGAATTCTGTTTACAAATGTTAAGAGATTATAAAGAAAAAGCATTTAAGAACATCAATCAAGGTGATTTAGATATTGAAAGTGATGAAGAAAAGAAAGAACTTGAAAAAGTCAATGAAAGCAATAAAGATTTATTAGAAACTTTAAAAGAAGCTTTAAAAGATCAAGTTCAAGATGTTAAAGTATCTTCAAGATTAAAATCACATCCAGTATGCTTAGTCAGTGGTGAAGGGGTTTCTTTTGAAATGGAAAAGGTTTTAAATCAAATGCCTGATGGTCAAAATATTAAGGCTGGTAGAATCTTGGAAATTAACCCAAATCATCAAATCTTTACGGCTTTACAATCTATTTTTGAAAAAGATAAAGAGAAAGTTAAAGATTATGCATCATTATTATATGATCAAGCTTTATTGATTGAAGGATTTACAATTGATGATCCTGTAGGCTTCTCAAATAAAGTTTGTGCTTTAATGGTTGAAGCAAATAAATAGTTAAATGAAACTGAAAGATTAAAAAAGTCTTTCAGTTTTTGTATGAAAATATATTTTTATAAGATATTTTGTTATAATGGAATAGGAGGTTTTCAATATGGAATTACAAGATGTTTTAGAAAAAAGAAGAAGTATAAGAAAGTATCAAGCAACAAAAGTAAGTGATGAGATGATTCATCAAATTATTGATGCAGCGATTTTAGCACCATCATGGAAAAATTCACAAGTTACCCGTTATTATATTGTTAGAAGTGATGAAATGCTTGCAAAAGTAAGAGAGGCCCTACCTGATTTTAATCAGCAGAATGTCGAAAATGCTCCGGTTTTGATTGTTACAGCAATTGTTTTGGATCGTTCAGGATTTAATCGAGATGGTACACCTAGCAATGAATTGGGCAATGGATGGGGATATTATGATTGTGGATTGCATAATATGAATTTGTTATTGAAGGCAACAGAATTAGGACTATCAACCCTTGTTATGGGAATCAGAGATGCTAAGATTCTTCATGAATTATTAGCGATTCCAAATAATCAATCTGTTGTGAGTGTCATTGCGTTAGGATATGGTAATATTGATCCAGCAATGCCTCAAAGAAAGACTTTTGAAGATATTGCAGTTATGAAATAATAATAGCTATGCCTTTAGGCATAGCTATTTATAGTAATTAATCATTTTTTGAATTTGTTGAGGTGTTGGAGTAAAGCTTAAAGATAATAATACAACACGATTTTCTTTTTGAATAATTAAAGTTGTTAATTTTTGATTTTGATATCCATATAAAATATGATGATCTTCTTTCACAGAAGTGCAATAATACTGCTTTGGATTGGCTTTAAAATCTTCCATTAATTGTTTAGCAGATTTTTGAGAATGTAATTGGTATTCTTTGGTATAAAGCATTGGCTGATTTGTTGATTCAAGAACAGAATAAGAATGAGGAACTGTGAAGCTTCGATGTTGTAAGGTTGAAAGTTCACTTTTATCATTTATTCCTAAATCCTTGATTGTTAAAACCGGATGTTCTTTTAAAGTAAATTCTTGAGCATTGAAGGTATCTTCAACAAATCCACCACCAATAAGACATAAGCAAGTGATTGAACAAATCATATATATTTTTCTAAAGTAAGAAAGCCGACTATAAGATAAAGGTTGTCCTTTTTTGGCTAACTGCTTGTAAAAGGCTTTGGTATAATAGAAATTCACAAAGCAGCGAAATACTGCTGTTAGGCAGAGTAAAACAAGACCAGCATAGACAAAAGTAATCCCATAACTTAAAAAGGTATCAATATTCATAGCATATAAAGAGCCAAGAATGAAAAATGCAGCTAACCATAATGAAGCAATAAAAGCACAAAATGATTGGATTCTTTTGATATTATCAATCAGATCTTTTTTGTTTTTAAGATTGATTTGAAAATCTTTTTCTTGTTGACTTGCAAAAACATACATATCACGTTTATTATAAATAAACTGATAAGATTTTTTGATATATTTTTTTACAAAAGCTTCTTTATCGGCTTTTTTTTCTTTTCTATTTTTCCCAAATGTTTTATGAAAATCAATATAGTAATAAACTGGATGATTAACTTGTTTAAAGATTGAAATCAAAGATAAATCACGACAATAATAACCCATTTGACCTAATTGATTTAATTTTTTTTGGAATAATTCATGTTCATAAGGACGATAATTTATGATTTTAATTTGATATTTCATATTTCCACCAGACTTTCTATAGTATTATATCAAACTCCATGGATATTGTCTAATAGATGCTTACCTTAAGAAAATATTAAGAATTTGTTAAAAAAATGTAAATTGTTTGTTTTCAAGGTATCAATTATATAGTATAATAACTTTGTAACTTTGTGTAAAAATGACAAAAATGAGGAGGTCATTTATGGATTTGACGTTAGTTTTCTCGCTTATGGGAGGACTAGGAATGTTCTTATATGGGATGAAACTTATGAGCGATTCCTTAGCCAACGTAGCGGGAGCAAAATTGCGTACAATATTAGAAAAAATGACAAAAAATACTTTTGTTGGGATGTTAGTGGGAATGGCATTCACGGCTGTTGTCCAATCATCATCTGCGACAACTGTTTTGGTAGTAAGTTTTGTCAATGCTGGATTGATGAATTTATATCAGGCAACTGGAATCATCATGGGAGCCAATATTGGAACGACAATTACAGGACAATTAATCGCATTTAATTTATCGGATATTGCACCACTGTTTGTTTTAATTGGTGTGGTTATGCTGATGTTCTCAAAGAAAGCAAATATTCAAAAGATTGGTGAAGTTATTTTAGGTTTTGGTATTTTATTTGTTGGTTTAGCTTCAATGTCAGGGGCAATGTCAACTTTAAAAGATTCACCAGTGATTGTACATATGCTTTCTACTTTAACGAATCCATTCTTAGCAATATTGATTGGATTTGCGATTACAGCAGTATTACAATCATCATCAGCAACAGTTGGGATTGTTATTTTGTTAGCTTCTCAAGGGTTATTACAATTGCATATTTGTTTCTATATTATTTTAGGATGTAATATGGGATCATGTGTTTCTGCTTTAATTGCTAGTCTTGGTGGGAAGAAGAATGCCAAACGTGCGGCTTATATTCATTTCTTATTTAATGTCTTTGGCTCACTAGCAATTGTTGTTTTATTGCAATTGTTTATGCCACAAATTGAAGGTGGTATCATGGCACTCACTGGTTCACAACATTTAACAGGACAAGCGTTACATGATGCGATGGCAAGAAATGTTGCTAATGCGCATACGATTTTTAAAGTATTCCAAGTCCTTATTCTCTATCCATTTACGAAATGGATTGTCAAAGCTACTTATGTATTGGTTCCAGGTGATGATGAAGAAAGTGGATTCTCATTGCAATATATTAGTGATAAAGTTGCTTTTTCTGCAACAACAGCTATCCCTCAGGCTATTCATGAAGTTGAACGTATGGCTGAGATTGCTCGTTTAAATTTAAATTTAGCAGTTAATTCTTTATTGGAAATTGATACTTCAACACAAGAAGAAATTGCTAAAAATGAGGAGCATATTGATTTCTTGAATCATGCGATTTTTGAATATTTAAATCGGATTAATCAGGTTCCTTTACCAGAAGAAGATTCACGTATTATTGGACCATTGTTCCATGTTATTGCTGATATTGAACGTATTGGTGATCATGCCAAGTCAATCGCAAATATTACTTTAACATGGGAAAGAAAAAAATATCAATTTACTCATGCACATAAAACAGAAATTAGAGAACTATTAACAATGGTTAATTCTGAATTAGAATTAAGTTTAGATATGTTTACACAAAAGTCATTAGATCATTTAAATGAAATCTTAAAGTTAGAAGATTTAGTTGATCGAAAAGAAGATAGGCTACAAAAAGCTTATTTAACAGATATCAAGAGAAAAGAAACAGCACCACGAGAAGGAATGCTTTATTCTGATTTGGTTGCTGCTTTGGAAAGAGTTGGAGATCATGCAACAAATATTGCTTTTTCAATTTTAAATGATGATAGTGAAGAAATTGGTCGTTTAATTGAAGAAGAACATGTTGATCCTTCAGATTATATTTTATAAGCCTACGCTGTAGGCTTTTTAGCTAAAGGAAAAGGGGGAAAAGTAATGAAAGGAAGATTTAGAAAATTTATTTCATATTATAAACCATATAAGAAGATCTTTATCTTAGATATGGTTTGTGCAATGTTGGCAGCAGGAGTTACTCTTGTTTTCCCAATGATTACACGTTATATTACAGGGGTTATTTTAGTAGCAGAACCGATTGAATTAGGTAAGATTTATCAATTAGGGTTATTGATGCTGGTTTTGGTTGTCATTGAATTTTTCTGTAATTTCTATGTGACATATCAAGGACATGTGATGGGAACTTATATGGAAAGAGATATTCGTAATGAACTTTTTGAACATTATCAAAAATTATCTTTTAGTTTTTATGATGAACAAAAAACTGGACAATTGATGTCACGTATTACGAATGATATTTTTTCTTTGACTGAACTTTATCATCATGGACCAGAAGATATTGTTATTTCTTTAATTAAATTTGTTGGGGCATTTATTATTTTGTCATCAATTCATTTGAAGCTGACTTTGATTGTTTTTGCTTTTATTCCAGTTATGGGTGGCTTTGCCTATTACTATAATAAAAAAATGAAAAAGGCATATAAGAGAAATAAGCAAAGAATTGGTGATATTAATGCCCGTATTGAAGATAATTTATCAGGGATTCGAGTTGTTAAAAGTTTTGCTAATGAAAGTCAAGAAATGGATAAGTTTCAAGTAGAAAATATGAATTTTGTTGATAGTAAACGCAATAGTTATTTATATATGGCAAAATATCATTCTGGTTTAGGTGTTTTTACAAGTATGATTACGATTGCCGTTATTTTCTTTGGGGCATTATTTATTAGTCAAGAAGCTATTACAACCCCAGATTTAATTGCTTTTGTTTTGTATATTGCTAATTTAATAGAACCAGTTAAGAAATTAATTAATTTTACTGAACAATTTCAAGAAGGCGCAACTGGTTTTGAACGTTTTATGGAAATTTTAGAAGTTCAACCAGATATTCAGGATAAGGCAAATGCTGTGGAATTAAAAGATGTTCAAGGACATGTTTGTTTTGAAGATGTTGCTTTTCGCTATAATGATAAAAGTGAGTATGTTTTAAAACATATTCAACTTGATGTACAGCCAGGAGAATATATTGCTTTGGTTGGTTCATCTGGGGTTGGGAAAACAACGATTTGTTCATTGTTGCCACGTTTTTATGAAGTCAGTGAAGGAAGAATTATGATTGATGGTCAAGATATTCGTGATGTAAAACTTGCGAGTCTACGTCAAAATATTGGAATTGTTCAACAAGATGTTTATTTGTTTGCTGGAACAATTATGGATAATATCCGTTATGGTAAGTTTAATGCGACGGATGAAGAAGTTATCGAAGCAGCTAAAAAAGCGAATGCTCATGAGTTTATTATGGCTTTACCTGAAGGTTATGATACAGATTGTGGTCAAAGAGGAGTAAAGCTATCCGGTGGGCAAAAACAAAGATTATCGATTGCTAGAGTTTTCTTGAAGAATCCGCCAATTTTAATTTTTGATGAAGCAACCAGTGCCTTGGATAATGAAAGTGAACATATTGTACAAGAATCATTAGAGTCCTTAGCTGCACATCGTACGACATTCGTTATTGCTCATCGTTTATCAACAATCAAGAATGCTAAACGAATTTGTGTCTTAACGTCAAAGGGAATTGAAGAAGAAGGGACACATGAGGAATTATTGGCTAAACAAGGTCAATATGCTTACTTATATAACATGCAGTTTAAAGAAAATTAATAATTTACAAAGAAAAAGGAAGAATCAATTTAACAGATTCTTCCTTTCTTGTTATTTATGAAAAGTTGATTTTGATTTTTCAATTCCATAACACTGTTCAGGGATTAATTCTTCTTCAATTCTTAATAACTGATTATATTTTGCAATTCTTTCACTACGTGATAATGATCCGGTTTTGATATAACCAGCGTTTGTAGCAACTGCTAAATCAGCAATAAATGTATCTTCTGTTTCGCCAGAACGATGAGAAACAACAATCTTATATTGATGTCTTTTTGCTAATTCAATCGCATCCAATGTTTCAGTTAAGGTTCCAATTTGATTGACTTTGATTAATATTGCATTTGCAATATTTTCATCAATACCCATTTGGAGACGATCTTTATTTGTGACAAACAAATCATCACCAACCAGCATAATATGGGATAAATGTTTTGTTAAAGCTTGCCAACCATCAGTATCATCTTGGTCTAATCCATCTTCAATAGAAATGATTGGATAACGATCACATAAGTTTTCATAATAAGTGATAAGCTCTTGAGAAGTATATTCTTTATTTTGCATATGATAGAGACCATCATGATAGAACTCACTAGCAGCTACATCTAAGGCAATGCAAATATCTTCTTGGGGTTGAAAACCAGCAGCTTGAATAGCTTCTAGGATACATTGTAAAGCAGTATCGTTATCTTCTAACATAGGGGCAAAACCACCTTCATCACCAACTGAAGTATTGAGTCCTTTTTGTTTTAATATCTTCTTTAAATGATGAAATGTTGTTGAACCCATCTCAACAGCTTGTTTCATACTATGAGCACCTACAGGAACAATCATAAATTCTTGAAAATCTAAGGGGTTATCGGCATGGGCCCCACCATTGATAATATTCATCATTGGAATAGGAAGGACATGTGCATTACAACCACCAATATATTGGTATAAGGACATATCATAGTAATTTGCCCCACAGGCAGCAACAGCTAAAGAAACTCCTAAAATAGCGTTAGCTCCTAATTTAGATTTATTCTTTGTTCCATCTAACTGAATCAATAAATCATCAATATATCTTTGATTTGTCACATCACAACCCAATAATTCATCTTGAATACAATCATTAACATGATTAACAGCTTTAAAAACACTTTTCCCTAAATAACAATCTTTAACCTCATCTCTTAATTCATGAGCTTCATAAATTCCAGTAGAAGCGCCAGAAGGTACGATTGCTCTCCCTTTCGCTCCACTTTCACAATAAACTTCCACTTCGATTGTTGGAAAACCTCTGGAATCTAAAACTTGTCTAGCAAAAACATTTGTAATATATGGCATTTTTTTCTTCACTCCTTTTTGTAAAGGATGGTCAAAAGATAAGAAAATATTCATGAAATGTCTTGAATAAAGATATTCAAAAAGGAAATAGTATGATATAATAATCAAAGAAATGAGGGATGAATATGATTTTTATTTATATTATAGGTGGTCTCATTTTTTTAGCTTTAGCGATTTATTTATTAGATAAAAGAGAAAAAATGGCACGTGAAATTAAAATAATCAAAGAATATCGTCAAGACATTGATGAAATGAATACTGAATTAGATGAGTTACAGACTCAATTAGATCAAATGAATGAACCATTATCTCGTTTAAATGAGATTTCAAAGAAAATATTAAGCTATATGAAATAACATTTCTTTTGAAATGTTTTTTTAATCGGAGGGGAAAAGATGCTTTTAGAAACAAAACGTTTATATTTAAGAGAATTCAATGAAGATGATTTTGATGACTTGGCAACACTTTTACAAGATCCTCAAGTTATGTATGCATATGAGCATGATTTTTCCAAGCAGGATGTCAAAGACTGGCTGGATAGACAAATACAAAGGTATTGTCAAGATGGTTTTGGATTATGGGCAGTGATTTTAAAAGCCAATCATAAGTTTATAGGACAAGTTGGTTTGTCAATGCAAGATTACAGAGGAACGCAGATATTAGAATTAGGATATCTTTTAAAAAAAGAATATTGGCATCAAGGATATGCTTATGAAGCATGTTGCTGCTGTCAAAATTATGCCTTCTATCATTTAAAACAAGAACAGTTACATGCGATTATTAAACACGATAACTATGCTTCAATCGCACTGGCTAAAAAGCTTGGCATGCAAAAAGAAGATGAGTTTTTAACAACTTATTATCATGGTGAGATGTTGCATTATCTTTATACAAGTGATAAAAATTCACCTATTTGTTTAAAAATGAGAGATGAACAACTACAAGAAAGTCATGTACAGAAGATTCAAGAATATAATCAAAAAATTATTTTGCATGAGTATGATTCTAAGTGGATCAATGATTATCAATACGAAGAAAAGAAAATTAAAGAAATTTTAAAAGACAAAGTTATTCAAATAGAACATGTTGGTTCAACGTCAGTACCGGGTTTATGTGCTAAACCAATTATTGATATTTTGTTGATTGTTGCTGATTCTAGCAAAGAAGATGATTATGTACCACAGCTTCTAGAAAATGGCTATATTTTAAAGGTGAGAGAACCTGATTGGTATGAACATCGGATGTTTTTAGCAACTGATAGAGCAATTCATTTACATGTTTTTTCCAAGGATTGTTTAGAAGCTAAACGGATGCTTGTTTTTCGTGATTGGCTTATAAATCATCCAGAAGATAGAGAACTTTATGCTCAAACAAAGCGTTCTTTAGCCCAGAAGGTTTGGCGTTATGTACAAGATTATGCAGATCAAAAAAGCGCTGTTGTACAAGCGATTATGACTCGTGCTTTAAAAAATAATAATGAGAAAAAATAAAAAAAGACAAATTTATTATTGACAATTGGTAACAATCGTTTATAATACTAGACATATCAACAAACTCAATGAAAAAGAGAGTAGTTTAAATGAGTATGAAGCGAGCTAACGTTGGTGTGAGGTTAGTATACAAGTTTAAATGAACCGCACTTTGGAGAGCAATATCTGAAATCAGTAGGATATTGAGTAGGTCTGCTTTAAAGACAAGAGGGGATATATCTTTGGATATATCAACAAGAGTGGTACCGCGGAATCTTTCGTCTCTTAGTTTTATACTAAGAGGCGTTTTTTATTGAAGAAAAGGGGATGAGTTTTGTGAACAGGGTGAATTTATTGCGGTGAGTGTCTCAAGCACTTATAGTTATAAAAACGAAAACATAAAACAAAAAAGATGAAAGTAGAGGGAAAAAAGATGAAAAAATTAGTAAAAGGTTTATTAGTTGCCGCTATGGCATTAACAATGACAGCTTGTGGAGGAAATGATGATAAAAAAGCAGATAATTCTGCAAATGAATCAAAAGATAAAGAAACTGTGACTTTAACAGTTGGAGTTTCACCTGACTATGCACCATATGAATCATTAGACACTGATGGAACAATTGTTGGTTTTGATGCAGATATGGTGAAATTATTTGAAGGGTATTTAACTGAGAGTGAAGGAAAAACATATAAATTAGAATTCAAACAAATGGATTTTGATAATATTGTTACACAACTTCAAGGAAGTCAAATTGATTTAGGAATTTCTGGATTTACTTATGATAAAGAAAGAGTTGTAGAATGGTCTAATCCTTATACTGCAACTGCTCAAGTTGCTGTTTTACCAAAAGATAGCAAAATTGCTTCTGCAAAAGATTTAGAAGGTAAAAAAATTGCGGCTCAAACTGGAGCAACTGGTGAAAATGCTGCTAAAGCAATTAAAAATGCAGATGTTGTTGGAATGAAAAATGTTCAAGATATTTTTAATGGATTAGCTGCTCATCAATATGATGCTGCTATTGTTGATTTAGCTGTTGCTAAAAATTATGTAAATAGTGGAAACTTTAAAATGTTAGATGGTTCTTTATTAGATGAAAAGAATTATATTATTGCTAAAAAAGGAAATAAAGAAGTTATTGAAAAAATTAACAAATGCATTGATAAATTCTTAAATTCAAAAGATTACAATAAATTATGTGATCAATATGGTTTAAAGAAATTAGAAAAATAAGAAAGAAGGTAGGGATGGTATGTTTACAGCATTTGATAAAGTGTTTACTCCAGAAAATATATTATATTTAGCCAAAGGGGCATTGATATCACTTTTGATAGCTGCTGTATCCCTTGTTCTTGGATTGATTTTAGGTATTTTAGGATCAACTGCCAAACGTTCTAAATATCGTATATTTAGAATCATTGGAAATGTCTATGTAGAAGTGATTCGTGGAACGCCAATGTTATTACAAATTTTATTATTGTTTTCTGTTGTTCCATCATTGTATACAGCTTTAACTGGGGATATTTTAAGAATAAATACTTATGTTATTGGTGCTATAGCAATGAGTATTAACAGTGGTGCTTATTCTACAGAGTTAATTAGAAGTGGTATTAATGGTGTTGATAAGGGACAATGGGAAGCATGTGAAACATTAGGGTTAAGTCATTGGCAAACAATGAAGATGGTTGTTTTGCCACAGGCTTTTAAGATTATTATTCCACCCGTTATTAGTGAATTTATTACATTGATTAAGGATTCTTCTTTGATTAGTTGTATTGGTGCTGTTGAATTATTAAAAGGAGCACAAGTTATTGGAGCAAAATATTTTGATGTTATGTCTCCATATTGTGTTGCTGCAATCTTTTATTTGATTATGACATTAAGTGTTTCTTATTTAGGAAGATATATAGAAAGGAAGTTGGCTGCCAGTGATTAAATTAGAACATATTACAAAGAACTTTAAAAATTTAAAAGCTGTAGACGATGTTTCTTTGGAAATAAAAAAAGGTGAAATTGTTTGCTTGATTGGACCATCTGGTTCAGGGAAGAGTACCGTTTTAAGATGTATTAATGGTCTTGAAGTTCCAGAATCAGGAGACGTTTATATTTATGATCAAAAATTAGATTTAAATGGTGAAGATAAAGGTCGCCAATTAAGAAATAAAATGGGATTTGTTTTTCAACATTTCAATTTATTTCCTAATATGACAGTTTTAGAAAACTTGACTTTAGCACCTATTCAAGTGATGAAAAAATCAAAAAGTGAAGCAGAAGAAATTGCTTGTCAATATTTAAAACGTGTTGGTTTATTAGATAAAAAGGATGAATATCCAAATAAATTGTCTGGTGGACAAAAACAACGTGTTGCGATTGCTAGAAGTTTATGTATGAACCCTGAGATTATGTTGTTTGATGAACCAACAAGTGCCTTGGATCCTGAAATGGTTATTGAAGTTTTGGAAGTTATGCAAGAATTAGCACAAGAAGGAATGACAATGGTTGTTGTAACTCATGAAATGGGATTTGCAAGAACTGTTGCAGATCGTGTCATCTTCTTAGAGGATGGTAAAATTATAGAGGAAAATAATGCTGAAGACTTTTTCTCTCAACCAAAAACCCAAAGAGCACAAGACTTCTTGAAAAAGGTTATGCATTAATGAAAATAGAGGAATTTGAAGTAGAAACTTGGATGACAGATCATGAAACTCATTGTCAATATAATTTGACTGAGACATGTGTGTCATCCTTATCTTTAAATGATCTTCAGCAATATGTTGAAGAAGATATTGCTTCTTCAATTATGTCAATGACTATGGACTATGGACCAATTGTTGGCTCAACACGTTTAAAACAAGCAATATTGTCTTTATATCAAACAGGTAGTGCTGATAATGTTACCATTACTCATGGGGCGATTAATGCAAATGAATTGGCAATGATTTCTTTATTAGAACCAGGTGATCATATTATCAGTTTATTTCCATCTTATCAGCAAATGTATGACTTTCCTAAGTCATTAGGATGTGATGTTTCACTTATTCATTTATCTGAAGAAAAAGATTGGATGCCAACGATTGATGATTTTAAAAAAGTCATGAAATCTCATACCAAAATGATTTGTTTAAATTCACCAAATAATCCAACTGGAACAACAATACCTTTAGAACTTATGCAAGATATCATTACTTTAGCTAAAGAAAATGATTGTTATATTTTATGTGATGAAATCTATCGTGGAGTCAATACGAAAACGCAACAATTGTCACCTTCATTTAGCGATTATTATGAAAAAGCAATTGTGACACAAAGTTTATCTAAAGTTTTTTCGTTTGCAGGTCTTAGATTAGGCTGGATCAAAGGTCCTAAAGATGTCATTGATTTGATTAATTATCGTCGTGATTATCACATCATTAGTAGTGGACCACTAGATGATTATTTAGCTTGTCTGGTCCTAGAAAATAAAGATAAAATATTAAAAAGAAGTTTAACTATTTGTCAAACAACAAAACAGATTTTAAGAGATTGGCTTGATAATGAACCACGTGTGTCATGTGTCATTCCAGATGAAGGCACAGTTTGTTTCTTAAAATATGATGTTGATATGCCATCAGCTGAGTTTTGTGAAAAACTTCAAGAGGAAACTGGTATTTTCTTTGTTCCAGGAGTAACTTTTGGAGTAGAAAATCATTTGCGTTTTGGTTTTACTCATGATGAGAAAGAAGTTAAAGAAGGTTTAACTTTATTTTCTAAGTGGTTAAGGCAATTTGATTGATTATATCTCCCTGTAGGGAGATATTTTTTAATACGATTATTTGCTTATTGAAAATAAAATGAGTTCATGATAAAATTATTTTAAGAAAATATCAGATAAAAAAAGAAAAATGAAAAAATTTTTTGTATATAGAAGTAGAGGGTTCTTTTGTAAGAAGGAGGAAAAGATATGAATAAAAAATCTTCTACGGAATTAGGTATTGTTGAAACATATAAGTACGATTATTTTTTTCATTATTCACTTATTTATTATGATGAATTAAGGCTATTTCTTTGCCGGTACTTATCACATGATCAATCTATTACATCAACTTTTGTGATAAACAGTGAAACATTTAAAGGGTTTTATGAAAATAAGAAATTGATCATGGATGTTGTTGTACAAGATGATAAGGGAAGATATTATGATTTTGAAATGCATAATTATGATATTAAATTGGAAGATCAAATAAGATTTCTAAGATATGGTGAAAGATTAGTTGATAATCAAGAAAAACGTGGTGTTGAGTATATTCATTTAAAACCAGTTTATCAAATGATTATTTATACAGGACAACCGATTGATAATTATCATGGTTATATTCATTATATTCAAAAAGGAGATATTAAAAATCATTTGTTTTATCGAGGAGATGTTGTTAAAACAGTTTTATTACAATTACAATTATTAAAGGAGGAGTATGATATGGAACAAAGATTAGAACCAATGGAACAATTAAGTTATTTATGGATGTATAATCAGTCGCATAAATTTAGTGAGATGTGTGATTTGGTGAAAGGTGTTATGAAAATTCACGATAAATTTATGAATAGTGATGAACTGTTGAAAGCTTATGAAATTGAGAGTGAAAGATTGTTGATAAGAAGTAAAATAAGTAGAAATAAAGAGGAGGGACGTGAAGAAGGACTTAAGGAAGGACTTAAAGAAGGTCGTGAAGAAGGACTTAAAGATGGTCGAAAAGAAGGACAAATAGAATTAGCTATTTTATTGATTGAAACAAAATATCATAAGAGTGGAGAATGGTTGAAGCAATGTACACCACAACAAATGAAACATTTTCATGAATTGTTTGTTCAAGATATGAGTTATGATGATTTGAAAAAGAATGTTTTATCTTATTGAAATTGAGGATGAATATATTTATGAATAGTGATGAACTGTTGAAAGTCTATGAAATTGAGAGTGAAAGATTATTAATAAGAAGTAAAATAAGTAGAAATAAAGAGGAGGGACATGAAGAAGGACTTGAGGAAGGACTTAAGGAAGGACTTAAAGAAGGTCGAAAAGAAGGACAAATAGAATTAGCTATTTTATTGATTGAAACAAAATATCATAAGAGTGGAGAATGGTTGAAGCAATGCATACCACAACAAATGAAACATTTTCATGAATTGTTTGTTCAAAATATAAGCTATGATGATTTGAAAAAGGCAATGGCTATAGATAAAGATTGATGAAAAAAGCTAATCGATAAGATTAGCTTTTTCTATGAAAGATGATGAGAACTATAGACCGATTTATAGACATAAAAAGATGATAAAACTAAAGTTGTAAATAATCCAATAAGCATAACCATAGCAACGCTTAATACATGATAACGAGGAGTTAAGATGAGTAAACAAATAAATTCAATAATGACTTCTAAAGTACTCATAACAAACATTTCTTTATTTTTATTAAGGGCCTGTAGAGTAGCACTAAGAGGTGTTTGAAGATAAAAGAGAGTAAAAGGAATAGACATGTATTTTAAATATTCATAACCATTGGTTGTATTGTACATAAACAATAAACAATAATCACCAAAGAAATAAAATAATAAGGTAAAGGGTAAACTAATGAAAAAACAAACAATAATCCCATAAATAACATGTTGACGTAATTGATGATAATGATGATAAGCAATATCTTTATTTAAAATTGGTAACAATAATCTTAAGACAACATTATTAAAGAATGTAGGCGTGACTAATATTGAAATAACATAACCACTAATAATTGCATATTGTAAATGAATTTGAGATTCACTCATTTGTAATTTTGTTAAAATGGCTACTAAAACAATAGGTTCAATAAAATTATAACAAGAATGAAGAATCCTTGAACCAGTCAAAGGTAAAGCAATATTCATCATATCTTTAAAAATAAAATGGTCCTGAAAATAAGATAATGAATGATAACGAAAATTAACCCGACGATGCATATGCGTATATAAATATAGAATTGAACATAATTCACCAACACTCATCGCAGTAATCGCAATACTGACTAAATAAGTCATTGATAAATGCGCACATAATTTAATCATGACATAAGTAAAAAGAATACGTGTCACTTCTTCTAATAACTGAGAAACAGAAAGTGTCCAGACATCTTCTTTACCTAAATAATAATTCTTGATAATTCCACTGATTCCAACCAAGGGAATAAAAGGAAGCATAGCTAGAAGGGGAAAATAAGCTTGATCTTGTTTTAGAAAATCCACAGCAATCATTTTTGAAAAAAAGAGGATACCAAACATAATCAATAAACAAGATAAAAAACAAATCAATATTGCTGAAATAATAACTTTCTTATTATTATATTTTGGGTTAGAAACAAGTCTAAAAACTGCTGAAGGAATGGAAAATTGAGCTAAAGTGATACATAAAGAAAGTGTTGGAATAACTAAAATATATAAAGCCATACCTTCTTCATTTAAAAGACGAGCTAACATCATTCTGTTAAAAACCGAAAAGACTTTGGTAATTAATGTACTACTACTTAAGATAATAAATGAATTAATCAATTTTCTTTTCATAAAACACTTCCTTTATTGATGAATTTCCTTTATAATAAATATGTTGAATTTATGAGAAATATGTTAGGAAGTGCAATAAATGGAAATCAATCTTAAGAATAACTTGCCTTTAGATATTCTTTTTTTAATTCGTATAAAAGCTAATGAATTTAAAAGTGAAGGTGTTCAAGAAATTAATGCTAATGATATTAAAGAATATTTATATCAAATTAAATGGAAGAATACAGATGCTCTATCAATGTGTGATATTATTGATGATATTATGTCACTACGTTTTTCGGAAGTCTTTGATTATTTAAAATTGAAGGTTATTAAAGAAGCATCGACTTTAAATTTAGATGATTTTAGTGAATTGATTACGAAATAACTGTTCAACAGTTATTTTTCTTTTAAGGAGAATATAATGGAATATAAAACAATAGAATCAAAAAATTATCAAGAAATACAAAATCAATATCATATCAACTCATTATTAGCTAAGATTATAGAGAGTCGTCATTATGATGAAAAAACAATGAATTCACTTATGAATCCAAGGCTCATCTATCATGATTTTTCCTTATTTGAAGAAGCTGATATGACTTTAGAAAGAATTCATGAAGCCATTGAAAATGAAGAAAAAATCTGTATCTATGGTGATTATGATTGTGATGGTATTTTAGCAACAACAATCTTAGTTCAAGCCTTTAAAGAATTAGGGGTACAGGTAGGTTATCATATACCGAATCGTTTTGATGATGGCTATGGCTTAAATATAGAACGTGTTGAACAAATGGCAAAACGTGGCTATTCACTCATTATTACAGTTGATAATGGTGTGAAGGCATTTGAAGCCGTAGAAAGGGCAAATGAGTTGGGTATTGATGTTATTATTACAGATCACCATCAATTTGATGCTGATTTACCAGATGCCTGTACATTTATTCATACGAAACTATCACCTGATTATCCTTTTAAAGAAATATCAGGTGGGTTTGTAGCTTATAAATTAGCGAGTGCTCTTTTACAAAAACAAGATAAATATTTGTATTGTTTAGCAGCAATTACAACAATTTCTGATATGATGCCTTTACTTGATGAAAATCGTTCATTAGTAAAAAAAGCTTTAACTTTTATGAATGAAGAAAAATATTTACCTTTAGAATTATTGTTAGGAGATCAAAAAAATTACAATACAACAACAATTGGTTTTACAATTGCGCCAAAGATTAATTCATTTGGACGCTTGCCAGAAATGTGTCCACCAAATATTTTAGTAAAATACTTTATGAAAGATGCACCAAGAGAATTAATGATGAAAGTCTCACAAATGGCGACATCTATCAATGCAAAACGTCAAGCAATGACAAATGAACAATATAGTTTGGCACATCAATCTGCTGGTAATGATTTCTTGTATTGGGCAAGTGAAGATGTTCATGAAGGCTTAATTGGTTTAATTGCGGGTAAATATACAAGGCAATATGAACGACCTAGCTTTGTGATGCATTATGATAAAAAAGCTGGTATCTATAAAGGGAGTGCAAGAAGTGTTGATGGTTTTTCTTTACATGAATTTTTTACAACACATAGCGAACAATTTGTAACTTATGGTGGGCATGCTTTGGCTGGTGGATTTGCTGTGGATGAAGCACACTATGAATCTTTTTATCATTGTATTGAAGAAAAATTAAAAGATGTGACTTTACAAGCAACAACTTCAGTTTTATTAATTGATGAATATGATATAAGTGTTGCCAATATTGAATCGTTAGCTTTATTAGAACCATTTGGAATGGCTAATGAAGAACCTATCTTTTTATTAAAAAATGCGCCTATTGTTCAAGTTTATCAATTGAGTCAAGGAAAGCATTTAAAATTAGATATTCAATTTTCAAATATAAAACTCTCTGCTTTGTTTTTCCAACATGGTGATATGTATGAACAATTAAAAAATCAAAAAACAGTTGATTTAGTTGGAACTTTACAAATCAATGAATTTAGAAATCAAAGAAATATTAATTTTATGATAAAAGATATTATATAGAATCTTTATAAATATCAAATAATTTGATATAATAGATAAACAAGGAGGGCTTTTCAGCTATGGATTTAAAAGAATATATTGCGGATATCCCAGATTTTCCTGAACCAGGTGTCCTTTTTAGAGATGTTACACCTTTATTAGCAGATAAAGATGCTTATAAAGAAGCAATTCGTTTATTGGTTGATTTTGCAAAAGAAAAAGATGTTGATGTTATTGCTGGACCAGAAGCAAGAGGATTTTTATTTGGATGTCCTGTTGCGACAGAATTAAATTGTGGATTTGTACCAGTTAGAAAACCTGGTAAGTTACCTCGTAAGGTTGTCACAAAATCATATGATCTTGAATATGGTTCAAATGAAATTCAAATGCATAGTGATAGCATTCAACCGGGACAAAATGTTTTGATTGTTGATGATTTACTAGCAACAGGTGGTACAGTACAAGCTACGGTATCATTAATTGAACAAATGGGTGGAAACGTCGTAGGAATTGCTTTCTTAATTGAATTAGAAGCATTAAAAGGAAGAAAACTTTTAACGGGATATGATGTTTACTCTGTCTTAAAGTATTAAAAAGAGACATTGTCTCTTTTTTCATAATTGTAAAGGAGGAAGAATTATGGAAATTAAAGGAAAACACGATCAAGTGACATTTGATGATGTCTTAGCAATCTGTTCAACTTATATTACCAAAAAAGAAAGCATTGATTTGATTAAAAATGCTTATGATTTTATTATGGTAAAACATGAGGGACAAAAACGTAAAAGTGGGGAACCTTATACCATTCATCTTATTTGGGTAGCATACATTCTTTCAACTTTACAAACTGGTCCAACCACAATTGCGGCTGGATTATTGCATGATGTCATGGAAGATTGTGATGTCTCACGGGAAGAAATGGTTGAACGTTTCGGTGAGGAGATTACAAGCTTAGTTGAAGGTGTTACTAAGATTAATAAGATGTTATTTAAGGATGAATCAGATATTTATGCAGAAAATCATCGTAAAATCTATATTGCTATGGCTAAAGATATACGTGTGATTTTAATTAAATTAGCTGATCGTTTGCATAATATGCGTACCCTTCAATATATGCGTCCAGATAAACAACAACGTATAGCACGTGAAACGTTGGAAGTTTATGCGCCGATTGCTCATCGTTTAGGTATTAATGATATTCGTATTGAGTTAGAAGATTTATGTTTATATTATTTAGATCCCAAAGCCTATCAGGAAATTTCTGATTTATTAGAACAAAAACGTAGTGAACGTAAAGAGTCTGTTGATAAAATGATGCAATCAGTGAAGGATTTATTAGATGAACATCATATCAAATATCGCATTAAAGGACGGGCTAAACATATTTATAGTATTTATAAAAAAATGGTTATTAAACATAAACGTTTTGATGAACTTTATGATTTAAATGCCTTACGTATTATTTTACAAGATAAAATGAAATGTTATGAGGTTTTAGGTATCATTCATGACCATTATCGTCCATTACCAGGTCGTTTTAAAGATTATATTGCGATGCCAAAACCTAATATGTATCAATCACTGCACACAGCTGTCATTGGTGAGGGTGGACATATCTTTGAAATTCAGATAAGAACTGAAGAAATGGATGAACTTGCAGAACGTGGGGTTGCTTCACACTGGCGTTATAAAGAGGGAAAAGATTATTCATCTAAACAAGAACAAAAAGATATTGTTGATAAGTTACAATGGTTGGGTGATTTTATTACTTTAAGCGATGAAATTAAAGATGGTGATGCTAAAGAATATTATGATTCATTAAGACGTGATATTTTTGAAGCGAATGTTTATGTAATGACGCCCCAAGGGAAAATTGTAGAATTACCAAATGGGGCAACACCAATTGATTTTGCATATCGTATTCATACTGAAGTTGGACATCATGCAGTTGGAGCAATTGTTAATAATGTGATGGTTCCTATTAATACAAAGTTAAAAACAGGTGATGTATGTGAAATAAAAACAAATAAAAATTCTGGTCCTAGTGAAGATTGGCTCAAGTTTGTACAAACAGCTGGAGCCCGTAATAAGATCAGACAATATATTACAAAGAAAGATGCTGAAACGCAAAAAGCTGCGATTGAAGAAGGTAAAAAACTATTAAAAGAAGAAATTCGTAAACGCGAATTAGATGAAAAGAAATATTTAGATCCAGAAACTTATAAATCTTATTTTGGTTCTTTTGGAGCAAAGAATTTTGATGATATTTTGTTAGTTATTGGAAAAAAACAAGCAACGGCTGCAACGTTAATCGATAAAGTTGCACCTAATCATACTGGCTTCTTTGATAATCTTTCTAAGATGTTAAAGAAAAACAATAACGCTATTAAGAATCAAAAAAGAACAAATGGTAGTTTAGGAATTAGTGTGAGTGGCGTAGATGGTTTGAAAGTTCAATTATCAAAATGTTGTAATCCTATTCCAGGTGATCCAATTGTTGGATATGTTTCTAAAGGACAAGGGATTAAAGTGCATAGAGCTGATTGTCCTAATATCAAAGGAGCAGAAAAAGGTCGTTTAATAGATGTTTATTGGGATTATACAAATATTACAGAAAAACGTTTTAAAGTTGATATTGAAATATGTGGATTGGATCGTCCTAATTTATTGAATGATATTATTACTGTTTTAGGACAAGTGAAAGTCAATATTTTAAATATTAATGCAGGTATTCAAGATATGGAAGCGCATATTAAGTTAACTTTATCGGTAGAAAATGCTGAGCTGCTACAATTGACTATTGATAATTTAAATAAGATTCAAGGTATTTATGATATTAAAAGAGTTATTCATTAAGAACCACTATAGATTTTCGGTTCTTACTCGGTTATGGGTAGAATAACTATCTAAACAGTACAAGAAATTGTACTGTTTTTTGTTTATACTGTTCAAATTGAAAATTTGAACAAATAGACTTTAGTCAGTTGAACACA